>Ga0076300_123_pt1 | contig 11222 bp, 11 predicted proteins | sample RifGroA2_FD_67984 | JGI IMG/M metagenome (GOLD analysis project Ga0076300, IMG submission 67984) | Berkelbacteria bacterium GW2011_GWA2_38_9 | reverse complement strand
TGATAGTTGGCTTACCAAATCTAATTGTTGGATCAATTGTTATATTATTCATAATAAATCTATACTATCAGATCTCGAGCGTTAATGTAAATTTTTCAACTCTTCCCACAGTTCTCTTTCACGGCGCGATAATCGGCGGGCTGATGGGATAATGACGCGAGTGATAATTAAAAGATCACCACGGCCGCGGCGATGAGCCTTGCCTTTTCCACGGAAGACAAACTGTTGGCCGTCTTGAGTTCCAGGTGGAATTTCGAAAGTGACTTTTTCATCGCCAACCCTAAGCTCCATTTTATCGCCGATAACTGCTTGAGCGACAGATATTTGTACTTCAGCTTGAATCGTCGACATTTGAGCGCCAAAAAAATCATCAAAAATATCATTTAAGTTAGTACCACCAAAATTAAATTCAAAACCGCCAGTATTGAATCCTCCAGATCTAAACCCGTTAAAATCAAAACCACCGCCACCGCCAGGCGTGCCACCATTAAAGGAGGCTGAGCCGAATTGATCATATTGAGCCTTTTTTTGCGAGTCAGATAATATCTGATAAGCCTCGTTAATCTCTTTGAACTTTTCGGCGTCTCCTCCTTTGTCGGGATGATGTTGGTGCGATAGTTTACGAAAAGCGCGCTTGATCTCATCGCTCGACGCGCTTTTCTCGATTCCTAAAATTTTATTTGCCCTTGCTGATAAAGTTTACCGCCAACTTCAGAAAGCTTCTGCGATAATTCGTCAGTCTTTTTCTTGATCTCTTCAACTTCGTCCTTGTCTTTGACGTTTTTAAGAGCGAGCACTAAATCTTCAATAGCTCGCTTGTCATCAGGCGCAACTTTGTCACCTGCATCTTTTAAAGTTTTTTCAGATGTATAAATCAAAGTATCAGCATTATTTCGTGCTTCAACCAATTCTCTTTTCTTTTTATCTTCTTCAGCATGCGTTTCAGCATCTTTTTGCATTTTCTCAATTTCTTCATCAGACAGGCCTGAAGAAGCAGTGATTGTAATTTTTTGTTCTTTGTTTGTAGCTTTATCAACTGCTTTGACGTTGACGATTCCGTTGGCATCAATATCAAAAGTTACTTCGATCTGTGGAATGCCGCGCGGGGCTGGCGGAATACCATCAAGGACAAATCGGCCGAGAGTGCGCGAATCTGAAGCCATTTCTCGTTCACCTTGTAAAACATGAATTTCAACTTGTGGCTGGTTATCAGAGGCGGTTGAAAAAACTTGCGATTTAGAAGCGGGGATTGTGGTATTGCGTTCGATAAGTTTAGTCATAACTCCGCCCAAAGTTTCGATTCCGAGTGAAAGTGGAGTAACATCAAGCAGTAAAACATCTTTGACGTCACCGGCCAGTACCCCACCCTGCACTGCCGCGCCGAGGGCCACTGCTTCATCAGGATTAACTGATCGATCTGGTTCTTTGCCAAAAAATTCTTTAACTGTGCCAATCACTTTTGGCATTCTGGTTTGCCCACCAACTAAAATCACTTCTTGAATATCTTCGACTTTAAGCTTGGCATCAGACAAGGCTTTTTTGCATGGATCAATAGTTTTTTGAATTAAATCTTCAGTTAATTCTTCAAGTTTGGCACGGGTGATTTTCATCACCAAATGTTTTGGCTGGCCGGAACTATCAGCTGTAATAAACGGCTGGTTAATTTCAGTTTCAGAAGCTGATGATAACTCGATCTTAGCTTTTTCAGCCGCTTCTTTAATTCGCTGAATGGCATCAGTTTGGCCATTTAAATCCATCCCCTCTTCACGTTTAAACTCGGCGATAATATAGTCCATTAACTTTTTATCAAAGTCATCTCCACCAAGGTGAGTATCGCCGTGAGTTGATAGAACTTCAAAAGATGAACCTTCTTCACCAGTACCGATATCCAGAATTGTCACATCAAAAGTTCCGCCACCAAGATCGTAAACAGCGATTTTTTCATTTTTCTTTTTTTCTAAACCATATGCCAAAGCTGCGGCAGTTGGTTCGTTGATGATTCGTTTAACATCAAGCCCAGCGATTTTACCTGCATCTTTAGTTGACTGACGTTGCGAATCGTTGAAGTACGCTGGAACTGTAATAACTGCTTCGTTGACAGGTTCACCGAGGTAAGCCTCAGCATCAGCTTTAAGTTTGCCAATGATAAAAGCGGAAATCTCTTCAGGAGTATATTCTTTATCAGACATAGTAACAGCCACCGCGCCACCCTTACCTTCTTTGATTTCGTATGAGACGCGCGATTTATCTTCTTGGGTTTCTGAATCAGAAAACTTACGACCGATAAATCGTTTAACAGAGTAGATTGTATTTTTTGGATTGGTCACAGATTGACGTTTAGCAATCTGGCCGACCACACGTTCATTGTTTTTGTTAACTGCCACAATTGAAGGCATAGTGTTGGCGCCTTCGGCAGTTGGGATAACTTTAGCATGACCGCCTTCCATAACGGCCACTACTGAATTGGTTGTTCCTAAATCGATTCCGATTATTTTAGACATTTTTATAAATTATTATGTAAAATTTCTAACTGATCTAATTTCTAAAAAATTCACAAATCTCAATTTCCAATAATTAAGTTTGAGATTTTATTACAAGAAAGGCGAATACCTCGTAGCTTGCTACGAGGATGAAGCCGATATAAATACTTGCCGAAGGCAAGCCACAAAGCGTAAAAAACTACCTCGTATTTGAATACCTCGTAGCTTGCTCGTGAGGTAGTTTATTAATTTGACTATTGGGATTTGTTTAGGTGAATTTCCGCCTGAGGCGGATCAGCCTTTGGCTGAAGAAATTAGACTAATTAGAAATTATCATTCAGCTACCACCACCTTGGCATGCCTTATAACCTTCCCATTCATTCGATAGGCTGACTGGGAAACGCGGATGATGTGGCCGGATTTTATGTCTGCAGATTCGACAGATTCAATGGCATCAGCCATTTCTGGATTAAATTCGTCACCAGCCTCGATATTGATCTCTTCGATTCCCCAGCTAACAATTACGTCTGATAATTGCTTTTGAATATGCATAATGCCCACCAGCCAACTGGAATCTTTTTGATCTTCAGGAACGTGATTAGTGGCCAGCTTAAAATTATCTAAAACTGGTAAAATCTGTAAAACCGCATCTTCGAGACAATATTTGCGATATTCTTCTTTTTCGACAATAGTGCGTTTTTTTAGATTTTCCAGATCAGCGAGCGTACGCTGCCAACCAGCCAGATTTTCACCAACTTGTTGTTCAAGCTCAACTATTTTTTTAGATTTAGGCATATGGCACAGGTTAAGAGGATAAAGATAGTCAAGAGGACAAAGCTAGCTTTATCTTCTTTGTCTTCTTGACCGTCTTTTCTAATGTAAAGCAAGCTTTACATTTTGTCAAGATAATTTGTTAATCATTTGTTAATAATTCATTTGCTATAATAGAGGCAAAGCCGGTTTTTGCACCGGCCTTTTGTTTAAATCAAATTGGACCAATATGACAAAACACAAAATTTTCATTATCGGCTCTCTTGGATTTATCTTTGGAGTCGGCCTTGGCGATTTTTTACCATTTCGCCCGATGTCTTCGGCCTGGCCTATATCGGCCTTTACCGTTACCACCAAAAACCCGCTCACCTACCCTACAATCGACAGATAACTCTGGAGGGAACAATCATTCGCGAGGTTGACCGTGAGCCAGATGCCCAAAAGATTATCTTGAGAACAATAAAATTCGACAAGCCTACGAATATCTATATTAAAACCGGACGATATCCAGAGTTCGAATTTGGTGATTTATTGCAGATTTCAGGAAAGCTTGAGAAACCCAAAGCCTTCGATGGATTTAATTGGCCCGCGATTTTGGAAAAAGATGGCGTTTACGCAATTTTGATCAATCCACCAAAAATTGAACGAATTGAGCAAAATCGAGGAAATGTGTTTATCAGCCGATTATACCGCCTACGCCAAAAGTTCGAAAAATCATTAAACCGCTCATTTCCCGAGCCCAATGCCGCGCTAACAGCCGGAATAATTCTCGGCGTCAAACGAAACATTCCTAATAATTTGATGGACAACCTCAATAAAACCGGGTTGACCCATGTTGTAGCCGTATCAGGTTACAACGTAACAATTATCGTGACGATTTTAGTTGGTTTAGGTATTTCGCGGACGATTAGACGGCGATTTCAGATCTTAACCGGATTTATTATCTTCTTCGTTTTACTTACTGGCGCCTCAGCTTCGGTGGTTCGAGGCGGAACTGTGGCTTGGCTTTCGATTTGGGCCAGAGCAAATTCACGGATTGCCTGGACGCTACCACTACTTTTGGCCACGATTTTGCTGATGATCTTACATAATCCATTGATCTTGATTCACGATATTGGCTTTCAACTGTCAACAGCAGCATTTGCTGGATTATTATTTATTGCGCCGAAAATTCATACAATGATACGGATTCGTTTCGATGTAGGGGCGAACGGCCATTCGCCCCTACGATTTATCCCCAAATCAATTCTGTCTCCAGCCATTGAAACCATCTCTGCCTCCATTCCGACCATTCCTTTAACTATGTTTTATTTCCACAGATTTTCCACAGTTTTTATTCTGACCAACCTTTTAGTGTTGTGGACAATTCCAATTATTATGGCGCTCGGATTTATGGCGGGCGTTGGCGGTATGATCAATCCGACCTTAGGAATTATCCTGGCCCAACCTTGCATTGTGGTAGAGAATTATTTGTTGTGGGTTGTTGTGGTGTTTGGAAATTGGGGTTTTGCATCAATCGATATATAATAATGGGCAAACACATTGGGTAAATAATGGGCAGACACCTTGGTCTGCCCCTACGAAAATATGAAATCAAAAATAAATTTCTTAATTGGTTCCTTAATTATCTTTACGGCGATAATCTGGTCGGCGATTTTTAACCGTCAATCAGACCAATCTTTTCATTTATACATGCTCGATGTCGGGCAAGGGATGGCTATTTATATCAGATTTCCAGATGGGTTTGATGTTTTATACGATGGTGGACCAGACGATAAAATTCTGGCTGAACTTGGTGATGTGATGCCAGCTTGGGATCGAGAGATTAACTTGATGATCTCCTCACATAATCATGCTGATCATTTGGTCGGCCTAATCGATGTTCTTGAAAAATATAAGGTTAACGAGGTCTGGACATCCGGCGCCATTCATACCACAGAAACCTATAAAAAATTTCTGCAAGCGATTGATAAATCAAGTGCCAAATTATCGGCGTGTTATGTAGAGATGAACGGCCGTTCATCTCTACCTTGTCCATCTCCTGATATTCCGAACGGAAAAATTTCGATTTTATATCCATTTGATAATCTGACCGGCCAAAGGCCAGAGAATCAAAATAACGCATCATTGGTCGCCAAAGTTGAATATGGCGATACATCGATTTTATTGCCAGGTGAGGTTGAAAAGGAAGCCGAGGCCGAAATCGCGCAACATTATTCCGACGTAGGGGCGGACCAACGTGTCCGCCCTAAATCCGATTTGCAATCGGACATTTTGCAATCCCCACACCAAGGTTCACATTCTTCATCAACCGCGGATTTTTTACAAGCGGTTGATCCGACTGATGTTTTAATTGCTGTTGGTGCCGGAAACCAATACGGCCATCCTCATAAAGATGTTTTGGCCAGATACAAAAATATGGGCTTCAACGTTTACCGAACAGATCTATGCGGCCGCATCGAGGTTATGGCGGATTTAAATAATTATAAAATTATTTCTAACTGCCCAAAATAATCAAAAAACGAAAAGATCACAGTGGGTATTGAATAATTAGGCCTAAATTGATATCTTCTCTTAAGAAGGAGAAAGCACATGAAAAATCTAAAAAGACGGTTTGCCGTCACGCAAATTCTGTGGTGGCCAGCGTACGGACTATTAAAAATAGTCGAATTTGTTGTTAATTTGACTATTTGGCCAATAGTATCGATGAAACGATACCCTGGCAGAAGTGTTATTGTCTGCCTGTTAATGATTTCGTTAATAGGTTATGGCATTTACCGGTATTATCAGGTAGATCGTCAATCTTCGATATGCGCCCAAAATCTTCAGGTCATCTACCAAGCTTTGATAGGTTACCAAAGAGATAATGGATATTTACCGCAAAAGCTGGGTGATCTATGTCCGAAATACTTGAAATCAGATGACCCAGCTTGGATGTGTCCAGCATCTGACTCGTACCATACCGCCTCAGCTTCTGGCGTTAAAACGAGCTACTGGTATTTTATTAAACCAGGCGTGAAAACGCACTGCTTAGCATCTCAGTTAGGCCATAAAGTAATCGCTGAATGCTTCGCAGATCATCAGGGGGGTCGAATGCAGCTGAGCGCTGATGGAATGGTATACTTCTCATCCTAATTAGAGCGAAACCTTTTTTGTCGCCCAGTGATTCATTTCGCTGGGCGAAGTTTTTTATATAACTACCTGTCTTGCTTTAACGCTTTAATGTGTTAAAGCAAGATGTTAGTTTTAAGCGACATTCGTTTTTTTTAATCCTTGATCTTGAATTTTTGGTGATGGAAAGCTAATATAAGAATAATGAAATTTCGAGTTTAATAACTAATTCTGGATTCCCGTTTTCACGGGAATGACATAAAGATACATGTCTGGACATTCAAAGTGGGCGACAATTAAGAGGCAAAAAGGGGCGCAAGATGCTAAGCGCAGCGAAACTTTTACCAAACTCGGCAATAATATTACAATTGCTGCTAAAAAAGGTGGAGGCGATCCTTCAGCTAATTTTAGTTTAAGGTTGGCCATGGACAGAGCGCGAGCGGCTAACATGCCCAAAGAAAATATCGAGCGCGCAATTAAACGTGGTACCGGGGAACTAGCTGGCAATAAAATCGAAGAATTAGTTTTGGAAGGATTTGGTCCAGGCAAAGTAGCCATAATTATTGAGGCTGTGACAGATAATAAAAACCGCACTTTGCCCGAGATTCGTACTCTTTTTACCAAATCTGGCTGCCAGCTTGGCAATGCCGGATCTGTTTCCTATCAATTCAAACAACAAGGTGTTATTCGGATTTCGGTAGAGACGAACGGTGGTTCGTCTCAGCTTGAAGAAAAAACGATCGAAAGCGGTGCTGAGGATTATAAAATTGAGGATAATGAGATGGTTGTTTTAACCCAAATTGCTGATCTACAAAAAGTCAAAGAATATTTCGACTCACAAAATATCGTGGTTGAATCTGCTAAAATCGAATATTTGCCAACCACCACCGTCGACCTTTCAACTTCAGACGAAGATCGGCTAATGAAATTAATGGGAGAGTTGGATGAAAGAGATGATGTTGGGGAGATCTATACTAACGCAAGATAAAATTCTAATCTCTAAATACCAAACAAATTCTAAATAATAAATATTAATGATTTAAACCGAAGGTTTAGAATTTAAGACATTGGAATTTATTATTTGTTTATAATTTCGTATTTAGTATTTAGAATTTATCTTATGGTGATTCTAGGTATAGATCCAGGCACAGCCATCGTTGGTTGGGGCGTGATTGAAAAAAGCGGCAATCGTTATAAAACGATTGATTTTGGTTGTATTACAACTTCTCCTAAAGAAGAAGACTGGCACCGGCTAGCGACAATCTACGACGGAATTGAAGAAATTATTAAAAAGTTTCAGCCTGATCAAGTAGCAGTTGAATCTCTGTTTTATTTCAAAAATCAAAAAACTGTTATGAAAGTTTCGCAAGCTCGTGGCGCGATTTTAGTGGCTGCCCAAAAACAAAATAAAAATATTCGGGAATTTACTCCTTTACAGATTAAACAAGCGCTCACGACATATGGTCGGGCTGACAAAAATCAGATGCAAGAGATGGTTAAAAGAGTTTTGGGTTTAGACAAAATCCCTAAACCAGATGACGCAGCCGACGCTCTGGCCTGCGCCATCTGCTGCGCCCAGACTAGAAAAATCTAAATCCTAAATAATAAACTCTAAACAAATTCTAATAACCAAAATATTAAATTCTAAACCCAGGTTTAAATCATTAAAACATTAGAATTTATTATTTGTTTAGGATTTAGGGTTTAGGATTTCTATTGGACTGGTGCTGGGGCAGCCACTTCTTGTGATCCAACCTGAATTTCGGGTGGGATAGGACGATAGTAACTCATAAAATCCTGAGACACTTGTTTGCCGTCAGAGTACGTTATAGTGTAAGTAAATTTGGTTTTAGCGCCAGCTGCTCCTTTTGTTACGATTTTATTTGTTCCTTTCGGAATATCTGGCGCATCGTGATAAATAGTTTCAGGCAGTGGTTTGGTATCTAGAATTTCAGCTTTACTAACGCTTGGTTTGCGATTATCTTTTGTGCCATAAATTTCCGCGTAGACTGTGTTCCCTGAGGTATATTCCTGCACCAAAACAGCATTCCCAGTATCATTTTTAAACTTTAGATCTGGCTGCGGTACAAAAACCGTCGCATCATAGCCAACTAATGCTGAACCAATGTTGGCAAAATTTTTATCAAATGTTAGATTGACGCCCGAAACTTTAACTGCTTTTTCATAGTAAGCTACTCGACGGGAATGATTTTGGCGATTTACGACCGGCAGCCCCGCATCCATAATCGCTCGAAACAGAGTTGTAGCATTTTGGCAAAGCCCGCCCCCGTACTGATTTTCCAGTTTATTATCTTGAATAACCAGTTCTGGAAGGTAACCTTGCGAGGCATCAACATTACCGAGATATTTTAAAGCTGAAAATTCTTCACCATTTTTAACTATAATGCCTGATAAAAAGTTCGCGCCAACCGAAATATTGTGTTTACGATTTTCAGGGCTAGTTGAATAATCAGTAGCTGCTTTGCCGATTAATTCTTTAATGCCCAAAGTGCCGATCATATCACTATTAATTTCTGGATCGGTAACTTGCACGACCAGAGCCACTTCCAGGTTTTGCTCACCTAATTTTCTAGCTTCCAATTTTTTAATAATTTCAGCTGTCGTTTCATGCTCTTGTAAGGTTAAACCCGTAACCGAACCTTCGAGAATTTTAATTGCGCCATCCACCATCGAGATTCTGGCATTAGCTGGATCTTTATTGATTTCCCCAGCCAGGGCCTTAACATAGGCATTAACCTTATCTTCGCTAACAATGGCGGTTAAGATATATGATTTTTTAGTAGCTGAATTAATCGACGTTTCTTTAATAACTGCTCCTGTAACCCAAGCTGACAAAAGATTGGTATCAATATTAAATTCTTTATCAGTGGTTTTCAACTTTAAAGGGTTAGCAATAATTGAAGATGCCTCGCTTTTGGCTTTTTGAGCTTTATCCAGGGTTACTAAAGGTTGTGATTTATTCAACACAATACTAAGCTGCACACCGATAGTGGGAAATTTAAGAAAATCTTTGGTTTTTTTCACTAAATCAACTCGATCAATGCGCTGGCCAGCTTTACCCGGAATAATCTTTGGTTGACCGTTTTCAATCACTAAAGATGTTTCCAGTTCGCTATCTTCTATCTCACTAGCCACCAATTTATCGAATGTATCAATAAATTTACTATCATCCATGACAAAATGAATTGGATATCTTTTAGATCCAACCAGGCTGATAATTTGATCTTTAAACCTTTCGCCAACTCCACCGGTTTTGCCTAACGAATAAGCTTCGTCGATTGACGTATTGGGATCAAAAATAATGCCAATATCAGAAATTTTAAAATCCCACTGTTTATCCTGATTCTTGAATTTTATGGAAGTAATTGAATCTAATTGCTCTGTTAATTTCTGAGTAGCTGCTTTTTTTGATAAACCACCTAGGTCAATGTTGCCCACAAAAGTATGAGGAAGAATCTTTTGAGCGTAGATTATCGAATGACCAAAAAACAAAATTCCGAAGAGAATCACAATAGTTGAAACGCCGATTAAAAAACTCTTCGTTTTTTTTCTTAACTTTAATTTTGAAGTTTTAGGATTATCCATTAATCTTCAGATTTACTAAGCAGCGCCTCAAGCATGGCTCGGGCGGACTCTTCTTTTGATTTGGTCGCTTCTTCTTCTTTGAGAATACCCAATACTACCACATCGCCTTCTTTGACATTCGGTGGCAATTCTTCTTTCGGCCAAAATATTTCTTGACTTGTTAGGTTTGATTTAAAATGTTCGTCAACTATTAGGATTGCTTTTCCAGACTCAATTCGGTCAACGATGGCTTTGATTGAAAAAAGCATGTTTGGGATTTAATTTTTTAATTTATTACTAATTTTATTTTAACAGCAAAACAAGATAGCTGCCAGAAGTTATGATAGAATATAAGAGATTAAATTTATTATCTCATGAAAAAAGGTTTTACAATTATCGAGTTATTAATGACGCTTTTAATAGTCGGTTTGCTAGCTGCTAGTATTAGTATCGGCGTAAAGACCTCTCAAGCTAAAGCGCGTGATTCACGACGCTTAAATGACCTTAAGCTAATTCAAACTGCTATTAAAAGTTTTTATATTGATACAGGATCTTATCCAGATGTTAACCAGATGGGTGGTTCGGGTAACCGCATATATGCTCGTAGTTATTCTGCTTCTGCTAGCGCCCCATGGCTAAATGCCTTGGTTAGTCGATCATATCTGACGCAAGCACCAAAAGACCCCATTGACGGACAAAGTACACAGTTTATTAACAGTTCTGGAGGCACATATCAAAATTTAGGAGAATACACTTATACTAAGTATTCTAGCACTGCCCCATTTCCTAACTCTTACAAATTAATTACCCGATTAGAACGAAATGCGTCAGCAGTCGGCAACGATGGAGGAAGCAGCCAATGTTTAGTTCTTGCGACGCGTCTTATATATGATTCTACACGGATTTATGAAATTGGTGAAGGTACTAAATGGGAAATAATTTGCCCTAACTAATTTTTTTAGTAAATTAGAATACATTCAGGATAAAATTTTTTCAATCGCTTTAATAACATCTTCAACCTGAATTTTCATCATACTTGGGTGAACTGGATCAGATGATTTTCCAGCAAAATTTCGCAAAAAAACTTTTTCTGGAATATATTCAGGCGCTTCTTCATCTTTTCTAATAATTATATTTTTGTCTGTAGCCACCTCTAAAATATCTGGATTACTTGGGCCATAAAGGCCGATGGTTGGCACGCCCAAAGCAGCTGACATATGCACTGGGCCAGTGTCTACTGCAATAAAAAGATCAAAGATACTAAGTAACGCGACA
>Ga0076300_156_pt1 | contig 11257 bp, 12 predicted proteins | sample RifGroA2_FD_67984 | JGI IMG/M metagenome (GOLD analysis project Ga0076300, IMG submission 67984) | Berkelbacteria bacterium GW2011_GWA2_38_9 | reverse complement strand
TCGTTGAAAAGAGTAACAAATTATACTAATGGTGTTCAATGCCACCACTTTTTGATATGGTAGTTTTATGAATTACTTAGACGAGCTTATAGAACTAGGTTTAACCAAAAACGAGGCTAAAATTTATTTGGCGCTTTTGATTATCAAACAAGGTTCGGTTGATAATATTTCTAAAAAATCAGGAGTTCATCGAAGAAATGTTTACGATACTATGCAGCGACTGGCTGAAAAAGGTCTAATTTCCAGATTAATGTCGCAAAAGACTTTAGTTTATTCGCCAGTTCATCCAGATAAACTTTCGGATTTAGTCGAAGAAAAGGCTAAATTATTAAAAGATTCTTTACCAGGTCTTTCTCAGATATTCGACCAGAATCCGACGCCCCAGCAATCATATATTTTAAAAGGTGTGGGTGGCTTAAAAAACTATATTAATCTCGAATTATCTGAAAATGCGCCGATTTACGGAATTGGTAGTAAAGGTTCGTGGTTTGATCCGCGCTTAGGCGGATTTGCCAAACAGGCAGCTGAAAAGTGGAACAATCTGAACAAAAAAAGTCATCTTATTTTTGATGCTGAGGTTAAAGATTGTCCAGACGTTTTAAATGCTATTCATGGAGAGTACAAATTTTTACCAGAAAAATATTCAACAGGTTCGTCCATCGATATATGCGGCCAATATGTTATAACTTATTCGGGAGTGAGCGTGAAAAAATTAGATCAGGATATTAGTATTTTCGTGCTTAAAGATAAAACTTTAGCCGAAGATTATATTAGGTGGTTTTATGCTCTGTGGGATTTGTTACCAAATCCATCGTAGAGATGACCCGCCGGGTCATCTCTATCCTTTACGGCGGACCGTTAATTCTACGCCATGTTTGGTCTGAGTTCCTTCTTTAATAGGTCGAATATTATCTGAACGTTCTTCTATCTGAGACACGCCATGGCGTGTCTCTACAGCGGCAGGCTGGTTCTTATGTGCCTGTTGGCTGCGTTTCATGATGGCATACTGCTGAACTGTTGAAAAAATGCTTGAGACAGCCCAGTAAAGTGGCAGGGCAGCCGCAAAACTTCGGGAGATCATAATCGTCAAGATCGGGAACATATAAACCATATTTTGTTGCATGGCCACTGATGGATCAGTTTTATTATCTTTAGTTCTTTTTGGTGTCATCATTTTGGTTTGGATAAATTGAATAACACCGGCTAAAATTGGCAAGATATAAGTATGATCAGGTTTGGTTAGATCAATGCCAAAAAATGTTTTATCAATAACAGCAGCGCGTGGAACAAAATCGTAAACCAAAGAAACACGTGATGGGTCAAGGCCGTTACTAAAAGCATAATAAAGACCAAGTAGCACCGGGAGCTGAATAAGCATCGGCAAGCACGATCCAAACATATTTACATTCTCTCTTTTGTAAAGCTCCATCATTTCCAGAGACTGTTTTTGGCGATCATCTGGATAAAGTCGACGAATTTCATCGACTTTTGGCTGGATCTCACGCATTTTTAGCTGGCTCTGAGTGGCTTTACGAGATGGAATTATTAAAATAAACCGAATTAACACGGTTAAAATAATGATGGCTGCGCCAGCACTGTGACCAGGAATTAACCAGATTAAAAAAATTAACAGGTTAACGAGGGGAATGTATAATACTTGTCGAATAATCTCTTTCAAAATGATGATTGTTATAAATTTCTAATTGATCTAATTACCTAACAGGATCCTTTCCCCCATGGCTCCACGGATTACACCGTAAGATACGAAAAAAGCCTAATAGACTCCCTTTTATGGTACCGTATTTTTCAATGGCCTGATAGGTATACTGGCTGCAAGTTGGTTGGAATTTACAATATCCGCCTGGGAATCTATTTTTAAAAATTACTCCGTGGTCTGGCGATATGGTTTTTTGATAAATTTTGATGGCGTCAAGCGCAAGCCGTTTAAGCATCTTGTTAATTCAAGATTGATCTGTTGATAATTTGCATTAATAATTTCTTTTCTTAGAATAAAAACAAAATCACCAATTAATTCTTGAGATTGACGATACTCCCGAAGAAGGGCTTGAATTTGTCTTTTAACGCGATTTCTTTCCGTGGCCTTTTTACTAACCTTTAAACCAGCTACAACAGCGCCTCGAAAATGTACGGGCGTATTGCAATACGCCCCTACGTTGGAATAAATCGTGAAAAAAGACGAATTAATTCGTCTCCCCCTGCGGAGAACTCGTTCTATGTTTTGTGAGGTTTTGAGTCTTTCGGCGGTTGGGAGCATGATGATGTGAAATAAATTTTTTGCCTTCTTCAGAGACAGTTAGCTTTTTGCGTCCTTTTGCGCGGCGGCGACTTAAAACACTTCGGCCAGCTTTAGTCGAAGTTCTTTCCAAAAAACCATGGGTGGTTAATCTTTTTCTTTTGTTTGGATTGTATGTAGGTATCATGTAGGTATAGTATACAAGTTTTTAGAATTAGGCAAGGGTTTTATTAAATTTTGTGTGGTTGTGGAAAAGTATGTTATTATGAATTTAGAAAAGAAAAATCGTGCGACTAATCGTAAGTTAAATTATATTTATCATCCACCAAAATTATGAAAGAGCTCGACTTTGACACAACTTGGCAAAATATCTTAAGCGACATCAAAGAACGTTCGAAGGTGCCTAGTTTTCGTACATGGTTTGAAAAGTCCTCGCTCGAGAATATTAAAGGTGAATTGGCTGAGATTAATCTATCAAGCGCTTTTGCTATCTCTTATGTTCAATCTCATTTTGAAGATGTTATGAAAGAAGTTTTATCTGAACACGTTGGTTCACCAATTAAAAAAATTACTTATTCTGAATCGAAAAAACAAAAAAAATCTAAACAGGTTATTGACCCTGACCAGCCAAGTTTAATTGATCTGGCTGACCGTCAGAAAGTGCCGGTGGTTGAACAGGTTAAAACCAATTCTTCTTCAACCTTATACGATCGCTATGTCTTTGATACTTTCATCGTCGGCAACTCCAATCGCTTAGCTCACGCTGCTGCCCAGGCTGTCTCTCGATCGATCGGTTCCGCTTATAACCCTCTTTACATCTATGGTGGTGTTGGACTCGGAAAAACTCACCTGATGCAAGCAGTCGGCCACGAAGTTTTAAGACAAGACCCAGACAAAAAAATCCTCTATGTTTCGTGCGAGGTTTTTTTGAATGAATTTATTACAGCGATCCAAGCAGGTTCAGCAGATCGTTTTAAGAAAAAATATCGCAATGTTGATGTTTTTTTAGTTGATGACATTCAGTTTATTGCCGGTAAAGAATCGACCCAAGAAGAATTTTTTCACACTTATAATGCTCTTCATCAAACTAATAAACAGATTATTATTACTTCTGATAAGCCACCACAAGAAATTCCTCAGCTTGAAGACCGATTAGCCAGCCGTTTTGCAGCTGGTATGATTGCTGATATTCAGCCGCCTGATCTAGAAATGCGCGAGGCGATTTTACAGAGAAAATGCATTGAACAAGGAAAAGAAATTAATCCTAAACTAATTCGTCTAATCGCTGAAAGAGTAGATTCTAATATCCGCGAACTCGAAGGAGCACTTTTAACCGTGATGACTGATCTCGAGGTAAATAACCAAGAGTTAAACCATGATAACATTCAGCAAGCTCTCAACCGGTTAGTTCAAACCAAAAGAAAATCTGATCGGCCAAGTGTTGGTTTAATTAGGGATATCGTCTGTGAATTTTACCGAATCAACCATGAAGAGATTATTTCAGCCCGTCGAAACAAAGAGCTGGTTTTCCCTAGACAAATCTTTATGTTTTTACTTAAGACCGAACTTTCTATGTCTTTTCCCAACATTGGTAAAGAAGTAGGTGGCAGAGATCACACAACAGTTATGTATGGGGTAGATAAAATCTTTAAAGAGTTAAAGAAAAACATTGATTTAAGAGATGAAGTTAAAGAAATTAAAAGTCGTTTTTATAGTGTTTAAGAGATAGTGTTATTTTAAGAGTTTTTCCACATGTTTGCTCATAATAAATAATAAATTAAATAGTTTTAGTAGTAATAAGGGATGTGGAAAAGTGGAAAACATTTAAAAATAGTTAACTAATAACAAAAATGTGGGTCGAGGTTTTGTGGGAAATATAAGGATAAAATTGGGAAAAACTGTGTATAACTACCCTAGTTATCCCGAGCACTAAAAGTTGCTAAAAATCAAAGGCAATTTTGTCCACATATTATCCACAAGTTTTCCACATATTATCCACAGCTTTTCCACAAGCCCGACTCAAACATTCGAATCATTCGTCATATTCGTATTAATTCGTAGATTAGCATCGGCTTAAACAATATCTATCAATTTTATACCTTAATCAAATAAAATGAAGCTACAAATCGAAAGAGAAAAACTTAACAGGGGGCTTCAGATAGTTAGTAAGGTAATTGCCACCAGACCGTCGCTACCAATTCTTTCTAATGTTTTATTGACCACTGAAAGCGCTGGTTTACGTATTTCCGGTACCGACCTTGAGCTTGGTATAACCGCTGTTCTTCCAGCTCAGGTGGAAAATGAAGGTTCTTTTACTCTGCCCGCTAGAATATTTTCAGAGTTTATTAGTTCAAATACCGATAGCTTGATTGGGTTGGATATCAGTGAGAATAGCCAAGCACTTTTAACTAGTGAAAAGTTTTCCGCCAATATCAGTGGAATGCCAGCTGACGAATTTCCCAATATTCCAGAAGTCACCGGTAACCTGGAAATTACTCTAAACCTGCCGCTTTTAGTCAAAGCCTTGCGCCAGGCTGGATATGCCAGTTAAAGAGATGATTATTCCAGGGCGGACTGCTCAAGAAGTTATCCGTGTTGCTTCGCTTGTACCAGATGAAAAATCCGCCACTATCATCGTCAGTGAAAGTCAAGTTAGAGTTAGGTTAGCTGGCATTGATATTATTTCGCGCTTAATTGAAGCTAATTTTCCAGCTTATGAAAAGATTATTCCCAAAGAGTCGGTTTTTGATTTAACTGTTTCTTGTTCCGAACTTTTAACTGCTCTCAAAACTAGTCGAATATTTTCAGCAGTTGGAAGTAGTAATATTCGTCTGACAATCAAAGATAGTGCAGTGTCAATGTCTAGCATGAGTACTGAGCGTGGCCAGAGTAAAACCCAGATTTCAGCGGAAATTATTAAACACGGTGAAGATGACGAACTGGTGGTTGCCTACAATGCCAGATATTTGTCTGATGCCATTGCCTCAATCGAAGATGATAAAGTTGTTCTATTTATTGCTGGCGCCAAAAAGCCAACGATTGTGCGCAACCCGCAAGACGCCAACTATCAGCACTTAGTAATGCCGGTGGATATTAAGGAATAGACAAAATAGTAAAAAGTAAAAAGTAGATGGAATTAAGTTATGCTTAACCAAATCACTTTATCAAACTTCCGGAACTGGTCATCTTTACATCTCGACCTAACTGAGAGATCTATTTTAATTGGTCCAAACGGCGCGGGTAAAACCAATATTTTAGAAGCAATTTATCTTTTGGCTGTGACCCGTTCTTGGCGCGCTAAATCTGATCGCGACCTTGTCGGCTGGCAGGCTGATGTCTGTCGAATTGTCGGATCGAACCCTGCAATCGAAATGGCTATTCAGCGCGAACCATATCTAAAGAGAATTAAAATCGATGGACTTGAGAAAAAAGCGACTGAAGCAATTGGTCATTTGGTTATTGTTTTGTTTGAACCTCGATCTGTTGATTTGGTAACTGGCGCGCCATCGATTCGTCGCCGATTTTTAGATGTGCTGCTCGCTCAAGTAAATCAAAATTATGCTAAAAGTTTAGTTGAACTTCAGCTAGTTTTGCGCCAACGCAATCATCTACTGAGGCGTATTGCCGCTGGCCAAAGCCAAGCTTCTGAGGTTAAATTTTGGAATCAAGAGCTAGTTCGTAATGCTGAGATTATTTGGCAAGCTCGTCGAGACTTTTTTGTGGTAGCTGAAGATTTGTTTCCGTCTGTTTATCAAGAATTAACAGGTCAAAATATCGCTAAATTAAAATATGAACCATCAATCCCAGCTGAACATTCTTATGAAGAAAGATTAGAAGAGCACTGGAATCAAGATGTGGATAGCGGCTCTACATCGATCGGGCCGCACCGTGATGACTTTGATTTTATTTTGCACGGATTTGATGCCAGCGGTGTGGCTTCGCAGGGCGAAGCACGTAGCCTGGTGTTATCACTCAAAAAAGCTGAGATTAAATATTTATCCTCAAATATGGGCAAAGATCCAATCTTGCTACTTGATGATATTTTTTCCGAACTCGACGCCAGCCGCCGCGCTCGCATTGAATCGATCATTGACAATCATCAGGCTATCATCACGACTACTGATCTTGAGCACCTCGACCCCCACCTCCGCGAATCGTTTAATATTGTGGAAATTGAGAAGTTGAAGGAGTAATTTTGCTTTAACGCTTTAATGTGTTAAAGTAAACAAGATCACAAGACCTGAATCTGCTTTGCTCCCAGCCGGGCTAGTTCGAAAACGGCCTGTTGGGTTTTTAATAAAAGATAACTAGCTGCCTTCGGTCGAAGGCAGCTAGAGAAAGCTAAACAGCTTAAAAGTTAGGGGAAATTAATTTGTTCACACAGCACTACATTTCGAACTGGTGAAAATATTTAAATTAATGAATTAACTTTATTCAAAACGCGGCTTTAGCAAATACTAAACGCGAAGCGTGTTCGAAATAGAGTGCTGTGTTAATCATCCGTTAATAATTGGTTTGATAAAATAAATACAAACGACCGAAAGGCCTTTTTTTATTATGGAAACATTATTTCAAGACAAATATCGAATTAAATCAAACCGGCGGCCATTTTGGGATTATTCATCATTTGGTTGGTATTTTATAACAGTTTGTACCTAAAACAAAGAACATTATTTTGGAGAAATCACCGAAGGTGAAATGCAATTGAATGAAATAGGTAAAATTGTCAACGATGAATTATTAAAAACCGCCCAAATCCGTGAAAATGTTCAATTGGATGAATTTATTGTTATACCAAACCATGTTCATGTAATCATAATAATTAATCCACATCACAACGTTGAGACGACCCGATGGGTCGTCTCAAAACCCAAAAAAAGATGACCCATCGGGTCATCTCTACATTGAAAAAAAATTCGGTTGGATCCGTTATCGGACAATTTAAACCGGCGGCCACCAAACGTATCCGAAAAACAAATCCATTATTTCAATGGCAACGCAATTATTATGATCACATAATCCGCGACAATGATGATTTACAACGAATCCAACGGTATATTAACGAAAACCCGGCCAATTGGGAACACGATCGAAATAATCCAGAAGGTTTGTTTATGTAAACATTTCTAATAATCATTGGTTCACGTTCGGTTTTTTCTTTCAAGAACTTAGTTAGACCATCGCGAATTTGATTGCGAATTTCACCAACATCATCGCGACTGCGGCGATAGTTCTGAATAAACAGATCTCGAATTAGCTGGCGAGCTTCGGAAACTAAGGTTTCATTTTCGCGCATATAAATAAATCCGCGAGAGATAATATCAGGGCTAGTTAAGATGCGTCCAGTGCTGCGATCGATCGTAACGATAGCGATGAAGATTCCATCTGTAGCCATGGCTTGGCGGTCGCGTAAAACAATGTTTCCGACATCGCCTACACCTAATCCATCAACCATAACATAGCCACAAGGCACTTTTTCACGGGTGGTTTGAACATGCCCATCAGCAGTAATTTCAATAACTTGGCCGTCAGCGCCAACAATACATTTATTTGGATCAACACCAATACTTTGGGCAAGTCGGGCGTGCAACATTAATTTGTGTCGTTCACCATGAAGCGGCATAAAGTATTCTGGTTTAATTAAAGCCAGCATTAGTTTAAGATCTTCTTGATGAGCGTGCCCTGAAGTATGAACATCCATATCTCGGTTATAAACTACTCGGCCACCAGCGCGGTAAATTTCATCCATTACGTCATTAACTGATTTTTCATTTCCAGGAATTGGCGAAGCAGAAATAACCACTGTATCACCTTTGTGAATATTTACATTTCGATCATCACCGTGAGCCATACGTTTTAAAGCAGCTCGGTCTTCACCTTGTGATCCGGTGGAAAGAATAAGTACTCGATTATCAGGTAAGTTTCGGGCTTGGCGAATTTCAATTAAGGTATTTTCAGGAACTGTAATAGCTTTAATCGAAATAGCCATTTCTACAGCTTTTTGCATACTCATACCAACTACAGCCACTTTGCGACCATTTTTGTGAGCAGAGTTAAAAACCTGTTGGATGCGTCCAATAAGTGTCGAGAACATGGCAATAATAATTCTGCCTCTGGCTTCGCTAACGATTTCGTTAATAGTTTCGCCAACGCGCTGTTCTGAAATTGCATGACCGCGCCTTTCAACATTAGTCGAGTCAGAGAAAAAGAGTTTAACGCCTTTAGAGCCGATTCCAGCAATCTTACCAAAATCAGCTGGTTGGCCATCAGCTGGTGTGTAATCAAATTTCCAGTCTGTGGCATAAACCAGTCGGCCAACTGGAGTTTCAATTTCAAGGCCAACTGCGCCAGGAATAGAGTGATTTAATTTAAAAAAGTTTACAGTAAAAACGCCAAGTTTAATACTGTCTTCAACTGGGTCAATTTCAATTAATCGATTTTTTCCGACCAGCGAAAATTCTTCTAATCGCTGTTTAACCAGTCCAAGAGTAACCTTGGTACCATAAATTGGCGGATAACCAATTTTTTCAATTAAATAAGGGATAGCACCAGTATGATCTAAGTGGCCGTGAGTAATAATGATTCCGCGAATGCGGTCTTTTTTATCTTCTAAATAGGTAACGTCTGGAATAACATAATCGATTCCGAACATGTCAGAATCAGGGAACATTAAACCCATATCAACGATAAAAATGTCTTGACCAAATTCAAAAATGGTCATGTTTTTACCAATTTCTTCCAAACCACCAATCGGGATAATTCTTAATTTTTTCTCACCCGTAGTTAATGGGCGGCTGGGGACAATTTCTCGTTTAACAAACGGAGTTTGGTTGGAGCGCACCTCGGATGATTGTGGTCGATTGCTCCTTGAAAACGAATTAGATCGTCCGAAAGGACGACTTTGTGGTCGATCAGAATTATGTTTTGGCAAACCAGCGTGGTAAACGGTTAATCTTTCTTCTGAAGAGGACGACTGCTTTTGGTTAGAAGTTGTCGAACTTGGTTGATTAGTAGCTGGCTGAGGTTGAGTTGTATTATTTGTTGAACTATTTGTTTGTTCCGGACGAGAGCTAGTTCGAGATCTCATCGGCAATTTTTTCTTACTGCGAGGAATTTTATCCTGATTCTCTTTTGAGAACACATCTTGTTTGGTCACAATATTCATATGTGTAGTTAAATATAAATAATAGTTAATTTGTTAATAAAAAGCTTAGATAAATCATGGTTCTTTCAAAATCGTTAATCCCGGCACATAAACCATGATTTAAATCTTAAGCGAAGTTTGGAATCTCGACTGCCAGGGGCCTTGTCATATAAAAAATTAAATACCTTTACCCTCATTTAATCGAGTCCAACTGTTTCTGGTTTAAAACCAGCTATGCCACAAAAATCTTTCCTGTTCTTTTTTAAGCCCTCAACGGTTTTGTAAGATAAGGTCATGTTTAACGTAAGTATGTTCATTAATTAAATAGAACAAATAAACCTTCAATCTTTTCTCAAGAGAGAACTTCGTTTCTATTGATAAAGAGAACAAGCATTATTTTCTTGTAGTATGCTGATATGATAACACGTTACATAAGATCTGTCAAGGTTAGCTGCCTTTTGTAGAGCTGTTTTGTCAATCAGAGGGCAATGTTACAATTACGCAAGTTTCCTTATTTATTTCACTTTTAATCTCAATAGTTCCAGAATGATTTTTGACAATTTTTTGACATAAATATAATCCTAAGCCAGCTGAGCCAGTTTTGGTTCGGGATTGAAAATGACGATCGAACAGCCTGGCCAGATGATCTTTTGAAATGCCTGAGCCGTTATCGGAAATAGAGAGAAGAATTGCTTCATTCCCGTCCCCTCTCTTGTCATTCCCTCGTAGGCGGGAATCCAGTACTCGGCCATGTCCTGGATCCCCAATCAAGTTGGGGATGACAGATAGAGAGACTGAGATTATTCCTAGTTTCGCATCAGTAAACTTAACAGCATTATCTAAAATATTCAAGATTAATTCAGTAATCTGGATTTGGTGTCCGTAAAAATTAATATTTGGTTCGATTCCAGAGATTAGTTTTCGGCCATCGAGCAGAATCTGAAAATCCTGAACTGCCTGATTAGCGCAGTCTGAAAGATTAATTCAGCAATTTGCCCATGAGCGATTTTTAGCTGCGCTAGCTCAATATTGTTTAAACAAACTGCCAGCGGAGTTTTAAATTTGTGGGCAATATCAGCAAATAGATCATCGAGGTTTATTGCATGTTGAGTAGTCTGTGGCATTTTTAAGATGTTATACCAGTAAGATATTAATAACCACTGACTTGGTCAACATTTAGCCCATCTTCACAAACCCCACGTAATTACCACAGATTAGTTCAGATTAAGAGAATGATTTTGTTAGTACGAAGTAACATTCTATTTCTCTTCCTCCGCAATCTCCCAAAACACATCCCACATCATTTTTAAGGTATTGGCAATGTCTGGATTTTGAATCCAGAAACCTTTGAAGCCGTTTTTATATGAAAATAATCTAACACTGTGATTTGGCGCTATGACTATGGCAGCGTCAAAAGGAAATTTATCTCTTGATAAAAATCTGGCCTCTCGAAAATGTGTTAAGTCAGTATGATTCTGATGTCCATCTTTATGGGTATATATTTGTTTTAAGTGCAGCCCCCTTTGTATTCGACGGTTGGTTGAAGCTAATTGTAGATTTTGATCCTCCAATATATCTAATGGAGTAAAGGAGTAGACAGTGAGAGATATAGCTTTATCCATTTCATCAGCATCGTTTTCGAGGGCTTCTAGTCCTTCCCGGCCTTCGTAAAATCTTACCACTGCTTTATCTTGATTAGCCATAAACAGCGTGTTTAATTCAGTTAAATTAAGCTTTAAGTTTTTTTCTTTATTCTCCAATTCTTTTTTGGTCTTATCAATAACCATATTTAAGGTCAAAGGCGGTTCGGCTACATATTTTATCTTTTTACTCTGTTCATAAATAGAGACTAAACTCTT
>Ga0076300_161_pt1 | contig 11653 bp, 18 predicted proteins | sample RifGroA2_FD_67984 | JGI IMG/M metagenome (GOLD analysis project Ga0076300, IMG submission 67984) | Berkelbacteria bacterium GW2011_GWA2_38_9 | reverse complement strand
AGATCTAATACTGAACGAACACTGGAGCCAGCAATTAAAGATGTTCCAGTTGAAGCAGGTTTTAAAAGAACTGTGGTAGCTGCAAAACGTTCTTCAACGATGTAAGGAATAGAATGATTGTTCTCAGTGATAGGAACAGTGATCAAATTATTTTTTGCTTTAGCAACAGCTTTTTGAATCGCTTTTTGCACTTCACCAGCTTTGGCTATAGCAAAAGCCACCTGGCCTTTTTTATTGCCAATAACAACAGCAGCTCGGAATCTTAACCTTCGGCCACCTTTAACAACACGCGTAATACGGGCTATCTGAAGAACCTTTTCTTCAAACTCGCTACTTTCTTTTCTACCTCTACCTTCGCGAGTGAATTGTGGTTTGTCGGACTTGGTGATTTGGTTTGAATCCATAGTTTTGATTATTAAAATATTAATCCTCCTTCACGGGCGCCATCAGCAAGTTCTTTTATGCGTCCGTGATAAGTGCATTGGCCTCGATCAAAATAAACTTTTTCTATTTTATTTTTAATTGCTTTTTGAGCTAGCCGCAATCCGATACTTTTATTATCTTTGATGCTAGAAGATTTATCATCAGATGATTTTTCCATATCACTAGCAGAAACCAGTGTCTTTCCTAGATTTTCATCAATAATTTGAGCGTAGATATGTTTATTTGAGCGAAAGACAGATAATCTAAATCTAGATGATTGTGGCTTAATCTTCATTCTAACACTCTGACGGCGGCTTTTGGATAATTTATTTTTATTCATACTTAAAATTTATGAACCTGATCCGACTGCTTTCGCAGCTTTTCCAGCTTTACGCCGGACATGTTCGTCAGAATATTTAATTCCCTTACCTTTGTATGGTTCAGGTTTTTTTAGGCTTCTAATATGGGCAGCAGTGTTACCCACTAACTGTTTATCAAATCCTGAAACAGTAATGTTATTTTTAACAACGGAAAAAGTTATGTTAGCTGGAGGATTAACAACCACTGGATGTGAAAATCCTAGATTTAACTCCAAATCATTACCCTTCATGGCTACTCGGTATCCAACACCAACTAAATCTAATTTTTTTTGCCATCCTTCGCTTACACCGACTACGGCGTTGAAAATTAAATTACGCAAAAGTCCTTGCATAGCCCTTTTTGAAGGAATATCTGAGCCAATAATTTTGCATATTATTTGACTATCAATTTCTTGAACAGAAATATGATCAAAAATAGTTAAAATTATCTCTCCGAGTGGCCCTGTAACCTTGATTTCAGATTTAGAGATTTCAACTTTAACTTTATCGTTGATTTTAATCGGTTGTTTTCCAATTCTTGATGGCATATCTTCGTTTATGATTTATAAGTGGCTGTAACATGGCAGATTACTTCACCGCCTAGCCCTGCTCGCAGAGCTTCATATCCAGTCATAACACCTTTTGATGTAGAGACTACGTCAAAACCTGGTTTTTTATGAATTTCCTTAGACAGCTCTTTGGATCCTAAATAAACTTTTCGTCCAGGCTTTGAAATTCTTTTGAGGTTCACTTCTTTCATGTTTTCATTGAAAAAGAATTCGGTTTGGTCCTCATTTTTTTTTTCTTGGGTAAAAATTTTTGTTTTGATTAACAAATTCAAAAAGAGTCTATTTTTACGGTGAATAGTTAATAATACTGATTTGTGATCAGCTAGATGCGAATTTCGAATCTTAGTTATTAAATCTCCTAATGTATCCATATGTTTACCAGCTAGATTTTGTAATGCCAGGAATTTCTCCGCGTGACGCTTTTTCTCGAAAACACAGTCTGCATAATCCAAAATATCTTATCACAGAGTGTGATCTTCCGCAACGCCAACATCTATTTACGTGCCTGACCGCAAATTTTGATTTCTGTGCTTTTAAAATTAATGCTTTTCTAGCCATATTAAATGATTAATTATTTGAATTTTGCACCCAATAACTGCATAACTTGGCGAGTAATGACAGGGTCACAAGTGGTTAATGAAATTGTAATCTGTAAACCGTATGTAAAAGCTGCGGTATTTTCACTGTTTTCAGGTAAAACACTACTTTCTTTTAAGCCGATGTTCATTGTGCCCTGATTAATAAGCGTATCAGAAAGCCCGCGAAAGTCACGAATACGTGGTAGTGAAAAGTGAAATAACTTTGTAATAAAGTCAAAAGCGCGCTTACCACGTAAGGTTACTTTATAACCAATTATATTACCTTGTCTAGTTTTAAAGGCCGAAACAGCTTTTTTAGCTTTACTGGCAATTGGTTTTTGACCGGTAAGAGTCTGTAAAAGTTCAATAACTTTTTGAATTGTATCTTTTTCATCTCGGATTGATCCAATACCAACATTAACTACGACTGATTTAACAATCGGCAGACTCCAAATATTCATATCTGGATGATCTTTAGCTAATATTGTTCTTAATTGTTGATTTGAGTTAATTATTTCCATGTGAATTATTTTTTCTTAGTTACAGTTTTGACGCTTTCTGCATCGTGGACCGCATCCAAACTTCCACGACAAGAACGGCAAATCCTTGTTTTGGAGTTATCAGAAATTAAATATCCGACTTTGGTAGGTTTGTTACAAGATGGACATAGAATTTGAACTTTACTAGCGTTGACTGGCATGTATTTTTCAATAATTCCACCTTGGGGTTTGGATTGTGATTTTTTTTGATGTTTTTTAACAATATTAACACCTTTAACAACAACCTTATTGTCTTCTTTAAAGATTTTATCAATTCGACCGAATTTGCTTCGGTCTTTGCCTATGAGCATAATTACATTGTCACCGACTTTTAATTTCATAATACCTCTTGAGCTAATGATATAATTCTGGTAAAACCAAGTTCTCTTAATTCTCTGGCTATTGGGCCGAATAATCGAGTAGCTTTTGGTTCTTTATCAGTGTTAATAATAACGCAACCATTATCATCGAATCTTATGCGTGAGCCATCTTTTCTATTAACCGGAGATTTTGTTCGCACAATCACGCATCTAACAATTTCGTGATTTTTAACTTCTCCAGTAGGAATGGCAGATTTAACAGTTATTTAATTAATTAATTAATTAATTAATGAATATATATACCAGGATTTGTTTTTACTAATCTTTTTTCCTGGAGTAATTTGAACGCGGTTTCCTACCTCAGAAGTATTGTCTTTGTCATGGACTAGGAAGTGTCGCGATCTAGTATATAATTTTTTAAACTTTGGGTGTCGAATTTTATAGTCTACTCTAACTTTAACAGTTTGCATACTGCTTTTTTTGACTACTTCGCCATCCAGTAATTTAATTTGTTTGATTTTTGGTTTCATTAATGATTGTTAATACTCGAGCTTTATTTTTTTTAATTACTCTTAAGTCAGATTTTTTTAATACCACTTTTTGGCTCGAATTTAATGATTTATTTAACTGACCATTTAAATTATCCAATTCTTTGATCAGGGTTGTAATATCTAGTGATTTATAACGATTTTTTTCTTCGGTAGTTTTCATATTAGCCTTTTACAAGAAAAATGGTGTTAACAGATAATTTATGTGATGCCAATCTAAAAGCTTCTTTGGCAATATCAGGTTGAACACCTGATAATTCAAATATGATATTACCAGGTTTAGTTTTGGCCACGAAATGATCAAGCGTACCTTTGCCTGAACCCATTGGTGTTTCAGTACCTTTACTGGTTACTGGATGATCAGGAAATATTCTAATCCAAACCTGTCCGCCACGTTTAATGTAACGAGTGATGGCTCTTCGGGCTGATTCTATCTGACGTGATGACACTAAACCGCCTTCAGTTGCCTGCAAACCGAATTCACCAAAACTGATCTTATTTCCTCGATAAGCTTGTCCTCTATTTTTACCTCGATGTGATTTTCGGTACACCGACAGTACCATATGTAGTTTGGGCATGGACACAAGCATAATCGATTTTCATGCGTAAAGTGTGAAGAGGAATTGGTCCGAAAGACAAACTTTCTGAGCGAGCTATTTCAGCCCCGCCTAAACGGCCGCTAACTCTAACCTTGGCCCCAAGTATTCCTTTATCTTTAAGTTTTTCTAAAGCCTGACGCATCGCTTTTCTTGGTGTAACACGTTTTTCAATTTGAAATGCTACATTTTCAGCAGTTAACTTAGCAGATTCCTCAACTTTTCTTACTTCTTCAACATGAATGCGTATTTTGGGCTGTTTTTTGATTGGAATATCTAGAAAACAAGTTTTTTGTACCAATTCTTTGATGTCAGTCATTCCCTTTCCTGAACGGCCAATAATAATACCGGGTTTGGCAGTATGAATGGTTATTTCAATAACTTTGTTATCGCGGAATATAATAATGTCTCTAATGGCTCCTTCAGGGTATTTTTTATGCAGAGAATTTCTGATTTGCTCATCTTGCTTTAGATATGAAGCAAAAAGTTTTTTGGAAGTATACCAACGAGAATCCCACTTTTTTGTTAGACTTAAGCGCGCACTAATTGGATTGACTTTTTGTCCCATATTGAAAAAATTATTGTTGGTCTGTTTTAGGTTTTGTTCTAGTTTTTTTTGTTTTTGCGATCGGTTCTTTTAATTTTTCTCCGACGACAATATTTATATTACTTCTTTGTTTAAGTAGGGGGTATGAGCGACCACGGCTACCAATAAAACGTCTTCGAAGTTTTAAGCCTTCATTGCAGATAATTCGTTTAATTATATACTCATTTGGATCTTGAGAAGCATTTTTAATTCTGTCCTCAGCAGCTTCAATTCCTTTAATAAGTACCTGATTAACTGATTTATCAAACAGTGTTAGCTCTCCTTTTAAAGTTTCTAGTGGTCGATTTTTAATAGAGCGAACAACTTCGCGAATTTTTCGAGGCTTGATGGTTACATTTTTAATTTCTTGGATAAATTGCATATTTATTTAATTACTTTGGGGCTGTGGTTGATTTTTCTTGTTCTTTAGCCATTTTTCCACCATGTCTGAAAAACTTTCTTGTGGGTGAAAATTCACCTAAACAGTGGCCAACCATTTCTTCAATCGCCAAAACTCGAATAAATGTTTTACCATTATGCACATCAAAACTAATGCCAACCATTTCAGGCGTAATCACCGAGCTTCTGGACCATGTTTTAATGACAGTTTTATCACCAGCTTTTGCTTTTTGTATTTTTTTTAAAAGCTTTTCGTTGATAAATGGTCCTTTTTTAATTGATCTAGACATATTTTTATAATAATTGATCTAATTATTCTAATTACCATAATTGATCTAAACAAATCACTGACTTCAGACAACTTATGTTAATATATAGCTTATTTTTTATTTCTTCTCTTAACGATGAATATATCTGATCTGGAAAGCTTTTTACGGGTTTTGACACCCAAAGCTTTGGCTCCCCATTTTGTTTTCGGTGACTTCATACCAATCCCATTACCTCCTTCACCACCACCGTGAGGGTGAGCCTTTGGATACATGGCCTTACCTCGAACAGTTGGTCTGATACCAAGTAATCTCATACGTCCAGCTTTGCCATATTTAATACGATTATGGTGAGTATTACCGATTTGACCGATTGTTGCTCTACACAAATTTAAAAATTGACGAATTTCGCCACTCGGTAATTTGATCATAGCATAGTTTCCTTCAATAGCCAATAATGTTGCCACTGATCCAGCTGATCGACAAATTTGACCTTTTGAATTTGGATACATTTCAACATCATGAATTCCAGTTCCGATCGGAATATTTTTTAATTGCATACGATTGCCAATCTCAATACTGCATTGGTCACCGCATTCAATCGACTCTCCGACTTTTATACCGTCAGCAGCGATAATATACTGATGTTTTCCCGAAGGAAGTTGAATCTGAGCAATTCGAGCTCTTCTATTTGGATCATATTCGATGGAAATTATTTTGGCATCACCGTCCTCTAATCGTTTAAAAGGCACAATTCGATATAATTTCTTCACGCCGCTCCCTCTATGTCTTATAGAAATCCTTCCGTGCGAGTCTCGACCGGAAGTATTTTTTATACCAACAGTTAAGCTTTTATTTGGTTTGGAAGCTGTAAGCATCGAAAAATCTTGCGAGGTGCTATCTCGTCGGCCTGGAGTAGTTGGGTTGTATTTTTTAACTGCCATATATATTATTTATCTTTTTTAGCCTCTTTATTAGTTTCTTCTAGCTCAAATGCACTGATTGATTGCCCGGGTTTTAGTTTTACGATAATTCTCTTATCTAAGCTAGTTTTTCCGAATATATTCTTGAACTTTTTAATTTTTCCTCGTCGATTTAAAATTTGCGATTTTAAAACATTAACACCAAATATTTTTTCAATTTCTTTGACAATCTGAAACTTATTTTGTGTAGGGTCAACTGAAAAAGTAAACAAACGTGATTTTTTTTTATCACCTGCGGCATGGCGATATGATTTTTCAGTTATTACCGGAGTTAATTTCATGATTATGATTTATTCTTTATTCCATCTAAAATTTCTTGGCTAGTGATCATTAGCTGACAATTTAATACATCATAAGCATTTAATTCGCTCAAGTGGCGCACATTAACGTTGTTGATGTTTTTAGCAGCACGAAACAAATTATAAATATCTCGGTTATAAATAACTAATATTCGGTTATCAGAGATTTTCAACTCAGATAATAAAGCTTGCATATTTTTGGTCTTTATCCCCACAGCTTTAATTTGATCACTAGAAATTATTTGAGTTTTAGCATTGGCAATTACCTTGGTGATAGAATGGGTAATTTCTTTGCTATTTTGCATAATAGTATGGTTTTGGTGTCTAGAACCGAAAGATTTACCACCTCCACGCCATAACGGCGATCGGGTTGAGCCAACGCGGGCATTACCAGTTCCTTTTTGTTTCCACGGCTTTTTGCCTCCACCAGAAACTTCAGCGCGAGATTTAGTCTTGGCGATCTGTTTCCGCTTACCCGATCTGATTCGTCGGATAGATTGTGTGGTTGATTGATCCATTTATTTACTGAAAATTTTAATAATTGACCCATTTGGGCCAGGAATTGGTCCTTTTAGCAACATAACATGGTCATCGGCAAAAATTCCTAAAACTTCGATATCCTTAAGCGTAGTAGTTTCACCACCCATTCTTCCAGGCATTCGACGACCTTTGATAACATGAGCTGGTGTAGTAGCGCCGATTGATCCTGGCTGTCGCATATTATTACTACCATGTGATTTTGGCCCGATTTGAAAATTATGTCGTTTTACCGTTCCAGAGAAACCTTTTCCTTTTGAGGTAGACGTGACTGACACCATATCGCCAACGCTAAATGTTTTGATGGAAATTTCTTCTCCAACTTTAAATTCGCCTAAATCAGTACCGCGAAACTCTTTTATGCGAAAAGCGCTTTCGATATCCGCTTTTTTTAAATGACCAACAACCGATTTAGGATTATGTTTTTTTGATCCATAAGCAACTTGAATAGCAGTGTAGTGGTCGGATGTACTGTTTTTAATTTGACTGATTTTATTCCCAGCCACATTTAAAATAGTGACAGGAAAGCTTTCGCCACCTTCGTTAAATATTCGAGTCATTCCAATTTTTTTCCCGAGAATAAACTTCATGCGTAAAATATATCCGTTGTTTAACGGACAAATTGTTGCTTATAAAACAATACACAAACAGATTATTTAATATCAACACTTAACTCATCTTTATCTCGACATCGACGCCGGACGGTAAATCTAAAGACATAAGGCTATCGATGGTGGAATTTGATGGATCAAGCACGTCAATTAATCTTTTATGAATTCTCATTTCAAACTGTTCACGTGAATCTTTATGAACGTGCGGTGATCGTAAAACCGTGGTAATTTTCTTTTCAGTTGGTAATGGAATAGGACCAATAATGTTGGCTCCTGTTCTTTCAGCAGTTTCAATAATTTGATGAGCGGATTTATCAATAATACGACAATCAAAAGCTTTTAAACGAATCCGAATTCGTTGTTTATAATTTTTTACGCTCTCATTCTGTTCTTTACTGTCAACTTCTTCAGAAATTGTGTTACTTGGGTTTTGTCCGACTGTTCGGCCACCTTCACGAATAGCAAATCTCATCTGAGCTTCCATGGCTACTGGTTGAATTAACTTAACAACCATCTTGATAGTATCTCCAGGAGCAACCATCTCGACATCGGCTGGTAACGTAATTTCACCAGTTACATCAGTAGTACGGATGTAGAATTGAGGCTTATATCCTTTGAAGAATGGAGTGTGTCTACCACCTTCGTCTTTGGTGAGGATATATACTTCAGATTCAAATTCAGTGTGAGGAGTAATTGAACCAGGTTTAGCAAGTACTTGACCTCTTTCGATATCTGTTCTTTCTACTCCGCGAAGTAAAACACCGACATTATCACCAGCTTGACCTTGGTCAAGTAATTTTCGGAACATTTCAACACCAGTAACTGTAGTTTTGGTAGTTGGCTTGATACCAACTACTTCAATTTCATCACCGACTTTGACAATTCCGCGATCAATTCTTCCGGTAGCAACAGTTCCGCGGCCTTTGATTGAGAATACATCTTCAACAGGCATTAAGAATGGCTTATCAATGTCTCGAACAGGATCAGGGATATATTCATCTAATTTATCAATTAACTCTTTAATTGATTTAACAGCATCTGGATCATCATTAAGAGCTTTTAGAGCAGATCCGCGAACGATTGGGGTTTCGTCACCGTTGAATTTATACTTGGTTAGAAGATCACGGATTTCAACTTCGACAAGATCAATTAATTCTGGATCATCAACCATATCAATCTTATTTAAGAAAACAACAATTCTTGGTACACCGACTTGATAGGCTAAAAGAATATGTTCACGGGTTTGAGGCATTGGGCCATCAGGTGCAGAAACTACTAAAATTGCCGCGTCCATCTGAGCAGCACCAGTGATCATGTTTTTTACATAATCAGCATGTCCTGGACAGTCGACGTGAGCGTAGTGTCTTTTTTCACTTTCATATTCTTGGTGAGAAGTGGCGATAGTAATACCACGCGCTTTTTCTTCAGGTGCGCTATCGATTTCTTCAAATTTAACATCTCGAGCTTTACCCTCTTTTGAGAGGACATGGCATATAGCTGAAGTTAAAGTGGTTTTTCCATGGTCAACATGGCCGATTGTACCAACGTTGACATGGGTTTTTGTTCTTTCAAATTTTTCTGCCATAATATTTGGTAGTTAATAAATAAATATAATTTTGTACTATTAGGTATCAGATAATTTAGTTACTGGATAGTTACTAGAATTACTATAAATTACAGATCGCAATCTGTCAACATTCTAGGCTATTTACTGTTTCCTGATATGATCATTTCTTGGACATTTGATGGTACTTGTTCATAGTGATCAAACTCCATTGAATAGTTGGCTCTACCTTGTGTCATTGACCGAAGTTGGGTTGAATAGCCAAACATATTAGCTAAAGGTACCAAGCAGTCAATAACTTTGGCCATACCGCGATCACTAGTTTCTTGAATGGCGCCGCGTTTGCTATTTAAATCACCCATAACATCACCAAAGAAATCTTCAGGAGTCGTGACCTCAACCTTCATAATTGGCTCAAGGATGATTGGTTTAGCTTTTTTAAAGCCTTCCTGAAAAGCCATAGCTGCGGCAATTTTAAAGGCGATTTCTGAAGAGTCAACATCGTGGTACGAACCATCATATAACTCACATTTAATATCCACAACTGGATATCCGGCAATTACTCCTTTAGTCATGGCACCTTTGACACCTTGCTCAACAGGTGCAATGTATTCTTTAGGAATTGTACCACCTACAATCGAATTAATAAACTCAAAGCCAGCGCCTGTTTCATTTGGTGAAAGTTTGATGTATACATGCCCATATTGACCGCGGCCTCCACTCTGACGGATATATTTACCTTCTTGATCAACTGCATTCAAGATAGTTTCTTTGTAGGCAACCTGAGGTTTACCGATATTGGCTTCAACGCTAAATTCACGTTTCATTCGATCAACAATAATTTCTAAGTGCAACTCACCCATTCCAGCAATAATGGTTTGGCCAGTTTCTTCATCAGTTCTAATTTTTAGTGTTGGATCTTCTTCGGAAAGTCGGCTTAAGGCGATGCCCATTTTTTCTTGATCAGCTTTGGTTTTGGGCTCAATAGCCATAAAGATCACAGGCTCGGCAGCCTCAATACCTTCCAAAATTAACGGTCTTGACTCAGCAGTTAGTGTATCGCCAGTTGACACATCTTTTAAACCAACTGCTGCGGCAATTTCACCGGCTGGGATTTCACTAACTTCCTCTCGATGGTTGGCGTGTAATCGAACCAAACGCCCGATTCTTTCTTTTTTATTTTTAGTGGTATTAAGCACATAGCTACCAGCAGTGACGGTTCCAGAGTAAACCCTTATAAATGCTAATTTACCAACAAATGGATCAGCAGCGATTTTAAAGACCAAAGCTGCTACGGATTCTTTATCGTCAGGTAAAACTTCAATTTGCTCTTCAGCATTTTTAGTTGAAGTAGCGACAATAGTTGGGGTTTCGGTTGGTGCTGGTAAAAATTGAATAACAGCGTTTAAAAGTAATTTAATAATGCCAGTTCGTCCATCTCCGACTAGAACAGGAAACAATTTGCCCTCCAATGTGCCTTGACGAATTAATTTAATTAAATCAGCTTCTGAAATTTCATTGCCTTCTAAGTATTGTTCTAAAAGTTTGTCGTCAAATTCAACAGCTTTTTCGATCAGAACATTTCTTAATAATTTAGCTTTTTCTTGGTATTCAGCTGGAATTTTATCTTCACGTAGTTCTAATTTATCTTCAGAATCAAAGTAATAGGCTTTGCTTTTAATTAAATCAATTACACCTTTGTGTTCGTCTTGAGTGCCAATCGGTATCTGAATAGCCACGCCATTTGGCGAAAGTCGATTCTGAATTGAATCAAGAGACATATCAAAATCACCTCCAAGAAGGTTGATTTTATTAATAAAACAAATTCTTGGCACATGATATTTATCAGCTTGACGCCAGACAGTTTCGGACTGAGGCTCAACACCCATTTTTCCGTCAAAAATGACTACAGCTCCATCTAAAACGCGGAGTGACCTTTCAACTTCGACAGTGAAGTCGACGTGGCCCGGGGTGTCGATAATATTAATTTGATATTTGTCTTCTAACTGATCGGATAGTGACCAAAAACAGGTGGTAGCAGCCGATGTAATGGTGATACCGCGTTCTTGTTCTTGGGCCATCCAGTCCATAGTTGCTTGGCCATCATGAACCTCACCGATTTTATGTTTTTTGCCAGTCAAAAACAAAATTCGCTCAGTGATGGTAGTTTTTCCAGCATCAATATGAGCAATAATTCCAATGTTTCTAACTTTTTCAATAGGATGTCTCATGATTTAGTATTTTGCGAAATGGGCAAAAGCCTTGTTAGCGTCAGCCATTTTATGCGTATCAATTTTTTTCTTGATAGCGTTACCTTCGTTGTTATAAGCGGCGATCATCTCATTTGATAATTTTGTGGCAAAATCAGCCCCTTTTTTATCTTTGGTGGCTTGGATTAACCATCTTAAGGCCAAAGCTAATCGGCGATTTTTGGATACTTCAATAGGTACCTGATAAGTTGCCCCGCCAACTCGAT
>Ga0076300_106_pt1 | contig 11950 bp, 9 predicted proteins | sample RifGroA2_FD_67984 | JGI IMG/M metagenome (GOLD analysis project Ga0076300, IMG submission 67984) | Berkelbacteria bacterium GW2011_GWA2_38_9 | reverse complement strand
AAATAAGTTAGCGAAGTGGATGTTTTGCTAAACCTAAATCACTATTTTTGTCACCAATAACATAACTTTTGTTTACATCAATATTATGCTCTCTTATTGACTTTTCAAGCATTTGCCCGATTGTTCTTAAGCCGCCTGCATTATCTCGACCTAGTTGTTTGGCTGTTTTATGAATTGCTTTCGATTGAGCTGTTAAGTAGATTAGTGATTGATCATCTATCGCACCAATATTATGATTATAAAAATTAGTCAGAAGCTCCTGATTTTCAGGTTTAGTTGGATCAAAATCCTTAAGAAATTTATTGCCAATTTCTTCTGCAGTCAAACTCTCGTCTAGAGATTTCGTTTCTTCGTCAATTCTGGGACTAACAATTTTATATTTCATTCGGCTCATCATCGCTGCACGATAAGCAGGGTTTTCATCTATCTTTGCTTGACGCTCATCGACCATTAATTTTGCTCCGGACAAATTAATTAAACCAGAATGTTTTTTTCGCAGCTGATCAACGATGCCTAGTAACTCTTTCCCATCATCATCCGCTGGTGCTATACTGCCGTCGATAATACCTCCGGCTGTAGCGCCTATTTTAGCTAACAACTGGTCCATTCTGTTAACTTGATAATCTTCTAAAGCTTCTTGAGTAGCAAAGTCAGAACGGGCCACGCCTTCTCTTTTGGTAATAACTTCAGCTGCTGCCATTTGCTTAGCTTTAGCTGTTTGCACCCGGCCGACCCGAGAACCTTCGCCTGCTTTATACTTGTTAATAAGGCCAGCAAACTGCGAGGCATCATCAACTGCTGTACCACCATTTAATTTAGCTGCAGATTTACGAGCTTTTAGATAGTTATCAGCTATTTCTTTATCTTTAATGGCACTAGCATTCCCCGCATAATTTTTATCAGCAGCTTTGTGAGCTAAGTCATTATAATTTGCGTACATGGCTCCACTTGCTCCTAGTCTTGTCATACGCGAAATCGCAGCCGCAGTCGTATCTTTATTATCCCCGTTAGATTTAAGGTGATTATATTGATCTCTAAAACTTGCATTATCAAGTTTTTCTAAATCCGCTGCTTCTTTTTTGTGTTCACCTTCCAAATAGGTGATTTCACGAGCGGATTTTTCTCTATCTCTTTCAGCCTCAGCCTCTTCTTTAATCGTCCGCAGAGTTTTTTGCCGTTGTTGATATTCTTCATCTAAATATTTTCTAGTTTCAATAGTAGCTTTATTAATAGCTTGCATTGCAGCTAGCTGTTCTTTAACTTTTTCAGCTTGAGCTAGTTTTACTTTGGCACGCCGATCAGTATGAACCGCTCTTTCAGTCAAGTCTTGTGCTCCTGCTTCCATTTCAGATTGATGAGATTTAGATAAAGTAGTAATTTTTCGTCTGCGGGCATCAAGCCAATTAATACCAGTATATTTTGCTACTGTCTTGCCGAAATCACTGTGGCCAAGCGTTCCAGCCTCAGCTGATGATTTAATAGCTCCGCGCATTTCAGCAGCTGATTTACCAGCTCGCCTAAGCATACCCAAAGGAGTTGCTTTTAAAGCAGCGATCTCGCCGTACTCTTTACCAACTTTAACTGCGTTTTGTGCTAGCCTTGTTCCTGCATAAACTCCTGTAGCCGTCAGTGCAGCACTCTGCACTTTTTTAGCAATGCTCTGCAGCTCACCAGCCATTCTAAATGGCGTGGTCATAGCTAAATAAACGCAGATCATGCCAAAAACATAACCGGCGAAGCTAATACCTGTAAAAAACGCCACTTCAGTAGAGTTAAATTGATCAGTAAATTGGAAAAAGTTAGCCCCCACCCACAACCAAAACATGGCTACCGGTAACATAAAAGTCCACTGAGAAAACGCTTTCCACCAACGAGTCCAGATGGCTTTACTAGCTGGAACAGACATACTTAAAAAAGCAATCGGGGAGAACACTACTAAAAACATCAAAATATAATTACGCAACACGAACATAACAGCCAAAACCATGGTCATGATAGCTGCAGCAAACTTAAGAAGGGAGCTAATAATCTCTCGGACAAAATTATCATCGGTGGTCGCGCCAAAAGTCTTTGCATCAGATAACCAGTAACCGATAAAACCTCTGCCTTCTTCAAAAAGCCCGGCTGCCGCACCTGATAGATCAAGTAAAAGCTGGCAGATCAGTAGAGAAAAATTAGCTAATATTATACCAACAATTAAAGATGGCAGAATTTTTTTAATTCCATAAACACTGATTTGAATCCTTAAAAGATTAGCAAATGCAATTCCTAAAAAGAAAATTAAGGCCACAACGTTCGAAAAATCGAGCAAAGCTGTCCACACATTGCGTATTGGGTGATTATTAGCGCCAATCTGAACCTGAACTGGATCAGAAAAAGCATGGGCAAAGCTTGGAATTAGGTAAATTACACCGATGAATAAACTGATGTAAAGAAGAGAGTAGTTTTTAAGATGTTTAGTCATGTTAATTTAAAGTCAAAAGATAAAGTAAAAATTTAAAAGTTAGGTTTTTATTAATTTTAACTTTATACTTTTATTTTTGACTTTTGCCTTTTGAGTTTTGAATTATTCATGGTTATTTGCCTTTTGAATCTTGACTTTATTAAGTTTAGATGTTGGCAAAAATCTGCATCCACTCGATTGCTAAAGTTAATATACCTTTAGCTACCTCGTCAATTAAACAAGATATATATCTTAAGATATTAATGTCGTTTCCAGTGATGCTCTTCATACAGAGTCCAGTTGCCCCAGGATCAGTGGTGCTTCCAACAGTACTAGCTATTGCATCTAATTGAGCTTTCAACTCTGTTTCAACTTCTTGAAGGGATGTTGTGCGTTTTTTTTCAGCACCGGTAGTAACATCTTTTATAATAAATTCTTTGGAAAGCACGTCATTACTGCCTTTGATAGTTTTGAGCTTATTTAGCGTCGATAGAGTTGTGGCAGACTGACTTTTTATACTCCCAATAACATTCCAGCCCGCGTCAGTTGGAAATAAAGTCTCGTTATCGTTAACCAAAGCACCAATAATTCCTTGCGGGCCGCCAGCTCCAAGTAAAACCTCTTTCATTTTAGCAGTTGCCCAATTGGCAAATTGAACTTGAACCCATTCAGCGACATTACGGGAGTCAGTCCAATTGGTGCCTTTAACAATTTTTCCTGAGCCAAACATATTCGTTGAGGCGGTTAAAACATTGTTATAGTACCTTTGTACTTCATCGATTCTTTGGTTCTCTCCAATTTGAGCACCAGCTGTTAGTCTAGCATTGATTATTGGCCCGGGAGCTTTCAGACTCCAACCCCCATCATAGAATGTTTCAATTTTAAATTGTAAAATAAAGTTGTTTTTAACTAAAGCTGAACCTTGTTTGAATTTAAAGTGACTATAAGTAATCGTATTTTGTGTATCAATTGTGGCATAATCCATTGTCGTACGTTGTGAAAATAGAATTCCTTGACAACTGCCATTGTACATATTCATAAAAGCAGCCTCAGGAACTGGCTCAAAATCATCAACAATCCATTTACCTATGACAGAATAACAACCCCCAACGGTTGCACCGAAAAAATGAGGATTCTCGGTTGGATTATCGGAGTGTCTAAGATGATATGTGGTCCAAGTAACACCAAGGTCGTCGCTAGTCCATATTGTTACTAGATAACCTATGGACCCAGGGCTGTTTGGATTTGTTTGCCACGATATCTTTACATGATCAGCAAATGACCCTCTATCGTTTTCAACCACTTGCAAATTGTTTATCTGTAAAGGCGAGCCGGACATTGGTGTTACCCACGATTCAGTGAGTGAGCTGTCATATATTGAGGCCAACGCTCCTTGAGGTTCAATAAAAATAAAAGGCGTGACCACGATTATTAGAGCTAAAAATTTGATAAGAGATATCTTAATAGATCTTTTTGACATAATTTGAGTTAAAGTTAATTATATTAAATATACCTGTGATCTTGGGGAAGTTTAAGGGTTAATGTGCTTTTTAGATCGATTATAGGCTTGGTTGGCTGAATTCTAGAAAATGTTAAATCTCTGTCCTTCGTCTGTCATTCCCGCCGATAAGCGATAATTTAGACGCGGGAATCCAGAACAAAGTTTTAACAATAGAAATTGGGTTAAGGTAAGAAAACATGTCTGGATCCCCGATCGGTGTCGGGGATGGTAGTGAAAGTAATTGAGGATAACATGTCAACGAGTTGGATCTAGCTCATGTAGTTTTTTATTAGCTTCTTCGTATTTATCTTTAAAATAAGATTGGCAATTAGTTCTAATACTTTTGGGACACTTTTTTGCAGATTGTTGATAAGCTTTAGCAAAAAATTTCCAAGCTTCAGGATAGGCAGGATCAATCTCAACTGCTTTTTTAAGTGGAATTAGGGCGATTTGTAAATCTCCAGATTCGATATTTGATATTCCATATTCAACTGCCGCTTTGGCATGTGGAAATTTTTGTTGAGCTTTAGAAATTTTTTCAGCCAGTTCTTCATTATGAGTCTTAAAGAAAGATTGACCTTCGGTAATATCCAAAACGATCTTTTTGGTTAAAGCCAAGTCTTGCCGAGTTTTACTATTATTTTTGTTATATTTTAAAGATTTATTAAATTCCAAAATAGCTTTTTCATATTGCCTTTGCGCCAAGTAACTTTCTCCGCGAGATAAAAAGCGGTTTGAGATATTGCTGCGCATCGGCGCACTAACTAACAAAAATAGAAAGTAAATTATAATAACGGCTCCTAAATATATTATTAGACGGTTAATTCTCATAAGTTGTATCCTAACATAATCTCGTTTAGCGATCTACTAGCGCCACCTTCGTGTCATTCCCACGAAAGTGGGAATCCAGGGTTTGGACGAGTCCTGGATCCCCAATCAAGTTGGGGATGACAAGGGGGTTGGCCAGCGATAACAGAGGGAGCGCGATTTCATAAAATTCGCTCAATATTTAGCTAGTTTGTGTTAAAATCAACTTATGGCAAACAGTTTTCTTCAGTCTGGTGAATGGGAAAAATTTCAAAACATTGTCGGAAGGCAAACTTTTCGAATACACGACCTTCTTTTTATCAGATTGCCGCTTCCATTAAATAAAACTTATTTATATTGCCCGCGGTTCGAATTACATAAAACCGATTTTACAGACATTATTAACAAAGTTACAGATCAATCAACTGATAGAGATATTTTTATCAGATTTGAGCCAGAACAAATCTTTAAAATCGACCCGAAAATTTTAACGCACCAATCCCCCTCAGTGCAACCAAAACAAACATTAGTCCTTGACCTAACTAAAACCGAAGACCAACTTTTACTCGAGATGAAACCTAAAACGCGATATAATATCAGGTTAGCGCAGAAGAAGAATGTGGAATATCGAATGTGGAATATCGAATCATTTAATGAAATTTGGAAGCTAATGCAAGAAACTGCCAAAAGAGATAAATTTTCGCTCCACGCAAAAAATTATTATCAGAAGATGCTCGAGGTGCTTGGCGAAAATGGCTATATTTCCTTATTAACAGCTACTCATGAAAGCGATTTACTAGCTGGGATGATTTTAATTCATTATCAAGATCAGGCCATTTATCTGCACGGCGCCTCGTCAAGCCAAAAACGCAACCTAATGGCGCCGTATCTGTTACACTGGGAAGCTATTAGGCTCGCCAAAAGCCGAGGATGCCAAACTTATGACTTTTGGGGAATCAACACAAAAAACATGTCAAGCGATCAAATAAACTCAGAGCAACAATATTCTGATAAACTAGATGGAGTGACCAAATTTAAGTTGGGTTTTGGCGGCCAGATTATTAATTACCCTGACTGTTTCGAAGTACCAATTCATAAAAAAGCTTATTTTGCTTATCAAACGACCAGAAAAATTCACCGCTTAATTAAACCTCGAACATTTGAATGAAAAAATTTATCAAAAAAATTCTATCTCGAAATGCTATAAATTCTCTGCAAAAAATTAGAGCGGTCTTAATTTCGCTCAAATACGGCTCCCCAGCCAAAAAAATGATACCAATCGGCATTACTGGTACTAAAGGAAAAACGACCACCGCCTTTTTAATCTCCAGTATTTTAGAAGAAGCTGGTTATAAGGTTGGCCGAATTTCAACAGTTGATTACAAAGTCGATTCAAAAACTACTGTTAATGAAGAAAACATGACCGTGCCCGATCCATCGCTTGTACAGCCGTGGTTGAAAAAAATGGTTGAAGCTAAATGTCGGTATTTGGTTATGGAAGTCACCAGCCATGCCATCGACCAATATCGGGTTTGGGGGATTCCGTACAAAGTGGCGCTTTTAACAAACGTGACGCACGATCACCTGGACTATCATAAAACTTTCGCTAACTACCGTGACACTAAAGTTAGACTATTTAGGTGGCCTTCTTTGAAAATCTCGATTATTAATGCTGATGACAAATCAGCCGAATACTTTTTTAAAAATTTAAAAACCAAAAAAAATTATTTTTATAGTACGAACGGTGATTTTGAAATTAAACAAGGTAGTACTGTGGTGGCCAGTAAAATTTTTCTGAATCCGACTGCCTCAAAATTTACTATCAAAACTGAATCTGAGGAAATTGAAATCAACCTAAGCTTGCCAGGTATGTTTAATGTCGAAAATGCTCTGGCTGCAACCTGTGTGGGCTTAAGTCAAAATCTTAGGTTAGGAACCATTAAAGCTGGCCTCGAAAAAATTATGCAAGTACCAGGGCGCATGGAAAGAGTTGAGACAAAAAAGGGTTTCACAGTTATTGTGGATTATGCACATACTCCTGATTCACTAGAAAAAGTTTACCAAACTCTTCAACCGATTGTGCGCGGACGCCTTATTTCTGTTCTAGGCGCTTGCGGAGATCGTGATAAAACCAAACGGCCGATTATGGGCGCTCTGGCTGCCAGGTTCGCTGATTTTGTCTTTGTGACAGATGAAGAATCTTATACTGAAGATCCTCAAGAAATTATTGATGAAGTGGCAGGCGGTGTTCCGCGCGGAAGAGCCTTATTTAAGAAAAAAAGTAGTGATAAACCCAAAAGAAAACCTCTGGAACACAAAATTCATGATGTTAAAGAATTCATGAAGAAGGACGAGTCAACTGGCGAAGGCCAGTGGTGGTGGCGCGTTTCAGATCGACGAGATGCAATCAGACAAGCTTTAAAATTGGCTAAGTTTGATGATTTAGTTTTAATTACTGGAATGGGCGCCCAAACACATAAAGTCGTTGGTGATAAACATTTGCCTTGGAACGACCGCCAGGTAGTTGAGGAAGAATTAGCGAAGTTGTAAATCTGACTTTTGAATTTTGACTTTAATAATGAATCATCTAGTCCTTATCGATGCTAATAGTCTCTTTCACCGCGCCTACCACTCAATGCCTAAAGATATGCAAAACTCTCAAGGCGAAATTACCGGCGCTGTTTTTGGATTTACTAAAGCTCTCTTACAAGCTATCAAAGATCTCGAACCAACTCATATGGCTGCTGCTTTTGATATGGCTGCGCCAACCTTTCGTCATAAAAAGTATGAAGCGTATAAGGCTGGCCGCGAAGGCATGGATGAGACTCTATATTTACAAATTCCTAGAATTAAAGATATTTTACGGACATTAAATATTCCTTTTTTTGAAAAAGAAAGTTTTGAAGCTGATGATTTAGTTGGCACCCTTGCCTATCAAGCGTCACAAATTCCGTCTCTAAAAACCACAATCGTCACCGGTGATTTAGATGCCCTGCAGCTCGTAAATGATGAGAAGGTTTATGTGTGGACACCATCAAGAGGAGATTATAGGGCTTCAATTTATGATGAAAATGCGGTAAAAAATCGTTATGGTTTTGGCCCTCAACATATTATTGACTACAAAGCCTTGCGAGGTGATCCATCAGACAATATTCCCGGCGTTTCTGGCATTGGCGAAAAAACCGCTTCAGTGCTGATTCAAAAAATCGGCAACGTAGAAAAAATTTATACCACTTTAAGAAGTACTGCAGATGTTAAAGAAATAATGACAGATCGGATTAAAGAAAAATTGCTTAATGATGAAAAAATGGCTTTTTTAAGTAAAGAATTAGCAACAATCGACCAACACGCGCCCATAACCCTTTGCATAGACCAATGTCTTATTAATGATTATGATCGAGAAGCTGTTGAAAAATTGTTTACAACACTTGATTTTAAAACTTTGATTAAAGATTTGCCAGCTACGAGCAGACTTTCATCGTCTAACGACTCTCTTTTTAACGATGAGACTATTGAATCAACAGAATCCTCGAAGTTAGATCAAAAACTTAGTCCCATACTTCGAAAGATTGAAAACAAAGGAATAAAACTTGATGGAAAATATTTGCAAAATTTGGAAACCAAATATCAAGAAGAAATTGTTGAGCTTTCTGGCAAGATATTTAACTTTGCCGGTGAAGAATTCAATATTGATTCACCTTCTCAACTATCTCATATTTTGTATGAAAAGTTAGGCCTTTCGACAGCTGCTTTAAAAAAGGGTAAAGCTGGACATTTTCCAACTGATGCTAATACTTTGGGAAAGTTTGTAAAAGTCTCACCAGTTGCTATCCTATTATTACAATATCGTGAACTATCCAAGCTATTAAACACCTACATTAAGCCTTTACCGAAATTAGCTGACAAGTTAGGAAGAGTTCATACTTCGTATGCACCAGATACTGCTTCAGGTAGAATTTCTTCACGCGATCCGAACCTACAAAACATTCCTACTCGTACTGATCTTGGTCGAGAAATTAGAAAAGCTTTTGTAGCAGACTCTAACAAAATATTACTTTCAGCTGATTATTCTCAAATCGAGCTTCGTGTTGTTGCTCATCTATCTAGTGATCAGTACATGATTGAATCATTCAATAATCATGAAGACATTCATGATGCAACGAGTAAAAGAATGAACGTTGATCGTCGCACTGCTAAAGTTATCAACTTTTCTTTACTCTATGGAAAACAGGCGTTTGGTTTGGCTGAAGATCTAAAGATATCGCGTCATGAAGCACAAGAGTTTATTGATCTGTATTTTAACTCTTATCCGCAAGTTAAAGAATACATTTCTCAGGTTATTGAAAAAACTCGTAATGATGGATTTATTGAAACTATGTTTGGTAAAAAAAGAACTTTTCCAGATATATTATCAGAAAATCAATTTAAAAGAGCGGCCGCTGAAAGAGAAGCTGTTAATCATCCAATCCAAGGAACGGCAGCTGAAATCTTAAAATTAGCTATGATTGAGCTTGATAAGAATAATCTATCAAATGAAATTGTTTTAACAGTACATGATGAATTGGTTTTTGAGATAGAGAATCATAAAATTGTGCAGACTGAAGCAAAAATTAAAAATATTATGGAAAATGTCCTAAAATTAAAAGTACCGTTAGAAGTTGAAACAATAACTGGCAAAAATTGGGGAGAACTAAAATAAAATCCATTGTAGTATTTTTGATCTTATTGATTAGTAGTTTTTTGTTTAGTCAAAAAGTATCTGCCTATAGCCAAAATTTGACAGAATTTCCTGGCAAAATTGATATTCATGGAAATATTAATTTTGCCAATGGCTCGCACGGTTTGGTAGAAAAAATAATTTTAGGGTTAGAGGCTGATCGAGTTAAGGTCAATCTTATTGACTCACCTACGGGCTATCTTGAATCTGCCCGGGCTGAAATTGATCTAAGTGGGTTGAAGCTTAAAAATTATAATAATATCTCAACCAAATCTTATGCGATTCATGGTATTGGAAGTGCCTATCAATCAATTCAAGGCTCGACAGCCGTTTTTGAGGCATTCAATATTGGGCAACAGGGGGTGTGGACAATTGAGCTAATATTCCCTAAAGGCGCTCTAAAGCCAAGCATAGTGCAACAAATTTTTTATTGGTCTGCTAATGATTATATTCTTTGGTTTATTATTTCCTGTATTTTAATCCTCATTACTTTATTTACTATTGCTTTTTTGTTGTGGAAAAGACATCGATTAGAACAAATTAGGAAATCGAAAGATTTTATTAATGCGCCGCCTTCGAATCTATCACCAGCTGCTCTGGCTATTCTTGAGCAGAAACACGCTACTCATACGGCTATTGCTGCTGGCATTCTCTACTTAGCGGTTCGTGGTTATGTGGTGGTGGTGAAACGAGATAATGAATTTTTAGTTTCCAAGAGAAAAGAACCTCAGGGTTTAGCTGGAATTGACCAATCTTTTTATAATCTTTTAATTGGACAGTGGTTTGCCAAATCAGTCAATGAGATTAATATCGAGAATAATAGAGATTTATTCAATAAAAGTGCTGGTGAACTACATAACCAAATTTATCAAGAGCTGATTGATAAAAAACTGTTCGTTGGCGATCCGTGGCTCTCGGTACATAAAACTAAATTTATCGGTATTATATTAACTGTATTTTCTCTGATAGCGTTTTTCGTGTCACTAACCATATTACCTTATCCACCTTACGCAAGCATAATTTGGCTGGCGTTTAGTTTAATTTCACTGATCATTTATAAGATATCAGGCAAAATGCCGCTACGCAGTATGGCTGGAAAATTAGAGCGCGAAGCTTGGTATAAGTTTAAAAATTATCTTTCACTCAATCAAAACGCCTCGTTTGAATACGATTTGCCAATGGACATATATTTACCTTATGCGATTGCCTTAAAGTGCGAACTAAAGTGGATTATGCGCTTCACTGCCACGCGCTATCAAACTCCAACTTGGTATGTTGGCCCGTCAGTTACACTTGAAGATATCGCTAATGACATCGTAAATTTTGTTGATCAATTTAGCCGAACAATAGATTCAAACATTGCCCCTGAAGAACTTTAGGGCTGGTTTAGTAAAATACTGAGCCGATGATGTATTCTCGTGGAACACTACCCCAAATTCGCGAATCACCAGATTCAGGACGATTATCTCCTAAAACGTAGTATTCGCCGTTACTAATTTGTATATCTTTTGAAGTAACAAGGCCGTGTTCATCTTCACGATTGGCTTGAAAAATATCTCCGGGAGTACCTATTACTCTTTTGACAAAAATTCGTCTTTTAGTGTCTCCTGGAAATTGCATAATGACGATATCGCCTTTTTTTGGCGCCATCATTAAAGTACTAATCTTATTAACCAATAAAATTTGGTTGTTTTTTAAGGTTGGGTACATACTTCGTCCGTCAACAATAAAAATTGTTATAAAAAAAGTATGAATAATGGTAATAACTAAAATAAAGAAGACTGGAATGCGTAAAAAATACCAGCTTCGTTCAGTTACTTTAATTACCCTCCTTAGGTTCATTAATTATTTTTTATCCTTTAATAGACTTGCTGTCTTTTTGGCTAATCTTGATTTAATACGGGCAGCTTTGTTTTTGTGAATAGTTTTACTTTGAGCTGCTTTATCGACAGCACTTTTGGCGTCTTTTAAAACTTCAGCGATTTTTTCAGTTTGGCCAGTTGTTAATGATTTTTTGACTTTTTTAATAGCGCTCTTGTAGGCATCTTTATGGATTAAATTTTCCTGATGACGTCGGTGTGAAACTTTAAGCGCTTTTTTGGATGATTTTAAAATAGGCATGTTTGTGTAAAAAGATTATAATATTTATATCAGATAGTAATATAGCATATAGTCCTTAGAACATCAAATTAATGCCTCAACTACGTCAAAACATTATTACTGGTGAATGGGTTGTTATTGCGCCAGCTAGATCCAAGCGGCCAGACGACTACATTCGAGCTCAAAAAAGAGAAGTAAAAGATGAGTTAGCTTCAGCTTGCGTATTTTGCCTTAACGGATCAGAGTTCAAACGACGATTAAAAAACTTTGATAATAAACATACCTGGACAATTCAAAATAAATTCCCGGCCTTTGCTTGCGATGAAAAAGAGTGTTCTGATCGAACACGCAGCTATTACCCTGAACACCAATTTTATCGAGC
>Ga0076300_127_pt1 | contig 12060 bp, 14 predicted proteins | sample RifGroA2_FD_67984 | JGI IMG/M metagenome (GOLD analysis project Ga0076300, IMG submission 67984) | Berkelbacteria bacterium GW2011_GWA2_38_9 | reverse complement strand
TGGTGGGGTGAGGAGGAGTTATTAAACGGGCTTTTATCACTAACAACCTGATGAATTTAAGAGTTGAGGTTGCCTAATTCCAAACTTTTTCAATTTGTTCATAAAGTTCTTACTGAAAAATCAGACATCAAAGGTATCGCGCTCCCAGGAATGCCTTCGGGTTCACCAGGAATGCCTGGTAAAAAATTTGCGAAATTTGAAATCTCCCAACTTTCTAAAGATTCTCAGTGGTCTAAATATCTAAGTATTTAAACATTTTGTTATACTTAAGTTAATATTTTATAAGTAAAGTAAAAAGATGATCAATCTTAAACGACTTCTCGCAGCCAGTGCCATTTTGGTGACTATTTTGTACGTTGTTTGTTTCGTCGTCGTAGCTATTTTCCCAGCAGTTCGTACAAACTTTATGCTTTACGGCTTGCACACTCAAACAACTTTGGGCGAAAATGCCATGACAATCGGCACATTCATCGGCGGATTAATTTTGTGGAATGTGTTGGCATATATAGTTGTTGGATTGTTCGGTCTAATTTATAACAAGATTAAGGAATAAACTTCTTTAAAAGTAAACTTACACTTTTTTATAAGATCGATTAAGATCTAAAAGTTATTTTAGAATTGGAGCTGGTTCCCTCTCATCTAATTATTGATTACTGCTATAATGAGAGCAGAGAATTTTAACATCTGTTATTCCCGTTTATTGAAATAAATCCGAAGCGGGAATCTAACTAGAATAAACTATACCAACAAATACGGATATCAAATCTAAAATATACATTGACGGGTCTAATATTTTCTATGCCCAAAGGAAGATGGGCTGGAGTTTAGCTTGGCATAAGGTTAAACAAATACTTGGTGAACAGTACGTTATCACCGAAATTCGATATTATACCGGCATCAAACAAAATGACGATAAGATGAAAAGTTACCTTAAGTATTTAGATAAAATTGGTTTTACTGTGATAACAAAACCACTCAAAGAGATCAAAACTGAAGATAATAAATTAATCTATAAATCTAACTTTGATGTCGAAATTACCGCTGACATGGCTTTTGATCGAGCAAATATTGATAATTTTATTATTTTTTCAGGTGACAGTGATTTTGATTATATCGTTAAAAAGCTCAGAGATGTTGGTAAGAAAGTAATTTGCTATGCTTCAAGAAAGACATTATCTTGGGAATTGAAGCTATCAGTTGATCGATATAACTTTTTGGAGAATTATAAAGATAAGTTTTCTCGATAAACAAAACTCCGCCACGAGGGCGGAGTACTGTTTAACTATAAAAATTATAACCTTATCTTGACATTTTGTCAAGCAAAATTATGCCCGAAGGAGAACCATCACAATTTGATCCCAATGAACCGGATGAGCCAGTCGACGGGCTAATCGATAAATCGACCACTGAACCGTCGGAGCCAGCTACCGAAGCGGAACCTTCTTTGGAACAGTTAAAAAATCCGAAATATTGGGAGCAAGAGTTTCAAAAAAGTTGGGAGAGCAAAGCTGGTCAAGAAAAGAATTGGGCCGGGTTAAGGATGCTGAAAGAATATGATTTTACACCGACACAAATACAGGGCGAGCCCATAGACGGCCGAGTATTAGGAGTGAATACTCGCGGACAAATATTGCGAGTTTTAAAAAATTTTATCCTATACGAATTTCATGAGGAAAAGACTTTTGGCGATCTCGGAACACATCCAGTTAAATATAGTGTTTATAGAACTGTAAACACAGATCAAGACGTCCTCTTTGAGAAACAATTTCATTCTAGCCAAATTTCTAAAGCACAAAGATATGAACAAAGTCTCAATGAACAAACAACGAACTCGATAACGCTTCCAGATAAAAAAATCTCCATTACTGTCAGCCATGACCCTAGGCAACAAGGCTTGCGTCAGTTTTACAAAAAAGGAGACGGAACTGAACATAGCCAATTGATTAAAGGAGATTTTTATGGAGCTATTGGTTTAATTCCATCAGTTTCGGTCGCTTGCTCACCTGATGGTAAAATTGTTGTAGCGCCGACTCATAAAAATGGTTATCAAATTTGGTCATCACCTTTTTATGCAGGTTATTGGTCTGAAATTGATCGCGATCAGGAATTAGAAACGAAATCAATCGGAAACACTTTAACAAAAGCCATAGATGATATTACAAATATGCCTTTGGAACGAATTCAAGGAATTCAGATTGATTTAGCGATGAGAGCATTTTCGAAAAGATTTCCGAATCAGAAGAAAAATCGAGAAATCTGGCAAAATTGCACTGATGTTGCCAAAGCATTTCAACAAGGCTTTGACAGTTGGCGTGAGAAGACTAAAACTTTACCACGGCCAGCTAATAGAGATAATTTAGATCAATAGAAGTTGGGTTAGGGTAATGAAGCCAGATTAATTGTTTTTATGAAAAAAGGCAATATAAATTAGCACAATAAGCACCAGTGCTAAAATAATATATAAAGTTAAGGTTATATTAGACATTATTTTTTTCGATTATTAATATAAAAGTAAACAAAAATTACAAATAACGAAGTTATGATTAAAGTTAGCAAATAATAATTATTAATAACACTATTCATTTTCTTTAATAAGTTTTAACATATTAACGCCAATGACAAAATAGGTAACAGAGGTAATTAACCCTCCTGCGAAGCTGATAGGACTAATCTGTTTAGTCACTTCCGAAAATAAAAATCCAACAATGCTAGCTGTAAAGAATAATTTCCCCAAATCGATCATTAAATTTGAAATAGTTTTTATTTGAATTGCGTTAAATTGTGACTTCATAATTCTATATTAGTAAAATATAATTCAATTATCAATTAAAAATAAATATGCCAACTATAAAATCGAAAAGTGCTAAGTCAGAAAAGTCTGAGTCTAAAAACGCTGGTAAGGCTGCTGAGAAGCTGGGCAAAAATGTGGCAGAATATTTAAAAATAAATAAATATTAATCTATAAAATGAAACAAAAATTTGAAATTATTATTGCCAGTGTGCCAGATCGAGATCTTCCTATTGTTGAGTTATGGTATCAGAAAGTGCAATGGGCTGAAATTAGTTTACAAAGAGGCAAAACAGTTGTCGAACTATATAACAATCCCTCAGGACAAGCTTGGCAGTTTGAATTCAATAGTTTTCTTAATCAGATTTTAAAGGCCCAAAAATTAGTTCAAAAAAAAATAATCTCTTAAGTATAGTAATTACTACTTTCTACTTAATATTTTTTCCATGGAAATTGAAAGAAATCCTAAAACTCCAAAATTATCACCTTAAGCATTCGAGTTTTTAAGAATCAAAACCTATGGTCAGCGCGGAGATATTGAGTATAATGAGGTTAAGAATTTAGTTAAGGAAATCGATCAAGAAACATCAAGATAAATTAACCTAATTTCTAAACAATACCCAATATCCAATGTGACAATGCCCAAAATTTGGATTTTTTCATTCTGAATTGTGACTTGGGATTTTATTAGATCAATTTCCGCCAAAGGCGGATCAGCCTTTGGCTGAAGAAATTAGAGCAATTAGGTCAATTATTAATATTTTACAACTATGCAAAACAACAATTCGCTCAATAAATATTTCGGTGGGATTTTGGTTGTCCTCGGTTTAGTCTGGTTAGGCGGTAACTTTATTTCTTTAAAAACCGAATTCTGGTCACTAGTCTGGCCAGTCTTTGTGTTGATCCCTGGCGTCTTTTTTTTCTTTCTTTATCAATCATTGGGCGAAAAACGACACTGGGGAGTTTTAATCCCTGGTATTTATTTGACGAGCCTGGCCATCGGTTTCTTTATTAACTCACTTGTCACAACGATTTTTAATTACCCAACCATTTGGGCCTGGACATCATTCATGTATATTTTTGCTTTGGCTATTACATTTGGAGTGATTGGCCGCGTATCAGGTAAACGAGTATTTTTACAAATCGCTAACATTTTGGCTCTAATCTCGATTTTTATTTTTGTCATCGTTGGTGGCTTTTTATTCTTTTTTACGATTTTGGCGGCTGAAACCTCGCGCCGCTACTGGCCAATAATTATCATTATTATAGGATTAATCGTTTTACTTGGCCCATCAGCCCCCAAAATCCTCTTCCCATCAGGAAAATATTTTGGCAAATCTGAAGAAGAGTGGAAGGCCTGGGGTGAAGAAGTGGGGAAGGAATTTGAGGAGAAAAAATAAATTACAAAAAGTTTTAGTAATATGTTATGCTAGATGACGATGAATTTGGGCTATCCACAACTTACTATTATTGCTTTGGGCGGATCGATTATGGTTCCTGGTGAGATCGATCATAATTTTTTAATAAATTTTAAAACTTTTATTGAGCTCTATACAAATAAAGGTTTTCACTTCGTCATCGTGGCAGGAGGCGGTAGGACATCTCGTAATTTTCAAGAGGCGGCTGAGAAGGTGATCGATATTAGTGATGAAGATAAAGATTGGCTGGGAATTCACGCTACTCGACTCAACGCTCATCTGCTGAGAACGATTTTTCGTGACATCGCTGATCCTTATGTTATCGACTCGCGCGGTAAAATTATCAAGATAGAATTTCCAGTTACTATCGCTTCGGGTTGGCAGCCTGGTTGGTCAACAGATTATATCGCCACTTGCTTAGCAGTTGATTTTGATATGAAGAAAATAATTATCGCTGGCAAACCAGATCATGTCTATGATAAAGATAATCAAAAATATCCTGATGCCAAACCTCTACCAAAATTAAGCTGGAGCCAGTATCGCCAGCTAATTCCAGATAAATGGATACCAGGTTTTTCATCGCCAGTTGACCCAGTTGCCGCAAAACTTGCCGAAGAGCACAAAATCCAGGCAACTATAATTAACGGCCGTGACTTAATAAATTTTGCTCAAGTTCTTGATGAAAAAGAATTTGTCGGAACTGTAATCTCGTAAATAATCACTCAGTATCAAAAAAATGTTCTATTCCTTTAGATAGCCCCGTCGCTGCTTTTTCTGGATGATTGAGTAAAAATCGGCGATCTTTTTGGTTAGATAAAAAACCGAGTTCAAAAATTACAGCTGGCGTTGTTGGGTCCACCGTATGCTTAAATCTTCTATAGTTAAACGCATAATAGTATTCCATTTCCGAACTAATAAAAGTAGCCACACCGAGCCCAGAATTTTTTAAATAACTTTTTTCTAGATCAGCACCAAATCGGTCAGCTTGGCCAGATTTGTCCCAGACTGATGACGTGAACTTGAAACCTGAAACAGATGAATCATTGTTACTATCAGCATGTAGGCTAATGAAAGCGTCAGCTTTATAATCGATCGGAACAGTGGCTGGCAAGAGATCAACCTTAAAATTTTTTTTCTCTAGCTCTTGTTTCAGTAACTGAGCAACTTTTTGCGAAACTTCCCACTCGGTAATATTATATTCCTGCGCGCCGGTGCTGCGTCCACGTAAGTTTGCCAGCTCATCTGGCAATTCATCATTTTTCCAGTGCCCAACTTGAATACCAATTTTATGCTCTTCAATACTTTTTTCAACAGACAAAACCACGCCTGGTTGAAAAATTTTAATCTTTAAAACCGCCGATAATAAAACATTACCGACAAAATATATACAGATAAATATCAAAGCCACAATGACGATTCGATGAGTCTTTCGTTTATTTTTTAAAACGTCTGATCTTGCCATATACATATTATAATCGTAATTTGATGTAAAATGAGAGAAAGAAAAAATGAAGAAGCACATAAAACTGTTAAAATATTTAGGTTTGTGGGTAGTTCTCTTTTTCGGTTTTCCGAAAAATGCTCAAGCGGTTGTGCCGCCAGATTTTATCTATAATATCGGATCGCAAGTTATCCAAATTTTTTCAATTACGTTTTTATTCTTAATGGCTGCTTTAAGCGGCGTTTCTCAGTTCATTAAATTTAGATTTGCTAGTTGGCGAGCAAATAAGTTTTTTTGGCCAATTTCAGTTCTTCTGATAATTATTTTATCATTTGGCGCAGCTTATCTTTATGGTTTAATCCGTAAGAATCAGGAATACGGTCGTTGGCTTAAAGAATCCCAGGCGCAAGAAGGAAAAAGTTTAGCAGAAGTTGGTGATAATCTTGGCGTTAAAGATGATGCTTTAGATCAATGCTTCGTATCTTGAAACTGGCGTCAATGGCTGGGTTGAATTCGGTGGCACTTGGAACGGCAGTATAAAATTTGCTGATAAGTATCAAGAAGAGCGTTTTTGATTTTCTGGTAGCGTTAATATCCCGATTATGTAAACTGCTTTGACGCCAAAATTACTGGAGCAGAACTAGAAAAAAGAGGACATACATTTTTAGGTCGCTTTAACCGTCCCTGGGAAATCAAATGAAAATAAAACTATTACACAATTTGAAATTTATGGCCATTGGCATGGTTATTGTTGCAATGTTAGGTTTGGTGTTTATGGCGATTTTTCAGAATAAAAACTATAACTATGATCGGATTATAATTTATGGTCAAGATAACGATGGGCAAACTTTTTCATTAGTTTTGGAATCTAGCCGCAGCGAGGTTTTTGCCGGGTTATATGAACATTTTTATACTGTTGATATTTTGTATAAAGATGAGGTTTATCGTGATTATATTCAGAAGTCGAAAATAGGTGCAAGCATTCAAAATATTGGTTTTCTTAATAATTTTCGCTATAGATCAGCTTTAGATAAAACATCAGAGTCGTATGATTTTAAAATTGATACTAAAAATATCAACCTACAGGTGGCTATACCTAAGCTTGAGAGTGACTTTTTAGTTAAAAATTCGCTAACTGATTTCCGTTACATTAGCTCGTCCGTCGCCGCTGTTCAGGTTGGCGATCAAAAATTTAATGCGCATGTTATGACCGATCGAGTTATCTCGACAGATTTTTTAAAAATGGCTACTCTTGAGCAGACTAAATTAGTTACTAGCAGCATGGCTCTTTGGGACGAATCTGGTAATTACTACCATATCGACATAACTAAAGTGAAATCAAGTAATGCTAACTATCAGTCGCATACCTGGATTTTGTATAAAGATGCACGCACAAATTCAACCAGTAAAATTTTTGAAGTTGATCAGAATACTCCAAAACAGGTGACGATTACTATCCCCAAATTAAATAACACAAAAATTTCTTTAGTTAGTGATTGGGTTCTTTCTCATCGGAATTTTGATACGGTTCAAACGGTTTTAGGGCAGGTAATTGACATTGACGGAGAGCGTAAGATTAGTGGGTATTATCATTTTATTGATAACACCAAATAATATGATGCAAATTTTTAAATCTGATGAAATTAATGCAAAATCTCCAGTTGGTCAAAAGACTAAGAATTTAAAAAAGCTAATCGATTGGCAGCTGCAAGTTCCACCATTTGTCGCACTGCCTTCAGGTACAGTTAGCCAGCTCGTCGATCGTGATGGCCGAATCCAAAAAGTTAAGCTTGAGCAACTTGCGGGGCAAATTATCCAAAAGTTTCCGCAAGATCAATATTCTGTTCGATCAAGTGCTCTGATTGAGGATAGTAAAACTAGCTCTCAAGCTGGTCAGTTTAAAACCGTTTTAAATATCACTGGCCCAGAGCTTTCGCAGGGTATTGAGGAAGTTGTTTTGCAAGCCTTTCGTTATTTAGAAGGTGAGTTAAACCTGTTTTCGATTATTATTCAGGAATATATCGATGCAGACTGGGCAGGCATTTGTTTTACGCGCAATCCCTTGGGTAGTCGCGAACTAATTCTTGAATACTACCGCGGAATAGGCGAAAAAGTTGTTGGTGGACAGATTGTTCCACAAAAGTTTCAATCATTTTGGACTAGCCAAACCCCTAAAAACGTACTGCCTAATATTTCTTCTTCAATTGATATATTTAAAAAAATTGAAGATTCAATGGAATTTCCGCAGGACATTGAGTGGTGTATTAAAAATAAGGTTTGGTATTTTTTGCAAACTCGACCAATTACCTCGCTAAATCAAGATCAGTATCGTCAGTTTAAATATTTAGATTTTGTTTTGCCACCAGATCAGAAATATTATTATGAAAAAACTGAAATCTCTGAAATTTCTCCGCGTCCAACTATTTTTACTCAAGATCTACTAAAATTAATCTATCGGGCAAATGGCCCAGTGATGAAAGTTTATTCAAGTTTAGGCATTAAATATGAACCTCGGGATTTTTTAAAAATTATCGGCAATGAGCTTTTAATTGACCGCGAAGAAGAGTTAAAAAGTTTGATGCCAGCTTTTAGTTATCTGTCGAGCCCAAAGATCAAGCCAAAAGTTTCTTCGATTTTAGGTTTAGCTATTTCGCTTAAAAATTTATTAAAATTTAATTCATTCAAAGTTGATGGTCATCAAAAGCTTTTTGAACAAATCAAAAATCAGATTGAGAAATTTGATTTAAAAAAAGATATTGATTTTAGCAGAGCTTTAGAAAACCTCTTAACTAGTTATGAACTTGTTTTTAGGACTAACTTATTTACTGATAAAGCTTTGACAAAACTTGCCAATGTTCTTAAGTGTGACAAAAGCATTACTGTGGCTGATATTTTGACGTTGTCCACCAACTCAAAATTTTCCAATGAAATGAACATTAATCTATCTGATAAAAATTTGTGGGGAAATTCACTCGAAATTGCTGATCAGACCAAATTTCAAAATTATCTAAAATCTAATCAAGAGAATCACGATCAAATCGCAACAAGTTGGTGGGCTGGTTTACCAAGTTGGAAGCAAACATATTATCAGCCGTTTATTTCGCGCGCTGTAGCTTATTCACGTTTACGAGAGTATGGGCGCTGGCTGGTTGTGATGCATATTAGTTTACTTAGAAAAATCTTGCTCCTGCAGGCTGAAAAGAATAAGTTTAAAAACCTGCAACTTATATTTTTTAGTCACATCAATGAGTTATTAAGCTCAAAGATTAGTGAGAAAGTTTGCGTGGAAAGGCAAAAAGAGTGGAACGAGTATAATAACTTTAATCTGCCGAAAATTTTGAGCCACAATATTCATCCCATTGATCGGGGCGAGCCAGAGGGCGTGTCTGCAGGTGTGGTGCAAGGTCAGCTAGTTGGGCCCGAGGATTTAACAAAAGGCTCGAATATTTTATTTGTGAAAATTTTGTCTCCTGATCTCGTCAATTATTTTGATAAAGTAAATGGCATAATTTCTGAAGAAGGCGGTATGCTTTCTCATTTGGCAATTATGGCTCGTGAAAAGGGTTTGCCCGTGATAGTTAATGTTCAGCTATCAAACACCAACTGTAAAATTGGCGATATTGTGGAAATTAACGGCTCAACCGGCCAAATTAAAAAGCTATGAAAATAGATCTGATTTTAGCTCTTCATGAACAATTACGACAACTTCAAGTATTTTCTCTTCAATCTTTGGTGAATGATGTTTTAAAAATACAAACAGATCTTGATCTGTAGGGTTAGTGTGGAATCTGAGTAAAAAGTTTTCATGATGCTCAATCGGCAAATCGTGCAAAATGACTTCCATAATTCGATGGTGCAAAATATCTTCGATCATTTCATGAATTTCTTCTTGCTCAATGTGCGATAGATCGTCTTTTATTTCGGCCATGATTGGTGTAGTGGTGATTAAGTTGTCATAAAATGTTGATCTCATATTTTAAAATTACTCTAATTGATCTAATTGACCTAATTTCTAAATAATCCCTAAATCCCAATTTTCAATGTCTAATATCGGATTAACTTAATTCACCTCTCTACTACTTGTCATCTCCGACTCGCTTGCCCGCCGAAGCGATATCTATTTGCAGATTTCTTAGATTAAGAATACTGCAAGAGATTGAGCGAAGGAGGGATCGGGGATCCAGATACTGGATTCCCGTTTTCACGGGAATGACAGCGTTTTTGCTATATTATTTTTCAACCAATAACACCTCACTATTAACTGGCCCTAGCGGCACTTTATTATCCGGATCATTGACAAAATAAACAAAAATTTGATCTTTGGCGCCGCCTTGGCTGGTCATAACATCTTTCACGCCGCGTCCATCAACTGCGTCAAGTGCCAGCATTACTTCGGGTGAGCCGCCAAAATTTTTTCCTGTCCATGTGGCTGGGCCCGAATCAGCGATTACTGCTACCACAGCTTGATTGTTGCGCGGATTAACTAATAATACTTTGCGATATTTAAACCAATTATATAGATCACTGGAGTTTTCTCGCCAACCTGGAGCTAAAAATGTCTGGGCAGCTATATAATATTTTTCTTGGTCTATCATCTGTTGAGTCAGAGAAGATTTGGCGTTTGTCCACCATCCCCAAGCGCCACGGCCGGGTGTAACACCATATCTTTGGACAATTGCGTCATCAGAATGCGCACTGGCCACGTCGCCAGCAAATCGCGGCAGATGTTGTTCTTGGCCGATCGCTCCAAAAAAAGTATTTAATCGTTTATTATCTAAAGATGCTGCGCTATTAATGCCATAATATGATTTAAATAATTTTGTTAACTCATCTTCGTATTGACCGCGATCTCCCTGATCAATGGTCGTAGCGATTTCTTTAATTCTTTTAAGAGCATTTTCGTCTTTAAAAAGGCTTGCCACCTGAACATCAACGTCTACCTCTTTATTTTCACTAGATAATTTTTGCGGGCCATATCTTGATAAAACTTTTGTTACAACTCGTTTTTTTTGTTCTAGCTTACGCTTTTCATCATCAAGAAAAGTTTTGTCGTTTTTATCTTCAGCTTTAGCATGTTCTGTCCGATTGATCGAGAAAGGGGAGGTGACAATTGCTCCAACAACGGCACCAGTGGCGGCAATTTGTGCACCTTTTTGGCGAACACCTTCAATAGTGACCTGATGTTTCTTAAGAATTCGTTTTAAATGACGGTGACGCTTATGTAAACGCTCGCGAGCCGAATCTCGATGTTTGGTTAAAATTCGTTTAAGATGATGAAATTTTTTAGATCGTTGAGGCATTAGCTCTTGAATTTTTACAAATCTATCTATAGTATAACACTTGAAGAGAATTTTAAAATGCGCCTGTAGCTCAGCTGGATATCCCGCACAACTCCTTCCTGTCGAACGAACTGCGTTCTGTTACGACAGGAGTGTCATATGCGGGACTTCGCTCCAAACCAATCCTTTCTGACTCACTCGAACTTCGTTCGGGTCTCGTCGAAGCGGATGGTTCGGGGCTTCGGAGCGCAACAAATTTGCCCTTGTAGTTTAATGGATAGAACGTCGGCTTGCGGAGCCGAAGATTACAGGTTCGACTCCTGTCAGGGGCACATAGAAGGTCGGAGGTTTTTATCCAGCATATGACGCTACTGCAATAACAGAATAAAGTTCGTTTTGCAGTAAGGAATTGTGCTGGGCAAGTCCTCCCGGGGATACTAAAATTGACAGATCTGGTTATAATTAGTATTATAAAGATATAAAACTGGGTAAGTCCATAATTACTCTGGGGATAGTTACCAAATCGGTGACGATTCACCGGACTAACTATGGGACCAGTTTTTTAATTATCTCAAGTTTAGTTCATCAACTCTTTTTACGTGTTTTTTAATTAGGTTAATCCATCTTGAGTCGCTCATACATTTTGATCTAAAAATTGCATAAGCGATAAAATCAGCAAATTGAAGATTAATATTTCTTTTTGAATCAGTTTGATGAATTTCAAAGTTATATTTTCGTTTAGCAGAGAGAAGAATTAGTTTATTCCGAACACTTTGTTTGATTAAGTCCCAACTAATATTTTTTAGTGTTCTGCGATCAAAGTACCAAAACATAGTTTGATCAATCTCTGTTTTGGAGATTTCAACTAATTTTTCAATAGCTTTAAGATAAATTAACCCTTCTTCATTTTTTAGTCGTGGCGGGATGTATTTTTTATTGATAACGATTGCATAGATTGAAAAGTTTAAGTCTTTTGCTACGTGTTGATAATAATATTCTAAAAATTTATCTGGTATAACAGAAGCTTTGAGCTCTCCAGTTGTTTTATCTTTTTTACGAATCTTTCTTCTTTTGATTTTATTAAACCATCTAGTTATCTCGATTGGTGAATCAGTAAAAGTTGCCGCTACAATT
>Ga0076300_111_pt1 | contig 12327 bp, 14 predicted proteins | sample RifGroA2_FD_67984 | JGI IMG/M metagenome (GOLD analysis project Ga0076300, IMG submission 67984) | Berkelbacteria bacterium GW2011_GWA2_38_9 | reverse complement strand
AAAATCGGTCCATTTCTTCTTGAATTGAACGAACGCCCAACCATGGCGAAAGTACGCGATTTTTCATAGTATCCTCCTCATTTGCATTTAGTGATAAAATTTGGTTTTCAAAAGAAAAAAGCTCATCTAAAGCCACCTCAAAAAACTTGGCCATTTCGCAAGCCAAGGGCAAAGACGGCATATAGCGGCCGTTTTCAAGCGCAATAATAGATTGGCGAGAAATACCCAAAGCTTCAGCTAAAGCTTCTTGGGTTAAATCACGCCCTTGCCGTAAATTTCTAATTTTAATAACAATCGGTTCTTTCTTCATAACACCAATGTAAAGCTTACTTTACATTTTGTCAATAAAAACTTTAGAACAAATTACTTCTTTTCCTTAGCCCATTTTTTAACGTGATAGAGATAGACTCTAATATCAGGGTTGCCCTGAGAAGTGACGATTTTATCAGCTTTCCAGCCAGGAATTGGAAAAGCATAAGAAACTATTCGAGTGCCTGGCACTAGTTGTTTGATAAAGCTGCCGGATAATCTTTTAAGCATGCCTGGAAATAGATAAAGATAAATAATGTCAGCTTGACCGAGTTCTTTAACATGATAAATATTTTTGGTTTTAACTTTTACTTTTTTTCGCAGATCATCATCCCAAAGCTTGGCTCTGGTAAGTAAATTACCCCAAGGAGCTGATTCATAGCCAACACCATTTAATCCAAACATGCGAGCGCCAATTACTAAAACTCGTCCATCACCGCAGCCAAGATCAAACAGCGTTTCGCCGATTTCGGGTTCAGCAGCTTTAAGCGCCCAATAAATTTCGTTCATCGGCGTAGCCACTGGCGGTGCACCTTTAATGATTGACCAGATAGCTGACATAGACCATAAAAGTGCGCACGAAGCGAAAATTATTGCTAATATAATAAAAACGATTTCGAGAATAGTCATGATTAGAAAATAGTTAGTAAATTGATTAATTTCAGATTAGCCTATTTAATTATACTCTCATTTATTTATTATGTCTGTACCAAAATCAATAGCTTTTATTAAGCTTTTTGTCTTTATAAATGGAGCGGCTATTTGCGCTTTAGAAATTACTTCTTCGCGAGTTCTTGCTCCGTATTTTGGAACTTCTTTACCAGTTTGGGGTAGTGTAATGGGCGTCACAATGATTGCCCTGGCTATTGGTTATAGTTGGGGAGGACGTATTGCTGATAAACGGCCTAACCTTTCAGCTTTAGGTTACTTAACTTTAATAGCTGGAATTTTAGCTACTTTTTCACCACTCCTGGCCAAAGTGGTTTTGGCTACTACTTTTAATAGTTTAATTGACACTAATCTTATAATTATCATCGGATCATTAATTGGCATGACCTTACTTTTTGCCCTTCCAATCATGATTATGGGCATGGTTAGCCCTTATGCTGTGCGAATTGCTAGCTCTAATATTATCGACATCGGGCAAACCGCCGGAAGTTTATATAGCATAGCGACTATCGGTAGTATTTTTGGAATTTTTTTACCATCGTTTATTATGGTTCCCCTTTTGGGTTCGAGAATAACTATTGTGATTTTTGCCACTCTAGAAATCTTGATTAGTATTTTGGCTATCAGGCAAGCTAAATTTTTATTACTGCTGACAGTTCCTCTACTTGCCGCTCTCGACAATCAGTATATTTATCCTGATTCGATTGTTGAACTCGAAACTCCTTATCAATATGTGCGGGTACTAAAATCCAATGGAGTTTATAAGATGAAATTTAATGAAGGCACTGGAACACAGTCAATTTTTGACACCTCTCGGTCACTGTCGACCAATCAGTATTGGGATTATGCTGAAATTTTTCCGTATTTTCAACCACAAAAAACTACTCAGAATATGTTAATTTTGGGTGTAGCTGGAGCCACTATTGCCACCAATATCCGAGATCATGTTGATGACATTAAGGTCAACATTACTGGTATCGAGATAGATCCACAGGTTATGAATTTGGCTAAAAAATATTTTGACGCTAACCAAAAAGCTTTAAATTATCAGATTGCTGATGGTCGAGTTGGCGTTAATCAGTTAGATAAAAAATTCGACATGATCTATGTTGACGCTTACACTCAGCAACTTTATATCCCTCCACATCTGGCAACTTATGAATTTTTTAAAGAGGCTAAGCAAAAACTACAATCAGATGGTTTTTTGATTGCCAATGTTAATTCGATTTCTAAAACTGGACCGCTTCTTGAAGCCATCGCTACCACCATGGATGCTGTTTTTAATACTGTCTGGATTATCCCTATTCCTGATAGTTACAACTATTTAGTTTTAGCTTCAGATAATAGAAATTTAATGAACAATTACCGCGCGGGGATTAAGGGGATGTAGGACATAAAAAGTACAGTAGAAGTTAGGTTAAGGTTAGGAAGCCAGTTTGGTAGTTGGTCTTTAGAAGTTGGTTTTCAATCCAGCTTCAAACATCTAAATTCCATACCGGCATCATTACCCTAACCCAACTTCTATTGAATTAATATTTGCCAAATACGTCAAAGGGCGAGTTGCAGTTTTACCTGCAGCCCGCCCTTATGTTTAAGCGACCTCGATGGCCTGAACGGCCACCATGGCGCCTTCGATCTCCTTCGAAACCAGCCGGCGCTCTTTCAAAGCCTTCCGGATGATCCGCGTTACTACCCCCGCAAACTCGCCAGGGGTGCAGGGATATAGGTCAACCTGCGAATCGTGCCAACAGTCATGACACCGATAGCAGGTTGAGACCCAACGTTCGCGGGAGAGCCCAGGGGTGAGCATCTCTTCTCCCCAGACATCGGCCTTGAGGTGGTAGACGTCTTTTGTCTTATCGTCGCATCCGCGAACCACCTCGATCATAACGCCGTACTCGTTGTGATCGCCGATTTGCACATCCGTAGCTTCCTCAATCTGAGAAAGCAAGGCGTGGAGAGCCTTCGTGCTCTCAAAGCTGGCCCGAGCCAACAGGGTGACTTCCTCGCGGATGACCGTGAGGGCTTCTTTGACAGTACTCATTTTGGTTCTCCTTTTGGAACCCCACCATTTCCGCAGAAATGGCTAATGAGATGGGGCCCGCCTGTTAGGGTCGGCGGCACCATATTTCGATCTTGCCTCTCTACAGAGGACAGATTGAGATTTAAAATATCAAGTTACAAATCTTAAATCTATCCTAGAATGGGCAAATTATAGCAAAAAAAAAAGCGGGTTGTCAAGTCGCAAGGCTAAGAATAAGATATTGGACTCTGTATTTGCGCACTGACTTAAAAATTCCGGCGGATTAGGTACGGATAAATACGATAGATCGCACATTTGATAATCGGACTTCCCTTGTCATCCCCGACTACGATCGGGGATCCAGAATATAGCCAAGTACTGGATTCCCACTTTCGTGGGAATGACAGGAAGGGAATGATTTCAAAGTATTTAATCTATAGTTAGTTTTAGACTACCATGATCAAGAAATAGGATTTGTTGGATGGTTGTTTTCGAGCAGAGTACTTTTTTCATCTGTTAGTGCGCCCATAGCGAACATGTCGCGAGGATCAGTTATTAATTCAGATCCGATAATACCTTGAACATCCGAAGAAGAGATTCTATTTTCTATACTAACGCCTCTTTTGGCTTGATCAGCCAAATCTAAAATTAGCTGAGAAACTTCTCGAGGATTGGGAACGTCATCAAATATAAAGTTCGGTTTAGAACCTGCAGTTTGAATTTCCACTGATCCATAAGAAAACACGGTGCCTAAAAATCCTTTTAATATGACACTAACATCTTCAACATCTTCTAAAGATAACTCATCGATTTGCCTGTGAAATAGACGGTTTTGATCAATGTCGACGATTCTAGTGTCAGTGACGATATGAACATCAAAATAAAAATCTAAAAGTGCTACGAAAGAAAAAGAAACAGCTGCCAATAAAAATAAGTTAGAGACTAAAATTCCAATATTATATAGGGTTCCGGCAAAAAAAGTTGAGTTATCAACAACTAAGTACATAATAATTCCAATGATGATCATAAAAATAAAAATAGCTGCGAAAGGCAAGTAAGCCAAATAATGTCTTCTTAGAAAAATGAAAACAGATTCGTTTTTACGTTGTCCAGGAAATGAATTTCTGAGATTGAGCATATTATCTGATTAATTGTTCCAAGAGTGATTGTTGCTGAGATGAATAATCGAATAAGATAAAGGGCAGTACTGTTAAGGTTACAATAAACATTATCAAAATAATAACAATAATTTTTGAGCTATCCCCTTCATAGCGGAATTTAAGAAAATGATAAACGGTCAAGCTGTTCAGCAGAAGTGCAATAACGACGATTAGAAGGTGTAAAAAAATAAATAACATCATATACTAATTCTACAACAAATGGTTATCTTCAGAAACTTTAATTCCTAATAATTCATAGCCCTTTTTTGTGACAACCCGACCTTGTGAAGTTCTTTTTACGAGGCCTGATCTTAATAAAAATGGTTCAATTACTTCTTCGATATTAGTTGGATCTTCAGATAAAACTGCGGCAATATTTTTTAAACCAACTGGCCCACCGTGAAATTTTTCAACGATTGAAGATAAAAATCTGCGATCAGCAGTATCTAAGCCATTTTGATCAATATCTAAAATTTTAAGCGATTCTTGAATAGTATTCATGTCGATCTTGTCAGAGTTATTGATCGTGGCAATATCACGAACTCGTTTTAATAATCGATTAGCGATTCTTGGGGTCATTCTTGATCTTTCAGCCAGATACAACAGGCAGTCTTTGGCAATTTGAATATTTAAAATTGAAGCAGATCTGGCCAAAATTTGCGAGATTTCTTGATGACTGTAAAATTCTAGCTGCAAAATTGAACCGAACCGATCTCGAAAAGGGCTCGATAATGACCCAATTTTAGTAGTCGCCCCAATTAGTACGAATGGTTCAATATCTAGTCTTAAGGTTTTGGCGCCCGGACCTTTTCCAACAGTTAAGTCGATTACTCTTTCTTCCATAGCTGGATATAAAATTTCTTCGACCGATCGGGGAATCCGATGAATTTCATCAATAAATAGAATCGATCCAGATTCCAAGCCAGTTAAAATTGCAGCCAGGTCGCCAGATCTTTCAATGGCTGGCCCTGAGGTAGTAACTATTGGCGCTCCGAACTCAACAGCAATAATTTGAGCCAGAGTAGTTTTTCCTAAACCTGGAGGTCCGTACAGTAAAATATGATCAGGGTAATCATTCCGTTTGAGGGCCGAGTCGATCATAATCTGAAGATTTTGTTTAACCCGCTCTTGACCAATATATTCTCGAAAATATTTTGGCCGCAAAGTTGAGTCATAAACTTCATCCAAATTATTATTTATTTCAGTATTCATAACTTCATAATAAAAACTATCTACGATAAAGTCAAAATAGTTCTTGTAACAGTTTAGATTTTCAGTTAAAAAATGTTATGACAACTTCATATGTAAGCATAACTTTTTCGATATCTTTTCCACAACTTGACATTAACCACCTGCGGTTAATATGCTTATATTAGTTGCTTGAATTTCACGAGTCTCTAACAAGGAATGTATTTTAACTAATGTGAATATCTTGACCTATGGCTGTTTTGCGGGCTATGGGAATACCATGGGGGAAGCAGCACCCTTTGAACCTTTACAACTAATTTACTAATGATGAAAAAGATATTGAATTACATGACGTTAGTAGTATTGGTTATTTGGTTAGTTGGTATTCCAGTTTTTACACTTACACCTGAACATGCTCAGGCTGAAACAGTTGAAAAAAACTCGAGTAAAATTGGTGGCGTAACACCAGCCAGCGGATCAATAACCAATATTGACAGACCGAACGTTGGTGCTTCTTTTGGCTTAGCCGCTGGCGAAACATATGCTGCAGCAACAGTTGAGGTTGACGGATCGAATGACACTACAAATGCTAGTCCTTCAGCCACCGGATTCTCATATAATCCTGATTTAGGACAAGGAAATCATCAGATAAAGACAACCTTATTCTATAACACATCAGCTGGAATGGATTATGCCATTCGTGTTTGGTCTTATACAGTTGATACTGTAAGCCCAGCTACTGGTGTTCAGCCAATGCCTGATTACACTTCCAACTATAAGATTATGGTTCCGGTTAAAGGCACTGATAACGTTACTGGAATAGCTAGTACAGAGCTTTGGTACAAATTTGATAATGATGGAAACACCTTCAATGATCCTTGGCAATTAGGCCCAGTTGTTTCCCAAATGCCTGAGTCAATATTTTTCGATGCTGGCCAGCGCGGCGGCGAGGGACGTTTTGCTTTCATGACAATCGCCACTGATAACGCTGGTAATAAAGAAGTTAAGTCATTACATGAAGAAGCTTGGATTATTTATGATGACACCGCGCCAAGACAACTTTCGCGAGATGGCATAGTTCTTGAACAAAAAGCTTCTGGTAATCAAGATTCAATCTACTGCTTACCTGGATCAGTTGATGATTTATCAACCAAAGTTGTCGCTTATAGCGATAGCTCGTTGAAACAGGTGATATTTGAATCACCAGTTTATGGCGTGAATGGACAAAAAAAATGTGGTGCTTACGGAATCGGTGACAATCAGTATGCAACTATTTATATAGTAGCTTACGATAGCGCTGGTAACGCCAGTTTTGCCACTCAAGTTGATAATGATTTTTCGATTGCTTCCGCACCAATGAATCTTACTGAAAAGAGAATTTCTGATAGTTCAGTGTTACTCACTTGGGATAGCCCAGCTGGAGAAGCAGGTTTCCGTATAAGATACCGTAAGGCTGGAGAAGTAACATTTTCTGATTTTGTCGAATTACAATCCAGTTTAAATTCAGCCACAATTACTGGTTTAAGCCCTTTTGCCAGTTACGAATTTTCTGTAACAACTAAAGATTTTCACGGAAATGAAAGTTTGGCCTCGATGGTTTCTTCGCCAAACAAAAGTCAGGCAGTAGTTCCAACCCAAGTCGTTGACAAGACTACTGAGAAAACAACCGAAAAAACTACTGAAAAGACAGAAACTACCAAACCAACTGACAAACCTGACACCAAAAAAGAAGAAACTACTAAAAAAGATGAGACCAAAGATGAAGCGACGACAAAGGATGAATCTAAGGCTGAGACCAAAGATGAGTCTGCTACAAAAGACGAGACAAAAGTTGATAACACAACATCGACAGATGATAACAAGGTTGGTGAAGTTAAAGGTACGCAGTCAAAAGATTCCGAGACTTCTCGCAACTGGACCCCTTGGATCGTTTTGGCCATTTTGATTATCTTGGCCGGAGCTGCCACAGGCGGTTACTTCTATTGGTTTGGTGGTCCTGAAGAAATTACCACTACAGTTAAGTCCGAAGAAACAAAGAAGGGAACAGATGAAAAATCAGATGATAAAGATCAAGAAGCTCGTTGGTAATCTTTTTACCACTTTGAAGCTGCCTTGAAAACGCAAAACTCCCTAGAAATTAGGGAGTTTTGTTGTTACAATAACCTTAAAGCTCAAAGTAATCTATCCATATCCTACAAAGGGCACTCTCTTCCTGAAATCCAATAACTTTTATATTTCAGGAAGAAGGAGATCCTTGCCTCGTAGAGGTAGGACTCCCGTGTTTTCAATATACAAGGAGGAAGACGTAATGTGGGAAGAAAAGCAATCGCTTGATGTTTTAATCATCAACTCACCTTTATTTCGAGATAAGGTGAATGGATACGACGAAGATTCTTTACCGCCACTTGGTTTGGGGTATATAGCTACGGATCTTTGGAGTAATGGAGTCGTCGTCGAACTGTTGGATGCTGTTGAGGCAAACATTCCTCTCGAAACTCTTTTGGCAGTTATTCGTCAAAAGCGTCCGCGCTATGTGGCTCTGAATGTATTCACAACCAATTTGCACTTGGTTCGTGAGATAGTTGAATCAATTGAAGGCGGAGTGCGGTTCATTATCGGCGGATTAGCCACGAAGAATCTCTACAAAACTATATTGCACTGGAATACTTCTTGTCCCGTGGATATAGTCGTTGGAGAAGGAGACTTTGTGGTCAGTGCAATTGTGCAGGGAAAGTCTCTTGAGATTATTCGGCAGGATGGAAATAAGCGGGTTATTACAGTGTCTGTGACTTCGCCGTATTTTCCCCATAATATTTCTAACATTCCTCTGGACAGGTCATACTTCGTGAATCAGCCGTTACAGCACGCGTTGGGATTTAACGAAGTAAGTATTGTAACCAGTCGCGGGTGTATGTATAACTGCGCGTTTTGCTCAGCGGCTCGATCTCTGAACAGGGAAATACCGATTAGAGAAAGAAATGCTCAAAGCGTGGCAAATGAAGTGAGGATGTTGTGCGAACTGTATCAGAACGTTGATTCGGTGCGGGTTCTTGACGATTTATTCCTAAGGAATGCTGAAAGTGTGGAGCGTGCGATGCGTATGTTCGTTGATGTTCCCATAGCGTGGCGTGCAATGGCTCATGTGTTATCATTCTATAAGTTGAGTGATGCACATTTGCTTGAGCTGAAGCGGTCAGGTTGTATGGAAGTATTCATCGGCATCGAATCTGGGTCTCCGCGCATCCTTAAAATGATCCACAAAACTTCGGATGTGGATTTGGTCAAAAGGACCATCAAGAAATTGTTCCGCGCCGGCATAAATGTAAAGGGTTATTTCATCTTTGGTTTTGAAACTGAAACCATTGAGGATATGCAAATGTCTTATGATTTAGCGGCGTGGCTCAAAGAGTCGTCTGTGAAAAATGGCGTCAACTTCAGGGCAAGTATCTTTCAGTTTCGTCCCTATCATGGCACCGAGCTGTACCACGATATGATCCTGAAAGGAAGGATTATTGATGAGGTTGTGTACAACGAGAATCTATCAACAAGCATAGGGAGAAGACAGTTTAACTTCACGAGTGGTAATTTCTCCGAAGTATCCGACGAGATTCTTCGGAAATTCATTACCAAAACTAATGGGGTAAACCAATGAAAAACGCAAATGTAATGTGGGTTGGTCTTTCTGCAAAAAAGGCAACTAATGCCGGGGTTTACGCTCCTCTCCACATAGACACAAATACCGGTAAGTTGGTTGCAGAAATTGAGGCACAGTGCCACCATATAAATTTTTACAAAACAAATCTTGTAAAGTTTGCCCCATTGGATTCCATGGGAAAATTGAGGTATCCGACACCTGAAGAGTGTACTCTGTGCTATCCCGAACTGCAGATTGAGATTCAAACAGTTAACCCTCGCATTGTCCTGTTACTTGGTAACAAGACGGCGACATTCGTTTTCCGCCAGCTTGGATTACAGATACCAAAACTATCTTATGAGTATCGCTCCTTTGAGTATGAAGGAAGGTTCTATGTACCAATCCAACACCCGTCGTACATCATGGTGTACAAGCAAAAGGAAAAAGATCAATATGTTCAAGCAGTGAAAGCTGTTATTGAACGACTTATCTCATAAAGACGGAGGAGACACAGACAATATATCCTATACCCAATTAAATGAATGAATTAGAGCAGAGTTCATTTTATACGCGACCCGGGAGCTTTTTTGTTTCTCGGGTTTTTCTTTTTAGTAAATCAGAATTGGTGCGTTATCAAATAGATGAAATGATTGTTATAGTGAAACAAATCTGATAAATTTGGGAGTAGAATGTGTTAGTGAGTACTTTTTGCAGGTATGGTTTAGTGGTAAAACGTGTCCTTCCCAAGGATAAGTCGCCGGTCCGATTCCGGCTACCTGCTCTCAAAAAAAATTCTAAAGATTTCAGTAAGATCATGGCCCAAAACAAAAAACAATCAAAAAATAAAGCAATAGCGATTTTTGAAGGCAAACATATTCGCCGCCATTGGGATGATCAAAAAGAGCTCTGGTATTTTTCTGTTTCCGACGTTATCGCTGTTTTGACTAAAAGCGTTGATCCTGTGGCATACTGGCGGAAATTGAAGAAAAGATTACTTAAAGAAGGTGGAAATGAAACCGTGACAAAGTGTCACGGTTTGATTAAAAATTATTTTACAGTAGGCCATACTATCAGAAATATCTTTATATTTAGGTTAAATAATCCATAATCAATGACAGATAATCAAATACTTCAATTATTATTAGACACTCAAGAATGGCAGACATTCGAGTGTAAAAGAGCGGCTGTGCAGCCTCATAAATTACTTTCTATATTCGACCCGGTCAAGAAGCGTCGCCCGCTTTTATTTTCAGAGTGGCTGAAAATAAATAGATAAATTGTTTTTTTAAACCTTATAAATTAACTTTTAACAATAACTTTATTATCATATACAATATTATGGCCCAAAATTGAAAAGAAAATCGGCTAAAAAGTGATTCTGATAAAATAGGCCGAGATAGCTTAGTGGTAAAGCAGCGGTATCGTAAACCGTGGACGGAGGTCCGATTCCTCTTCTCGGCTCAAAATATTTAAAAATTATCATTCAAACTAAAATATGGCTAAGAATAAAATTTTCCATGTTAACTTTATTTGGTCAATCTTAAACATCGGAGTAGCTTTTTTAATTTGGCGAAGAGCGGTTGAGTTAGATGGAGATATTATTTCAGTCAACTTTAATCTTCAAACATATATAATAGGCTTTAGCATATTGAATTCAATTCTAGTATTTGCAGCTACTAGAGCAAAACAACAAATATTCGGCTACCTAATAAACTCACTAACTCTTTATATTCTAATCATGATCATTGTCGAAATTTACTTGGTCATTGGCTAATCACTCAAGTTATTATGAGTAGACATACTCTTAAGCGCATTTTAGAAATTATCCCTGGGCTACTTACGTGGTCAGCTTTGCTACTTCCAATCTTAGTATCGATCTGGCTACCGGTGGTTATTGCCATATATGTCATAATTTTTGATCTTTACTGGCTTTATCGATCTTTGTACCTTTCTCGCAACATAATTGTCGCGTATTTTCGGATCAAAAAAGATACAAAAATTAACTGGATGACTAAAATCCGTAATTATGAAGAAAGTCATAAACTGTGGCCCAGAGGGGTAAAGTTTGATGAAACTCTGCATGTCATTATTATGCCGCAATATAATGAAACTTATGATGTTATCTCTCGTTCGCTGGAGTCATATATCAAATCAAACTTTCCAGTTAAAAGTAAGATGATTTTTGTTTTGACATCCGAAATTAGAAAACCAGGACTTAAAGAACTTAACCAAAAAACTTTTGACGATCTAAAAAAACGCTATGGACAAAAGTTTTTGCAGTTTGAGCAAACTTTCCATCCGCCTGATATTTCTGGCGAGCTGGCCTGTAAAAGTTCGAATTCAACTTGGGGAGCTAAGTTTTTTAAAAATGAAATTTTAGATAAAAAAAAGATTGCCTATAACAAAGTGGTGGTTCATAACTTTGACACTGACACTCAGGTTCACCCGCAATATTTCGCCGCTATTGCTTATCAGTATTTAATGACGCCGAATGATTTGCCGACCAGCTATCAGCCGATTCATCTTTACAACAATAATATCTGGGAAACTGGCGCCATCATGAGAATTGTGGCTACTTCTTCAACTATTACTCTGATGCATAACTCGCTCCGTCCGCACCGATTTAAAAACTTTTCCTCCCGTTCAGATTGTTTTCAGACCATCGTTGATATCAATTATTGGGTTGTTGACGCGATACCTGAAGATTCCCGTCAGTTTTTTGATTCGATGTACCACTATAAAGGTCGTTTTTGGGTTCAACCAATTTATGTGCCGCTTTTAATGGATGCGGTGCTTGATGATAATTGGCTGAAAACATTAAAAACTCAATATCAACAGCTGCGCCGTTGGGCCTGGGGAATTGTCGATTTCCCTTATACAGCGTTAAAAGCGTTTGATGATCACGAGATCAGTTGGAGGAAAAAATTGTCTTGGTCGCTTCGACTTTTAGAAGGGCACTTTTCTTGGGCCACTGCCGCTATCCATATTGCGATTTTAGGCTGGATGCCAATTTTATTAAATCCTAAGTTTGGAGATACAGTAATTGGATTTAACTTACCGACTATTACTCGAACAGTTTTAAATATCTCGATTGTCGGCATGATTACAGTGATTATTTTATCTCTGATTATGCTACCACCAAAACCAAAACACTACCGTCGTAGGCGCTATCTAATGTTTATTCTGCAATGGGGAATTTTCCCAGTCGTTAGTTTGTTTTTTAGTTCTATTGCCTCAATCGACGCCCAAACCCGCCTAATGTTTGGGAAATATTTAGAGTATCAAGTGACTGCCAAATCTGTGAAAGCTAAACCTTCACCGACCGAATAAGGTTAATTAGGATT
>Ga0076300_119_pt1 | contig 12417 bp, 11 predicted proteins | sample RifGroA2_FD_67984 | JGI IMG/M metagenome (GOLD analysis project Ga0076300, IMG submission 67984) | Berkelbacteria bacterium GW2011_GWA2_38_9 | reverse complement strand
CCTTCTGATCCTTATTACTTTTTTGTGCCAAAAAATGACAAAGGATTTGAGCAATATAAGGCTTTTTGGCAGGTTAATAAAATTTTTCCAGTCAATAGCGTTGGCGTTGTTACTGGTCGAGATGATTTTGTGATTGATTTTGATCGCGATCAATTAGAAAGAAGGATCCGCAGTTTTATTGAAAGTAAAGAAGATAATGATTATATCAAAGCTATTTTTCATCTTAAAGATAAACCAGCTTCTAAATGGTTTGTGTCCGATACTCGCACAAAACTACAAGAAGACCCAAACTGGCAAAATTGTTTTACAAAGATACTTTATCGGCCGTTTGATGAGAGATGGATTTTTTATCATCCAACTTTAGTCGAGCGGACTCGTAAAGAAGTGATGAAAAATATGTTGGAACCAAATTTGGCGTTGATCTCACATCGTCGAGAAGAACTAAAATTACCCTATACTCATTTTTTAGTAACAGATATAATAACGGAACACGGTTGTTTGTCCGGCAAAACTACAAATTTTCATTTCCCTCTCTATATTTATAATCAAAAAGAACAATCAGAACAAAATTCATTGCTCGAGGATAATCAATCAGATAATCCGCAGAAAACAGTTAATATCAGTTACAAGCTAGTTGAAGAGTTAGTAGCGGCTTTTCAAAAAGAAGTAAGTCCAGAAGAAATATTTTATTATATCTATGCTATTTTTTACTCTAATACTTACCGCCAGAAGTATCAGGAATTTTTAAAGGTGGATTTTCCAAGAGTTCCATTTACTAAAGATTATGATTTGTTTGTTAGGCTCGGTAAATTAGGGAAAAAGTTGGTTGATTTACATTTGCTACGATCACCAGAACTAAATAAGCCAATCGTTAAATTTTACGGCGATGGCGATAATCGAGTGAAAATCCGAAACTATCAACCAGTTCAATCTGGCGCAAATTGGCAAGTCGCTAATAAATTAGAAGAAACGGATGGCGCGGTTAAGATTAATGAGACACAAAGTTTTGACGGAATCGCCAAACCAGTTTGGAATTATTATGTGGGCGGTTATCAAGTTCTCGATAAGTGGCTAAAAGATAGAACAGATCGAGTTTTAACATCTGAAGATATTAAACATTATTGCCAAGTAGCTACAGCTTTAGCTAAAACTATTGAAATCCAGAAAAAGATTGATGAATTATATCCAGAAGTCGAAAAATCTCTGATATTATAAGAGATAACAAGCAATTGTAATAATTAAAATGTCCAATCCTAAACCAATAAAAATTTTATTAACTGGCGGGGGCACAGGTGGTCATATTACACCACTTTTGGCTGTGATAAGCCAGATTCGTAAGCTGAATCCAGAAATCCAAATTCTTTATGTTGGCCGAAAACAAGACATTAATGCTTATTTTGTTGATATCGATGTCGCGACAAAAAGTATTTTAACTGGAAAATTACGCCGATATTTTTCATGGTTAAATTTTACCGATCTTATCAAAGTTTTTTTGGGCACAGTCCAATCGCTATTTATTGTTCTAACTAACAAGCCTAATCTGATTTTTGCTAAAGGTGGTTTTGTTTCAGTACCGGTGGTTTTGGCTGCTCGAATATGCGGCGTGCCGATTATCGCTCACGAATCAGATATCATAATTGGTTTAGCTAATAAAATATCAGCTCGTTGGGCTAAATTTATTGCAGTTGGTTTTGAACCTAAAAATTATATTGATATTTCGCAAAAAAAGTTGATTTTTACTGGCAACCCAATCCGTGATGATTTTATCGCTGTAGCTAGCAAAGAACAAAAAAGTTTAATAATTGGTAAAAAAAAGATAGATCACAAACTGCCAGTTTTATTAATCACCGGAGCCAGTAGCGGCGCCCATCGTATTAATGAACTTGTCCATGCTGTTTTACTTGATCTTTTAAAGAAAATGACGATTATTCATATTTCAGGTCGCGGTGACTATAATTGGTTAGAGAACGAAAAGAAAAAACTATCAGAGCAAACGCTTAGTCGCTACCATCTTTACTCATTTTTATCTGGTGAAATGGCTCAGGCTATGAATTTTGCTGATCTGGTTGTTTCAAGATCAAGTGCTAATTTGTTATCAGAGCTAGCTGTTTTAAAAAAACCAGCTATCATAATTCCCCTTTCCACTTCAGCATCAAACCACCAGTGGCACAATGCCAAAATCTTTCAACGTGGTGGGGCAATTGAGCTTATCGATGAGAGAAAAGCGTCGCCAGCTGATTTGAAAGAAATTATTTTAGAAACTATTAAAGATAAGAAAAAGTGTAAATTGTTAAGTGAAAATATTAATAAATTTGCTCATCCCGAAGCAGCTCTTAAGTTAGCTCAGCTAATTATTAAAGAGAGCTACAATATGTAATATTATGAAACACATTAATTTAAAACCTAAAAAAGTGCATTTTATCGGAATCGGGGGGAGTGCCTTAAATTATTTAGCGCAGATTTTAAAAGCCTATGAATTTGAGGTTTCTGGTTGTGATCTAACTGAAAGCGAAAACACCAAGCTTTTAAAATCAAAAAATATTGATTTATCAATTGGCCATTCGTCAGATCACATCACAAAAGATCTCGATGAAGTAATAATTAGTTCAGCCATTACTGAAAAATCGCCAGCTTGGTCAGAAGTTGAAAAAGCTAAATCTTTTAAAATTCCGATTGTTAAAAGAACTGCTTATTGGCAAAAGTTAATGCGATGCGGCAAGGGAATCGCCATATCGGGTACTCATGGTAAAACTACAACTACAGCCATGATCGGGGTTATTTTACAAGAAGCTGGCTTTGATCCAACCGTGATGGTGGGTGGATTTGTCCCAGAATTTGGCGGCACTGTCAGAATCGGCAAACTCAATTATATAGTTGTTGAAGCTGACGAATATGATCGAGCATTCTTGTCAACCGCCCCACAGATTTCTGTTATCACTAACATCGATGCTGATCACCTAGATTCTTATCCTCAAGGTTTACCAGAAATTCGCCAGGCGTTTAAAAAGTTTATTCGTCTTTTGCCAGCTAAAACTGGAATTCTTATCGCTTATGGTAAAGATCCAAATATCCGCCAAATCGCCAAAAGCTTTGATCTTAAATATCGTTTTTACGATGAAGATAATCTTTGGCCAGGTCTTAAATTAAAAGTTCCCGGACTTCATAATCGCCTTAATGCTACAGCTGCTGCGCGCGTCGCTCACGAGCTCGGAGTCGAGCATAAGATTATTCTAAAAGCATTAAATAATTTTTCAGGAGTAGTCCGTCGCCAAGAATATCTGGGAAAAATCGGGCAGGCCGAAATTTTTGATGACTACGCTCACCTACCTCAAGAAATCGAGGCGACAGTGCGAGCTTTTCGTGAAAAATTTCTAAACAAGAAAATTTTGACAGTTTTTCAGCCTCATCAAAAACGTCGAACTCAAGAAAATCTTGAAGAATTATCGCGCGTTTTGACATTATCTGATCAATCGCTAGTTGCTCCGCTTTATTTTGTGGCTGGTCGTGAAGATGATATCGAAATTTCATCAATGGATATTGCTATTGCTACCCATGACCAATCAAGTAAAATTATCGCTTATAATGATTGGCAGCTATTTTTTCAAAAATTTGATGAGTTGATTAAAAGTTATGATATCGTCATAATTATGGGCGCTGGCGACTTGAGTCAGAAAGTTAAAGAAATGTATAATTTGACAAAATGAAAATTGAAATTGACCAATCTGGGAAAGTCGAAGAGACACAGCACGATACTGTTGTTGCTTTTTCTAATGGCATTTTTTATTCTGTTAAAATATCCAAAAGAACGAAGCGACAAATTCAAGAAGTTTTTCGAAAAATGGAAAAACCGAAAAGATTTATGATCGAAACTTTTTGTGCTTTGGTATTTTTTGTCATAAAAGACCATTCTACGACGATAAGTTCAATAGAAATAGATAAGGAGTATCATGGAAGGGAGGAAGATATTTTAAATACTTTAAAATTGTTTTTCGAAGTCGAATCACTAGATTTACCAGCCATTAGTTTTGTTAATATTGGTAAAAAATCTAAAGCTCATCAAATAGCTATTGAAGTGTATCGAAAAAAACTCAAGCCAAATAAATTATTAAATTTCCAAGAGTTGAAAGCATTTATTGTTAAAAAACAAAAATGAACGCCCAGGGTTTTCTTGTAAGCAATTACGAATACAAGGCTGCCCCGCTACGTCCATTTTTATTACTTATAAAATAGCACAAATTAACCTACTCTGTCAAATTCTACTAAACATTTCACGATGATTGAAAATTATTCACAATTAAAAAAAGAGTTTCTGGAAATCAAAGAAAACATCGTTCTCCGTGATTATACGACCATGGGGGTTGGTGGTGTGGCCGATCTATTTTACATTGCTTCTGACGTGGTTAATCTGTCTAAAATTATTCACATGGCTATTACTCTTAAAATACCCTACTTTATCATCGGAGGTGGTAGTAATGTTTTAATTTCCGATAGTGGATTTCCTGGATTAGTAGTAATAAATAAAACTTCGAATATCTTGCGTATTCCTGACTCGAGCCAGTTAATTGTTGATTCAGGTGTAACTATTAATCGGTTGATGTCTAAAATTGTTCAGGAAGGCTTAACTGGCATTGAATTTGTAGCTGGAATTCCTGGAACAGTTGGTGGAGCAGTTTATGGCAATATCGGAGCTTGGGGACAAGAAATTTCGAGTTTTATACAAGAAGTGACAATTTTGCATCCGCCAAAAAGCCAGATCACTGAGACGCAAATAATTCGACACAAAGTTTCTTGGTTAGAATATGAGTATCGGGCATCAAAACTTAAAAAGCTATATAAAAATTTGCCACCTGAAACCCAAAGGCCAGTTGTTTTAACTGTAAAATTTGGTTTAGCTCCGGCCAGTAATGATGACATTCTAAAGCGTATTCAAGAATGTCAGAGCAAAAGAAGTCATTTACCTAAAGGTAAATCATGCGGATGTATTTTTAAAAATCCTGAGCGCAATCCCGAAAAATCAGCTGGCGCCTATATTGATAAGTGTCATCTTAAAAAGACCAAAGTCGGCGATGCTTTTGTTTCGCCGATTCACGCTAATTACATCATTAATCGCGGTAATGCTCGCGCCACTGAAATTCGTGAGTTAATTGAAAAAGTTCGCCACACAGTTAATAACCAACACGGAATCAACCTCGAAGAAGAACTAGAGTATGTGGGAAGATGGTAGGGTATGAAAACAGAAAATAGAAAATCGCACGAGCCAATTTCTAATTTCTAATTTCTAAACCGGTATGGATTTATTTAGAAAACCAAGATTAGGTCGCTACTATTCCTCTTTTAATCGAGTTCACAAAGAGCCTACTTCGGCGTTTTGGAAAAGATTTATAAAAAAAGTTATAGCCTTGTTTTGTGTTTTTGGTATAGTCTATTTTTTACTATTTTCTAATTTTTTTGTTGTTAAAAAAATTGACGTTTTGGGTCAAAATTTAGTTCATAAAGATGAAATTCTTTCTTTTTTACCAACTAATGAGAATATTTTTTTGTATCCAGTCAGTGAAAAAATTGTTGAAATTCAAAATAAATTTCCGGAGATTGCTGAGATGAGAATTTTACGTGGTTTACCAAATAGCCTAAACGTTGTTATCTCAGAATATCAACCAATGTTGGTTTGGGAAAGAAATGGCAAGCTCGGGCTTGTTAATGATCAGGGCATTTTTTTCTATTCTAAAAGTGATATTAAACCAAATATAAAAACTCCTCGTGTTGTTGAAATGGTGCAATCTGACTTGAAAATAGGTGATAAAGTAGCTACGTCAACTTTTGTTAAATTTGTGCAAAATTTTAGTGTTGAAATGCAATCCATACCAGGATTAACTTTTGATCATGTGGAGCTTGGGGCAGCCAGTTTTGATGCCTTAGTCAAAACTAAAGAGAACATCGATATTTATGTTGCCTCTGATGACGACCTCATACGACAGATTTCGTATCTCAGGGATATTTTAGCCAAACGCCGTGATAAGGTAACTAAAAAAATCGACGTCCGCATCCCCAGATGGGCTTATGTGGAGTAGGTCTTTTCAAAGTTATGGAACATTAAGAACTCGTTCGGTGCTCCAATCAGAGGTTTTTAACCCTGAATCTATAGTCTGAACACTCCAAAAATATTTACCATGAGGTAGGTTGTTAATCTTACGGCCAAAAAGTCGCGTAGGTAGCCAAGCGGTGAATTTTGGACGTAAATAGTTACCTAGTAATGGCGTGCCATTTGTGCCAGAAACAATCTGTTGTCCTCCCGAAGTGGTTCCTAAGCGAAAATTATAGTATAAACCAGGCTCCGGGGTTTCAGTATCACTTCGGCCGTTGGTGCTAATACTCCAGGCAAAGGTAGTTGTATCCCCAGAAACCTTGGAACTTAAATTAGTTGGCGGTGTTGGTTTTTGATTTGGTCTATTAAATTGATCTGTGTCGGCAGTTAAGTTTTTCATTATCTTAGAGTGGAAAAAATTATTTTCATCTTCACCAGTGATCAGAAAGTCTAAATCACCATCATTATCATAATCACCCCAAGCAATAGAAGAAGTGTCCCATCCGCCAAACTTTGGAATTTCTGAACCAATATCTTGAAATGTATTATTCCCGTTGTTCTTGTACACACTGGCAGTAGCATAAGGCCATGGGTCACCAGTAAAATATTGAAATCCGGTGAAAGCAACGTCTAAGTCACCATCATTATCATAGTCCCCCCAAGAAGGAATTACTGTTTGGTCTAAAATTGAAAACACTTTAGTAAAAATACCGTGGTTATTATTATAAATATAAGTATACGGGTTAACAGAATAGCCGCTTGCTGAAATAACTAAATCTAAATCACCATCATTATCATAATCACCCCAGGCTGAACCTGTGCGTAAACCATATCCTACTAAGGTTGGATCTGGTGAAAATTTGTTGCTAAAGGAACCGGAACCATTATTTTTGTAAATTTCAAAAGTTTGATTATCCTGATCATTAAAGGCAGAAATATCTAAATCACCATCATTGTCATAATCGACAAGTTCAATATCGCCACTACGATTTGTCCCTATTTTCTTTTTATTCGTTTCAGAAATTGAACTATTTTGATTTAAATAAACCAATAGACAGTCTCCAGTTGCTGCATGACCAGAAGCAATTAGGTCGAGTAAGCCATCATTATTTAAATCTCCCCAAGCGACTCCGCCCCAAAGCAGAGGTGTTAAATTGGTCAATAAAGAAAATTGATCTTGGCCATCATTATGATAAATGCGCGTAAATGGTTCATACCCTCTTTTTACCCAATCAATTTCTTCTCCAGTCATGGCTAAATCTAAATTTCCATCATTATCATAATCTCCCCAAGCAATGGATGAAGTGGCGATGTCAGGGAAACTATTAGAGCCTAATTCGGAAACATCAGTAAATTGATTGTTGCCGTCATTACGGTAAATTTTCATCACAAAATCGTAATCCTTTGGGTTGGGCACTCCCCAAGTAGCATCACCAGCGTAAACCAGATCTAAATCACCATCATTATCGTAATCTCCCCAACTACTTGACTTTGATCATACGCTCTGATTGTATACAGATACTTTGAGCCGGAATTTACTTGATAATCTATATAATTTAAAACTGAAGAACTTAAATCAGCAATTTCTATTCCGTCTCGATAGACTTTATACCCAGCTAAGTACAGATTATCAGTTGCTGGCTGCCACTTTAATTCATTACGATCTGAAAAAGCTAACCCCGATAAATTTGAAGGGGCAGTCGGTGGGATATTGTCTGTTGGGGTAGTAATTCTTATATTAGCCGCTTTTGAAAGACTATTAGCGTCGTACGCCTTAACTTGATATTTATAAAGTGTTCCTTGAGTTAAGCTAATGTCAGAATATGTTAATTGACTATCAGTAACGTCAGCGATCTCGATCCCATTTCGATAAATTTTATACCCAACCACAAAAAGATTATCTGTTGACTTGGTCCAGGATAAATTAACCTGTCGAGTATGAATGGCTTTAGCAGTTAATTTTGTCGGTTGTGTGGGAGCGGTTGTGTCAGCTATGGCGTTTTTGGTGAGCTTAACTGCTTTCCTGGCATTTACTCGGCCATTACCAAAATATTTATCCCAACCTGTGGTACCTAAATCATCGGCTGAATTGTACAAAATTTTTTCAACTATTCGAGATGAGAAAGCTGGCTTAAGAGCGTAAATTAAAGATGCTATTCCGGAGACATGAGGCGCGGCCATCGAAGTCCCCCTGGCTCGATAATATTTTTCACCAACGATTTTTTCTCCATCGCCATACATATCAGTTCCTTGAGCGCGTGTAGAAAGAATGTTGATATATGTTTTTTCCGTATCGCTCCAGACAGTACTTCCTCCACCGGGAGCGGAAATATCTAATTTATCTCCCCAGTTAGAAAAGTCTGATTTTAAATCATCTTGATCAGTTGAAGCAACGGCAATTGCATTATCAAGATTACCCGGGTAGTCATAGAATAAGTCAACATTATCGTTTCCAGCAGCAGCTATAAACACGGATCCTTACCTCCCCATGAAGCATTGATAACTTTAGCTCCGTTATTAGCAGCATATATAATGGCCATGGCTAGGTCAGAATTATAGCCAGAACCGTAATCACTCAATCCTTTTAAGGCCATAAGCTTGGCTTTGGGTGCCACACCGATTACTCCAGTATTATTATTACCAATCGCAGCAATCGTCCCCGCGACATGCGTGCCATGGCCATGTCCGTCCATCGGATCGTTGTCATTATTATAAAAATCCCAACCTTGAGTATCGTCGATATAGCCATTATTATCATCATCAATGTGATTGTTTGGAATTTCAGCTGAGTTAGTCCAAATATTGGCGCTTAAATCTTCGTGATTATAATCAATGCCGGTATCCGTAACTGCCACAATTACATTCTCGCCCTGAGAATTATCCCAAGCTTCTTCGGTTTGAATTTTTTTTAATCCCCAAAGATCATCGTAAGGTTGACCCCAGGCCCCTGAAGATGAATAGTAGTATGGATCATTCGGCACCATCTGAGCACTAACCTTATGATTAACCTGAGCATATTCAACTGCCGGATTAGATTTTATGCGAGCTAGTTGGATGTCGATATTTTGTTGGCTTTGTGTTTCGATTAAATAGATATTATTTAACTTAATCTTTTTGGCGCTAGTCGTAATTAAATCTTTATTTTTAGGTTGGGATTGAATAGATTGCTGGACCTTGCCATCGAAAGTTTGCTGATTAATTAGAGGTTTAATATTTTTGATAACAATTTTTTTATCTTCAATATTATTTTGTTGAGTTAATATTGACTCGATTTTTTTTACATCTTGGCCGTCTTTCATCTTGACTATCAGGGTATTGCGTTTAATTAAATCTTGGGGTTTGGCAGTTGGTAAAGCTGATAAATCAGACGGGTTATCTGCCATGGTTAACACTCCTTCCTTTTTAGCTAAATCATCGGCCAATGGAATTCGATTCGAGTTTGTACCATTAGGAGCGGCGACTTGTACATCAGCGCCGACCTGATTTCGTTTAATAAAGTAAAAACTTGTTGGAATGATAATTAATGCAAGAATGATCAGAGTGATAGATATTTTACTGGCGCGAGAAAATTTGAACTTGATATTAAAATTCGACATAACTAAAAATTATAAATAGTTTATTGATGATTATTATCGAAATAGGCGCAATAGGCGGCGGAAGAGAGGAAATGAGAAACGAGATTCGGTTTGGGAGGGCTGTCCGCACTCTTCCTGATGTGAGCTGCAGTAAATATCAGCACAGGCTTGGTCTGGGCAACCACCTGGAAATTGTCCACCACTATTAAATTCTTGAGGTGGATTTTGATTTTCCATTGGTATAGAGTTTGTTGGCGGATTTTGATAATCTGTTGGCGGTTCTGTGGTTGGGCCTTGTGGTTGAATCTGATTAGTCGCTGGCTGATTATTAAAGCATTCTCTGCCTATTCGTTCTCGTAATTCTTGAGAGAATGGCTCTTTTTGGTCTCCGATAATATTTTTAACGCATGGGTTATCTTGGCCAGGCGTCATATTACCGCCAGTGGTTGGCCCACCGGTAGCCGGACCGATTTGATTTTGTGGCCCATCACTACCTGGCTCACCTCCTTGCTGATTTTGCGGGTTTGGTCCTTTAAAACATTTTTCACCAATTTGCTTTCGTTGATCCTCCGAAGGCTGAGATTTCATATTTCCACCCATAATCCCTTCGATACATGATTTAGTAGTTGGATCCATATTTACTTCAGCCCCCGAACCATTTTGTGGTCCTTCACCACCTGCTGGTTGAAAATTATTTTTTTGGAAACATTCTCCCATGCTCTGTTTTTCTGTCTCAGATAATGCATCAGGACCACTCTTGTATTTATCGCCAACTTTAGATTTTAAACATGATTCAACTTCAGGCGGCAAAGCCACTCGATCACCTCCTTGACCCTGGTCGTCGGGCCCTTGTCCTTTAAAACACTTTTCCCCAATTTGTTTTTTTTGATCATCATTAGGTTCTTTCATTATATCGCTTCCTAAAATACCCTTAATGCAGCTTTCTGTTTCAGGGGATAATTTTTCTTTTGGGCCATCTTTTGGGCCAAAATTCATTTTTTTGAAACAACCAGAACTTTCGATTTTGTTAAAAGTTTCTGATCCTGGCTCTGGTCTTTCGCCAGTAAACATTTTATCTACCTGAGCCTGGCCAACTGCAGACACCAAACAATCTTTGGTTTTTTGCATTTCTTCAGGATTTTGTCCATCGCCTTCACCTTTAGGTGGAGCAATGCCAAAACAGCTTTTGGTTTTAGTGTGAAAAGCATTGGCCTCTTCTTGAGATCCAATTTTAGCCATCTGATCAGTAAAATCAGCTCCGAGTGTTTTTTCTAAACAGGCAGCGGTTTGTGGTGCGAAGTCTCCTTTTTGAGGTGCCTTGTTGGTTGAACCCTGGAATTTTGGCGCGCCAAATTTTTGGAAGCATGGCTCGCCTTTTTTAATTTGTTCATCTGTGGGCTTTTGCCCAGACTGGATGGTGTTAAAAGTTTCGTCTCCAAATGTTTCTTTGAGGCAGTTAACCAATTGGGGATCAAGTTCTTTCGGTTGCTCGGCCTCTTCAGCACGAACAACTGGTATCGACACGAGGTTAATGGTTGCAAGTAGCAAAACAGTGAAAAGAATTGAATATTTTTTCATAAATATTTATTAGTCTTTATAACATTTGAGTGAGGCCAAGTTGTCTTCGGTTGTGGCCAGGCTAGAGTTAGCTGAGATAGCTGCATATTTGTCAGCGCCCCAGACTTCAGTTAAGCAATCTTTAAGTGTGGTAGTGCTAGACGTGGTCGTCGAAGTAGTTTTAGTAGGATCGGTAGTCGACTTTGTGGAATTAGTGGGGCTTGCGGTCTGAGTCGGCGATGCTTTACCCAAGGTTAGCTGGTAAACCCAACCACCGCCGAATCCTGCTACTAAAGAGAGTACAATAACGAGAACCGAAAAAAGTTTAGACATTAGATTAATTAGTTGTAAGTACTTTTATTTTAACACGAATCGTTAACTTCGTGAAAGATTTAGCGCTTTTATTAATTCTAAGGAGGCGGATGTCCCCCTCGCGGTGAAGCGAAGGGGACATCGTTGGTTGGTTGGACTCGAAGGGTGAGCGCAGTGCCCCCTTTCTTTAAAATACCCTTCAGCAAGAATATTATAACAACAAAAATTTGGTTTAGGTATTTTTGACCTTAAGCTTAGTTTTGTAAACCTTGCTTCTATTCGGTAGATCAAATAGGTGTAGTACAATGTAAATAGAGAATGTTTGTTGTTAAGGTTATAATTAAATTAAGAATTTATTTCTAATTTTATTTATGAAAAAGAAATTTTACCTACTGCTTATTTTTTTAACTTTATTCACTTTTTTGATTTTTCAGCCAACAAACATTTTAGCTGAAAGAAATTCCAATGATACTGAAAACGAGGTTGAGGATGAGAGTGAACCAGATTCAGATAGTATTAATGATAATAATCTAGAGAATGAAGTTAAAAGCGAAAATGAGGTTGAAGATAGTGCTAATCTACTCGACGATTCCAGCGATAAATCTGGTGACTCAGGAGATGAAGATAAAACTCAAACCGAATCAGAAAAAGATCTTTTCAGAAGTATAACATTATATTTTAAAATTAATAGTCTATTTAACAGGTTACTTCCAAGAAATCCTGTCCCTCCGGTAAAAAGGACTGTCGGAGAAGATGAATTTATTTCTGTTTTATTATAAATTGACATGAATTATTTTTGCGATGAGGTATTAATGCCTGAAACCCTGCGGAGATTTGGATTTGGTATATCGAAGCTTAGTGCAATAAAGTTGGATATTTTTTCTATTATTT
>Ga0076300_116_pt1 | contig 12814 bp, 11 predicted proteins | sample RifGroA2_FD_67984 | JGI IMG/M metagenome (GOLD analysis project Ga0076300, IMG submission 67984) | Berkelbacteria bacterium GW2011_GWA2_38_9 | reverse complement strand
AAGCCAAAGGGCTAAACTGGTAGTAATCTATGGCATTGGTCGTGGGTGCCATATCGCTTTCTGGGAACCTCATTTTGCCGGAGAGTTCAATTCGGTTGACGATTGGCGCGCTGAGCAGTATCGCTTGGCAGCCAAACTGCATCCGATGACCATCGAGCAGAACGCCTTCACCAGCTTCAAAAGCCGAACTGGTCTGGTGTCATGTCGGGCCAATACAATCGGCCCGGGCATCTTTTTGCAGGCTGACTGGGCTATCGGTGGATGTGACGGAGTTTTTGGTCGTGGTATGCAGTGGCAGGGCTTGACGCTTTGGACCACCCTGCGCCACGAGACGACTCCGTGGATCCCGTCGACGTATATGACCACTTTGCCTGGTGAATTGTTCTTTTTGGAAGAACTCGCCGGACCACTTGAAGCTGAGTGTAACTAGGGGGAGTCTGGATCTGGTATTTTTCTGCGGGCGGAAGAAATTTACCAGACATCCTGAATGAGTTGAAAGAAAGTGAATCATGAATTAGGAATAATGAATTATGAATGGATTTATTGACCATAATTTATCCTTCATGATTCTATTTTCAAAACATTCAGGATGTTAAGAACTAATAAATGAACTCAGTTTGATCTCATTAGTACGGATTATGTTATATTATCCTTGTGAATCAAGAACTAAAAAAACAAATTGCTGATCTACCCAAAACACCCGGAGTTTATATTTTTAAAGATAATCTCGGCGAGATTTTGTATATTGGCAAGGCTATTTCTCTGCGAGATCGGGTACGAAGTTATTTATCACTAAAGCTTGGAGTAGAGAGGGGATTACAATTTATGGAGATGGTGAAGAAGGTTAAGAAGGTTGAGATTAAGGAGACAAATTTTGAGGTTGAGGCCTTGCTGCTCGAGGCAAAGTTAATTCGGCAACATAAGCCGTTTTATAATATTCGTTTACGTGATGATAAAAGTTTTGCTGTTATTGTTATTGATCGAACTTCAGACTTTCCGCAGATCACCACAGCTCGCGAAGCTGACATCGAACGAATCTGTAGCAAATTAAAACGTGAAAGATCTCAGTCGATTTCGCAAAAAATTGCTAATATTGAATATTTCGGCCCATATCCTTCAGCTGGCTCAGCCAAATATGCCCTTCAAACACTTCATCGTGCTTTTAAATTTCGCGATTGCTCACCTGAAAAATTTCACCATTATCAAAAAATTGGCCGCGGATGTTTGTTTCATTCGATCCATCTTTGCGATGCACCATGTACCTGCGCGGTATCGAAAACAGACTATAATCATTCGATAAATAGTATCCGCGAATTCTTGCGAGGAAATCGCTCCAAAGTTATTCGCGATCTTGAAGTTGAGATGAAGATAAAAACACAAGAAGAAAATTTTGAACGTTCTGCTGTTTTACGAGATCAAATTTTTGCTTTATCGAAAATTCAGATGCAGGCAAAAATCGCCGGAATATCTGGCGTAGAGACGAACGGCCGTTCGTCTCTACAAGGTTTGCGAATTGAGGCATTCGATATTTCGAACATCTCGGGCGAATATGCAGTTGGGGCAATGGTGGTTGGGTTTGTTCCGGTAGGGGCGAACGGCCGTTCGCCCGTACAATCGAAAATCCAATTCGCCAAACAATTTTATCGTCGATTTAAAATTCGAACAGTTGAAGGGGCCAATGATATTGAAATGATACGGGAAGTGTTAATTCGAAGATTCCGGCATTTACCCGGTAGAGACGAACGGCCGTTCGTCTCTACGGATTGGGGCAAACCGGATTTAATATTCATTGATGGGGGAAAATTGCATTTGAATGCAATAAATCGAATTACACCAAAAATTCCAATAATTGCCGTAGCCAAAGGTCCAACGCGCAAAAAGGTAGATCTGTATTATCGTAAAAACAGTGTGATTCCAATCGACACATCAAAATTATCCAAAATTGCCGAAATTATGCGTGAAGAAGCTCATCGATTTGCGATCGGCTATTATAGGACTTTGCATCGGAATCGACTAGTTGGGAAAGGCGCGCGGAAGTAGTACAATATAAATAATTTCTAATTGACCTAATTGGTCTAATTTCTAAAAAAAGGTTAATGCCCCAAACGAAATTTAAACCCACCGGTTTGTCATTCCCACGAAAGTGGGAATCCAGAATCTGGATCCCCGATCAGGTCGGGGATGACAATCTGCTTGTTAAATTGGGGGTTAGAAATTAGATCAATTAGAATTTTATTATGAAACATTTCTACATAATCGGAAACTGGAAAATGTACGGTTTATCAGCTGACGCGCACATTATCGCCACTGGCATCCGCAATGAACTCGAACATCTTGAATCAGTTGACGTGGTTTTGTGTCCACCTGCTATATGGTTAACTGAAGTAGCCCAAATTATACACAGTCAGATTGGCCATCTTCATGTTGGAATACAAAATATTTTTGATCAAGATGAGGGCGCTTACACTGGTGAAATTTCTCCAAAGATGGCTGCTAACGTTGCCCAGTACGCTATTATTGGCCACTCGGAACGCGTCGAACATTTTCGTGAAGGCCCAGAATTTATCAATAGCAAAGTCCACGCTGCTTTATCAGCTGGCCTGACACCAATCATCTGTGTTGGCGAAAGAGAGAAAAACGAAAAATCCAAAGATAAATTGGTTGAAAAATTGCATAAACTATTAACTGGATTAACTCCATGTCAACTTGCCAAAATAATCGTTGCCTATGAACCAGTTTGGGCAGTTGGTGCCACTCAACCTGATACACCTGAAAACGCCAACGAGGTAGCTACCTGCTTCCAGCAGTCAATCCACAAAAGTTTGAAAGTTTTGTATGGAGGGAGTATTAATGAAAATAATTGTAGCGAATTTTTGAGTCAAGAAAATCTGTCTGGATTATTAGTTGGCCGAGCCAGTATTAAGATCAAAAGTTTTGTGACAATTTGTCGAAAAGCTGAAGCAGTGGCGAAGGAGGAATAATTCAATAATTCTGCAAGGATGGCCAAGTGCTTTTATTAAAAAACAAGGCCTCAATTATGATCCTTAGTCATCTTGGCCGTCCTGATGGAATTTACATCCCAGGCTTAAGCTTACGACCGGTTGCTGAATATTTAGCCACTGTTTTTAAACACATACCTCTGTCGTTTACAGATGAGCTAATTAGCATGCAGGTGCGGCAAAAAATGGCTCACATTCGAAGTGGCGAAATTTTAGTTCTCGGCAACACTCGTTTTATGCGCGAAGAAGAAAATGATAATGAAAGGTTCGCTGCTGAAATTGCCAGATATGGCGAAATTTACATCAACGACGCATTTGCCGTGTGCCATCGAGAACAGGCTTCGGTTCATGCTATTACTCAGTTTTTGCCGAGTTACCCAGGACTAATGCTGGAAAGTGAGCTTGCTCACTTGAATAAATTATTAACTGAGGGAACTAACCGACCTTATATCGCTATAATTGGTGGAGCAAAAATAAAAGATAAAATTACCGCTTTAGGTAATTTACTTCCCAAGATTGATAAAGTTTTAGTTGGCGGTGCAATGGCTAATACTTTCTTAAGAGCAGCTGGCAACAAGGTTGGCCAGTCCGTGTTTGACCAAGGACAACTTTATTATGCTGAACGACTTTTAAATCAATTTTCTGATAAAATTGTTCTGCCAACCGACTATGTTTCTGATATCGATGATGATGAAAAGTTCCGCATTTTGGATATTGGCCAGGAAACTATCAATAACTATAAGCAAATTATTTCTCAGGCTAAAACGGTTTTTTGGACAGGTGATATGGGCGTGGCCGAACGTCATGAATATGCTCGCGGTACTCAAGAAGTTGCCCAAGCCATTAAAGCATCTGGCGCATATTCAGTGCTAGCTGGCGGTGATACAATCTCCGCTGTTCGCAACTGGCAGATGGATGCAGGATTTGATTATATCTCATCTGGCGGCGGCGCCACTTTGGCCTATTTAGCTGGTGAAAAATTACCTGGCCTAGTAGCATTAAAGTTGCAGTAATAGAAGTAAGAATTCTGTCTTCTCTAATTCGTTGAATTCAACTATAATATCCTTGTAATCTTTTATGTTTTCTGTTTATATGTCCTTGGCGAAGAAAGGAGCAAAAAATCATGCCTATCATTGGAATAGGAGCTTTCGACGATGGTCCGCCTGCTACGAGGTCGAAGATATACGTGTGATGTCGACGGAGGTTGTGTTTGCCTAGCTCCGTTGTACTTGTTCTGGCCGAGGTTCCTGCGAGAGCCTCGGCCTTTCCTTTTTATAAATTTTCCGATTTGATATTTGAAAATGGGTGGTTATGCTGATATAGTGTTATATTGTTAGAAAGAAGTAGTAAGTAGTAAGTAGAAAGTAGTCAGCTCAAGTTCAATTCAACATATTAAAATAATATTTAAGATGAAGTCTACCATAACAAAAAAACCTAAATCATCTGTTGAACTATCCGTAACAGTTTTAGCTAGTGAAATGGCGGAGTTTTTTAATCAAGCTCTAAAAGAGGTTCAAAAAGACTTTGCCCTCGAAGGTTTTCGCAAAGGCAATGTACCTGAAGATTTAATTTTAAAAAATACTGGCCGCCAATATATCGAAGCTCAGTCTTTGGATATTGCAGTTCAAGAATCATATGTTACCGCACTTAAAGAACATAAATTAAATCCTGTTGCCCAGCCAAAAATTGATATTAAAAAATTTAAGGTTGTCGGGGTTGGACATATCCAACCCGTAGAGACGCGAGGCGTCGCGTCTGTACTCGATGATCAGCCCGCCCTCGAATACACCGCTCAATTAGACGTTTTTCCGGAGATTGAAATTCACGATTACAAAAATGTCAAAATTAAAAAAGATCCCAAAGCTTTGGAAGTCACCCAGTCGGAAATCGAGAAAGTTTTCGATCATTTACGCAAACAGCGAGCTAAACTTGAGACAATCGATCGTCCACTTAAAATAGGTGATTGGGCAGAAATCAACTTTGAAGGCTCACTTGAAGGGGTGGCGCGCGATGACATGAAAAGTAATAACTATCCGATTATTCTTGGCGAAAGTCAAATGATCCCTGGTTTTGAAGAGCAGCTAATCGGATTAAAAAAGGGTGATACCAAAAAATTTCCGATTATTTTTTCGAAAGACTATCATCAAGAAAATTTTCGAAAAAAGCGAGCTGAATTTGAGGTAACTATCATCGACACTAAAGAAAGAATCATTCCTGAGATTGATGACAAATTTATTAAAGATTTAGGCCATGACAAACTTGAAGATTTGAGTGTTGCCATCAAAGATAGCCTAAAACAAGAAAAAGAAACGGTTGCGCACACTAAACTCGAAAACGACATTTTAGATGAGATTCTTAAGCGAACTCGCATTGATCTACCAGAATCTTTGGTTGAACAAGAAGTCGATCGCATGTTGGTTGAATCAAAAGATCGCCTGGCTAAGGTTAATTTTGATTGGCAACGATATCTCGATCAGATTAAAAAAACTGAAGAAGATCTTAAAAAAGAGATGCGCAATGCTGCTGAGAAAAATATTAAAGTTGGCCTAATTCTTGGTAAAATTGCTACTGAAGAAGGAATCGATCCAACTGCCAAAGACGGCGCCCATAAGGTGATGGAGAAGCTGGTGGAATATGCAAGAAATTAAAATTTCTAATTAACCTAATTAATCTAATTTCTAAAAAAATACCCAATAACCCAATTATAAAATATCCCAAATCTTATTTAGACATTAATTCATTGGGGCTTGGGAAATTGATTAGATCAATTAGAAATTATAAATTATTACAATGAAAAATCAATACCTAATCCCAACCGTTCTTGAAAAATCGCAATATGGCGAGAGAGCTTATGATATTTATTCTAGGCTTTTAAAAGACCGCATTATTTTTATCGGTGATGTGATTGATGATGAAATAGCCAACTTAATTATTGCCCAGCTTTTGTTTTTAGCTTCTGAAGACAGTTCAAAAGATATTCAACTTTACATTAATTCTCCCGGTGGTTCAGTTTCGGCAGGTTTAGCTATCTTTGATACTATGAATTATGTCAAACCTGACGTTTCGACAATGTGTATAGGAATGGCTGCTTCGATGGGCGCATTTTTACTGGCCGCTGGTAAAAAAGGAAAAAGATTAGCCTTACCAAATTCAAAAGTTTTGATTCATCAAGTGATGAGCGGGTTCGAAGGCCAAGCTGCTGATATTAAAATTCATGCTGAAGAAACCTTAAAAGTTCGTGATCAGTTGAATCAGATTTTAGCTGAAAGAACTGGCAAATCTATCAAAGATATCGAACGCGACACTGACCGCGACAACTTTATGACCGCTGACGAAGCCAAAAAATACGGAATTATCGATGAGGTGATTAGAAAAGGAAAAATAAGTAAAAAGTAGATAGTTAGAAACTAAGAGTAAAAAACCAGAGCGCTCTGGTTTTTTGGTTGAATTTGACAATAAAGACTTTCAGAGAGTAAAATATAATCATTATGGGAATGACAATTGTGCGAACTATTATAAAAAATCCAGAAAAACCTTCAATGAGCATTGAAGAAGATTTTTTAGTTGATTCCGGCGCGGTCTATTCAGTCGTTCCAGAAGATAAACTACTAAAATTAGGAATTAAACCTCATCGCAAACAAAATTTTGTTCTAGCTGATGGAACTAAAATTTCTCGAGAAATCGGCGACGCTATCTTTGAAATCGAAGGCTTACGAGGTGCCGCTCCGATTGTATTTGGCAAAAAAGGCGATAGCTTATTGCTCGGCGCATTCACCCTTGAAGCCCTTGGCTTAGTCCTTGATCCATTCAAACGCACACTTCGTCCAATGAAAATGTTGATGGTTTAACCTGCTTGTCATTCCCGCTTATTGAAATACGATCGAAGTGGGAATCTAGCTCTCACAAACAACATCTTCTAACCTCGCACTTATCCTCTTTTTTTTTGTCTATTTGGTAGGATAGAAATAGATTTTTTATTAGTAATATTAAACAATGCCAGAAAAAATGGATCATTCTCCAGAGAGTGGCGAAAAGCTCAGATTTTCGCCCACTGATGTCAAATTATCTTTTGCAAACGCCGAAGAAGCAAGATCTTTTAATGATCGATTTTGTTCAATATTTGAAGGACAAGGCTACGATTTGTTTCAGGTTACCAGTGTCGATGGAGCTGATGTGAATTTGAGATTGGCACAATTTTCTGAAGGATATGGAGCACTGAAAGAACTCTTATAAAAATTTGTTAACGGACTATCTGAACAAAAACCAGAGCAATCTGGTTTTTTGGTTAGGATAATAGTAAACTATAGTTGACTATTTTTGATAAATGTAGTAAACTATAGTTAATGAATATTGAAAGTCAACAATTAATACAAATAATAGATTTTTGGCAAAAGAGCATCGATCGGGAAAAGTTACTTGATCGGGCTGTTCTTAAAGATATCAATCTTAAAAGCAAAGAAGTTATTGATATCGTCGGGCCGCGAAGAAGCGGCAAGTCATCTGTTTTAAAATTAATTATAAAAAATCTTAATTTAAAAGATAATTTTTTGTTTATTAATTTTGAAGACCCATTTTTTATTACCAATAACGATCCGCAGATTATTGAAGAGATAATTTCCACTTTTCGAGAGTACTTTAACAAAAATCTTGAATATGTGTTTTTTGATGAGATTCATGAAATTACAGCTTGGGAAAAAGCTATTCGAAAACTACGTGATGGTGAAAAATTTAAAATATTTTTAACTGGTTCTTCTTCGAAACTCTTAAGCGGCGAAATTGCTTCGCTTTTAACTGGTCGTCATTTATCTTATAAAGTTTTGCCGCTTTCATTTTCGGAATTTTTAAGCTTTAAAAATATCGAGATAACCAACGCAAAAGATCAAATTTTAAATGAAAAAACAATCCAATCTGCTTTTGAGGATTACTTTCAAGTTGGCGGATTCCCAGAAGTAGTAGTTTCTAAAAATCAAGAACTATTAAAAAACTATTTTTCAGATCTACTTCAAAAAGACATTGTTATGCGCTACAACATTCGAGAAAAAGAGATTTTAGAAAAAATGGCTGTTTATGTTTTATCGAATGCCGGCAAAATTATCTCGATCGAATCATTAAAAGAGATGTTTAGAATTTCATTTACGGCTGTATCAGCTTATTTAGAATATTTTAAAGAAGCTTTTTTGATTTTTGATCTGCCACAATTTTCATATTCTTTAAAAGACCAGAATAAATCATCAAAAAAAATTTATGCCATCGACCAAGGTTTGGCCAATGTTGTTTCTTTTCGTTTTTCTGAAGACCGTGGCCGAATACTCGAAAATATTGTCTTTTTAGAATTAAAGCGTCGAGAAGAAGAAATCTATTATTATCGAACAAAGAATAATCTTGAGGTTGACTTTTTGACGAGAGAAAAGAATCAGTCCAAAGAATTAATTCAAGTAGCTTGGAATCTTGATGATCAAGCAACTAAAGATAGAGAAATTAAAAGTTTAATTCAAGCCATGACCGAATTAAATCTGTCAAACGGAACAATTGTTACTTATAGTCAAGAAGAGGTGGTTGAAATTGAAAATAAGAAAATTTTTATCAAACCTGTCTATAAATGGCTTCTACCTAATCAGTAATAGTTTTATATTAAATTACTATCCAGCTCTCACAAACAACATCTTCTAACCTCGCACTTATCCTTTTTTTTGTGTCTATTTGGTAGGATAGCAATAGATTTTATTAGAAATTTCGTCAGCTATAGTTAATAGAACATGGAGATTTATTCAATCTTTAGATTAAATTTTGACGGATTATTTATCAGATCATTAATAATTTGACCAAATAGTTTTAGATCAACAAGATGAGTTTGGAGAATATTGAACATTTCTTCAGGAGTAATTTTAAGATAGTCATGAACAAGGCGGTTCCGATAACTGCCAAGTTTAGTATTTCGATTAGCAAACTCTTGAGGAATTATTCCGGATCTGGCTAATTCTGGTAAGATATCATTATATTTTTCAGAAATTGTCACCTTAAACAAGCGAGACAAAACATGGGCGCCAATACTTAAAATATCTTCTAATGATCTTAAAAGATAAAAAGAAGCTAAAGCGAAATTATGGTGATCTTTAATTAAATCTTCTTCAGATAATTTGGCTAAAACCTCAAGTTCGTTGATTGATTCAGCTAAATCTTTCAGTCGAACAGTAATTGTTTTGTGGTTAAGTGGTATTTGCATAAAATCTATTTAAAAAATTTTGTTGATGATATTGAATAAACGGCAAGAGGTCGCAGGCTAAAATTATTGTCTTTTCTCGGAAATCGGCAAGTTTTTGGTAATCAGCACAAAATAATAATTTTCCTTCTCGTAAAATCGTTGTTTGCAAACCAATCGGTGCATTATTTAATAATGTTACTTCAATATCTTTAATTTTGGGAAAAAGATTGCTGATAAAATATTCATAATCAACTGATTTTCGGAAAATTTGATCTTCAGGTACTTTTTTATCGAGCAATATCGCAATATCAGTATCAGAAAGAGGCCCGTCAACTCCTAACGCTTTTGAGCCAAATAAAAATAAAGCGATAACACCAGCTTTTTTTAATTTATTTTGTTGGGCAGAATTTAACCTAATCATAATAATTTAATCTTAACAGATTATTGAGTTTGAAAAAAGATATTTTTTACTTATTTTGGTATTCGGCTCTCACAAACAACACTTCCCAACCTCACACTTATCTTTTTTTTGGCTCGTCAAGTATAACCAGCTAGCGAATGGGAACGATAGTGTTCAGTAAATAAACATAAGTTTAAAAAAACCAGAGTAATCTGGTTTTTTTAGTGGCGACTGTTGACAAGTGAACATAAGTTCTTTATATTGAATAACAGATCTGCAGTGTATTTATCACTGCTCTTTTGAACTTGAACAACTTTGACAGTAGATTATACGACCAAAATAGTTTAATTACTATTTATTAATCTACTTTCTACTAAATTGTGTGTTGTATGTTGTAGTGAGCAAACCCCAAACTATCTACCTTCGGTAGAAGTTCGGGGTGAAATTACTTTTCAAATTTTTTTGGAGAGTTTGATCCTGGCTCAGGACGAACGTTGGCGGTGCGCCTAACACATGCAAGTCGAACGGCCCTTCGGGGCAGTGGCGAACGGCTGAGTAATACTGGAGAACTTACCTCAAAGTAGGGCATAGCCCATCGAAAGATGGGGTAATACCCTATAGTCTCAATGCATTCGTGTTTTGAGTAAAGATTTATCGCTTTGAGAAAGGCTCCTGGCCTATCAGCTTGTTGGTGAGGTAATAGCTCACCAAGGCTACGACGGGTAGCTGGTCTGAGAGGATGATCAGCCAGACCGGGACTGAGACACGGCCCGGACTCCTACGGGAGGCAGCAGTTGGGAATCTTGCGCAATGGGCGAAAGCCTGACGCAGCGACACCGCGTGCGGGAAGAAGGTCTTCGGACTGTAAACCGCTTTTTTAGGGGAATAATTTTTGAAGGTACCTTAAGAATAAGCACCGGCTAAACACGTGCCAGCAGCCGCGGTAATACGTGTGGTGCAAACGTTGTCCGGAATCACTGGGCGTAAAGAGTACGTAGGTGGTTTGAGAAGTCTCCAATTAAAGACCAAGGCCTAACCTTGGGAATGTTGGAGATACCATCAAACTTGAGGATCGCAGGGGCTAGCGGAACGATCGGTGTAGGAGTGGAATCCGTTGATATCGATCGGAACACCAAAGGCGAAGGCAGCTAGCTAGGCGGATCCTGACACTCAGGTACGAAAGCGTGGGGAGCGAATGGGATTAGATACCCCAGTAGTCCACGCCGTAAACTATGCAGACTAGGGCTTGGGAAGAATCGACCCTTCTTTGGCTCGAAGCTAACGCGGAAGTCTGCCGCCTGGGGAGTACGAGCGCAAGCTTAAAACTCAAAGGAATTGGCGGGGAGACGCACAAGCGGTGGAGCGTGTGGTTTAATTCGACAATAAGCGAAGAACCTTACCCACACTTGACATCCCAGGAATCCTCTAGAGATAGAGGAGTGCCGCAAGGAGCCTGGTGACAGGTGTTGCACGGTCGTCGTCAGCTCGTGCCGTGAGGTGTTCGGTTAAGTCCGTTAACGAGCGCAACCCTTACCCTTAGTTGTATTCTCTAAGGGGACTGCCCCTGTAAAGGGGAGGAAGGTGGGGATGACGTCAGATCAGCGTGATTCTTACGTGTGGGGCGACACACGCGCTACAATGGCCAGTACAATGGGTTGCCAAACCGCAAGGTGGAGCTAATCCCAACAAAGCTGGTCTCAGTTCGGATTGAAGTCTGCAACTCGACTTCATGAAGCTGGAATCGCTAGTAACGGCCGGTCAGCCATACGGCCGTGAATACGTTCTCGTCTCTTGCACACACCGCCCGTCACACCACGAAAGCCGGGGGCGCTTAATACCCAGTACCGCATCTCGAACACACTTCGTGTTCAATATCGAAGATATTTGTCGAGAATAATTTATTTTTTTCACAGATTATCTTTTGATGGTTCGAGATCTGGTACTGGGCAATGGCGAATTCGGTGATCAGGGTGAAGTCGTAACAAGGTATCCGTACGAGAACGTGCGGATGGAAAACCTCCTTTTTATGGAGATTTAGATCAATAGAGATATTGATCTCAAGGTCGACTTCTAGTAATAGAAGTCATAGATCGGTAACGATCTTTCGTCTTGCTTGAACGTTATCAAGCGAGTACGCTCACTACAACATAAAACACATAAGAGAAAGTCAAAAGGTAAAAGGTAAAAGTCAAAATTAAGGTATTGCTTGGCAATAATCTAGAATAAAAAAACAGCTTAGCTGTTTTTTTGTTTGCGAAAACTCTCAGTTTTTGCTAATTTATCTGTAGTTCTCGACGGGCAATTAGCTCAGTTGGTTACCCCGCACAACTCCTTCCTCTCAAACGAACTATGTTCTGTTATGAGAGGAACGTCGTGTGCCGGGCAAGGAGCGCGTCAAAATTTAAAGCGCATTCAGTTATTGTGGGCGCGTAGCTCAGATGGTTAGAGCACGTCACTGATAATGACGGGGTCGGAGGTTCGAGTCCTCCCGCGCCCACTGAAGCGCGCTTGCCCCGTAAATTACGTTCATGTCATAATACGATGAAATCGATTTGACAGGAAATAATTTTACGGGGTCACTGATAATGACGAGGTCGCAGGTTCGACTCCTCCATTGCCCACTTAATTATTTGCATTTGGGATCATTACCTAAATGCCCTCGTCAAATGATTGTTTTTGTCACATAATAGGTATTAACGACGGTTACTATAAGGCAAGATAGATTTACCTTTTAAAATTATTTATGTTTTTAACAACTCATTTCACAGTCGGTATCGCTGTCGGTCTGGCTACTGGTAACCCCATTTTAGGAGCAGCAGCTGGTTTGGTCAGCCATCATGTTTTGGATCGTGTTCCGCATATTGATGCAGGCTCATCTTATGTTGGTAAAAAAGAGCCTGATAGCCTTCTTGATTTTAAATGGTGGGAGAAATTAATAACTGCTGGCGATATTATTATAGCTGCTTTAGTGTTGCTTTGGCTTTTAGTAAAATTCTCTAGTCCAGTTATGGATGTTTACGTACTTGATATATGGACTAAAAATGACTCAATAATTTTATGGAGCGCGATTGGCGCTGCTTTTCCAGACCTATTTTATAACATCAGCAAATTATTAAGTCCTAAGTTTTCTTATCCATTCACTGGTAAACCTTTTGTCTACTATCACCGTTTTCATGAATGGATGCATCAAACTATAAGCTGGAAATGGTGGCA
>Ga0076300_122_pt1 | contig 13178 bp, 16 predicted proteins | sample RifGroA2_FD_67984 | JGI IMG/M metagenome (GOLD analysis project Ga0076300, IMG submission 67984) | Berkelbacteria bacterium GW2011_GWA2_38_9 | reverse complement strand
GCATCTGAAACATAAGCGACGGATTTACCAGAATTTATCTCCGAGATTATATAATCAATATCTGAATCAACTTTTGCGCGACCTGCTGCTTCGCGAAAAGAAATTAGACGATTTTTAATCTGGTAATGATTTAACAAAATATGAGTATGACGAGTATCTTCAGCGGCAATTAGATCAACTTCTTTAAGTATGCGAATAGCGCGAAGCGTCATGTCTTCCAAATTACCAATTGGTGTGGCTACAATGTAGAGATTATTTTCCATTGATCAAGTGTTAAATCTTGTGGTCGCAAATTTAAATCAATGTCTGATCGTAGAGATATGCCATGGCATATCTCTACCGGCAGCGAATTGGCGATTTTTTTACGACGCTGCGAAAAAGCGATTTTGGCAATATGCAAAATCGATTGTACAGACGCAATACCTTGCGTCTCTACATCGGGATCGATGATAATCCGCAAAATCGCTGATTCAACCTTAGGTTCTGGCCAAAATGCTGCCGAAGGGACAATTTGCACAATCTCCGCTTTTTTAGAAAACAGTTCGACGACTAGCGATAATAAACTTCTTTCAGAATCGCTCGCTTTAGCAATGGCCCGCTGGGCTACTTCTTTTTGCAACATCAGAATCATTTCCGATGGACGGGGCGAATTTTGCAGATAATCGTTCAATAAATAAGATGAGATGCTATAAGGAATGTTAGCGACGATTTTGTATTGGCCATCTTGAAAATAATCTTGGCGACGAAAATGCTGAATAGTGGTTGGGATAATTGTTAGGTTTGACGGCATTTCAGTAATTTTTTGCAAAACGCCAACCATTTCATGATCAGCTTCGACAGCGACAAGTTTGTTTGTATATTTTAATAATTCGACAGTCAAGGTACCAATTCCTGGCCCAATCTCGAGTAGGGGCTGGACATGTCCAGCCCTTTTATCTTCAACGGCATGCTGTGCCCCAGTTTGGTCGACAGACAATCCAGCAGTTTTTAAAATAACATCCAAAACAGATCGATCTATTAAAAAATTTTGCCCAAATGATTTCTTTGGACCAATTTTGAATTTGGCCAAAAGCGCCTGAACAACTTGTTTGTTTGATAGATCCATTTTATTCCGAAACTTTCTCCAACCTCACGTCAATGATTCCCTGTCCGACTGAGGCGATTTCAGCAAATTTGTCAGTTGGCAGATCAATAATTCGCCCTGGCCCAAAAGGACCACGGTCGCCGATTGTCACAACAGTTTCTTTGCCATTAGCTAAATTAACTACACGCACTTTGGTGCCAAACGGTAATTCTTTATGAGCGGCCACTTTAGAGTTATAGAAAGTCGCCTTACCAGTACCATACAAGATAATTTTAGTTCCTTCAACAATTACCTCATCAACTGGTTCCTTGACGACCTCACTGGAAACTAAATCTTTAGCCACCACATACCATTTATCATTATTCATCTCGCGGCGAAGATCGTATCGAAAAACCTTTTTTCCGAGCTGACCAGCTTGCTCTGTAACTTTTTTGCCTTTTTCCAATTCTGGATCTTTTTTAATAATAGTCTTAAAAGAAATTTTTTCCGATTCTTCAACCTGAGTATTTTCGACTGGCGTCACATTTAAAACAAAAAGATCTGACTTGGTGATCACGCTATCACGCGGTGGATCAACAACATCACCTTCACCGATCATTACGCCTTTTTCTTCGCGAATTTGAGTAATCAATTCATTGACTGTTCCAGCCCAAGTAGAAAGAACGCCTTGCGTACCGCCGATATCATAAAATACATTTTGTGGCTCAAAAACCAAAACTTCGTTATAACCGACGCCAAATTTAGCTGGAACTCCAGTTTCAACAATAATTGCCTTTTCATCATATTCAGCGTTCACGCTATTCAAGAGTTCTTGTGGGTTTTTATATAAAAACGAACCAACATAAGTTTTTGGTTCGCTAATTAACTGTTTAGGAATATTAGCCAGTTCCTTAAAATCATAACTGCCCGGCTTCGAGCTAACCGAAAACTCGACTGTGACTGATTTAACTTCACTACCTGCTTCACTGATTCCAGCGTGTGGTGGACGTGGTTTAATAATGGCGCCGTTAACGAGAAAAGCGACTCCCATTGTCGCGACAAAAAATAGATAAGTTTTCCAATATTTTTGAATAAATTTCTTCATAGTCACAAGCTTATTCACGGCAATTTTCCACAACCAGCGCACATCCAAATCGCTTGCCTAATTATTATAACACACGAACTTTTCCACAAAAGTCGAGTGATAAATGTGGATAAAACGAAAACCGGGTTGGTTCGAGCACAAGAACGCGCTTCGAACCAACCCGATCAAAACAACTTCATGAGAGGATTACTTCCCCTCCATTTTCGTCCTCGTATGTCCACAGAACAAACACGAGAACGCCTCTTTTATTCCTCGGCATATATCCCAGATAATAGCAGCCACTACTCCGGAAGATCCGAGGACTATCAACGCCATCATCGCAATCATCCCCACGACAACTCCGAGTGGATCCATTTTACTTCCTTTCACCACAGCCGACACTTACTTTGGACCAACCCATGTCGGATCATTGCCGTGGATTGCCCCGAACAACCCTATGATCATTCCAATCCCAGCGCAGATAGTGGTTTGGCCAACAAAATGTCCGATGAGCCCCAAGATCAGAGCTCCTAACAACATTCCGCCCAGACCAGCCTGGGCATTGGTCAGTGTTGTCATCATCTCGCTTCTCTCCTCCTTACACACACAAATTGCAGACAGAACATTCATTAGGATCATAGTGTCCGATGACACCAGACCCACGCAAAAAGCCCGCCTATCAGATCGCACGCAAGCGCGATCAACCTCTTGACGACCATTTCTCCTCCTTACAGAAAAACCACTGTCATCTCCAACTTCAAAGCTGCCTCAGTCAGCGCAAGATGAACATCTCGCTCAGGCATCAAGGTCTGAAGCCTTTGCTCCATCTCATCGAGCGAAAAACATGCGATACAAGTATCGCATTTTTGCGGATCATACCCGATATCTGTATGGCCGCAGGTGTCTATTCTCACAGTATAAGCGCGAAAGTCAAGCGTACGTTGCTTGATCAGACTTTCTTCCTGATCAGTCAAATTTCGCTGCGCCTGATCCAACTGATGTTGAAGCTGGTCTCGTTGGCAGGTTGCGGCTGACTTCAATTCTCCCACCAGATCATCGCGCACGATCCGCCAGTACACCAATCGATTAGTGTACTTGAACCAACCCCGATAAACTTGTTGGAAAATCTGGTACACCCACATCCCAACGCCGATCAGCATGCTGACAACCAACGAAAAACCGTTCTCTCCGTTCATCGCTCCTCCCCTTTCAAAAAAACAATTTATCTCTTGCTCTTTAAATACACTTATTTATTCACAAAGTCAACAAAAATTACTCTCAAGTTCAGATTAGATCTCCGAAACTAAATGTTCGGGCAGTTCGTCTAAAATATAGATCAATGAGTTGCGATAAAGACTCAGATTCTGCTAAGATAAATCTGATGAACAAGACTGAATCACAAATTCAAAATATTATTTTTAAACACTTGCCAGCTAAGGATTATCAAGTGTTTGTTTTCGGTTCACGGGCGACAGGGAGAGCAAAAAAATGGAGCGACTATGATATCGGAATTCAAGGGAAAAAACCGCTTGCTTTACAAATTTTATCAAAAATTGACGAGGATCTTGAGGAGTCAGATATTCCTTATTTGGTTGATGTGGTTGATTTTTCACAAGTTCGGGATAAATTTAAACAATTTGCTTTAAAAAATATCAAGTTATGGAAAACCAACTAATCTTAAAAATTAAATCTGAATTCAATGATTTGATCCAAGCCCATTCCAGGCTAAATGAAGCACTTGAAGCAGAAAAAACTTCGCTAAACCGCGATGCTTCGATTCAACGTTTCGAGTTTACTTTTGAGATTGTCTGGAAATTACTTAAATCAATTAATGAGTATAAAGGTACTCCTTGTTTTAGCCCTCGAGACTGTTTTCGAATTGGAGCTCAAAATGGCTTAATTGATGATCCTACATCTTGGTTTGAGGCTTTAACACAACGAAATAATACTGTTCATGCTTATAATGAACAAAAAGCCAAAGAGGTTTACTCTCATCTGCCTCAATTTTCTCAAGACACTAAAAAATTAATTACAATCGTCAGAAAAGAAATCGAGCAACTCTGATCTAAATTTCTTCTACCAAATGTTCGGGCAGTTCATCAAGAAAACGAAATTATCTTTGATCTTTCAAAATAGTCGAAATATTATTTTTGAGATCAGGTAGATCGTTTTGACAGGTATTCCAGATAATTTTTGAATCGAGGCCAGAATATCCATGAATTAGTTTATTTCGCGTATCAACAATATCTCGCCAGGGAATTTCTGGATATTTATCTTTTGTTGGCCAACTTAAATTATTAGCTGCTTCCCCGATAATTTCTAACTCCCTGATGACTGCATCATAAATAAGGTCATTTTTAATAAACTGTTCAAAGTTTATCGATTTTAAATATCTTTCGATTTTTTGAGTTGCTTCCAAAATATCAGCCATATATGTTAGTTCACGTTCTGGCTTGTTCATAAATTTGTTCAGATCGATCTAAAACAGTTGATCTAAATCTTTTGTTAAGAAAATCAGGTGTCAGCAGATCTACAGGTTTATTTAGATGTTCAGAAAACCTTCTCTGAATAGCGCAAAGGCCAAAAAGGCCGATTGGACCAGAAAATTCAATTAAAATATCAACATCGCTGTCTTGGTTGGCAGAATCATTAAGGTACGATCCAAATAGAGAAATTTTTTTAATAATATGCTTTTCTGGTTCTTTTTGAACCGCTTGGCAAATTTTGTTTTTAATCTGTTCTTTATTCATTTAACCTGATTATATCAAAAAACTATTTAACTTGAAAGGATTTAGATCTCCTCCACTAAATATTCGGGCAGTTCATCAAGAAAACGAGAACGAAGGTTGGCTTGCAAATTTCCCCACAGCCGACGCTCAAACGCGTGCAAAAGATATAAGCGATGTTTGGCGCGAGTGATTCCGACGTAACAAAGTCGGCGTTCTTCTTCCATCTCAGCCGCATCTTGCAGCGACCGAGTGTGTGGCATAATTCCTTCTTCCATACCAGCCATAAAGACGACCGGAAATTCCAAACCTTTTGACGAATGTAAGGTCATAAGCGTAACTGCTTCTTTATTAGCAATTTCGAATTTAAGTGATAGGTCATCGGTATCCTGGATTAAAGCTGTTTGCTCTAAAAATTCCGTGATATCAGCAAAACCAACAGCCGCTGACGCTAGTTCTTTAATATTCTCCCAGCGCGATTCACCTTCGATAGTGCCGTCAAGAACAAATTTTTTATAACCAGTCATTTCCACCACCCGCATAACAGTTTCATCTGGTGATGCGTCAACTGTATTTGCGCGAATTCGATCCATCGTCTCGAAAAAACCGCGCCCTTTCGGGTTTTCAATGTTAATCGGATTCCCCGTAGGGGCGAACGGCCGTTCGCCCCTACACTCGTTTAATATTTCATCCATATTTTTATCGCCAATGCCGCGCGGTGGCACATTGATAATTCTTTCTAGGCTGACCAGATCGCGCGGATTTACTAAAAGACGAAGATAAGCCAAAATATCTTTTACTTCTTTACGTTCGTAGAATTTTAAACCGCCGACAATTCGATATGGCACAAAGTATTTGACGAAAGTTTCTTCGAGCAAACGAGATTGAGCGTTCGTTCGATATAAAATAACAAAGTCATCGTATATGTAGAGATGACCCGATGGGTCATCTCCGATTTTCATCAACCGCTCGATTTCCTGCAAAATATATTCGCCCTCATCTTTTTCATTTAAACATTCGACAATTAAGATCGGGTCGCCAGAACCGGCCTTGGTCCACAGCTTTTTATCTGAACGGTGAACATTTTTTTCGATGATAGCCTGGCCAGCATCCAAAATATTCTGAGTTGAGCGATAATTTTGTTCCAGTTTGATGACCTTGGCTTTCGGCCAATCTTTTTCAAAATTCAAAATATTTCTAAAATCTGCTCCTCGCCAAGAATAGATCGACTGATAATCATCGCCAATGACGAAGATATTTTGATTTTTTTTGGAAAACATTTTAATTAACAGATATTGCGCACGATTAGTATCTTGATACTCATCAACTAAAACATAAGAAAATTGTTCCTGATATTTTGCGAGGATCTCTGGATTTTGTTCGAACATTTTTAAAGTGTTGGTCATCAGATCATCAAAATCCATGGCATTATTTTCTTTGGCCAACACCTCATATCGATCAAAAACATTACTAACGATTTCCTGAAAAATTCCGTTAGCATACTGTTTATATTGGCTAGCATTCATAAATTCATTTTTGGCGCCAGATATAAAACTTTGAATCACAGCTGGATTATACTGTTTTGAGTCGATCGATAGGTCTTTCATAATTCGCTTGATAGCTGACTGCGAATCAGAAGAATCCCAAATGGTAAAATTGCGATTAAAGCCAAGCCCGGCCGCATCAACCTCGCGCCGTAAGATTCGGACACAGATTGAATGAAATGTCCCTAGCCACGGCAATCGCCAATCATACCCGCCTCGCTCTGTCATCCCCGACTTGATCGGGGATCCAGGATTCGTGTTTTGGATTTCGGATTTCGAGAGTAGCGAAGTTACACGACTACCCATCTCCCCCGCCGCCTTATTAGTGAACGTCACTGCTAAAATATTATAAGGAGAGATCTTTTTCTCTTTTATCAGATAAGCGATGCGATGAGTAAGCGCTTTAGTTTTTCCAGATCCAGCTCCAGCCAAAATTAAAACCGGCCCTTCTGTAGTAAGGACCGCTTCTTTTTGCATATCGTTAAGACCGTCAAGGATATTCATTGTTTTATTTATCTACCATTGACACAAATCTAAACCCAGGATGATCTTGTTCTTCAAAACGATCATCTCCGAGGCGAACAATCGTCTTAACTGACTGATCACCCCATTTATCATGTTCAACTGGCAAAACCAATCGCCCTTTTGTGTTCAGAGCAAGTTTAAGTTGAGGCGGTACAACCAGTGGAGAACACGCAGCTTGAATTCGATCGAATTTTTCATCCTCCCCAATCTGTTGATGCCAGTCACCTAGCCGAAGTTTAACATTACTAAAGTGATATTTTTCTAAATTTTCTTCACCCATTTTATATAAGCCTTCAATAATCTCGACTGCCACCACTAAGCCACCCGATCCGATAATTTTAGCTAAAAGCGCTGTTGTCCAGCCTGATCCAAAACCAATATCTAGCACTTTTTGCCCAGGTTCAGGGCTTAGCTCTTCTAACATAAAAGCCACTACCAACGGTTGCGAAATTGTCTGATCAAACCCGATGGGCATTGCCTGATTCATTCCGGCCGCATCTTTTAACTCTTCAGGTAAAAAATCTGCCCGATCCACATCTTTAAATGCTTCAATAATACGCGGTGTTTTAAGATAACCAGTTGAAATTAAGCTATCAACTAAAGACATTCGTTTACATTAATAATAATTTTAAAGTGTATTGGTAGCAGTATCCGACGTGTCATTAAATAAATTATTAAGTTCATTATTGTTTTTTTTAATCCAATCTTCTTTATTTTTTCGAATTTCCTCTCGTTTAATTCTATCTTGATCAGCTACATCTCGATGTTGCTTTAAAGATATTAATATTAAAGATGTAAATAAAGCAATAATACAAAGTGCACTAATAATAAATAACAAAACTCCCCAAATCGCCCATTTACGCTGAACTTCTTTAAAGTGCTCAACTGATTCGAACCGACGATTTTGCCACGCCCACTCATTACCTTTTACGCCCAAAATAATTTCCATAATCGGCCAAGGGACAATAAAAGATAAAAGAGCGATCCAAACACTATGGCCAATTCCCCAAATCCAACCTAATAAAAACGCTCCCCAGTTCCAACCGCCCATAATTTCAGGTGGAACACTTCCGTGCATTCCTGATGAATTTTCGCCATCAGCCGGTTCTGCTGGATGATCGATGGCGTGAGCAAAAACGCTCTCTTCATGTTTTGGTTCTTCAGTTTTAGCTGATTTTGATTTTTCTTCTGCCATAAAAATATTTTAAGATTTAAAATGAGTGTTTAAGGCCACATAAGCTCCGGTATAAATTGTTGAGGTAAAAGCGCCAAAAAAACCTTGGACTACCACTAATAGAATTAGCGCAGCCAAAATCAGGAGTGATACTATCACAACGCCTACAGGCGCCGAAATAGTGTGGAAGACAAAATATATTAAAACGATTGGCACAGCTAGGGCCAAAATTGCCAAAACTATAAAGATTAAATAAAGGCAAGATAAGCCAATATTTAGAGCGTAAATAGTTAAACCTTCTTTCCAATGTTTTTTGAAAAAATCTATTCCGTGAGTAACGCTCTCAATTGGGCTCAATTGTTCCAGCACCAATATTCTTTCTGTAAAAGGAAATATGAGTCCAATCGCTAACATAAATAACAGAAGCAAGATCACCCAAATGACACCGCCAATAATGGCTATGACTTTTGCAGTTAAGCTGATAGTTGCCAGTACTATTAACACAACGATCGGCATTATGGCCGCCATAACAACTAAAAGAAGGATAATATGAAGCCAAAAAAGTGGTCGCCAAGTTTCTAACCCTAAGTGCCAAGCTTTACTAAAATTCCCTTCAATTCCCTTTGAGATGTTAACCACAGATCTAATAAGTCCACCACGGAAAATGACTGCAATAATCATGAATAAAATCACAACAATCAACATTATTACAACAAAAGTTGTAATAATGCCAGTATCAGCATACTGCTGCCATTTATCAGTGCTAGCCCCAGCCACCTCGCCAAACCAGTGTTTGACTGAATTGAAAGTTGTCGATTTGGAGCCAGACATATTTTTGTTGGAGTAATCTGAAAAATTATAACCTGTTCCGCCCCCTCCTGATCCAGCCAAAATGCCCAAGATCCATAAATAAGGATGTTTTTTAACAATATCCCACGAAGTTCGCACTAACTTACCGTAATTTAATGTTGGATTGTTCATGTTTATAGTTTATCACTTTTAATTTATCAGTGGTATAGTAAGATTATTATGCAACTTCTCTGCGACTTACACACCCACTCTCGCTTCTCGCGAGCCACTAGCCAAAAGCTGACTGTTGGCAATATTGCTGCTGTCTGCCAAACCAAAGGAGTTGATGTGATTGGTACTGGCGATGCCACGCACCCAATTTGGCTGCGGGAACTTCGGCAAAATCTGCAAGAAAAAGAACCTGGCCTTTATGTTTTTCCAAAAAATCCTGATGTCCGATTTTTGCTATCTGGTGAAATTTCTCTGATGTACAAGCACAATGATCGTTCACGACGAAATCACCTGCTGATTTTATTACCAAATTTTGAAGTGGCCACCAAAGTGCAAGAAAAATTTCATAAAATCGGTAATATTACATCTGACGGACGACCAATTCTCGGGCTGACTTCACGCGATTTGACTGAAATGTTGCTTGAGATTGATTCGGAAATTTTAGTAATTCCAGCCCATGTTTGGACTCCATGGTTTTCAACTTTTGGCTCAAAATCAGGTTACGATAGTTTAAAAGAATGTTTTGAAGATATGACACCACATATTCGAGCTGTCGAGAGCGGCCTTTCAGCTGATCCAGCCATGTGTTGGCGAGTTTCTGAGCTTGACGAGATTAATATTATTTCAAACGGCGACGCGCATTCACCTGGCAAGATTATGCGCGAAGCCACAATGCTGGAGGTGGCCGAACCTTCGTTCTCCAATATCCGTTCTGCCCTAATTTGTCCCATTGGACAAATTGGACCAAACCACATCGAATCCACCATCGAATTTTTTCCGGAAGAGGGCAAATATCACTGGTCTGGACATGCTAAATGTCAGATAGTTCAATCAGCCAAGCAGACTAAAAAACTCGGCACCAACTGCCCAGTTTGCGGACGATCGATGATTTTAGGAGTAGAATGGCGGTCTGAAGAATTATCTGCTAGATCTGTCGAAGAGCTTAAAATAATTAACAAAGACGGTTGGACTCATAGTCAACTTTTCCCCTCTCGCCCTCCTTATCACCCATTAATTCCTCTTGACGAAATTATTGCTGAAACTGTAGGAGTCAAGTCTGTTACCTCAGCAAAAGTTTTAGACCAATATTATCAAATGACTCAAACTTGGCCAGAAATCAAAATTTTACTCGATATGCCAATTGCTGATATCGAGAAAAAGTTTGATGATAGATTGGCTGAAGCAATAATATTTGGTAAGATCAATATTTGGCGAAATACCGAAAACCCACAAAAAATCATCGACCCTACCCAAAGTTCTCTATTTTCTTCGTAAATTCGACATAATAAACAATTCTAAAAAATCTAAAGCTCTTATTTACGAACTTGATTGTTTTGATGAGTTCTCGGAGCTTACTACTTTCTACTTTCTACTTCTTTAAAGGGGCCACTTTCGTTCCATCTTCTCATCAATCTTATAAGTGTTTTTAAACCAAAAATAACAGACCAATGTAGCTAAAATCGCGCCAGCCAAAACATCAGATGGATAGTGCACGCCAGCAGCGATTCGCGACAATCCAACACCGATGGCCAAAAGATATAAAATCAAAGTAATCCACCGACGTTTAAAAAACATTGAAAGTAATGTGGCGATGGCAAACGCGGCTACGGTGTGATCAGATGGAAAAGACGAATCAACGTTATGTTTAACTAGCGGAATTATTTGGTCAGACATGGCCACAAATGGTCGCGGGCGATTAATGGCCAAACTAATTAGCTGTGAAAAGCCCCAAGCAATTCCTACCCCTAAAACCGAGGACATAAAACAGGCCCAATGCCGACGGGCTGCTTCGAGTATTAAGGCGACTATCATAATTGGCACCAGCCAAACTGCAAAAAATATTGTTAAAAGAGTTAAAAAATGCGAACCAGCTGCTAAGTAATAAAGATAGAGAGTAATTTGTGAATCCATAAATGTATTAATTACGAAGTCGGAAGTTGATTGTTTTTCGAAGTGATCGACTGTCCGAGTAAGCGTAGCGAGCGAGTTGGATCACCAGAAAAATAATTAACTTTCGACTAGATTTATTTTACCAACGATTGCCGCAATTGAATAGACGCCGTATAATAAAATAAGTCAAAAGGTAAAAGTAAAAAGTGATCTAAATTAATCTTTAAAACTTTTAAATTTTTACTTTCATTTTTGACTTTTATCATGAGTATCAAACAGCTTATAACCGATTTCCTCGAAGATTTAGAAATTGCCAAAAATCGCTCACAGCGAACGATTATTGCTTATTCTCACTATCTTAATCGTTTTTCACAATTTCTGGAGAAATCTTTAAATATCACCGATCCTGGACAGATTGATCTTGAAGCGATCAGGCAGTTTCGACTATATCTGGCTCGATATAAAGACGAAACAGATCAGCCGCTTTCGATTAAAACTCAAGGATATCATCTAATTTCTTTAAGATCATTTTTAAAATTTTTAGCTAAACGCGACATAAATACTCTGGCAGCAGAAAGAATTGACTTGCCCAAGTTCGAACCTCGGACAATTAGCTTTTTAGAAGCTAAAGAGCTTGAAGACTTATTAAATGCGCCAAAGAGCACGACAATTTCTAGCAAAAGAGATAAAGCCATCTTAGAATTATTGTTTTCGACAGGTTTGCGTCTGTCAGAAATTGCCGCGCTGGGCCGCGAAGATATAAGCTTTGATCGCGGTGAAATGCGCGTGGTTGGTAAAGGCCGTAAAGAAAGAATCGTCTTTATTTCAGATAGAGCCAAAATAGCTATTTCCAACTACTTAAGCGATCGACATGATGAAGATGAGGCGCTTTTTATTCGACATAGCTTGAACGCTGATCAGGTTGGCGACGAAAATTCGCTACGATTATCAGTTCGCGGGATCGAACGCATTGTCGAAAAATACGCCAAAGTTGCCGGCCTAACTAAAAAAGTCTCGCCTCATACGCTTAGACACTCTTTTGCCACGGATTTATTAATTAATGGCGCTGATATTAGATCTGTTCAAGCCATGCTCGGCCACTCTTCGATCCAGACTACCCAAGTATACACTCACATCACCAACCAACAGCTTAAAGAAGTGCACGACGCCTTCCACGCCACCAGGCGCGCGACAAAATAGTAGGATTATTCTTCCATCTCGACATGTTCAAACTCCTCCGCATCAGATTCGGCATAGCTCTCGCCTGAAACCTTTTTTTGAATAGCCCTAATTTTAGCCAAATCTCTTTGCTCTTGCTTTAAAAGTAACTGTAATTGTTTAGTTTGCGTAGTCATACATGAATTTTATGGATTTTATTCGTGGCATTCGCTATATTCGCATGCATTCGCAGATTCGTGTCGGATAATAAAATTATATGATTATACCTCGCTTTCGATTTGCAGACCAAAATTTTCTTTAATTGGTGAAAACAAATTAACCTTATTGTCGAAGATAACAATACCCATCTGTAAATTTTGGTCATCGGGTAAATATTTAAATTGGCGATACGCTTCTTCAGTTTTTTCAGATCCAACAAATTCTTCTTCTGATAAACGAGATCGCAAAGTTTTTACTTCGATCTTTCTTTTGATTCTTTCGTCGATAATCTGTTCCATCTCTCGTTTACCAAAAAGTTCGATCATGTACTTGCTCGGAAAATATGAATACATGCTCTTAGATTTTGCTTCCAAGCCAGTTCTAAATAAATCTTTTAATCTATCACGACCTTCGAAGTATAACACTTTTGCTCTTTTAGAGCCGCTTGAGGCCAAAGCTAAAAGTTCTGGTAAAACTTCTGATAATGCAGATTCTTTATTCTTGATAATCTGGACGAGATCTTTCGGATTGGTGGCCACATAGACCCGCCTCTTACCGTCGAGCGAAGTTTTCATTACACCCTTGGCGATCAGCTGGTCGACTAATTTGTAGACAATCGGCCGATGCATATTAGCCGCGCGCGATAGAGTAAAAATCGTCGCCGACCCAATTTGTAAAGAGACTAGATACAAATCCGCCTCTTTTTGACTTAATCCCAATTCTTTTAATGCCTCAGATGTGTTCATAAAAGTGTATTAGTTATAGTACAACATTT
>Ga0076300_103_pt1 | contig 13923 bp, 13 predicted proteins | sample RifGroA2_FD_67984 | JGI IMG/M metagenome (GOLD analysis project Ga0076300, IMG submission 67984) | Berkelbacteria bacterium GW2011_GWA2_38_9 | reverse complement strand
AAGGCTCACTTAGAAATTCGCAAAGAACAAAATCAAATTTTTTCCTCCATAACAATCGAACGAAAAACTCCATTTTCAGTTAATATTCCTTTACCCGTAGTCTAAATTAATGAGTCCAAAATTTCCCGCCATTACAGATCGAGAAGTAATTAAGGTAGCTAAAAAACTCGGTTTTATCTTTTATCGACAAGCTAAAGGTAGCCATGAAATCTGGTACAGAATAAAAGATAGTCGATACACAACTATTCCTAGACACAGCGGAAAGATAATTAAAAGAAAAACTCTTAAGGCAATAATGGAAGATTTTAATGTTTCTCCCGAAGAATTTCGTGAACTTTTAACTAAAAAATCGAAGTAATCCAGTAAATATTCCAACCGACTAGTCGAACAGGTGATTGAGGTTGGAAAAAATTTGGCTTGACAATTACCAAAGTCAAGAACATAATGTAATCAATAAAAAAGAGAGAGTTTTTAAAAATTCCTAGTTGACGCCACCTGGAGAGATCGCGAGACGCGACTCTGTGAAGGGTGGAGTACGAGCAATTAGGTTACCTCTCTTTTTTTTATTATTAAAGAGGATTTTTTGTAATTTTGATAATTTTCGAACTAAGTAATGCTTTATTAATACTCGAACCTAATATGTCATCGCTAAATGCGCCACAAATAAAATCTGCTATCTGTAAATTTGGATAATCAGCAGATGTTTCAAAGTAAATAGTAAAATGTTTTGAAGGATATCTTTTGACTAGATCCATCCTCAATAAATGAATTATATTTCCTTTGTCGATACGTTTAGTTTGAAAAGTGTCAAGAGTAATTATGATAACTTTATTATCATCGTATCGCCATCTTTGAGCTAGAAGATCAGTTAATAAATCTAAATACAAAAGATCATAATCAAGCTTATTCTGGCGAAAATATTTTAATGGAAGCTGATTTTTAAATTGAATATTACAATAAATTTCAATATCCCTTTGAGCAATTTGCTTTAAAAGAGTTGGTTTAAATGATTTATTTGTAATTCTATCAGTGCTTTTGACCTCAATATTTCTATAACTTCTGGGTAGTTTTAATCTTTTTAAAGTATTGAAGCGTTTAGCTAAATCCTTTGGTTTTGAAGGAGAAAACCCAGCAATCGCCAAAAATTGATTCTTTGAGCCTTTCTTTAAATTAAACGTTTCATCGAGATAAATATACATCTTAAATACATTACTATAAAACCATAATAACACAAAAACTCGGCTTACCTATTGATAAATCGCTTCGTAGTGACTCTGGGAGAGCTACTGGAGTAAGCTCACGTCACCCCGCTCAGGCGGAACCAGAGAAAAGTTAGAAGCGAGGCCTCACAAAGGCTTCGTTTTTCTTTTTGCTATAATAAACTTAATTAAATATTTATCGAAAGTTCATCATTTTTCTTGTGATCCAACTCGATCTGCGACAGCAGATCTCAGACAGTCGATCACCGCAAAAAATAATAAACTTTCGACATTAAATTTATCTCCACGCAATATGCATCAAGAATTAATCAAACAGAAAGCTAAAGAAATTCGCATCGAGATTATCAAAATGATTACGAAGGCTGGGTCTGGCCATCCGGCTGGGTCGCTGGGGATGACTGATATTTTTACAGCTCTTTATTTTGATATTCTGAATCACAATCCCAAAAAACCTAATTGGCCTGATCGCGATCGCTTAATTTTATCTTGTGGCCACATTGTTCCAGTTTGGTATGCGACTTTAGCCGAAGCTGGTTATTTTCCTAAAAAAGAACTGGCAACTTTAAGGCAAATCGGTTCTCGCTTACAAGGGCACCCAAAGCGCCATAGTCTGCCTGGAATCGAAAATACTTCTGGGCCACTTGGCCAAGGCGTATCAGTGGCTTGCGGAGTGGCTTTAGCTACTAAGATGAAAAATCAAGATTTTACTACATATCTAATTTCTTCCGATGGCGAGCACGATGAAGGTCAAACTTGGGAAGCCATTATGTTCGCTCACCACCATAAATTAGACAATTTGATAAATATTGTTGATCGAAACCAAATTCAAATTAGCGGCAACACCGAAGAAATTATGTCAATTGGCAGATTATCAGATAAATATCAAGCATTTGGTTGGCAAGTTTTTGAAACTGACGGGCATGATTTTACTCAAATTATCAACACAATTTCAAAATGCCATGAGTCAAATGGTCGCCCAAAAGTGGTCATTGCCCACACCACACCCGGCAAAGGAGTTTCATTTATGGAAAATGATTTTAGATGGCATGGTAAGGCTCCAAACCAAGAAGACGCAGCTAGGGCACTCGAAGAATTAAATTTGTCCAATTAGACAAATTTGACCAATTGGCCAAATTGGACCAATAAACTATGCAACAATCCACAAACCTGAAACTTAAAGCAACTCGAGATGGCTTAGGTGAGGGGCTTTTAGAGTTAGGTAAAACAAATCGTCAAATAGTTGTTTTGTCCGCTGATCTATCAGAATCCACTCGAGCTAATTGGTTCAAAGAAAAATATCCGAACAGATTTATTGAAGTTGGCGTGGCGGAACAGAATATGATCGGCGTGGCTGCTGGTTTAGCCCAAGAAGGATTTATTCCATTTTGTACTAGTTTTTCAGCTTTTAGCCCTGGCCGCAATTGGGAGCAAATTCGAGTTTCGGTCTGTTATAACCAGGCAAATGTAAAAATTGTTAGTACTCACGCTGGTATTTCAGTTGGCGCAGATGGAGCTACCCATCAGTCAACAGAAGATATTGCGCTTATGCTCTCCTTGCCAAATATGACTGTAATTTCGCCGTGTGATTATTTCGAAGCATTAAAGGCTACCATAGCTTCTTCAAAAATAAACGGCCCATGTTATTTAAGATTTAGCCGACTTCCAACACCGATCATTACTGCTCAAAACGATCAATTTGAAATCGGAAAAGCTAATATTATAAAAAAAGGCAAAGATGTGACAATATTCTGTCATGGAATTATGGTCCAAGAAAGCATTAAGGCGCAACTGCAAATGCAAAAATCTATCGACGCTGAAATTATCAATGTTCACACTCTTAAGCCACTTGATAACACAACAATTTTAAAGTCACTCAAAAAGACTGGGCGCGCTATCGTAGCTGAAGAAGCTATTAAATCTGGTAGCTTATTTAGTGCAATTTCCCAACTTGTGGTCGAGAATTATCCATGTCCCATTCAATCTGTGGCACTAAACTCATTTGGCGAATCTGGTGACCCAAAAAAACTCATGGTCAAGTATCATATTTCTAGTAATGATATAATAAAAGCAGTTAAAAAATTAAAGTAACTAAATGACCAAAGTTCATAAAGGATTTACTCTGATCGAGCTGGTAGTAGTTGTGGCTATCGTCGGTCTCTTGGCTACAGCTGCCACAATTACCTATTCTAAAAGCCAGGCTAAAGCCCGAGATACTCGAAGGGCTGAAGATTTGGCTGTTATCAAAGATGCTTTAAAAATGTATTACCAGCAACATTATTCATATCCGCATGAAGATGACAGCTGTTCTATTTCTATTAATGGAATCACTGGAGCCTTTGATTCAAGTAACTGCGATGGTCGCGGAGACTGGATCGGAGATAGCGGACAATATTTAGATATTTATACTGGCTTAGTAACTAATGGTTTTATTAAATCTATGCCAAAAGACCCTATTAATGACTTTGATTATGAATATTTTTACGAACCATTTGGCCCGACCCTTGATGGTTCAACTATCGATGACTGTTCAGCTACAGATACAGAGTGCGTGAACGTTTTAGTGGGCGCACGAATGGAACTACCCAATAATGGTGGGTCTGGTTTGTGTTTTACTGATAAAGAAAATCTTGATCCAGTAGGCCAAAATTTATGGCAAAATTGGTGCGATAATTTGTAAACCAGCCTCGCTGTATCCATTTTCCACATACAATCGCCCCACTCTTGTCATCCCCGACTACGATCGGGGATCCAGGATCTGGATTCCCGCTTTCGCGGGAATGACACAGAGGTTAGTTTAATGCTATTTATAAAGCGAATATGATTGTCTCATTAAATGATATTTTGCCGATTGCTCAGAAAAAAAAGTATGCTATTCCAGCATTCAATACTTTTAATCTCGAAGTAACACAAGGGATATTAGCTGCAGCTGAAATTGAAAAATCACCAGTCATTATAAGTGTTAGTGAAAAAAGTATCGAATATGCCGGGCTTTTAACCATCTACCAAATAATTTTCAGTTTAGCTTCCAAATCAAAGATTCCGGTCGTTATTCATCTTGATCATGGGAAGTTGATTGAATTAGTTCAACAGGTTATCGATCAAGGATTTTCTTCAGTTATGTATGATGGCTCTAAACTTGAATTTAGTGAAAATATTAAAAATACTGCCAAAGTTGTTAACCTGGCCCATCGATCAGATATTTCCGTCGAAGGAGAACTGGGCACAATCGGCGGTCAAGAAGACAAAACATCTTCAAGAAATATTATTTATGCTAATCCTAAGGATGTGCTTGAATTTGTGGATTCCACCAATGTTGATGCCTTGGCTGTAGCTTTAGGGACTTCGCATGGCCTTCCAGTTAGGCGTGAACACGTTGATTTTGATTTGCTACAGGCTATTCGACAAATCTGTCCAATTCCGTTAGTGCTACACGGCGCTTCAAATTTAAGTCCTAAGATTTTAACGAAGGCAGCCAAAAACGGTATTTCAAAAGTTAACATTGATACTGAGCTAAGGCAAGGTTTTACTAAAGGAGTTAGAGAAATCTTAGACGATAAAAAGTTATATGACCCTCGAGCGTACTTATCTGAAGGTCGTTTAGAGATTAAAAAAATCGCTGCTAGAATAATTAATATATTAGGTTCAAATAATAAAGCCTAAAGACATTTATTATGTTTGATATAACTATAATCGGAGACGTAACTTGGGATAACTTATTAATGGTTGACACTGCTGAAGCCGAGCTTCATTGCCGACGAAAAAATTTGGAGTGCGAGCTGTGTTTTACTTATGGTAAAAAAATCCCGATCAGAGAAGTTGTGCAATCTGTTGGCGGTAATGCTGCCAATGTGGCAGTGGCTTCTAGTCGGCTCGGTTTAAAAACGTCAATTATCACTAGTATTGCTTCGGACAAAACAGGACTAAAAATTTTAGAAACCTTGAAATCTGAAAATATTAATACTGCCAATATTCAAAGATTGACTGACACAGATTCAAACTTTTCAACAATTATTGTTTTTAAAGGTGAGAGAACGATTTTGGTTCATCATCAAGCGATCGATTATAATTTGCCTGAAATTTCTACGCCCTGGATTTATCTGACCTCAATGGCGGCAAAATCAGATCAGATTCACAGTCAGATTATAGCTAATATTAACAAAAATCATTCTAAGTTAATATTTCAGCCTGGGACACACCAAATCCGTTTTGGATTAAAGGGTTTAAAAAATATTCTGGCTAGTACCGAAGTCTTTATTGCTAATTTAAGCGAATTCCAACAGGTTTTGGATTTAAAAGAAGAAAAACTAAATTATTCTGAAGATATCAAAATCAGGTTAATTATGGAAAAGTTGGCTACTAATGGTCCTAAAATTGTGATATTAACTAACGGTTTGGACGGTGCCTATTTATTAAATGATGAACATTTTTATCATATTAATGCCTGGCCTAACCGACAGCTTGTCGATCAAACTGGCGCCGGAGATGCATTTGCTAGCGGCTTTGTTTCAGCCACTATCTTACGAAAAAATGTAGAGCAAGCTTTGCAGTGGGGTATTGCTAACTCAGGCAGTGTTGTAGAAAGTATTGGTGCGCAGGCTGGACTTTTATCTTTTAATGAAATTGTTCAAATTATTAATAAAGATCAAATTCCAACGGTCAAAAGTTTTTAAAATTTAATAATTATTGGCTTTGGTATTTTAAATTATTATTGTTTAACCTGTTAATATTAAAATAAGGTTGACAACAGATTAATAAAAGTAGAGAATGTAAAAAGTTTATAAGTAATAACATAACAATGGCAGAAGAAGTACAAGCATTTGCGTATGAGAATTCCAAAGGACAGACCTACTTCCTTCATACAAAGGTCGTCACTCTTAAGGGTGGCAGAGAGCAAAAGATTTTTTACTTTGCTCGTCAGGTAAATCCAGAATTTGCCTTAGATGCAGTTCCGGCCGCATATATGGTTTCTGAAAATAAAAGAACTGGTTTACCACTTCTAAAGAAAAAGCCTGTCGAAGCGTAAATCAAATTAGTCCAGAATTTGCAAAAAATCTCTATTTACAGAGATTTTTTGCTATAATCAAGGTTAAGATGAAACGATCTGAAATATTTTTTACAATCCTTTTATTGCCTATCGATTTTATTGCTTTAATGGCAGCATTTATCTTTAGTTACTTTTTACGCGATAAACTGGCCCATAATCCTGAAACACTTACTAAATTATCTCAAATTTTTCAATTCGATCCGGTGGCCCAACTTCCCAGCTTTAATTCATATTGGCATTTTTCAGTCTTTTTAACCTTGCTTTTTATTGTTATTTTCGCTCTTTCAGGTCTATATATAATTCGAACTGCCCACCTTGGTTTTCGTGAATTTCCCAAAATTATTTATGCAGTTTCAGCTGCTATCTCGGCCGTTATTTTAATTAGTTTCTTCTTACGAGTATTTTTATTACCCAGACTTTTAATTCTATTTGTCTGGATTTTTGCCATTTTATTTGTTGGTATTGGACGATTGATAATTAGATTAATTCAAAGAAACTTATTTCGATTAAATATTGGGGTTATCAGGGTCGGAGTATTAGGCAACAATCAAACTGCTTATAATGCTGAAAAACAGATTAAAAATCTTAAATTAAGAGGTTTTATTTTGCAACGAACATATAAGGTTTCTGAAATTGGTCAGGCCAAAAAAGATATGCAAAAGCACGAGATCGATCAGATTATTATTTCAGACCAGTCAATTAGTGATGAATCATTAAAAGATATGCATGAATACAGTATCGACCACCATATTAAATTTTCGTATATTCCTTCACTTTTTGAACTATCTACTTCGGCCAGAACAACAGTGCGAGATCTCTACGGTTTTCCAATTGTCGAAATTAAAACCACACCTTTAGATGGTTGGGGAAGGGTTTTTAAAAGATTATTTGATATAGTTTTTTCACTTTTGGCCATTATTATTTTATCGCCAGTATTTTTGATCGTTGTTATTGTGCATAAAATTATTATGCCCGGGCCTTTACTGTTTAAACATAAGAGAATTGGCATTGGCGGCCGTGAACTAAGTATTTATAAATTTCGTAGTATTAAAGTTGGTTGGAATGATAACGATGTCATCGATGGCCAAACAGGGCTTGAACGTTTGCAAGAGTATCTGGCAAAACATCCAGCCGCTAATAAAGAATGGCAAGCCACACAGAAATTAAAGCGCGATCCACGAACTACTAAATTTGGGGTATTCTTGAGAAAATCTAATTTAGATGAACTGCCACAATTTTTCAATATCTTATTTGGTGATATTAGCTTAGTTGGACCAAGGCCGATAGTCCAGTCTGAACTTGATAAATTTGGCAGCAAAGCTGGACGGATATTTTCGGTCAAGCCAGGTTTAACGGGATTGTGGCAAGTGCTCGGCCGCAATGATTTAAGTTACGAAGATCGGGTTAGGCTTAATGTTTATTATGTTGAGAATTGGAGTTTTTGGCTTGACGTTAGTATTATTCTAAGAACAATCGGCGTTTTGTTTTCGAAGAAAGGAGCGTATTGAAACACGGACGATCGCAGACAGAACTGACAGCACACAGACAGTCCCAGTTTTGTCATTCCCGCGAAAGCGGGAATCCAGAATTTGAACAACGTCTGGATCCCCAATCAAGTTGGGGATGACAGCTGCAAGTGTTTGTGATCTGTTCGTTCTGTTGTGTGTTAGTCTGTGGATAAAGCTAATTATTAAGCATGAATATTGCCCTAGCCCATGATTGGTTAACTAGTTGTGCTGGCTCTGAAGAGCTTTTATTTTGTATTCACGACCAATATCCTCAGGCACCAATTTATACGACGATTTATAATCGTTCAGGGGTAGAGACGAACGGCCGTTCGTCTTTACGATTTAACCCAAAATTAATTCACACATCATGGTTGCAGCGTATTCCTGGAGCAAAATCGCACCATCAAATTATGGTTCCACTAATGCCTTGGGCAATTCACTGGGATTTGTCAAAATACGATTTGGTCATTTCCGATTCATCGTGGGTAATGAAAGGTATAAAAGCCAAAAAACACATCGCTATTATTTTAACGCCAACCCGTTGGTTGTGGGGTTTTGGCGGTGATAATCGCGCTGATAATATTTTGGCCAAACCTCTCAAAAAAATCTTGCGAAAATGGGATCTTGCCGCTGCGCAAAAGCCAGATATTTTAATTGCCATTTCCAAAACTGTTCAAAAACGAATTAAAGAGATTTATCATCGAGATAGTGTTGTCATCTATCCACCTGTTGATGTTGACCGTTTTAAAATTGCTCCAGAAAACGAAGTTCAAGATTATTTTTTATCAGTTGGTCGATTAGTGCCTTATAAAAAAGTTGATTTACTGGTGGAAGTTTTTAACCAGTTGGGTTGGCCGTTAAAGATTATTGGTAGCGGGCCCGAAGAACAAAAGTTAAAAAAGAAGGCTAAAGATAATATTGAGTTTTTAGGTGCTCTTTCTAATGAAAAACGTGATTGGTACTACGAACATGCTCGAGCTTTTGTTTTCCCAGCTGATGAAGATTTTGGTATAGTCCCAGTTGAGGCCATGGCTGCTGGGCGCCCGGTGATTGCTTACGGCCAGGGCGGAGTTTCAGAAACTGTTACAGAAGGCTTAAGTGGTTTATTTTTTCATGAGCAGAGCGCAAAAAGCTTAATAGTAGCTTTAAAGAATTTTGACAAACAAAAATTTAATTCTGCTGATATTAAAAAATCTGTTCAGAAGTACAATCCTAATATATTTAAGTCCAAAGTTAAAAATATAGTGAACTCTAATTTGCTAGTCTGATTCCGACTAATGCAGAAAATAAAATCCGTGCTTAAGCTAGTTTTATTGTAAAATATTAATGTAACTCTACTTTTTAATTAATTTATAGTGCCGAATACTCTTTCGTGGCGACCAAAACATAGCGTCAAAATTCGAGTTATCATAATTCAAACTATTTTGACAATTTTTCTAGTTGTATTACTGGCAGCTTTTTTGTACTTTCCAACCAGACAAAGTATCGAAGACACATCAAACGAAGCTTACTTTGTTTTAACAAATAATCTGGTAGCCACCGTGTTTAGTTCACTGGTGGCTGGAAACAATGAAGAAGTGATCTCAGCTGCTAAAAAAATCGAAGGAGTTAAAGGCGTGTCATACGTTATTGTCCAAGATGGAAAAGATAAGGTTATTTACGATTCTTTGCACGAACTGGAAAATAAAGATTTAAAAGACGCTATGACAGCCAAGATACATGAGGAAAAAAATGTTGTCAGGTTAGAAAAAGTACGAAGCAGTGAAAAATATTATGAATATGCAGCTCCATTTTTAATTGACAACGAACCCGTGGCTATCGTACGTATCGCAGTTGCTCAAAAAACCATAACCGGCGAATTTGAAAAGCTTGGCTCACTTTTTCTACGGGTTTCGGCTGTGGTGTTGGTTATTGGTATAATTGTTAGTTATTTTATTTCGACCCGAATTACTGATCCAATTCGTCGATTAACTGAGAGCGCTTTAGCTATTAGAGCTGGTAACCTTAATATCAAACCAAATATTAATACTGATGATGAAATGGAACAGCTTTCCCGAGAATTTCGGCGAATGGTTGATCAGCTAAAAATCTTTTATCTTAAAGAAGTTCGTGAAAAAGAAAAAGCTGTCCATGACTACAAAAGGTTAGAGCAAATTAACCGTCAGTTAAAAGAGCTGGATAATAAAAAGAATGAATTTTTATCAATTGCTTCTCATCAACTGCGAACCCCTTTGTCTGTTATATTGTGGACTTCAAGTTTAATTAAAGAAAAATCATATAAGTTATTGCAGAAACGGGAGCAAAAAATGCTTGATGAAACAGAAAAAAATGCACGCCTTATGGAAAGCCTAATTAACGAACTTTTGGACCTATCTCGCATTCAAAAAAATACTCGCAAACTAACTATTACACCGGTTGATATCGTAGATTTTGTCAATAAATTATTTACTAGTTTCCAAACCTTATCTTTACAGAAAAATATTAATTTACGTTTTGAAAAAGGTAGTGTGCAAATTCCAGTTATTAATTCTGATAAACAATCTTTGCGTCACATTATTTCTAATCTTATTGATAATGCTATTCGTTACACTGAAAAAAATGGGTCAGTGCTTGTGCGACTCGATTATGAAAAAGAGCATGTATTAGTTCAGGTTAAAGATACTGGTATTGGCATTACCGAAGAAGAAAAGTCTGAAATATTTAAACAGTTTACCAGAGGCGCAAGAGCTTTAAGAATTTCTCCAGATGGGTCAGGGCTTGGATTATATCTGGTTAAGCAGTTAGTTGATTTAATTGGAGCTGAAATTTCGGTTGACTCAAAACCTGGCAGGGGGAGCACATTTACAGTTAGTTTTCCGATTAACCCTGTTATTCAACCCGAGAAAACAGCTACGATTGTCCAAGAGGCGCCCGGAGATAAATCCGTTTAAACCAAAATATGCTTCATCACGAGAATCGAGAAATGTACAAAGTAGAGGCGTTAACCAAATCTTATGGCGAAGGTTCCGCTTATAATGAGGTTATTAAAGATGTAAACTTTACCATCAACTCGGGTGAATACTTTTTAATAATTGGCCCGTCAGGATCTGGAAAATCAACTCTTTTATATCTTTTAGCTGGGCTCGAGACGCCGTCTCGAGGTTCAGTTCATGTTCGTGGCCAAGATATTAAGTTTTTTGATCAAAATACCATGGCCACTTTTCACCGAATAAATATTGGTATTGTTTACCAGAGCTTTCACCTTTTACCGAGTTTTACAATTCTCGAGAATGTGGCCTTTCCGCTGGTTTTGCAAGGATTACGAACGAAAAAGCGTGAAGAGCGAGCCATGGAAGTTTTACAAAGATTTGGGATCGACGCTTTGGCCGATCATCTGCCTTCTCAGGTTTCTGGTGGTCAACAACAAAAAGCAGCCATTGCTAGAGCCTTAATTAATATGCCGCCGATTTTATTAATTGATGAGCCAACAGGAAACTTGGATACAAAATCTTCTCAAGAAGTAATGGATATTATTGAAATGCTTCATAAACAAGGTGGCCGAACCATAATTATGGTTACGCATAATACCGAGTTTATCAAATATTCGACTCGAACAATTCACATCATTGATGGAAAAGTATATGACAAACCATCTGATATTCCATCAAGCTCCAGCCCTGATTTAGAAACAATGAATCTGATGGAAAAAATTAAAGCTAATCAAGATGAAGATATTGATGAATTTATGATCAATCCGTTTGATAAAATGTAGAGACGCACCCATGTGTGCGTCTCCCCCTGTTTCGAGACGGACACGCGGGTCCGTCTCTACAAGAATTAATAAATTATTTGGTAATGCGTTTAATCGACATTTTAAGAATTTCAATCAAAGTTTTGCAAAAAAACTTTTTAAGAACCTTGCTTACTACAGGTGGGATTGCTGTTGGTATTGGAGCGATGATCTATTTAGTAACTATGGGGTTAGGTTTAGAAGAATTAACAGTTGGATCCATTTCCAAATCCGACGCTCTTTTGACCATGGATGTTAATCCTGGGCCAAATGAAATTAAACCAATTGACGACTCAACTATTAAAACAATTAAATCTTTCGATGGCATAGTTGGCGTTTGGCCCCGAAGAACTCTTTCAGCTAAAGCCAATTTAGGTGAAAAAAAGACAGATATCACCATAATTGCTGTCTCACCATCGTTTTTACAGCTCGAACAGACTAAATTGGTTTCAGGCCGTCTTTACCATGATGATGACGAACAGTCGATGGTGGTTTCGTCAGGATTTTTAAAAGTTTTTGGCTTACCAACTAAAAGTACGCCACTTGTAACTTTTAAGGTGGAGTTCACTGGCGTTAATTCTGTTAAAGAAACGGTTGTCATCGACACAGTGAATAATTTTTCAGTAGTTGGTGTAATTGAAGATGAAAGCGCGGTGGTTGGCTATTTGCCATTAAATTATGCAGATACCTTAAACTATGATTATGACAACTATGAAAAGATTAAGGTTAAAGTTGATTCTGTTAAGGAGTTACAAAAAGTTAAAGAGGCTATTGTGGCGCGGGGGTTTTCGGTCGTCACAGTGGTTGATAAGGTTGAAGAGGTGGAGTCAGTATTTAAGTGGATTCGCTATATTTTGGGTGCTTTAGGAATTATTGCAGTTGCTGTCGCTTCGATTGGTATGTTTAATACACTGACAATTAGCTTTTTGGAAAGAACCAAAGAAATTTCTATCATGAAGACGCTCGGTGCAACTGATCATGATATATGGCGATTTTTTATGTGGGAAGCGCTTATTTTAGGACTGCTTGGTGGAATAATGGGAATTGTGGTGGCATTTTTTGGCCAGCAGCTTACAATGTTAATAATGAATATTTTGGCTGGGTTAGTTGAAGATGGACACGTGGTAAAAATTTTCTATACCCCAATGTTAGTTCTGGTAGAATTTTTAGTATTTGCTATGGCCATAGCCTTCGTTACTGGATTTTATCCAGCTTTGCGAGCCCGCCGCCTGCACCCACTTGATGCAATTCGAAACGAATAATACACTGACTTACACTGACAGAACGAACAGTACACAAACAGCTTTTACAAATTTACTTTAACCCAATTTCTAATTAGTCTAATTAACCTAAAAAATGTCCAAATCCCAATTAATAAATGACCAATCTCCTCCTTTCTGTCATCCCCGACCTGATCGGGGATCCAGGTTCTGGATTCCCGCTTTTGCGGGAATGACAAGGCTATTTTTTGCTGTATTATTGGTTTTACTTTCTACTTTCTACTTTTTACTTTTTACTGTTCATGCCGCCTCCCCGCCAATTTACAGCTCTTCAAACTACAAGATGGAGCTTTTGGGGTTTGGGCAAGAATTGGCTTTAACTTCGGTAGTTGATTCAATACCGCCATCTATCACAGCTGGGCCTAGTGTAGCTGATGTTTCAGTTTCGCCAGAAACGAGCGTTACTATTACTTGGACAACTTCCAAGCCATCTTCGTCAATCGTTTTTTACGGCTCGACTACTGCTTACGGTAGCCAATTCGGTAGCACTACTGAATCTGTAACTAGTCATTCTGTAACTATTACAGGCCTTACTGCTGGCCAAACTTATCACTATAAAGTTCGCTCTGTTGATAACGTAGGAAATATTGGCGATTCGGCAGACGGCACATTTTCAGCCGGAGACATTACTGCACCAACAATTAGCAACTTAAAAATATCAGCTGCTGAATCAACTTACGTTATAATTGTCTGGGACACAAATGAAAACGCCAACTCATTAATTGAATATGGTGCTGATAGTACTTACGGCACCGAGGTTGGGCAATCTGATGAGTCAGTTACCTCACACTCGGTAAGAGTAAATGGTGTGATACCTTCATCAACTTATCATTTTCGAGCTAAATCAAAAGATCAAAACAGCAATATTGCTTATTCATCTGATGGCACATTTACCACTTCTTCAACCCCAGCTATTAAAAATGTGGAAATAACAGATATTACCTTAAATTCAGCTGTCGTTCGCTGGCAGACCAATGAAAAAGCCACTACCATGCTTATTTGGGGCAAAACAACCAATTATACCGAACAGTATTTAGATGATGCCAAAACCACCAACCACACTGTTCGCTTAACCAATCTTGATTCTGGCACTGAATATCAC
>Ga0076300_128_pt1 | contig 13945 bp, 13 predicted proteins | sample RifGroA2_FD_67984 | JGI IMG/M metagenome (GOLD analysis project Ga0076300, IMG submission 67984) | Berkelbacteria bacterium GW2011_GWA2_38_9 | reverse complement strand
GATTATTTAGGCATTGAAACTATGGGGGCTACTGCTTCGAATACAGAATTCAACGGAAGCGATAGCTTGAAGCCTGATCCAAATAGTTCATCTTTTGTTGATAGTAAAAAATTTATTGAAAACGGCAAAACTGATTCTAATGTTGTCCAAAGATATAAAAATACAGTCGGCCGCTACGCTTTTATGTCTGCTCTAGGAACATTGAACCGTCAAACCTCTAATACAGATGATCTCAGAAATTTAGTGCAAGGTGCTGATGCACAAGGTGGTGGCTTTGGTGGTGGTACAACACCTTCCAATTATCTTGGAACTTTAAATATCGGTGAAACGAACCCAAATGACTCTAATAAATCTGATGCGATCCCAGTTTTGTACAGTGCTATCTTAACTAATTTGAATAATGATAAAGACTTAACCGGCGGCCAACTCACTCCTGAAGCAGTTACTTATCGACAATCTTTTTTACCCGATACCGAATTCAATAAACTAAAAGATCTTTCTAATCCAAGCATTTTTAAAAATGCATATACTAGAATGCCTGACAACTCACAACCAAGAGATACTCCTTTAGGTATTATTTACATTGATTCAACTGAAAGAAACGATACCACACCAAATAATGCCAAAATTAAACAAGCAGTGAACGATCTCATGCTCGCGTTACTCGGTGATCCAACTGACAGCGACAGCTCAAATGATGGCGGGATAGTTCAACTAATTAATCATGCCAGTGAGCTAGCTCATAAGGGCGTGGCTGGAGTGGGTTATCCTGCAGATATTGGTGAGCCGATTGATATGAGTGACCCGAGTAAAATTAACCCTGATCGGTTAAAAATTGTTCAAGCCCTCGACGCTCTCAAAGAAAAAACCTACATGTATGTTGACGCAGTTGTCCAAGCTCAACAACAGCTCGAAAAAACACCGGCTGATGAAGCACTTGGTTTAAACATTTCTCCAGAATTATTACGAACTTTACAAAGTTCATCTAACCCGACGGCCTTCGACGTTTTTAAGGATGAGGGCGGGACAAACTCCAGCATCGTCAAAAAACTACAGGCCGGTGATCTTTCAGTTATACCAGCGATAGGATTAATTAAAATTTCGCAAAAAACTTCTGAAAGCGCCCGAGAACAAGCAACTGTTCAGGTCAATCTGTTTGAAAATACCCAATCATTCTTTGATCGCTTGGCCAGCCTTGGGCTATCTGAAGATCATGTTAATGGCCGATTTGGTTTAATTGATGGCGACTATGATCGACTATTTTTAAAAGACATGGCTCCTTCAGTTTTTGAGCGCATTGGTCAGGCTGAAATTTTAGCTGCCATCTGGAAACATCCAGCATTTCAAGATGAAGTGCAGAGAATTAAAAATCATGAAGAATATCAATCAATTGAACAATATGCAGCTGAAGCCACCCAAAAACTCAATTTTTATGTTGACCGAATGACGACCTTAAACAACTTATCCGAGACGATCTATGGGCAAATTAGTGATCTACCAGATGATGTTGAAGCCAACTTCTCGAATCAGTGGACTCGAGTTAGGGGGGTATTTAGTGGTGGGAAACTCGATACTAATCAATTTAAATCAATTTCAACTGTTAAAAAATTCATTCAAAATTTTGAAAAAGATCAAAGTATGGCTTATGACGGAGTCAAAGTTAAAAGAGATGAGGTAATCAGTGCTGCCCAACAAAATAATCAAGACGCTAATAATGCTGTTAGCTCTTTCAATAATATTTTCACCAATTTGAATCAGTTTGACCATACTATTCAAGAAATTCTGGCTGGTAAAGATTTAGTTTACGAGTCGAGAGATAACGTGGTTGACCCAGTCAACTTAAACCTAAAACTTGATCTTAATGACAAAGATGATATGGGCGCCTATGTTTCAGATAAAAAAGGTAAATGCTGGAATGCTGGCCAAATTTTGGGCTTGTTTATGCAGGGCACAAAAGAGCTCAAATCAACAGCTACTACTTTCCTTAAACAAGTTGGTGGCTGCGAACTTGATAATCGATTTTATCTACCAATCGGTTCAATTTATGGATTCTACCAGGCTGGCACTCACGATTCTGACAACTTTTTCTATTCAGTTGGTAAAGCCCAATATGTTAACCAAAATCAAGCTATTCCGAGCGACCGTGCTGCTGTCAGTGATATCGGTAAAAAGATTGTCATTCATCAAGCTGTGGCTAAATTAGCCACTCAATCAGGCTTATTTAAAAATGTATCTGCTAAATATGGCATTGACGAAAATGATATTTTTGAGATGGTCACCGGGCATTTTGATACTGTAGCCACCAGAGTTGGTGGGCGTTTGATCGATCAAAGGTTGAATCTAACACCGGGTTCGGCAGCTGAACTAATTGACCCTTGCCAAGCCGATACTATAATTAGCGAAGGAGCTAAAGTAACCAATGATCCGAGCAAATTTGACTGCACTAAACCTGGAGTACGCGATGAGCTGCGCACTCATATTTTGGCCAGAGAAGGCTTTAGGCGGTTAGGTATTGAAATGGATCTGCCAATGGGCGTCGACTTAGTCCATGGCAATTTCCGCGATAACCTGGGTTTAGCCAAAATGGAGCGTGCTTTGTCTATTAAATTTAAATTTGCTGATTATAAAGAAGCGCAGAGTTTAGTTGATTTAGTGACTATTAATGGATTAGATAATGTTTTATCTGGATTCGGCATTCCAAATACGCCATTTATGATTTTACTTGATTCTCTGTATCTAGAAACGAAAGCAGCCAGGGAAGCTATTGCTGCTAAACCTGTTTTTACTAATCAAGAACTGACTGATTTAGGTAAGTATAAAACTGCCATGGATGAGCTCGAGCAGTTACTCCAAACTGAAAAAACTAAACTTTGGGATAAAATGCAGCATGATGATCCAGCTACCAACCAATCTTATATCTATTGGTGGGAGACTCCTGCGCTCAACGCAGTTAAGCAAGATCCTGACAATGAACCGCTGATTATTGCTGAAGCAGCCAAACCTTCTGACCCACAATTAATGACTTCAGCAATTACCAGCAATTTAGCTCCCAAAGCTTTGCAAATTTTAAATGTCATCTTAAATAAAACAGTCAAAGAATATAAGCAAGAATTAGCCAATCAGTTTATCAGTAACACATTCTTATTCACCTCTCGCTGGCAGAGAATTGATAGTAATTTGAATATTGGAAGCGCATATCCAAATTTGCCAGCGTTAAGTTCAGACACTAGCGTAGTCAAAGATGGTATGGAAGCTTCTTATCCATCATGGTCTGAGCATGATACACCAAATTCTGATTCCAAAGTCAACATCCCTGCCTACCAAGGCCAAACATTTAAAGTAGATGACCAAGAAGGCCAAACAATGCCTGACCCTGACAAGAATGAAGTTCCCTCAATTCGCGACGTTATTAAAGGCCAGCTGTCGATTACTGATTTGACTAATAGATTCGGAAAAATTGCTCTTTGGAGCATGGGCGTTGATTTAGTTGGCCAAAAATTCCCTGATACATTTATTGGCAAGGCGCTTTCTGGCTATGACCAATTCCGTCGAGAAGTCGGGGGTAATGTTCCATCAATCGAAGAATTATTTTCTGGCGAATATGCAAAAAATAACGGCGGCGATGCGTTTTGGGATAATTTATTTTTCGGTAATCAAATAGACCCTAAAACAGGTGTCAATATTAGTGCTCAAGCTCGTGGATTTATATTTGATAAATTCTTGGCTAGCTCGTTCACAGCTAATTTAGAAGATAAAGCTGGCATTTCATCTGGAACGCTGAAATCTGTTTTTATGTATCCTAATCTTTCTCGGCAGATCGCCATTGACGAAGGCATGGCTAAACTAGGAACTGATCTATTTCGCTATGGCAACGATGATTCCCGTGATCAGCGCTGGTTAAAATATAGTTTAAATCGAGTTTACAAAGCTGGTTTTATGGTTGACTGCAGCGACACTGTATTACTCAACAAAAATAAAAGCACACTGCAGATGTGCCAAGCTCGTCAAGGCAAAAATTACTTTACTTATGATTTTAATACTGATCGGGCTATGAGCGAATTTCAGGTTTTAGCCGATTATAAAATTCGTGGCGTAACCGAAGACGCACTTGGCGTACCATTGCCGTTATCCGATGTCATGGCTATTGCTCACGGCGACGTAAACACCTTAGCTTATGTAGCTGCCGCATTTACAATTACTCAGGCTAATACCCAAGATAAAGACTCGAACGGCAATCGCAACTACTTTCCACAAAAACGAAGGGTTAGTTATGATGTAGCTAGACGAGCAACGATTGGTGATCCAGATGGAGCAGCAGTTACAGCTGCTGGCCAGATGAATGCGAGTATTTATGAAACCGATTTTGTCAGTACTTATTGTACAGCAGGCGATGAACCTGTAGCTTGCGTAAATACTAGACCAGCTGACCAGCAGAAAGAATACTTTTTAGGGGTTGAAGCTGCTCGCAAACAAGGTGAAAAAGAAGAAAATAATCGAGTTCGTAAAGCTGGCCAAAGTGAATTTCAATATGCTATGACTGATCTGGCTTTGTATCGAGTGGATAAACGTATCCCAAAAGGCTTTAGTTCGATGATGATGGGTATTAATCCACAGTGTTCTAAAACTCAACTAGGCACCGCCACCACAAAAGAATCTTGCCAAAACAACGCGCTTTTAGCCTATGGCTTCAACGTAGTTTTCGACAATCATCCAAACGGTGGCAGTAGTGACGGTGATAAACAAATTGACGCGCTAAGAAGCATATTTTTTACTGGTGAAAATTCTTTCACAAATGTTACTGGCTTTTTAAATGCTCTTGACGGCCTAAACGCAAGTGGAACGCAATTAATTAATAATATAGTCGGCAATAAACAACTGTATGATTTAGTAAATTTTGAATTTCAAACTGTAGTTCAAGATGCTTTTGATTTAAATCTTGGTTCGATGTCTAACCAAGTTTTCGACGGCTTAATCGCCTGGGCTGGCACTGGTGATTTAGACGGAACTCTTAATGTCAGGTTTGATAAAAATGGTGATGGCACAACTGATACAAAAGATAAATTAACCAGCTTAAAAGATACAGCTGAAGATTGGGCATCGAACAGAATTTTTAGATGGGCTGACTCGCACATTGGATTTGATGCAGGAACTACCAAACTGCTTTATGATAATTCCAAAAAATTTTATGATTCATTCAAAGATTACACTTATGTCCGAAGTCATGGGGTTGAGCAAATCGATGCCAAATTTGGTGGAGCCACTGGAAAGTATACTGGTAAAACCAATGCCGAAATTCAAAAATCTGTTAAAGATAGCTTCCGTAAAGCAACAGCTGAGTTTGTAACATTTGCCGTTACTACAATCTTCAAAAGCCAAATTGCTAAAGCTGAACAAAAGCTTGGATTAGTTCCTGGCACTGGAGCCATGTTAGTTGGCATGTTAGTTAATTTAGCAGTTGGCATGCCAGTTGATCCAATTACTATTGCCTTATTTATTGGTTTGAACTTATTTGGCTATTATAAAATAGTTGTTCAGGCGCGCGGCACTGCTGATGGCTATTATCCTTATCGAGGATCTTACGGATCGTATACAGTTGGTGGAGTTGAGATTCTGGCAACGGACGTAAGAGCTACTGATGGAACCACTTCTTTGATGACTAGTTCAAAAACTTCATATTATCAATATCCAAGTGCTGATTTACCGCTCGGCGAATTTGATGCTCGCGACGATAAATTATACAAGAGTGCCTTAAAAGAAGCTGCTAAAACTAAAGTCGAAGGTTTATTAACAGATATGGCCACAGCGCCAGAACGTTGGAGTGCAGCTACCGGTACAGACATGTATGTTCTAATGCCATCACAGGTATTTACCATGTTGCCAGAGCACATTGATAATTTAAATGGATATATTTCCAGACCACCTTGTCGCTCACAACAAAACATTGTTGATAATGGCGGCTGTGGTTATGGGTTACCACAAGATCGAGATCGCAGTGGATTCTTTGCTAACAGTGATCCAGATGATAATTCATTCTGGGATCACATTCATGTGGCTTGGTAGCTATTGAATTACCCTCCCCACTTCTTCTTGCGTAATTAGACCTGATTTAACCTTTTCCTCTCCGTCCTCAAGAATTGGTTTCATGCCATTTTGTTTAGCCAAATCTACTAATGTAGCAAAATCGCGACGAGCAATTAAAGCTCGTTCGAAATCTGGCGAAGGAACTAAAGTTTCAGCTACAGCCACTCGGCCTTTATATCCAATATAATGACACTGCTCGCATTTGGTGCCGTGGCAATTTGGACATATGCGACGGACTAGTCGCTGATTGATAATTAAGTTAATTGAACCACTTAAAAGATTTGTTTTGACGCCAAGGTCTAATAGTCTAATAAAAGTATGGGTGGCAGATGTGGCATGCATAGTTGTTAAAACCAAATGGCCAGTTAAAGCAGCCTCAAAAGCTACTTCAGCTGTTTCGCGATCGCGAATTTCACCAATCATCACTACATTAGGGTCTTGTCTTAAAACTGCCTTTAGAGCTTGAGCAAAACCAAATTTACTATCAGCACGAATCTGGCTCTGTTCAACGCCTTCCAAGTGGTACTCGATTGGATCTTCAAGAGTAATGATTTTAAGTTCTGGAGAGTTAATACTATTTAAAATAGCATACAGAGTGGTGGTTTTTCCACTACCAGTTGGACCAGATGTAATAATAACACCTTGAGCCTTTTTTGAGGCGCTATTAATACGAGTTTGATCATGGACAGAAAAACCCAACTGCTCGATCGGAATAAAAGCTTTATCACTTAATTGAAACTCTAAGATCAACAAAAATATTACCGTATTTCCTTTCAAAACTAGAGTCTTGAGCGGTTTGATCTTGATCAAGCCTAAGTCCAGAGTTGATTTTGATGCGAGAGATTAGGCCGTGCATAAGAGTGTGAGAAAGTGTGACAATGTCATATAGTACGCCGTCTAATCTGTAACGAATAACAAAGTTCTCCTTTTGCGGCTCGATGTGAATATCCGAAGCGTCAGTGCTTACTGCCCCGGCGATTAAGATTTCTAATAGTTCTGTTGTATTTGTATTTTTTGATTTTTGTACCACATCGTTAATAGTTTTAACCTCCTCAAGATATTCATGTGGTTTTTGGATTGGCTTATTGGCTTCTTGTTGTTTTTTTAGATCGTGAGCAATAATTTGGGCATGATATTTTAAAGCATAATTAAGACTACTTGGACTGACTATTACTACCTCGATTTCATAGCCTGTTTGTTGTCCAAGTCGAACGAGGCGCGTTTTTGCTGCGCCGAGCGGCATCGATATCGCGGCAACTTTTAAAATGCGTCCTTGACGTATAAAAGGTATCATTCGATATTCCTCAGCCTCATAAAGTGGCAATAGGGCAACAGTATCTTCATCGATGGCCATATTCTTAATATCGAGGTAATTTAAGTTCAGCTGCTTCGCCCGAGTTTGAGCTGAAACTTCTTCGTCAGCAGAATCAGGCTGACCTGATAATGTGTCAAAAAATGGATTATCCATAAGGTAAGAAGATTAAGAGGATAAAGAAGAAATAGAACTTATCATTCTTCTTACTTATCTTAGCTGTCTTCGTTGTCTTTTTCAAATAAAAAAACCTCTGGAGCCTGCTGGGGATTCGCCCTAAACAAGGATTGCAAGGGCTCGCCCGAAACTTAGTTAATTCAGCCGAATAGAAATAAATTTCTACGAAAGCCAAACGACTATAGTTTTTTGGGTAGGCTTATCCGATCTTCTTTAAAAAAAGAAGGGATCGGAAACAGGAGCAGCCCGCTTGTTCCCAGCAGACCTCAAAGGTCTTAATGTGAATTAAGTATACCACTTTGCGAGTTATATACAAGAAGAAAATAGAAGTAAGAAGATTGATTTCAAATAGCAGTAAGGGCGGCGGGTATTAACCCGCCGCCCTTAACCGTTTAGTTAGTACTTACCTCCACGGTCACTGGTTCGGCCGTGGACGTGATTGACTCCTCCATTTTTTCTAGGCCAGCCACTACGGCCAAAAACGCACCGAAAGCGTAAACGAAAAACGCCATCTCGGGCCCAGCGATAGTTTTGCCCTGACATGAAAAATACGTCAGGGCAAACACGCCCAGAGTTCCCGTAACGATGGCCGTGCAGAAGGCCGAGAAGGCCTTGCTGAGCCGGACAGAATTCCCAAAACCGTGCCAAGCCCAGCCCGACAATCCAAACACGACAATCAGGGGAAAAATATCCCCTCCATCGTCAGCCGAGCCAGCCACTGCCGCAGCCAACAACAGCGCCGCGGCGAGCGTACCGACATGCCACGCTTTCATGGCCATTCTCCTTTGCCTTTCTTACCCTCAGGCAGGGACTAATTGGGTTTGAAAATCAAACCTCAAAAACAAAATATTATGGATTAATGTTTTGAATTTTCAGATTTGAGTTTTAAATAATAAATAGGATGGGGGCTGATGGCTTTTGGCCACCAGCCCCTTTTTCAAATTGACCCAGCAACGTATTTACAGCGCCAGGTCTCCATACTCAAGCGGTCGACCCTGCTCGGGGGGTTTCCGCTCCATCGGAGGCGCCAGCAGCCTGTCGAGCCCCTGGAAGTGGCCCAAACGGCCGAGGACGACCAAAAATATTACCCAGAGCGTCAAAACCGACCCTGAGGTAACTTCTCCGACCAATCCTACGGTCGTTTCGGACACGACGCACCCGATGACGAAGATAATCGCCATCGGGACGATCGCTACCAGGGCCGCAAATAGCGGCCCCGCGACCAAGCGAATAATTCGCTTTTTCATCTTCTCCTCCTTCTTTTTTCAAGCCTGCAATAATCTGTCGGGACCGCCCAAAAGCTGTGCTACCTCCCAGGTTATGCACCAAACCAAGTCGTTTGGCTTAATGCACTCATGGGCGGCGCGAATCTGCATACGCATCTCATTTTTGGGTGTCCGGACAAAAACGGTATTGTCAAAAGGGGGTTCCTCATCAGTCGAGTAAACCACCCCATTTTCTCCACCGACAAAATCTACCCAAATTCCTTTGGGGCGGTCGGCAGAACGAACAACCGTACGGACCGGCCGAATTTCCGAAAGCTCCCAGTGATCCGGTCGAACCGTGGTGCTTCCACCACGGATACCGGACAGGTATTCAGCTAAAGCTTCCCAAGTTTTGTCCTGGGTTCCCCGCTTTCGGCAGGGTAGCTCGAAACGGTATCGCGCGTACGGGTGAAACAACCAACCGCCGTACGCCTCGAGCGCTTCGACGATCCCACCCGCGCGAAAATCGCGAGTGTCAGCAACAGCGTAGAGCATCCAGAACGTACCCGGAATGCCCGTTCCCACCCACCCCTTGGGTTGATTTCTCATCTTCCTTCTCCTTTTAATTTTTCTCTCAAACCCCAAAAGCAAAATATTATTGATTAATATTCTAAATTTTGAGATTTGAAAATCTTGACAGACGCGATGCCTCGCGTCTCTACGCATGTACGGGCGAATGGCCATTCGCCCCTACTACTTCTTCTAGATGCAAAGGGGGCAGTCTGCCGGAAAACCGGACTGGCTGCCCCTTACTGACTTCAGATGAGAGATAAATCCGTCTCCACCGGATCTAACCTCCACTTACGATATTTCCTAAACTCCTCGATTTCGTCGAGGAAGCGATCGATGGTCGACTTGTAAGGTCGCTTTTGTCGATTGGCCTCCTCGATGTCATCTTGGAGTCGGGCCATTTCAGCCTGGCACCGCGCGCATTGCGCGACGTGCGCCTCACAAAACGGCCGTCCGGGAAACTCTTCATCAAGAATAACCCCCAACAGAGTTTCCTCGGATAAACAATCACTTCGTGCCATTATCTCCACCTCCTTCCCTTCAATTTATCATAAACTGATAAACTCAAGGAAAGAAGCCATGTTAAACTTTAAATTTTTAATTCTTTTTCCTCCACTTAAATCTCGTATCGCGTTATTTATCTCGAGCGCAGTCGAGAGACTCGTGGCGCGTTATTTATTAAAAATACGAAATTCAAGGAAGGGGACATTGTGGCTAGCTTTAAGTGCCTCCCGAGCTCGCTTGCGCGAAGCCCGAGAGGCACACCTTTTAGAAAACGGCCGGTTCCGGCCTCAAATAGCCGGAATACACCTCCCCAAACTTGCTGGCAGACATTCGGATCCACCATCGGCCGTCGAACCTGGTCAGCCAGGCCGATGACCCCTTATACGCACCGGAGATGAAGTCAATACTCCATGCCCCGGTCCGAGTTTTCCGGGCGGCGCCGATTCCATCGAAACCCACACCGCAGGGTTCGATCGCCACCACACTGATGGCTGCGGCTGCCGAACCCAGCTCGGTCAAGTTTAAGCGAAACTCCACTGGGCCATAATCGACCCAATGGGCGTCAACGCAGTCCCGACTCCATCCGGATACGGATCCGGACAGATCAAGGACGATCGGCGGGTCCGGTACCTCAACCGGGTTTGGCCCGGTCCCGTAGTTAGCCTTCACCGCGGTCAAAACCACAGGGACCAGCCGCATAGCCTTGTCCAGCGGGTTCGCCGACACCCCAGCCGCCATAAAGACGGCCCACAAGAAACCGATTTTTCGCATGATTTACTCCTTATCTGGGCCCATGCGTGGCCCATTTGAATTAAACGCACGCCGTGCGTCTGTACCGACCAGCTGCGAGGATACAAAGATCGGGCGATAATTTGTTTTTGAAGGTCCGCGCCCTTTTTGCACCCTCCCAGCTAGCCCTGAATAATTTCAGAAAGTCCTCCATTTCTACTCTCGACCAAAGTCGAGGGCAAAAAAGGATTGGTGTTGACACTCTCGCTAATCGATTGTTAGACTATATTCATGCCAATAGAAAAAGAAACAACTAAAGTTCTAAAAGAAGTTCAAAAATACACTGATAATAAATTTAATGATGTTATCAAATATTTTGATCGTGCAACTGGTGAGATAACTGAATCAGTTCAAGGTTTAAAACAGCATTTTGATCAAAAAACTGAAGAAACAAAACATTTCATTGAAGAGATGTCAAAAGAAACTAAAATGCACTTTGGGTTTGATGAATTTAATGCTCTCGAAAATCGCTTAAACCTTTTAGAGATTAAATTTACCAAACTGTCCTCTTGATCCCTCCATTTCTCTTCTCCTTCTGCCCGACTCTCATCGGGCTTCGACTTTCTAGACTTTCAACCCACACCAAAAAGCTCTTATAGCTTTCCAAGTTCGAGTTGAAAAGTTGACAGGTCTATGCTTAAAACCTATGATTAAATCACTATGAAAGCAACTAAAAATCTAACTTATCGCGTAGTAGTTGAAAAAGAAAAATATAAAGACGGATCTACTGTTTACGTTTCTCAAGTTCCAACTTTGGGGATTTCTGATTATGGTCCGACTATCGAAGAGGCTTTAGACAATACCCAAAAGTTGATCAAATTTCATATTGAAAGCTTAATCGAGGAAGGCGAAGAAGTTCCTGGGCCAGATGACGCCAATAATATTATTGTCACTAATTCGGAAGTTTCCATCAGTTCTAATCGTAAATTAGTCTTAACATGACCAAGTTTACTGAACTTAAAGCTCAAAAAGTCGTCAAGGCTTTAAGCAAACTCGGTTTTACAAAATCACGATCAGTTGGTAGCCACTTAAGGCTAGTTCATTCTGATGGATGAAAAGTAACCATTGCCATTCATAATAAACCGATTCCAAAAGGTACTCTTAAATCAATCCTTCGTCAGGCAGAAATATCTTACGAAGAATTAATCAAGTTGATCTAAATTTCAACCCACACCAAAAAGCTCTGCACCTTATAGCTTATAGCTTATAGCTTTTAAGGTTTGAGTTGAAAAATGTAGTTCAAAGTAAGCAAAATACTTTAAATCCGAAATATAGGTTTATCTTTGTTAATTACCTCAACTTTAATGCCGTATTTTCTTTTAAAAGCTTTTTGAATAGTTGATTTTTTCTGCCACTTAATTTCAAACGCTTTTAAGTTCTCGTTTTCTTTAATGACTAAGTCTACTTCACTACCAGCTTTTGATCGCCAAAAGTATAAATTTTTTTGTTGTCCGGCTAGTAAATTTTGTTTGGCAAATTCAGCCACCACCCAATTTTCCCAAAGTGCGCCGACATCTGATCTTAAAGGATTTTGAGAAAAATCATTTAAAATAGCATTTCTAATACCGGTGTCCCAAAAATAAATCTTTTGATTTTTGGAAATTTCTTTACGAGGATTACTGCTATATGCTGGCAGGCGAAAAATAACAAAAGTCTGTTCTAAAAGATTCAGATAACGGTCGACGGTTATTCTGGTCGTTGATAGATTATTTGCTAACTCATTAACCGATACCTCAGCACCCACTTGATGCGCTAAAAGCATTAATAGTTTTCTGATCAAGTTTGGGTCTTTAACTAAACCTTCTTGCAGAATATCTTTGATAAGATAATCTGAGGCTAAATTAGCCAGTAGCTCCTGACGGCTATCGGATAAAACTACTTCGGGATAACTACCAAAAATAACTGCTTGCATTAAAATCGTTTCTACTTGACGTGGAAAACGATCAGTTACAACTTTTTCATTCAAAAAATTTGGATACCAGCTTTGGCTGGCCAAAATTTCTTGAAACAACAGTGGTGGTAAAAATAACTTTTGGTTTCGTCCGGTTAAACTCTCGGCAGATTTGTTAAGTAAATTCAGACTTGATGACCCAGTTAAAATAATTTTGGTCGGCAACCCTGCATCAAACCAACCTTTAGCAATTTGGCCTATTTCTGGTAATCTCTGGGCTTCATCAAAGACTATAATTTTATGATTGCCTAAATTTTTTATAGCTTCAGCAGGCGCTAAAAATGAAGCTGATGTAATAATTTGTTTATCTGATTCTAAATCTAAATTATAAAATACTGCCCTGTCTTGAAGTTGCTGTTTGATTAAAGTGGTCTTGCCCACTTGGCGACAACCCAAAACCATAGTTACCTTGGGCGAAGATAAGGTTTTTTGAAAATTATCTTCAATTTCTCTTTTAATATACATAACTACACTATACAATAATACATGTACTTCTGTCAAGTATACTTTTAGCTACTCGCTGATAACTTCCTCCACTTGAATCTCGTATCCGCGTTACTCGTGGCGCGTTACGAATTGATACCGAATTCAACCCACACCAAAAAGCTTAATTTCTTAATACTTTCAAGGTTTAAGTTGAAAAATTAGTTAATTACTTTATACTGTAATTATGAGGGTGATAAAAGACATTTTAGGAAACCAATATCGATTGACTGACGAAAGGTGGGCACATATTACCGCTAATCACCCTGAACTTAACAGGCGAAAAAGTGATTTAGCAGATTGTCTATTGAACCCTGAGGTTATAGTCAAATCAGCCAATGACCCGTTTATCTTGATTTACCAAAAGCAAGAACAAGACCGACACTATTTAGCAGTCGTAACCCACATGAGTAAAAAATTTATCATAACAGCTTTTATTACTGATAAAATTAAATTAGGAAAAATAATATGGCAAAAGTAAAATCAAAACAATTCAAATTTTCTTACGATCAAGAAGGTGATGTGCTGGATATTTCTCTCGATAAAGCAAAATCAGCAATCTCTAAAGAAGTATCAGAAGATGTTTTTGTCAGATTGGATGAAACAACTCAAGAAGTTTTAGGTTTTATGATTTTAAATTTTCAAAAACGATCTAATAATCTCAAATCAAGATCAATCCCAATCTCTGCCCATTTCGAACTATCTAAGGCTTTTTAACTTAAACTCCTCCACTTGAATCTCGTATCTCTTCCCACCTGTCATCCCCGACCTGATCGCAGGGCTGGCTCATGCTTAGTAATTGTGGCATAATTAGGGCAATTAATATTTAAAATTAAATTAATTGTCCTATGAATACCATAACAAACATGTCCA
>Ga0076300_102_pt1 | contig 14295 bp, 12 predicted proteins | sample RifGroA2_FD_67984 | JGI IMG/M metagenome (GOLD analysis project Ga0076300, IMG submission 67984) | Berkelbacteria bacterium GW2011_GWA2_38_9 | reverse complement strand
TTTTGGCCAATCAGTCGATTAAAAAGAGTAGACTTGCCAACATTGGGCCGCCCTAATAAAATGACTGTAGGAATGTTATTTTCTGTGGAATACTTTTTTTCCATATTGCGCTATTATTGTAGAGATGGACATATGCGTCCGTCTCTACCAAAACATATTTTTAACACAAAATCAATGCCTAATCGAAAAAAAATCAGATTTATCTTTGTTAGCGGAGGAGTTATTTCTGGTCTCGGTAAAGGTATTACCACTGCTTCGATCGCGGCCATTTTACAGGCTCGCGGATTTAAAGTTGCCCCCATTAAGTGTGATGCTTATATTAACGTCGATGCCGGCACCATTAGGCCTCAAGAACACGGCGAAGTGTTTGTTTGCGATGATGGCATCGAAACTGATCAAGATTTAGGAAACTATGAACGGTTTATTGATCAATCGCTTTATCGCGAAAACTATATTACTACAGGCCAAATTTATTGGTCTATTATTAAAAAAGAAAGAAATTTTGAATTTAATGGCGAAGATGTTGAAGTTGTGCCGCATGTTCCAGAAGAAATGATTCGTCGATTTAAAGAAGCTGGCCGCAAGATTGATGCTGATTTTGTCATCATCGAAGTTGGTGGAACAGTAGGTGAATATCAAAATGTCCTTTTTATCGAAGCCAACCGTATTATGAAATATCGCGATAAAGAAGATGTTATTCATGTTCATGTTGGATATTTGCCAATCCCCGCTTCCATCGGCGAAATGAAATCAAAACCAGTACAAACCAGTGTACGTATTTTAAATGGAACTGGTATCCAGCCTGATTTTATCGTCTGCCGAGCTGAGAGGCCTGTTGATAAACCTCGTCGCGAAAGAATTGCATGGCTCTGTAACATCGATGGCGAAAATGTTATATCTAATCCAGATGTCGATACCATATATAAAATTCCTCAGATTTTCGAAGAACAAGATTTTGCTCAAAAAATTCTCAAAAAGTTTAATATGCCGGTCAAAAAGCCATCAATGACTAAATGGAATCATGTTTTAAAATCTATTGCCAACTCTAAAAAGAAAATAACAATTGGCGTGGTAGGAAAATATTTTACTGTAGGGGATTATGAATTATCTGATGTCTATATTTCAGTCATCGAAGCCATTAAACACGCTTGCTGGTACCATGGAGTTAAACCTAATTTACAGTGGATTTCTAGTGAAAGCATTGAAAAAGGGAATTTAGATGAGTTAAAAAAACTCGATTGTATAATTGTTCCTGGTGGATTTGGTGGACGCGGCACTGAAGGCATTATTTCAGCCATTAAATTTGCCCGTGAAAATAAAGTTCCTTATCTTGGCCTTTGTTTTGGTTTGCAGTTAGCTGTAATCGAATATGCTCGCCACAAACTAGGCCTTAAAGATGCACATACTACTGAAATTAACCCTCAGACAAAAAATCCGATCATCGACATCATGGCTGACCAAAAGAAAAAATTAGCCAAAAATGATTATGGTGGCACGATGCGGCTTGGTTCATATCCATGCTATATTTTTAAAGATTCGCTGGTTTACGATGATTACAAAAAATATCGTCCAGCTGAGCTTGAAAAAGTATCTAATGATGAAAAGGTCACTTCACTATTTCAAAAAAAGAAGCTAAACGACAGATTTTTAATTAAGGAGCGGCATCGACATCGATTTGAAGTGAACCCAGAATATCATGAACGGTTGCAAAGTAAGGGATTAATTTTGTCAGGTCTTTCTCCTGATGGGCGATTAGTTGAATTTATTGAACTTGATAAGAGTGATCACCCATATTTTATCGCAACTCAAGCTCATCCTGAGTTTAGATCTCGTCCTGACCGTCCTCACCCTTTGTTTGCCGGATTAATTGAGGCTGCATTGAAATAACGTCGTAGAGACGACCCCATGTGGTCGTCTCTAAAAAGACGCGCACATGGGCGCGTCTCTACGCAAACCAAATGATTGCCCAAATTGTTCCAATTAAAAAAATTCGATCCAACCTCGAATTACTTTCGTATCTGGTACCTGAATCACTTCAGGCTAATATTCGGGTTGGTCAGCGAGTGATTGTGCCATTTCGTTCTAGCCAAATTGTCGGACTAGTGTGGCAAATTGACCAGTTTACTTCTGCTGATCAAGTTTCGCGTAAACTTAAAAGCATCACCCAACTAATCGATCAGACTGAATTTATTGATCTTAACCTCCGCCGATTAATAGATTGGGTGGCCGAATATTACATTACGCCTCGACCGACAGTTTTAGCTTCAGCTATTCCAGAGTTATTTTATCGTTTAAACAGGCGAGCGAGGCCTGTAAAAATTTTGTCGCAAAACCAAAACCAAGCTCAACAGCTAATTTTAGCTCCCTACCTCAATTATCCGCGGATGGACCAATTACGTTCGCGATCTGATTTTATTGAATATTCACAAAGTTTATCACATCAAGAACAAATCCAAATTTGGCAAAAAGTGGCCAGCGGAGAACAAGTAGTTGTTTTTGGTACTTATCAGCCAGTATATTTACCTTTTAAAAATCTCAGACAGATTACAATTTTCGAACCAGAGAATGATCTTTTTAAATATGAACAAAATCCAAAAGTTCATATCTCGGTCGTTGCTAAAAAGTTAGCTGAAATTCACGGCTCTAAGTTAGTTATTAAGTCTTATGCTTCTGTTTCGTCTTCGTCCTCTTCAATCCAGGTTGCCAATATTTCATCTGAAAAGCGATTGATTAACTTTCAAACCGATAGCTGGCTCGAAAGTCGATTGGCTAAAAATCGGCGAGTAATTATCTTTTATAATGTCTATGATATTAAAGAAGGGGAAAGTCGTTTTGGTATAAAGTCGCTCAAAGCAGATTTGGCCAAAAGATTTCCTGATTTAAAAATTGCCATTATTGATCGAGATATTGATCTGAGACAAAATCTAGATGCTTTTCAGATTATCATTGGCACAGCCAAAATGCTCTATTTATCAAAAATAATCAAAGGTGATCTGTTGGTGCCAATTATTGATCCATTGCTTGATCGGCCAGATTTTCAACCAAACAAAATTTTAGCCCAAATTAATAAACTCGGGCGATTTAGCCAGTCGATTTTAATTCAGACAAAAAAGCCCGACCATCCGTTTATCGCGGCTATCAGACTCGGGTCTATCACTGAATATCTTGCTGACGTTAAGCAAAAGAAGCAAAAACTTGGTCAATTTCCATACGGTTTTTGGATCCGTCTAACGTACTCAGATCAATCTGCAGAAATTTGTATACACGAAACCGAGAAGTTAGTTCAGGATCTAACATCACACCTCGGGGGTGTGATTGATGTGTTTGGGCCTACATTATCAATCAGTCAATCGAAAACCAAAAAACATCGTTATTCGATTTTGGTTAAGGTTCGAGACGACCACACAGGGTCGTCTCTACGCGATATCCGCGCTGTATTCTTGAAATTAAAAAAACCTTGGTCTATTGACCCCCATCCGGTTAATCTGGTCTAGATACAAACTATTGCCCCTAACCTGAAAAAATGCTACGATTTGACTATGAAAATATTAACCCATCCAAACCCGATCCTCCGTAAAAAATCGACTAATGTCGAATTTGTTGACGACCAAATACATAAATTTGTTCAGGACATGATTAAGATTCTGTTAAGCCAAAACGGATTAGGGTTGGCAGCGCCACAGGTTGGGCAAAACATCAAAATTTTTATCATCAATAAAAAATTAGGTGAGAAGCTTAAAAAAGATGAAAGGCATGATTTCCATATTTTTATCAATCCACGTATTAACTGGAAAAGCTCTGACAAATCAAGTGACTGGGAAGGATGTTTGTCGCTGCCTGGTCTTGAGGGTAAAGTCGAACGACCTAACAGGGTGAGAATTAAAGCACAAAATTTGGAAGGTCAAAAGTTTTCACTCAAGAGCGATCAGCTGCTGGCTCGTGCCATTCAACACGAGTATGATCACCTGGAAGGAATTTTGTATATTGATTATATTAAGAGTAAAAAAGATTTAAAGAAGATCGGAAAGTAATGTCAAAAGTCAAATGTCAAAAGTCAAAAATAAAAGTCAAAATTTAAAAGTTTTGTTTTTGGGGAGTGGTCTTTTTGCTGCTCAGGTTATTGAAGAGTTGGCTAAACAAAAATTTCCACTTGATGAAGTTTTGGGGTTATTGGACAAAAAAGCAGGACGTGGACAAAAAAACATCGAGCTGCCAGTTAAATTAGCTGTGCAAAAAACAGATTACAATTTGACAGAATTTATATCTAAAGAAGAATTTTCGAATATTTTAGAATCCAGCAAATCTGATGTTGTGGTCGTAGCAGATTTTGGCTGGATAATTTTTGATAACGATCTCAAAAAAGCAAAAAAAGCTTTTTTGAATATTCATCCTTCGCTTTTGCCAAAGTATCGTGGGCCATCGCCAATTCAATCGGCTATTTTAGCCGGCGACCAGTCAACAGGGGTGACATTAATGGAAATGGACCAACAGATGGATCATGGACCGATTATCGCGCAGGAATTTGTCGAGATATCCGCAGTAGAAACAACCGGGTCATTGATCTTAAAGACGGCCTTAACTGGCGCTCAGCTTTTAATCGACAACTTGCCAAAATATCTCGACGGGTCTTTGTCGCCAACTGACCAAGATCATCAGCAAGCAACCTTCTGCCAAATGATTAAAAAAATTGACGGACAGATCGACTGGACAAAACCGGCTATCGAGATTGATCGACAGGTTCGGGCACTTAATATTTGGCCGAAAGCTTCAACAACTTTTTGCGGCAAGCATCTAATCATTCATTCTGGCCATATATCTGGCAATCAATATATTCCTGATCTAGTGCAACTTGAAGGTCGAAAGATTATCAGATGGCAAGATTTTTTAAATGGCCAACGAATTAGTGAATCACAGGCTTTATTAGAATTGACAGCCAAGATGTAAAAGGTTATGCTGGGTTTTGAATTACGAAATTAATTATTTATTATTTTAAACACACATTATGTTAGTTATCAGATTACGCCGAGGAGGCAAAAAACATGAAGCTCATTATAGAATCGTTGTTCAAGAGCAGCGCAGTAAGTTAGGCGGAAAATATATTGAGTCACTCGGCCATTATCACCCTATTATGCCTAATAAACCAATTGAGATTAACAAAGAAAGAGTTGAATATTGGCTTTCAAGTGGCGCTCAGCTTTCTGTTACTGCTAATAATCTTTTTGTCAAAGCTGGTATTTTGCCAAAAGAGCAGAAAATTTCTAAAGTTTATAGTAAGAAGAAAAAAATTGTTGCAGAAAGTTTTGCCAAACCAGCTAAGGCTGAAACCACAGCTGCAGCCAAAGAAGATGTTACAGAAAAAAGTAAAGAAGCTGAAGGCACATCCAAAGAAGAAGTGAAAGAAGAATCTAAAAAAGAAGAAACTGTCACAGTTGAAGAGCCAAAAGAGCCAGAGACAACTGCAGTTGTTGAAGACAAATCTGACATTGAAAATATTTCTGAAATATCTAAAAAACCAGATTCTGACGAAACCGTTAAAGTTGACGAAGTAGTACAAAAAACAGAAGAAAAAAGTTAAAAATTTTGTTTGCGAAATTGACCATATTATGATATTTTTTAACAAAGCAAGTAAAGATTGGTCGATTACTTGTTATCGAAATCAAAAAAGTTTTGCATGTAAATCTAAGTATTATGACAGAAGACTTATCTGATGTAGAGTTTATAGAAACTACTGTAAAAACGATTGTGGAAAAACCTGACAAGGTTGAAGTTAAAAGAACAATCGATGAAAGAGGTGTCTTGATTGAGTTAAAAGTGGATGCAGTGGACATGGGCACCATTATTGGTAAAGAAGGGCGAACTGCTAAAGCGCTAAGAACTCTTTTAAGAGTAATTGGTGCCAAGAATAACGCTCGGGTGAACCTAAAGATTATAGAACCAGAAGGTTCAACCCATGTGCCAAGAAGTTTTGAAGAAAAAGATGCTGTTGCCGATGCCATGTCTGATGTTCCACAAGACACCATAGCCTAAATAGTTTATTAAATAAAGAATCACCACTTGAAAGATTATAAGGCTGGGTGATTTTTTATTTTAATTTCTAATTGACCTAATTTCTAATTTCTAATAGAATTCAGATGAACCAATAATATAGATCAAACATTTTGAAATCGTACCATTCCTGTCATTCCCGCGCCGTGCCTGCCGGCAGGCAGGAAGGCGGGAATCCAGAACTAGAACAGTATCTGGATCCCCGATCGTAGTCGGGGATGAAAAGGGAAGTCCGATTATCAAATGTGCGATCTATAGTATTCGGAGTTTCGGATCTGTTTAGGTCAATTAGGTTAATTAGCAATTAGAAATTTATGATATTCGATATTATTACATTATTTCCAGAAATGTTTGCAGGGCCTTTAACCGAGTCTATTCTTAAGCGTGCTCAAGATAATGATCTAATTACTATAAATATTCATCAACTCCGCAACTGGGGGATCGGGCCACACAAGCAAGTCGATGATACTGTTTATGGTGGTGGAGTTGGTATGTTACTTAGACCAGATGTAGTTATTCCGGCAATTACGGAAGTGAAGAAGACAAAAAAGATCAAGAAGACAAAAATATTATTAATGACACCACAAGGCCAAACTTTTAAACAACAGATAGCTGAGGATCTCGCAAAAGAAGATCGATTAATTATTGTCTGTGGTCATTATGCTGGATTTGATGAAAGAATTCGTAAGTTTGTCGATTTGGAAGTCTCAATCGGCGACTATGTTTTAACAGGCGGCGAGGTGCCAGCCATGGTGGTTATTGACGCGGTCAGTCGGCAGATTTCCGGTGTGGTTGGTCGGGCTGGTAATGAAGATGAAAGTTTTTCTAAAAGCTTAGATCGTAAAATGGAATATCCACAATATACTAAACCTGAGATCTACAATAAACTGGCAGTGCCAGATATATTACTTTCCGGGCATCATGCTGAGATCGAAAAATGGCGTTCGAGTAAAACAAGATGAAATTTAATCTTCAATCTGAATTTAAGCCAACTGGCGATCAACCTAAGGCTATTGATCAATTAGTAAATAATATAAAATCTGGTGTGAAAGATCAGGTATTATTAGGTGTAACTGGATCTGGAAAAACGTTTACGATAGCAAATGTCATACAAAGTATGCAAAAACCGACATTAGTGATTGCCCATAATAAAACTTTAGCAGCACAACTATTTGCCGAATTTCGTGAATTTTTTCCAGATAATGCCGTGCACTATTTTGTATCATACTATGATTATTATCAACCAGAAGCGTATATCCCGCACTCTGACACTTATATTGAAAAAGAATCTGATATTAATGAAGAGATTGATCGGTTGCGCCACGCCGCCACTCACGCGCTTTTAACTCGTCAAGATGTAATTATTGTTGCTTCAGTTTCGTGCATTTATGGGCTTGGCTCACCAGAATTGTATAAGCAGTCGTCACTTAAGCTGTCCATTGGACAACAGATTTCTCAGCCAGAGTTGTTTCGTCAGCTAACTGAAATTCAATATGGTCGCAGTGATGTTGATTTTCACCGTGGGACATTCCGCCAAAAAGGGGACATAGTTGATATTTTTCCAGCTTATGAAGAAGAATCATACCGAGTTGATTTTTTTGGAAATCAAATCGAATCTATTCATCGCTACCACCCGATCAGAAATATTAAACTTGGTTCAGAAAAAGAAATTTTGATATTTCCAGCCAAACACTATTTGGCGCCAATTGAGATTAACCAGATACTAGAGAGCATCGAGAAAGACTTAATAGTTGAAGTACAGGCTATGGAAAAGGCAGGTAAAATCGTTGAAGCTCAAAGGCTCAAGCAAAAAACTTCGTACGATTTAGAGATGATTAAAAATACTGGTTACTGTAACGGTATTGAAAATTATTCTCGATATTTTGACAATCGCCCATCTGGTTCACCTCCTTCAACGTTGATTGATTTTTTTAATCAAAATGATTACTTACTAGTTATTGATGAATCTCATATGACGATTCCTCAGATCAGAGGAATGTATAATGGTGATCAAGCTCGCAAAAATACGTTAATTGAATACGGTTTTAGGTTAAAAGCAGCCAGAGACAATCGCTCATTAAAATTTAATGAGTTTGAAAAAAAAATCCACCAGACTATTTTTGTTTCAGCAACGCCATCTGAGTGGGAGCTTTTACAGGCTAGAGATAAGGTTGTCGAACAAATTATTCGCCCAACTGGTATTTTGGATCCCGAAGTTGAAGTTAGATCGACGGATAATCAGATTGAAGATTTGCTTAAAGAAATTGAAATTCGAGTGGCTAAAAATCAAAGAGTGCTAGTGACGACTTTGACTAAACGAATGGCTGAAGATTTAACAGAGTTTATGCTTGAGCGCGCGGTAAAGGTTCACTATTTGCACTCAGAAGTCCAAACAATTGAGCGGTCAGAGATATTACAAGATCTACGACTAGGAAAGTATGATGTTATCATAGGAGTTAACCTTCTTCGTGAAGGTATTGATTTGCCCGAAGTTAGTTTAGTGGCAATACTTGACGCTGACAAAGAAGGATTTTTACGTTCTGATAAAGCTTTGATTCAAACCATCGGACGAGCTGCTCGCCATATCGAAGCAAAAGTTATTATGTATGCTGATCGTCGTACAGATAGTATGAATCGGGCAATTGATGAAACCAATCGCAGAAAAACCATTCAACAAGAGTACAACCGTAAACACAATATTCAACCTATTCAAATATTTAAAGCCATTAAAGAACTTGAGCTAAAGCCATCTGAGAAAGATCAAAAATCCCAAGTGCAAGTGTGGAAAAAATTACCAGCTTTTGAGCGGGCAGCAATTATCGAAGGACTCATCGAAGAAATGCGAGTAGCAGCTGAAAATCTTGATTTTGAAAAAGCCGCATTAATCCGTGATCAAATAAAAGCTATAAAAAGTAAATAATAGTTCTGCATTTAACCTATATAGAGTTGTTATCAAATACATAATATTTGACATAAGCACTTATATTTTATATATTATCAGAGTATAAAATAATCATGGCGAAAAAAGAATATCACCATTATCAGTTCATTGATCCTTATTCGGGCCAAATGCCTTTCTCTATTACGATGCTTATCAGGTACAACAAACAAAGCACTAATAAAGAAAATCCAATTTGTGCTGATGATTTAATATTATTAGATCAAGAATTAACTGATTTTGACGGCAATTTTAAAAAAATATTTAGCAAAAGCAAAAATTAATTAAACCTTATGTCAAACGAACGAATACCTCTTAAAGCCACAATCCGCACAGTTAAAGGAAAACAAGTTAAAAACCTCCGAATCGCTAATCAACTTCCAGCTGTCATTTACGGTAAAGATCAAGAAAGCCAGTTAATTACATTGGATCAGTTGGAGTTTAGTAAAGTTATCGAACAAACTGGTGAAACAGGTTTAATTGAAGTTGATATTGGTAAGGCTAAAATTCCTTGCATTGTTCGAGATCAGCAGGTTTCTCCAGTCAAAAATCATGTTCTACACGTCGATTTTTTCGCAGTCGACCTCAAAGAAAAAATCGAAGCTGATATTCCTTTAATCTTTATTGGGCAATCTGCTGCTGTGGTTGACGAAGACGGTACATTAATTGAAGTTAAAAGTGAAATTCACGTTGAAGCTTTGCCAACTGATTTAGTCCATGAGATTGAAGTTGATATTTCATCCTTAAAAACTTTCGAAGATGCCCTAACTATCGCTGATATTAAAGTTCCGGCTGGAATTACAATATTAGATAGTTCAGAAGATACCATCGCCAAAGTTGAACCTCCTCGTTCTGAAGAAGAGTTGGCTGCCCTTGAAGAAAAACCAGCTGAAACTGAGGCTGAAGCTATTGAAAAAGTGGAATCTGAAACAAAAGAGGGGACTGCTGAAACTCCAGCTGAAGCCGAAGCTAAAAAATCTGAAGACAAATCAGAATAAATATGCACTCTTACGGATACAATGTATTGGTGCTGGGTTGTCAGCACAATGTTTATGATGGCGAAAAAATCGCTCATGTTTTAGATCAGCTCGGGCATTTTTCAACTTCAGAGCGTGATGCTGATTTGATCATAATTTTGTCGTGTTCAGTTCGACAAAAAGCAATTGATCGAATTCACGGTAAAATTGGTTATTGGCGCAAGCTTAAAAAGCCAAAAAAAGTTATTATAACAGCCTGCGTTTTGCCAAAAGAAAAAGAGATATTTAAACCTGTTGTTGACGCTATTGTCCCGCCGACTGAAATTATCGATTACCTAATTAAGAATTATCAAATCGTAACGAGTAACGCGACACGAGTAACGCCCACTAAGATTAAAGACTTTATTCCAAAAGACTGTAAACATGCCTATGTGCCCATCACTATCGGATGTAATAACTTTTGTACCTATTGCGCCGTACCATTTACTCGTGGTCGTGAAGCATCTCGACTGGAATCCGAGATTTTACTCGAGATTGAAAATTTAGCTAACACTGGAATTTCTGAAATAACTTTGCTTGGGCAAAATGTCAACTCATTCGGACTTTCGGATTGGAATCCGCGTGATCTTCGCAAAAATCGTGATAAAACTGGCCGAGCTTGGTCAGGCGTAAATCCGTCGCCATTCGTCATCTTATTGGATCAGATAGAGAAGACAGGGAAGATACAAAAATTATCATTTTTATCGCCAAATCCACAAGATATGTCAGACGATTTACTTGACTGGATGGCTAAAAGTTCAATATTTTCACACGAATTAAACCTGCCAGTGCAGTCTGGTGATGACGAGGTATTACATCGTATGAATAGACGCTACTCTCGTCAAGAATATTTGGATCTGGTAAAGAAGATTAAAAAAGCAGTTCCTAACATTTGGCTCTCAACTGATGTTATTGTTGGTTTTCCAGGCGAGACTATCGAACAATTCGAAAATACAGTCAACCTCGTCAAACAAGTTGGCTTTAAAAAAGCCTTTATTGGCCAGTACTCGCCCCGCCCAGGCACGATATCTGCCAAATTATATGTGGATGATATTCCACAAAAAGAAAAAAAACGCAGGTGGAAAGTTTTAGATGATCTAATTAACGGCTAGTGTATTCTTATAACTCGAGGCACCCATAATCCTTGCCTCTGGACCTAAAAAAGAAGTAATATAAGAATATAAACATAAGTGTTATGAAAAAGGTCAATAATCTAACTGGATTTACGGAATTTCTTCTTTACGTCACTCCAAATGGTAAGGTTAAAGTAGAGATTTTTCTGCGTGATGAAAATATTTGGTTAACACAGGCAAAAATCGCAGAACTTTTTAATGTGGAAAGAAGCGTCGTCACTAAACACCTTCAGAACATCTTTAAAGATGGTGAGTTAGACAAATATTCAACTTGTGTAAAAATTGCACAAGTTCAAAATGAAGGAAAAAGACAAGTTAGTAGAAATGTCGAATTTTATAATCTTGATGCAATTCTGTCGGTTGGTTATCGAGTGAATAGTTCGCAAGCAACTCAATTTCGTATTTGGGCAACAGAAAGATTAAAAGAGTATATTATCAAAGGGTTCACTATGGATGATGAACGACTAAAGAGTCCTAGTAATATCTTCGGTATAGATTATTTTGAGGAACAACTTGCTCGAATACGAGATATACGGTCAAGCGAAAGGCGTATGTATCAAAAGGTTACTGATATATATGCTCAGTGTAGTGCTGATTATAATCCAAATGAAGAAATCACCAAACAATTTTTTGCCACAGTACAAAATAAGCTCCATTTTGCCATTACAGGAAAAACTGCCGCAGAAATAATTCACGAAAGAGTAGATAGCTCGAAAATAGGTATGGGGCTGACTGTTTGGAAAAACTCTCCAAAGGGCAAGATTCGAGAATTCGATGTTGTGGTCGCTAAAAATTATCTAAATGAAAAAGAACTCGATCATCTGAATAGAATAGTTACGATGTATCTTGATTATGCTGAAATGCAAGCTCAGCGAGGCATCCTGATGCGCATGAAAGACTGGGTAGAAAAATTAGATGCTTTTTTGCAGTTTAATGAAAGAGAAATTTTACAGAACAGCGGTAAAATTAGCCACGAAGTTGCTGAGGCGCTGGCACTTAAAGAATACAAAAAATATCGTGTAGTCCAAGATAAAGATTACATTTCCGATTTTGATCGGGAAGTAAGTAAGCTGTTAGAAAACAAGAAAAAAAGAAACAATAAAAAATAATTATATCTAAAGAAGTGTAACCTTGCACAAAATGGTGTCCAGGCAGAAATACGGATTGACACCGATTAATTGTTATATCTCCAAAAATCGGTTAAAATGGAAACATAAATAATTATATCTCCAAAAATGAATAATTTCTTATCGGGTAGCTTTAAACAACAGCCAGAATATAAAAGCTTTAGTCCTTCACTGATTAATCGAGAGTTTGTTTGGCAAGATAAAAAAATTAATATGTTACTTGAACAAGCAATGCGTCTTTTGGGAGAGCTAAATGCTTATTCTCATCTTGTCCCGGATGTTAATTTTTTTATACAAATGAATGTCGCCAAAGAAGCAACAAAATCAAACATGATTGAAGGCACAAAAACACAAATTGATGAGGTGCTATTGCCAAAAGAAGAAATTAACCCAGAAAAAAGAAAAGATTGGGATGAAGTTCAAAACTATATCAAGGCTATGAATTTTGCAATTGACCAGCTAAGTAATATTCCATTGAGCACTCGTCTAATAAAAGAAACGCATAAAAAATTGTTATCAGGAGTCCGTGGCAAATATAAATTGCCTGGTGAAATTAGAAAAAGTCAAAATTGGATTGGCGGTTCATCTTTATCAGATGCTTTTTATATACCACCAGATTATCAGGAACTCGCAGATTTATTAACAGATTTAGAAAAATTTTGGCACAATAATAATTTAGACATTCCTATTTTGATTAAAATTGCTATTTGTCATTATCAGTTTGAAACAGTCCATCCATTTTTAGATGGAAATGGTAGGATCGGTAGATTACTTATTACTTTGCAATTGGTTGAGTCAAACATTTTAACTAAACCAACATTATACCTTTCGGCTTTTTTTGAAAAAAATAGAACTTCTTATTATGATTCGCTGACAATCGTTAGGCAAAACAATAATCTTGAACAATGGATTAAGTTTTTTCTTAACGGGGTTGCGGAAACCGCAGATGATAGTATAGAAACATTCAAAAAAATTGTTGATTTAAGACAAAAAATCGAGAATAAGATCATGACTTTAGGAGTAATGGCCAAAAAAGCTCAGACTTTACTTCTTTTTATGTTTTCCCGACCAATCATTAATAATAAGATTGTCCAAAAAGAGCTCGACATAAGTTTTAATAGCGCAAATCGAATGATCAAATCGCTTGCAGATTTAGGGATACTAAATGAGATTACCGGCTATTCTAGAAATCGTCTATTCGTGTTAAAAGAGTATTTGGATTTGTTTAGTAAATAAGTTTACACCAAAAGAGCGTAAGCCCTACACCGAATGGTGCTGGGGCAAAAGCGAGGATTAAGATTAATACAACCAATGCCAATATTTAAGATAAATAATAAAAAATTAGAAAATATCAAAGAAACCAAGATTGACGTTGAAAAAGATATTCAAATTCTGACAGAGAATAATTTAGTAACTATTTTTGGGCTTAAAGTAGTTTCAACAGAATTCGCTCTAAGTAATCTGCGAATCGACACTTTGGCCTATAACGAAGAAGCAAAATCGTTTGTGATTATTGAATATAAACGTGATCGGAGTTTTTCGGTTATTGATCAAGGTTATGCTTATCTGGGATTAATGTTGAACAACAAAGCTGATTTTATTTTAGAATACAACGAAAAAATGTCTTCTAATCTTAAGCGTGATGATATTGATTGGTCACAATCTAGAGTAATATTTATTGCTAATTCTTTTACCACTTATCAAGAGAAAGCTCTTAATTTTAAAGATCTGCCAATCGAGTTATGGGAAGTAAAAAAGTATGACAATTTAACCATACTTTATAATCAGTTAAAGTCGGCAGATTCTAGTGAATCGATTAAAACTGTCTCAAAAAATAAAACTGTAGAATCTGTCAGTCGTGAGGTTAAAAAATATTCCATTGAAGACCACTTTAAAAGTGAGTGGAAAGAATCAAGAGAATTATTTGATATTTTACGAGAGAAGATTTTAGCATTAGGTGATAATATTGAAGAAAAGCCAAATAGAAATTACACCAGTTATAAAATTGGTTATTATCTACTCGTTGGCGTTCATCC
>Ga0076300_104_pt1 | contig 14325 bp, 18 predicted proteins | sample RifGroA2_FD_67984 | JGI IMG/M metagenome (GOLD analysis project Ga0076300, IMG submission 67984) | Berkelbacteria bacterium GW2011_GWA2_38_9 | reverse complement strand
TAGCTTGGCTAAAATTTATTTTCATAGATATATCATAACATAATGATAATTAGATCTGGAATGCAGCCTGGAAATTTTGAACTAAAACACAAAAGGCCAGCCAATCTCTCGCAAGATTTGCTGGCCTTGGAACCACCTTCAGAAACGCTGCTGCGTCCTCACTCCTCCTCATTTTTTGCCGGAATAAGTAATGGTCTTAACGACTTCGCTAGTCCAATAGCCGGCATAGTCTGGAGCCAAACTTTACCAGGTCCAACTAAGGTGGCCCAAAAAAGTGGGAATCCACCAAAGAAAACATTTTTAAAGCCGGCGAACTCAATACCACAATGAACTGATGGCTCATGAAAAGCCACGTGACCTGGCTCAGCCCTAATTGTCTCACTAGCGGACAAATTATGCTCTTCGACTTCACCATCGATGGCAAGAAAAACCCAACCCGGCCCAACTATACGTTGCATAATGAAGCCCTCACCACCAAAGGCGCCAGCAGTTAAATGCCTGATATGCAGACCTATATCTACACTTTCCTGCCCGCACAAAAAGGCGCCTTTTTGACAGATCAAGACCTGTTTAGGGAGGAGGTCAAATGTAAGAATTTTTCCAATGAATTTTGTTTTTATGTGGATTTCACCACCATCAGATGAAGAAGCATATAGTGGTATAAACAAAGATTCACCAGTCATTACTCTCTTAGCCCCTTCTAAGATACCGCCTTTTAGTTTAGTTGCTGGCTGGATCGCTTCGTTAGCGAAGTAAACAGATCCAGGTTCTGCATAAATTAATTCCCCTTTTTTCAGAGTAATAATTAATCTTTGCATCACTTCGCCTAAAACATCATAATGCATCTCTCGCTCCTCTCAAGAATCCCACACAAGAACTACTCGAACACTTATCTATACCTGAAAATCAGGTGGCTGTCAATCTCTGAGCAAGATTATTACGATAGAAGTTGGGTTAAGGTAAGGACGCCCGATTAGGCACTCTTTTTTTGTACCTTGGTTACGGCAAAGGGGATTTCTTCCCAGTCATGAACTTTGCGGATTTTTAAGTTCTTTTTCCAGACCGCGTCGAGCAGGGTAGTGTCAACCTTACTTTTTTTAAAAAGTGCCTTAAGAGCCAAAAGGTCTTTTGGGAAACATTTTTTTCCAAAACCACGCTCGGTAGTAATATCCAGGTGTGAGTCAAAAATTCGGTGGTCAGCTGTAACCATTTTTTTGACTTCTTCATACTTTATGCCCATACGTGTGTAAATAGAGCTACAATTCGGCGTGAGACTTCATCGTTCGTGGCGCCAATTATCGTGCGATCAGCATTAACGAAATCTTGCATATAATTCGATTCGGTCAAAAATTCAGGGCAAAAGGCAAAAAGTGACTTGGGATATTTTTTAATAAAACCCATAGTTGTACCAGGAATAATGGTAGATTTGAGAATAATGAATTTTTGTTTGCCATTGGTGAATTTGGTCAATTTGGTCATTGTATCGTTGATAATGCTTAGGTCAATGCCAGATTCATCTGATTTAATCGGAGTCGGTAAGCAAATAAATATAAACTCGCTTTGGTCAGCTACTTCTTTCATACTTTCAAACCCTTCTTTATATTTGTCGTAAATATGCAACTCCGCAGTTGAAAAGCCATAAGCCAAAGCTTGGCCAACGAATCCATAACCGATAATGCCGATTTTAGGTTTAAATTCGATCATGAGAAAATATTAGAAGTAAAACTTTAGTACTTAATATATTAGCAGAATTAATTAATAGCGCCTTAACGCCAACCTTGAGTTCTATGTTATCCATGAGAAGTTGTTGTTAGTTAGTCTAGGATTATACTATCAGATAGATTTTTAAAATCAAAGTTTAGTAAATTGAGTAGATTGCTCGAAGATAGATATCATGTTAGACATTGGCTACGAGAGTAGTTATTCACTTTACTCAATTTGATAAAGTCGATTTGTTAATCATTTGTTAATGATCGTTTTGTCATAGTAGAAATAAACATGCGTACGCGATTTATTTATTAATATATACAATGAAATATTCTAGGTTGACCTACGAAGTTCTCAAGCTATTGATTGAAGGCACATTTCAATTCGCGACCGAAATTATCGAAGCTGGATATTTAGCTAATAAATCTCAAGACTTTCGTGAAAGATATGAGTTGTTTAAATCTTATAATCCGAAAACTATCAAACATCGAATTAATGAGATGACAAAACTTGGTTTATTGGAACAGATTGAAGATGAATATCTACTTACCAAGCGAGGTAAGCTGCTTTATCAAAAGATGGATGCTTTTTTCCTAGATTTACCAAAAAATATTCCCTGGGATGGTCGGTTTGATATTTTGATTTTTGACATTCCTCAATTTAGAGCGCGTGAGCGAGATTTTTTACGCAATATATTAAAACGGGCTGGTTTTTTAGCTTTTCAAAAAAGTGTTTATGTCTATCCTCACGCAACCGAATCTGAGATTAGTAAAATTTTAGACTTATTTCCAGACAAACAGTTAGTACTTTTAAAGCGAGTAATTAGCCCTCAAATAGCCAAATCTTTAATCTATAGATTTAAAAAGAATAAAACTATCAAATAATTATCCGGATAAATCGCGTACGCGTGTTTATTTCTGACTTTAGTTTGCACATTAAGAAAACAGCTATTCAAATTTTTATTCAATTCTATCAAAAGTAAAGTATTTTAATTTTGAGAACGGGATATGACAATATTTTTCTATTAAGTGCATTGCATCTAAAAACACCACCTTTGACCAATCAAGATCTAACTTCCGGGAGATTTCCTTTAAATCTTTTTCAGAAGGCCCCTCGATCTCAACATAAGGAGGAATCTGTGGCCAAAAATCAATATCAACTTTTATATTGCCTAACTCAAAGGTGTGTCTTTTTTTCTCAACAAACCGACAGACAAAAAGCCCTAGAGCCTCTAAAAACTTTTTAGCTTCCTGGGCATCAGAAACATTAAACTCATATTCAATAGTACCAGTAGCCGAAATCTCAACTCGATGTTTAAAAGTTAGCACTGTCCTATCCTTATATTCTCTAAGACGAACAAACTTTCCAGCTGCTGGAGTAGGAAAGTCAAGACCATAAAAAATAGTCTCATTCAAGTGGTCAAGTCCACAATCTTGAGCTCCTAACTTTAATAGCTTTAACTTTAGGTTTTCAACATCTACTTCTAAAAATCGTACTTCAATTTCCCGATTGCTCATGTTCATTTTTTAATTAATAAATATTTCCCCTAGGTATTTTTTAATAGCGCATCAATTCCAGCTCGAAGTTCAATACTATTTTCCACGGCCAAGATTAATTATATTATTATAAAAAATTTCAAAAATCGCTGAATGTGGTGGGTTTTCGTAGATGCTAGCCAAAGAGTCGCGAAAGTATAAAAGTACTTTTTGCTTAGTTTGCCACTTTGGACTAGAAATAGCTAGATCGATAAGCTCAAAGGCGCGATCAAGACAATGCTTGAGATTTTTATCTTTACCTTTAATCGCCCAAGTTTTGGCTCGGGCTAACTCAGCTGCGATCATTAAACTTTGAGTTTGGCGGTCGTTCTGATCAAATTTTACCTGAGTAAGTGTCGGGTGAATTCTGTTGATCATCTCGGTTAATAAGATTTAAAATTATTTCTTTGACTTTTTCTCGAATTTCTTCGATTTCAATAAACATACTGCGGTTTCCCTGATTAGGTCGAATATTAATTAACGAATGATATTCGATAAAATTATTTAGATCGCTTTCAGATGGATAAAGATTAAATCCCCAAACATTTTGTTGTTTAGACCCACTTTCTAACAAAAACTGTTCAGCGTCAGCGTGCATTTCACCGCCAAGGGCTAAAATTTTTTTTTCAAGATCAACAACCCCTTTGATCATCTCGCCATAGTTTTGTTTAGCTAATTCTTTGAGTCGGTCAATTGAAATAGGGCTGTCAATTAAGTTAGTTTGAAATTGGTTATTCATAAATTTATCATAACACAAATATTAACTAATTTTCCCCTTGTTGTTCGCGCCAGAGGGCGTGGTAGAGTCCGTGACTCTCAAGTAGTTTTGTATGTGATCCTTCTTCAACAATCTTACCTTTTTCAAAAACATAAATTCGATCAGCGTGGGATATTGTCGACAGACGATGGGCTACTAGAATTCTAATTAAATTTGGTCTGATTTTTTCAATTTCTTTAATTGTATCAGTGATCGATTTTTCGGTGATAGAGTCGAGACTAGAAGTCGCCTCGTCAAAGATTAATAAATCAGGATCTCGCAGTAACGCTCTAGCAATAGCTAACCGTTGTCTTTCGCCGCCAGAAATTTTTAAACCACCTTCACCGATTTTTGTATCTAATCCATAATTACCGCGTTCGATGATCGGTAAAGCTTCAGCTGCTTTGAGAGCCTCGATCATCTGATCATCAGAAGCGCCCGGTCGAATAAATAATAAGTTGTCACGGATCGAACCAGCAAAAAGCTGAGTTTCTTGGGCTACTAAACCGATCTTTTGGCGAAACAATTCGAAGTCTATCTGGTCAGCAGAAATTTCGTCAAATAATATCTGCCCTTCGGTCGGTTGATAAAGTCCGGCTAAAAGTTTAATAGTAGTAGATTTGCCAGAACCAGATGGGCCAACCAAGGCGATGGTTTCTCCAGAACGAGCTTCAAGATTAACTTTACTTAAAACATTTGCTCCACTCTGATAAGCAAAAGAGACGTTTTTAAATTCGACGTTTTTAAGTTTGTTGATAATTTGGGCATTTTTGGGTTTTGCTTCTGGTTTTTCGTGTAAAATTTCTTCGAGTTGTTCAACTGAGGCGCGAGCTTCTTGGTATTTAGTAGCTACGTTTCCCAGTTCAGCCAGAGGATTAAAGACAAAGAAAGAATAAACAAAAAGGCTAAAAAATTCTCCTAAAGTAATCGCTTTTTCGTAAATTAACCAGACCATTAAAAAAAGCAAAGCTGATCTAAGAGCGTTAATTAGCGTGCCCTGGATAAAACTAAATTTTCGGATAAGGATGATTTTTTTAAGTTCAAGCTGTAAAATATCTTCGTTTACTTTATTCAATCTGTTTATCTCTTGATTTTCTAGGCCTAAACTTTTAACTAACTCAACATTTCGTAAAGTCTCGGTGGTAGATCCAGCCAAAGAGGCGCTTTCAGCGACGATTCGGCTTTGGGCAGTTTTTATGGAGCGGCTGATATAAAAAGTGGCAGTGCCTAAAACTGGGATGATAGAAAAATAAAGCAGTCCAACCAGAGGGTGAACAGAGAAAGCGTAGACTAAGACAAACATAATTCCAATCAGAGAAAGAAAGGCGACATTAATTAGGCCGGTTACTAGGTCTTGCGAGTCGGCGCGGGCTTTTTGAAGTTTAAGTAAAATTTCTCCAGATCTTCGGTCTTCAAAAACTCGATACGGTAAAGAGAAAGAGTGCGAAACGCCGCGAGCATACATAGCTGTGCCGAGTTTTTGAGTTATATAGTTGACATAGTAATCTTGAAAATTTTTTGCGATCCGCGAAACTAATGCTACTCCAACTGACGCCAAAAGGAGTAGTAAAACACCTCGGATAAAATCTCCTTTAGGAATTGAGGCAAATTTATTAATGTAGTTATCGACGATCATCCGAAAGATTTGTGGGTCTAAAAGAGAAAAGACTTGATTAATAATCGCCAAAATAATCGCCGCGACTAGCGGTTTTTTATAATTTTTAAGATATTTCCAAATAAATTGCATAATTATATCCTAGCTAGTTCATAGGATTTGGTCAACTCCTAAACAAATTTGATTAATAAAATAATATGAGCCAGAGTTCCCAAAATAACAAAAATATGAAAAATATCAATATATGAAAAAAGCATCCGTCTTTTAACTAGAGGATGCAAAATAACAACTGTAGCGCCGATTGTATAAAATACGCCACTGGCCAGAAGCCAAATAAATCCATAAATGCCCAGATTTGTGAGTAAATATGGATAGGTCATAATAAGCATCCAACCCATAAAAAGATAAAGTCCGACGTGCGACCATGATGGAAGCGGGTTTTTAAGAAATTTTAAAATTATACCAAAAATTGCGATCAACCAAACAGTCAGTAGTAAACCTTTTCCCCATGGTCCGTTGAGAACTAAAAGGCAAATCGGAGTATAACTGCCAGCGATCATTAAGTAAATCATGGAATGATCGATCTTTTGCACAGTCTTTTTTAAACGTGAATGTTTAGGAATAGCATGATAAACAGCGCTGCAAAGGTATAAAAGGACCATGAAAATGCCAAAAATTACAAAACTAATTAAGCGGCGAGGCCACTCGTCGAGAAGTCGACCAAAGAAAATTAACATAACATACCCCTCAAGTGCTAAGAAAAATGAGATTATATTAATTGTGTTAGTGACAATTGTCTTTCGTTTATACATATATACATACTTATAGTGTAATCTTATCATATGGGCATGCATACACACTACCATAAAGGAACTACAGTATTTATCAGATTAAAATCTGGTGAAGTTATCGTTGGAAAATTTTTTGATCACAAAAGTGGAAAAGTGCTATTAGAAGATGGTCAGACAATCGCTCTATCTGAGGTTAAGGCCATGTCGGTCCGCAAGCTTAAGTCGAAGATTATTTAATCTTAATATCGCCAATAGTTATTATTTTTCTTGTGATCCAACTCGATCTGCCTACGGCAGATCTCGAACAGTCGATCCCTACGAAAAATAATAAACTGCTGGCTCATCGTGCTCTCAAATACTCTTTTAATTTTTCAAAGGCTAATCGTCGGTGGCTAATTTTGTTTTTTTCTTCAATCGTCATCTCGGCAAATGTTTTATCAAATCTATCTGGCTGAAAGATAATATCCCAGCCAAAATTAGTTTCTCCGCGCGGCAGCACAATCTGACCAGAAATTACTCCTTCAAAAAATCGAATATTAGTCTGGTCAAAATATCCTATGACCGCTTTTGCTTCAGCTTGGTGGTCGGGATATTTAAATACTAATTCGGCCAGTTTTGGGTAACCCACGGTTTTGTGGAACCACTTAATTAGTGGTCCTGGCAAACCATCGAGACATTTGATGTAAAGTCCAGTATCTTCGACTATCAACTGGCCATCGTGGTGTTGGCCAGCTTCTTTGAGTTTAGCCTCAATAACTTTTTGCGGATCGATTTCTTGAATTTCTGGTAAATCAATATCCAGCTGTTCGAGTTGAGGAATTATAAGCTTTGCTTCTTGGAATTTATTTTTATTGCCGGTGATAAAATAGCTCATTGGTTAATTTTTACTCATAGCTTTTAATTTTAGATCTTTTGGCAGTTTCTCTATCGCATATCTTAGAGCGGTGCGAGGCATTTTGTCTCGTCGATCGAATACATACTTAAAAATCTCTTGTGGCCAGATTTTGGATGCTTCTTTAAGCATCCAGCCGTAACCTTTTTGAACGAGGTTGTCTGGGTCTGAAAACAATGAGTCAGCAATTTGAAAAACCTGATTTAAAAGGGAAATAGGGAGAGTGGGGGGAATAGGGAGAATTGAGGATTTAGAAGAAAAAAAAGGGTGGTGGAGGGGGTAGATTAAAGAAACAGCAGCAGCGCGGCGGAACCAGCGATTTTTGGATTTGGTCCAAGTTTTTAACTCTGTAAATAACTCCGGATATTTTTGAACTAAGTAGCCAACAGCATGGGTGCAAAAGATATCGCACGATGCCCAGTTGTTTACGTATTGATCGATCCAATTTGTAAACCGTATAAAATCCGCTTTTCCCAATTTTTTTAAAAGTCGATTGGTCCAGTTAATGGCTACAAAGGTTTCTTCGATGAAGCCGTTTTGCCAAAGTTCTTCACAGATCGTGAAAATTTGATCTTTCGGTAATTTTTTAACCTCCGGCCAAAATTTAGCAGCAACCAGTTTAACCTGCGGCGACCGAACTCCCAAAACTTGTATTTCTTCTTTAAAAAACCTCGAGGCACCAGCTTGAAATTTTGTGTCAACGTATTTACGAAGTTCGGCTTTGGTTAAAGAAGATAAAGAAGACATAGAAGGTTAAGATTAAATGTTATTTCAAATAAATTTAGCTACTTCGGATAATTCTGCTTCAGATGAGGTTTGGCGTTCGCCTGATCAATAGAGCACAATACATAATAGCAGAATACAGAATTTGGAAAAAAGAATAAAGAGAGCTAGTTAAGTTTTTTATTTAGTTGGATACTATATGGTTTATAACCTAATTTTTGATAAAAGCTAACTGCATTTTGATTAAATGCATAAACAAGCACTGCGAGGTCTGAAAGTTTACGATCTTTGGCCCATTTTTCAACTTCCTGCATCAGGAGAGAGCCGATACCCTGACGGTGATAGTCAGGTAGCACATAAAGATCGCCAATATACACCCTATGATATCCATAAGTAACATTGTTACCCGTTTCCTTTTCGATAAATGCATAAATGAGTCCAACTGCACGATCGTTCACCACAGCTACAAGAAGTAAACTTTTATTATCTTCCAACATATTTAAGAATTCACCTTTTGATTGAGGCTTTGTAGGTGTTTTTTTATACGTCAAAGGAATATTTTGCTGATTTAGTGTGTACAACTCAAAATAAAGGGAATTAACCACTTTGTAATCAGCTTCAGTTGCTTTTCGAATTTTTATTTCTTCTTTGATCATTTCGAATTATTCTTAATATGTAGCAGTTTGTACAGTGTGAGTTGGGGTGAGGGATCCCTTTAAAAAAGAGACCCCTCTGAATCGAGACTGGCATCAGACGATCACCGGTATTTGGGAGGGACATAGCTTTTGCCCACACCCTGATTCTTCGCTGGACGTGGCCCTTTCGGGTTGGTCTTTTGGTGTCGGTCTTTGTTGCCTTTCCACGCACCTTTCGATTGTTTCGGCCTATCGTGCGCCATGACAATTACCTCCTTCCCTGTCGCAATATAGGTAAATCAACTTATCAAAATTTAATAAGGATTTCCTTAATTCGAATCTAACAGAGAGAGAGAGTTGTCAAGGGTTTTTTTGTGCCGCGAAAATAATTATTAGATTGATATTATCAGACTACTTGGTTAATGCAAAGTAAATGACATAAATCCACGACAAGATTCCATGTAAAATCGCATAGAGAATCGAATGATACTGTGACCACGAGATTGTGATGGCTAAAGCTGAGCCAAAGGTTATTCCAGCTTTAACTGCGCTACCGCCTACGTTTTTCATTTTCGTTTTGTTAGAATTAAATCTTACTTTGAATATTTGTTGATCAGTTCTTGAGCTTTTTGTTTGGTGGAACGGCGGGTGCTGTGCAGCTGACTTTTAATAAATTTGATGACCGATCGTTTACTTTTAAGAATATCAATTAGTGGGTCAACTGCTTCCAAAACAAATCCAGCGGCAATTTTAGAGCACTCTGCAGTTTCATATTTATACGTTTCAACGAAGATTAACTCTTTAGTTATTTCATCACGAAGTTCAGGCTTAGCTTGAGCGATCTTAGCCAGAGCCATGATAGTGTTATTAGCCGTGATCATCGTTCCGGTATTCAGCTGGTTATAAAGTTTACCAATCACACGCTCAACTTTTTCTTTACTATCAACCACTGCGAGATTGCCAATGATCATAATGCCGTTCCACTTGAGAATCTTATTCTTATTTTCTAAAAGTTCAGCCAATTTATCAAAATATGCATAAACCTTTTTTGGATATTTTTCTGATAGCAAAATAGCAATCTTTGCTGACCGAAATTTGGTTGTTGCCACTGATGAAAAAATACCATCGATAATTTCTTGAATATATTTCTTATCTTGAGTAACTAAGTCAGCTAATTCCTCAGGTCGCCAATCCTTTTTTGTAAGTTCTTGTTGGAGATTCATAGTTATGAAATGATTTAGTCCAATAAATTTAAAAGAGTTTTGACTTTCATGGTGGCCACGCCGACGACGCTATCTCCACCGCCATAGTACATATATATCGTGTCTTTGATAATAACACTTCCACAAGGGAAAACGACATTAGGAAATTGTCCTACTTTTTCATACTCAGTTTGTGGTTCGAAGATAAAATTCGTTGTTCGGCCGATAATATTTGTTGGGTCATTTTTATCCAGCAGTACCGCGCCCACCCGATAGACATTATCATCAGATACGCCATGATAGAGCATTATCCATCCAGAACTAACTTTCATTGGCGGGCTAGAGATGCCTAATTTTTTACTATCCCAAAAACCTTTACGCAGCAAAAGCCATCTTCGCTCTTCAAGCCAGCCAGTAGCTTCAAATTTTAAATCTGGCACAAAAGCAATATCGATGTCATCCCCAATTCGATGAAAGATTAAATACTGTCCATTAACTTTTTCAGGAAAAATGCAGGCATCTTTATCAGCCATACCAGATGGAGAAATAAGCTTTGAAGCAGACCAGTTCCATTTTTGACTAATGAAATCAGCAACTGCAATCGATGTTACAGCTACTCTTGGCGGTTCAGCTCCATTATAGGCGGTATAAAACATATAAAATCGATCATCTATTTTTGTTATTCGTGGATCTTCACATCCAGAATTACCACCCGGGACCTTTTTCATCTCAAAGTCATTTCTTGGGGTATAAATTGGGTCAGGGCTTCGGTATGAAATGTTCATACCATCGTCGCTATTTGCATATCCCATAACTGATGTATTATCCTCTGACATAGCTCGGTAGACAATATGAACTTTATTATTTTCATAAACTGCAGCCGGATTAAATGCTGCCCTAGATTCCCACGAACTTTCTGGTTTTGGAGAAATTATTGGATTATTTTTTGACCGAATAAAGCTTAATTTTTCTTCTTTAACATCGGTCAAGATATGTTGGAGTAAATGTCCGAACTTGGTACTAGCACAAGCAATCACTGTGTCAGCTGCTCCATAATAAATTCTTAACTCATTACCAAGTGCCAGTGCTCCAGATGGAAAAATGATATTGGGGATAATACCATATCTTTCATAAATTTCTTCAGGAACCATTAAAGGCATGTCTGTTGAAGCGATAATTTTCCGTGGATCATTTAAGCCAAGTAAAGCTGCCTCAATTCCAAAAAGTTTATTATCTGAGAAGTAATTTTTAATATACGAGTATATAACAAGCCAACCAACCGGAGTTTTAATCGGGGGAGCTCCCAATTCAATTTGGTCAGAAGGACTGCGTTGTAAATCAATTGAGTGAGATTTCAAATCTTTATACCATGATAGCCAGTAATCTTGTGACCACATCTGATTGATTCGATCGAATGAGGCGATGGCAATTTTAGAGGGAGGCATGTCAGTATTAGCTGTGAGAATTGAATAAATCTTACCATTAATTCTTTCTGGAAACATGGCCATAGCTTTGGCATTAAAAGGTGTGATAAGATGTTTTTCTTGAATTGTCTGGAAATCTTTGGTAATGGCCAAGCCAATTTTAATGCCAGCAGCATTAAATGGATAAGTTGAAAGAGCAGTATAAAAGATATAATATTTACCTTCAAATTCGGTTACGCGAGGGTCTTCGCAACCATAGATTTCCCAATGTTCTTGAGGAGAAATTAGCTTTCTCCTTTTAATAAAACGAAAGCCGTCGCGGCTTTCAGCTAGTCCAATATTGGAAATCTGCATTTCAATATCGGTTGTTGAGTGATAGTGAGGAATCGAAATGGCTCGATAAGTGAGAAATATTTTGTCCCTGAACTTGATGGGGCAGCCGTTTAAGACAGCTTCAGCTTCCCATTCATTGCTGGTATCTGGCTTTAGAATGGGATTTTTAGAATAGCGATTAACTTTTAGCATTATTGGTTTTTTTAGGTTTAAGAGTTTTAAGCTTCGGCTTTTCTTTGTTAATAAGTTGATCTAAAAATGTTTCAAGATTGGCTGTGGCTACACATACCACAGTATCAGCTCCACCGTAATAGACAAACAGTGTGCCGCTCATAACTACAGCCCCGCAAGGATAGGCAATTCCAGCTTTATGGCCCTCGTTTTCATACCAATCTGTTGGTTCCAAAATCGGTTCATCAGTGCGCACCAAAACTTTGACTGGATTATGAAGATCCAAAAGCATGGCGCCAATCATATAACGACGGGCATCTTTATCATCCACTCCATAGTAAATTAATAACCAACCTTTTTTAGTTTTAATTGGTGGTGCTCCAGCCCCGATTTTGCGACTATCCCAAAATTTTCTACTTCTGACCTTGATCGAATATTTTCCAGGCAGGTACTCACCATCTTCAAAATCTAAGTCGTTTACGAAATCAATTAAGATATTAGGAAAAATGCGGTGCATGACTACATATTTCCCTCTGATTTTTTCAGGAAAAACAACCCCACTTTTATCAACAATCCCCGGAGGTGAGATAATTTTAACGCCGTCCCATTTCCACTTTCTATTCAAAAAGTCGTCGAGAGAGATCGAAGTAATGGCTAAGCGCGGAATATCCCAACCATCAAAAGCCACAAAGAACATGTAAACTCGATCATCAATCACTGTAACACGAGGATCTTCTGAACCGTTCCAGCCACCACCAGAGTTATATTCTAAAAGATTATAAAGAGATTTACCGTCTTTAACAGGTTGTTTTAGGTATGTGAATATTGGCTCATCGAGCCGCTCAACAATATCAATACCATTTTCACTTAGTGCATAACCAATTCTTGAAACGCCATCACTACCAAGTGCGCGGTACAAAAGATGGACTCGGCCGTCTTCATAAAAAGCAGCCGGATTAAATGTTTGAACAGATTCCCATTCGTTTTCTTTAATAGGAGCGATTATTGGATTTTTTTCAGATTTTTTTAAAAAATTAATAATCGAAGATTTGAAAGAAAATTTAGGAGGTCGACTCTTATTTTTTTTGAATAAGATATTTTTTTGTTTGGCAATTTTTTGTTTTTTGGCCATTTTAGAGATGTAAAGATAAAGTTTTATTTTCTAAGTTATGACCCTATGAGAACGAAGTTTGGTGGAATAGTCTATATTTAGTCTAGTACGATTTAAATATCTTGGAAAGTATATGGGACAGATTATCAATTAGTTAGCCATTGCTCTTGAAAACTAATGAGATTGAGTTGACACAATAACGAGTATTTTTATCAGTCAAACCTTCATCAGTGAATATGTGGCCAAGATGAGCGCCACAATTATTACAGATTATTTCAGTTCGAAATCCGTCTGCATCCGGAATACGCTTTAATGCATTTTTTATCTGATCGTCAAAGCTTGGCCAACCACAATCTGATTTAAATTTATCATCTGAATTAAAAAGTGGAGCATTGCAGCGTTTGCAAACGTAAACGCCTTTTTTAAAGTGATCATTATGTTTACCTGAAAATGGCGCTTCAGTAGCTTTATCTTCTATAACTGCTTTTTCTTCATCTGTTAGGGTGTTGTATTTCATATTATTTTTTCTGTGTGTCATCCCCAACTTGATTGGGGATCCAGACGAAGTTCAAGATCTGGATTCCCACTTTCGTGGGAATGACAATACGGTGGTAATTTATTTAACCAGAGCCGAAACTAAAACTCCGGCAGTAACCAATAAGCCACCTACAACATTCCCAGCGGTTGGCTTTTCACTCAGAAAGATAAAAGCGAGAATAATTGTTAAAGCAACACTCAGTTTATCAATCGGTGCGACTCGGGATGCTTCACCGAGTTGTAAGGCTTTGTAGTAAAAAATCCAAGATAGGCCAGTGGCAATTGCAGACAAAATTATGAAAGTGTATGAATATCCAGAGATTTTCGTTAAATCCTTGGCATTTCCCTGTATCAGAACAATCGCCCAGGCAAAAAAAACTATAATAATTGTTCGAATAGCCACAGCTAAATTACTATCGATGCCCTTGATTCCGATTTTACCGAAAATAGCCACCAGCGAGGCAAAGAAAGCTGAAAGGACGGCGTAAGTTATCCAGCTCATAGTTTTGGAATATTGAATATTGAATGTCGAATATCGCAAAGAAGTGTTAGGATTTCATCTTCGATATTCCACATTCGAAATTCTATATTCAATCCTCAACTACAAATATTTAGCTTTAAAGTCTTGCTCATCTGCATATTTAGCAAATTCTTTATGATGAGTCGGGGTAATAAAATCCAGGTCATCATTATTGTGCATAACTCCGCACCAATATTTTTCAGTAGCAGCAGCAATTTGAGTCCAGTAGCGCACAGCGCCATTGCCGTAACCACAGTAAGTACAATATAACTTTTGCGGCCAGCTTAGATATTGCAATCTATGGCGGTCGAGTTTGATGTACTGACGCCTTTTAATGTATGGAATGTCGTACATATAAAAAGCCACCCGGTG
>Ga0076300_114_pt1 | contig 14588 bp, 10 predicted proteins | sample RifGroA2_FD_67984 | JGI IMG/M metagenome (GOLD analysis project Ga0076300, IMG submission 67984) | Berkelbacteria bacterium GW2011_GWA2_38_9 | reverse complement strand
AAATCTGCCTTTATCTTAGTTATCGCGAGGGTTGGGGAATTGTCCCACATGAAGCGATGGCTTGCGGCTTGCCGTCAGTCGTCTATGATTTGCCAGTTTATCAAGAACATATTGCCAAATCGCCGTCTGTTTTTCGAGTTCCTGTTGGCGACTGGCAGGCAGCTACCAAGAAGGTAATAGAGATAATTAGGGAGAAGAGGGAGATGTGGGAGAAGTGGAATAAAGACGGGAAAAGCTTTGTGAAAAATTATGGTTGGGAAAAAATTGCTAAGCAAGAATTTGAAATACTTTCTAGCTTTTGGCAACATAATATGGTAGTCTAAAAATTACATAATTTAAATCAATTATATGAGAACTTTAATTACTGGGGGAGCGGGATTTATTGGAATTAATTTGGCTAAAAAAATATTGGAAACTGGCGAAGATGTCGTCGTCGTCGACAATTTTTTTCGTCCAGGTACTTTACAAAATTTTAAATGGCTTGAAGAGCAGCAGTTTCCCGGAAATCTTTCAGTAATCAGCCTCGATGTGCGCATTGACTGGAAGCGACTGAAGAAAATTATTGATGATTACCAAATTGACGCTTTATATCATTTAGCAGGCCAAGTTGCGGTGACAACTTCTGTTGTCAATCCACGTGAAGATTTCGAAATCAATGCTCTGGGCACTTTTAATGTTCTCGAAGCTATTCGCCTTTCTGAGCGAAAACCACTTATCATTTACACCTCTACCAACAAAGTATTTGGCGGCATGGAAGATATTGAGATTGTTGAGAGAGAAAAAGATTATATTTATAAAGATTTTCCACTGGGCATACCTGAATCAAGAACTTTAGATTTCCATTCACCATATGGCTGTTCAAAGGGTGCAGCAGATCAGTACGTTCATGATTATGGTCGAATTTATGGGCTCAAAACGGTTGTTTTTCGTCAGTCTGCCATTTATGGCCTGCGCCAGATGGGCGTTGAAGATCAAGGTTGGGTAGCTTGGTTTACAATTGCTGCGGTTTGCAATAAAAAGATTACGATATATGGCAATGGTAAACAGGTACGAGACGTACTCTTTGTTGATGATTTAGTTAATGCGTTCCAGTTGGCAACAGATAACATTCACAAAACAGCTGGAAAAGTTTTCAACATTGGTGGCGGTCCCAATTTTAAAATGTCTCTACTAGAATGTTTGGGCATGCTTGAGGAACTATTAGGCAAGAAGATAGAGCTGACTTTCGATAACTGGCGTCCTGGTGACCAACCAGTTTACATATCTGACATTCGAAAAGCTAAAGAAACGTTTGGCTGGGAGCCTAAAATTGGCCTACAAGAAGGTGTTCGACGATTATTTGAATGGGTAAAAGCAAACACCGAACTCTTTGCATACATCGAACACAATCCAGTTTTTAAAAAGTAATTTTTGCAATTTTAGTAAGTTGAATATCTAGATACCAGCTTGGCTATTCAATTTAGGATTAAAAACTGCTACTATAAATATGCAAAATCAGTCAAAATATCTTTGGCTTTTTTAATCTATAAATTTTTAAATGTCTGAGAATAAAAAACTTAAAATTTTAGTTGCACCGGGTGCTTATGTTATTAACGACAACCGAACTGAGAGTTTAGGTACGATGACCTATTATATTTTGCGTGAACTCGGAAAATTAGGTGTTCAGACAACTGCTTTAACCATGAAAGCGGAAATATCAGATCCAATCCCCAACTGCCGGATTATAGAACTATTACCTAGTCAAAAAATTACCCAACTCGGTCTATTACGGTTCATGACTAAATATTATCAGGTTGGGAAGAAACTATTAAAAACTCAAAATTTCGATGTGATCCATCACATGTTTCCATTTGGATGGGAAGTTGGCTTTAACCCACTGGTTCTTCGTGGTCACACAAAAAATTTACCATTCGTCATTGGTCCGCTGCTTGCACCACATACAACTAAGGTAAATCTGTCCGATGAAAAAAATATTACCAAATCTTATGGTAATAAGGCCAAAAGCATAAGTCTAAAAGAAAGATTTGGATCGAGCGTTTTTAACTCGGTTGTTTCAGTTGGTAAGAAAAAGGCTTTCTCCATGTTTCAAGAAACTTTAACTCGCGCTGATTGGGTAGTGTCTGGCGATTTGCACACCCAACGAAGTTTTTCGAAATATGTTGATGAAGGTAAACACTCGGTCTTTCGGATTGGTATTGATCTTGATCAATATAAACCTGACGTAGAGACACGCGGCGGCGTGTCTCAAAAAGAAGTTAGCTCGAAAAGAGTTGAGATTTTAACTGTTGGCTATTTAGTTGAACGCAAGGGGATTAAGTATTTAATCGAAGGATTTGCTAAAATTGCTAAAAAATATCCAGACTCGTATATTAAAGTAGTTGGTGATGGGCCAGCGCGATCTGATCTTGAAAAGTTAGCTAAAGATTTGGGCATTGGTGACCGCATTGAGTTTTTGGGTAGTCTAAAATATTATGAGGTTATTCCCCACTACCATTCATGTGATATTTTTTGCTTGCCAGCGTTATCTGAAACTTGGGTGGTGGCGCAAGAAGCAATGGCTTGTGGCAAACCTGTTATATTGACTGATACTGGCTCACACCCTGAACATGTGCCAGATGGAAAAGTCGGGCTTTTAGTTCCACTTCAAGACAGTCAAGCTGTAGCTAACGCTCTTGAAAAAATGTTGGCCGATCCTAAAAAACGTCAAGAAATGGGCCTGGCCGCTCGTCGCCATATTGAGGAAAATTATGATTGGTCAAAGATTGCGGGGCAGTATCTTGAACTTTATAAGAAATTGACTAAATAAACTATTAAATCAAAGTTAAAAGTCAAATCTCAAAAGTCAAAAATAAAAGTAAAAATTCAAAATTTGTATATTTTGCTTTTAACTTTTAACTTAAATTTTCGACTTTTGCCTTTTAAGTTTTGACTTAATTCAGTATCAAACTTATGTCACTTAAAATAAAAACTTTTTTAAAAATTCACTGGCAGTTTATACTGGCCTTTATTTTGGTAATCTGGGCATTCCATCGTTGGTTTGGGGCTGGCATGATCACTTGGGGAGACTGGTGGCCAGAATCCATTGACTCATATTTAGGTTGGCTAAAGCCTAATCTGTGGTCTAACTCAAAAGAATTAGGCATGAATATGCTCAAGGAATTTTCGGCACCAGTGTGGATTCCTTCGTTCATGACAGCTGGTTGGCTGGCACATCTATTTAATTTTAAGTATGAGTGGATAGAAAAAATAATCTGGTACTGGCCATATGTGTTTGTGGCGCCAATCTCATTTTATTATTTCTGGAAAACCTTTTTTCCAAAAAACAGCCATGGCACTTTGGCTGGGATTTTATTTTTCACGATCAATACTTATTCGATGCTTTTAACCATGGGCGGTCAAGTAAATATGGCGGTGGTTTATGCTCTTACTCCAGCTGTCCTTGCTCTCTTAAAAAGATATGTTGAAACTAAAAATATTCGAACTGGCGTTTTGCTCGGATTATTAGTGACGCTGGCAATTTCGTATGAGGTTAGAGGCGTCATGCTTATGACCATGCTAGTTATACTTTTTTTGGTTTTTTTCTGGAAAAAGATTGGCTTCAAAACAGTCGTTTTAAGTTTGTTATGGTATTTTTCAATCCCGATTCTTTTAAATATGTGGTGGATTATTCCATTTGTTTTCCAAAAACAGACTGAACTTTTACCAGCTACTTATGATCAAGCCAAGTGGGTGGTGGAATCTAGTTATGCTGATTTTGCTCATGCCATCACTCTGTTTCATCCGCAGTGGTATGATAATGTTTTAGGAAAAATTAATCCGATTCCGCCACTTTTCTTCTTAATTCCACTTATTCTGATTCCATCAATATTATGGTCAAAAAGAGAGCCGTTTATTAAATTTTTTACCTTAGTAGCTATAGTGAGCATATTTCTGGCTAAAGGAGCAAATGAGCCATTTGGGGTAATCTACATTGAATTTTTTAAACATGTGCCTGGGTTTAGTGCTTTTCGCGATCCGAGTAAATTTAATGTTTTTTTGGCTCTGGCATACAGTACTTTGTTTGCGTTTTTGGTTGATCAAGTTTATAGATTGATTGCTCAGAATAAAATTTGGCGAAATCTGGCATTCGTCATATTGTCTATTATGCCCATTATTTGGCTTTGGCCAGTTTATAACCAAAAAATCGACGGCACATTTAATCTTATTCAAAAACCAACCAAAGCTTATCAAGAATTTACTGATGCGCTAATTAACGACCATAACTTTTCGCGCACCCTTTGGCTGCCTAAAAAACAGAGATTTGCCTATTTTTCAGAACTGCATCCTCGAATTAGCCTTGATAGCGAAATTCATAGCTCGTTATACTATTTAAAAAACAAGGCTCAAGAAACCCAAGACGCGCTTACTCACCCATTAAGTGAATACTTGCTGCAAGATGCTGGGGTGAAATATGTCGTTGTGCCAGATGACGATACTCAAGATATCTATAAAGATTATCATTCCAAAGAATTTTATCAAAATCTGGCTAGCCAAACTCCTTGGTTATCTAAACGGACTGATCTGAAATTAAGTGTCTATGAGATTAAAAATCCAGAAGATATTGTGTATGTTCGAAATAATTGGTTTTTTGTTAACACTTTTGATACCGATTTAGTTAGTGACTATCTTAAAAAACAAAACGAAAAACTTGGTCTAGTTTTGTCTGACTATAAAAATGCACCCGAAGTTAGTCAACCAGTGAGCAAAGATATGCCCTATCTATTTTTGCTAAGAATTCCTGATCAGGTTGAGCAAGTTGCGAATGGTAAAGATTTAGTTAATCAAAACCATTTAGCTAACATTCAAGAAATTGATTTGAATATTTTGCGCAATGAGCCATCAACATTTTTCATTCCCAAAGAAAATATTGATAGTTTTGAGTGGCTTAAAATTGATAATGATTTAGTTAGTCTCGATACAAAAGAAACGAGCCCTTGGAATCCAAATTTTTATGAAATACGAATTCCAGCTTATGAAGTTGGTTGGCACAAACTTTATCTTAAAGCTAAGGTTGGTGAAAATTTGTTTACTGATGGCCAGATCGATGCTGATTTTGATCCGCAAAGCCAGTACTGTGTTTCAACATCTATGAACGAAATTTTATCCAATACCCAAACTGTGCCTGGAGGCTTTGATGGTGGCCAGTTTTTAAAGATGCATTCTCTAGCTAACCCAAGCTGTTTTTCGAGGTATATAAAAATTCCAAACAACAAGACAAATTTTCACTTGGAATTCGACTATCAGTATAAGTTTGGTGAACATCCGATTGTCAAAGTGGTTGAATCAGGTGGGGTTAATCATATTTTGAACTTGAAAGATTTTTATCCTCAACCTGAAAACCAAAGTAACCGTTGGCACCATTTTGAGCAATTTATTGCTTTGGCTCCTGGCACTAAAACGGTGACAGTTTCGTTAAATATGGAGCCAGCGCCGAATTTTAATCAAGTTGGCGCTAGCGAATCTTGGTTTGACAATGTTCAGTTTTACCCAAATAGTATAAATCCACACGAGTTTATTTACTGGGGAAATCTATTCCAAATTCAGTCCAATCTTGATCCTTCAACAGTTGCCATTAAAAAAATCAGTAACGGCCAGTTTCAAGCAACGATTTCTGGCACCAAAAATCCACAGATAGTTATTTTGAACACCATGTTTAATCCAGATTGGTCAGCCACTACATCGGATAAATCTGTTCCAACTCATCTTAAGGTCAACGGATTTGCCAATGGCTTTATTGTCCCTGATAAAGAAGGAACTTATAAAATTAATTTAGATTTTAGTTTAATGTCTCGGGTGCCATTAGGCCTGGCTATCTCGTTAACAGCTTTGGTGGCGCTAATCGCAATATTAATCTTTTCCAAAATTACTAATCTAAAACAGACAAAAAATGAAAAATAAATTTTTAGACAAAATTAACCAATTTTTCGCATCAATCTCGGATCGAGAAATTGCCACAATGGCCATATTTTTTCCAATCGCTTACGTGGTTGAGTTGGTTTTGAGTCGGGTGCAAAATCAGGAAGATTCAATTAAATCTGTGATCGGCTTTTGGATTATTTTAGTTGCTCTGCGGTTTCCAAGTCTTTATGTGGTATCGCTTTTTATGGCTGCTTTATCTTTTATTTTTACTGGGGGTATTCAAATTTTCAAAACTGACCGATTTGTTGAAATTGGCCCCTTGGCCGGTTTTGGTTTTTTACTTATAGCGATAATTCAGATGACAACTTTAGAATGGAAAAAGAAAAAATCTCATGATCAAGTATAAGAATACTTTTTTTTGGCTGGTACTTGTTGGCTCAATTTTGTTTATTTATGGCCGATGGTTATTACCGGGTGATTTAACATGGGGCGATTGGTCTACCTGGCCCAAAGCAGCATTACTCGAATGGCGCCAATTCAATATTTGGTGGGATCAAACCACTTTAGGAAGAAGTTTCTTGGATTTAGGTTCAGCCTTGTGGGCACCATTTTTTTGGCTAGGCGGGCAATTAGCACATTTTTTAAATCTACCATTTAATGTAATCAGCCGAATACTCTGGTATGGTCCTTTCATCTTTTTTTCTTTAATTAGCATGCCGATTTTTTGGAAGGAAATAATTTCCAAATCATCAGACGGCTGGTTTATTGCCACATTTTTATACACAATCAACACTTATGCCTTACTTTTAACAATGGGCGGACATATTTCAGTCGCCATGGTTTTGGCTATGGCTCCTCTTTTGGTGGCCATATCTATTAAAGCCATCAGATCAAAACAAGTAGTTTGGATTTTAACTTCGACACTACTCTGGATTATCGCTTCGTACTACGAACCGCGAATTACTCTTTTAGTAATTTTCCTAACTCTCGTCTCGGCGTGTATATTTTTAACCAGAAAAAACCTCTGGCGTACTTTTATTATCTTTGGGTGGTATGGTCTATCTTTAGTTCTGGCGCACTTATGGTGGGTGATACCGCTTCTGACACAAAAATCAAATACCTTAATTCCATCTACTCATTTATCAGTTGATAAAAGTTACATCGATTTTACCCACGCGCTACTTTTGTACCACCCTCAGTGGCCCAATAATGTTCTGGGGCAGATCAATAGCGTGCCAATAATCTACGTTGTTTTTCCAGTGATGATAATTATTGTCAACTGGCTAGCCTGGAAAAAAAATCAATTTAAAAAAACTATAGCCATTTTATCTCTGCTATATTTGCTCGGAGCGTTTTTAAGTAAAGGTGATAATCCGCCTTTTGGAGGTATTTATCATTTTCTTTTTGACCATTTTGTATTTTTTAAGCCTTTTAGGGATGCAAGTAAGTTTATGTTGTTCTTAATGTTTGCTTCTAGTATTATCATTGGTCTGGGCTTTCATTTGTGGCAGACAAAGTCAAAAGTTTTTAAAACAAGCTTAGGCTTGTTGGCAGCGATTGCCTACTTATTAATCATTTTTGTGCCTGCGCTTGAACTTCCAACCATGGGTACTTTTTCAGCAAAAACCAAGCCACAAGCTTATAAAGAAGTTGATCGAATCATCAAAGATAATCAGAATTTTTCACGAACCATCTGGATGCCTAGACCAAGCAGATTCTCATTTTTTTCAAGCCAACACCCAAATATTAATTTAACTGAAACTCTCTATAATGATTGGGTAAACTTTACTTCAAATGCCGGAGAAGGTATAAATTTTATCTCAAGCCCAATCGCTAACCTTATGTTTGATACAGCTAGTGTCCAATATCTAGCCATTCCGTATGATAGTGAGAATGATATTTACAAAGATTACAAACCACAAAAAGAGTATATTGCGGCAGCAAGCAGTGCTTCTTGGCTAAAACTATCCAATAACGGAAATGTTCAAATGTTTGAAAATTCGGGTTATTATCCCAAAATATCCATTTCTAATAATCTCAATGTATTATCATCTTATGATCTATATCCTGAATTTTTAGATCAACATCTAATTCAAGATAAATATCCTTCTTATATTTTTTCAGATCAAAAGTCTGATAAATTAGCTATGCCCCAACCAACGAATCTAATTAGCGGTCTTGAAGACATTAAGACGATTAATGCAACTACCTATCAGGCTAAGCTACCAATTTACTTATCTGGTGAGTACAATATTGAGAAAGCTGCGGATATTTCTTCTATTCATATCGGTAACCAAGTCGTTGCTGATAATCGGACTTACTTGAAAGCTGGTAAACACGATGTGGTGATTTATAAAAATATCACAAGCTTACCACAACAAAATTTATTTCTAGATCAAAGTATTTATAATTGTGGAAGCTCGAATGATGTGGCAGTTTTTAACCAAACCTATTATGATGAACGTCAGATTCAACTTTTATCAAATGGTCATGTTAGCTGCATGGCAATAGAATTAAGCAATTTAACTCCGGGGCGCCAATATGAATTTTTATTAAAAGGTGATTTGGTGGGTAGTGGTAAATTTACTATTAAATCAGTAACTGATTCAGGTGATAACAAAGCAACAGATTATGAATATGCACAGGATGAGGCAAATTATTCAACCTATCTGCAATTTAAAACAGTCAAAAATGTTCAGTCTGCCACGCTATTTTTACAAATTGTCGGCGAAAACGCCAAGATGATAGTTAACCAGCTAAATCTGATCGGGCCGATTAACCAGTTATCACCAGATTCTGTACTTCTACTTAATACTTCTCATAATTCGACTGATGCTCAACAAGTTCAGCCGAAAATTACCCAAGAATCGCCTTCTCATTATCAAGTTAGTTTTTTTGACGTTCGGCATCCATTTTACCTAAATCTAAGTACAACCTACCATCCGAACTGGCAAGCAAGTATAATAAATAATAATAAAGCCGAGCGAATCACTCAGCATTTTATTCAAGCCGGATGGGCTAATGGTTGGCAAGTTAATAAAACAGGTGATTTTATTATTGATATTGTATTTACACCCTTAGACTCTTTTAATCGGTGGAAATATGTAAGTTTAAGCTGGCTTATGATTTTGTTTGGATTACTTCTGCTCAGTACCATCGCACGATTTAAAAAATACAAACCCAAAGCTCAACATTAATCTTTTGCGCAAAAAACCAGATCAGAATGTTTAAATTATTTATTAAAGAAATTAGACTCCACCAGTGGGTAAAAAATATTTTAATTTTTTTACCTGCTATTTTTGCTAACAAAATTTTTAACCTCAACAATCTATATTTTTTGGCATTCGCCTTTCTGGCTTTTTCTCTAACGGCAAGTAGCCTGTATATTATTAATGATATCTTTGATCGAGACAAAGATAGAGCGCATCCAGAGAAAAAAGATCGGCCAATTGCCAGCGGCAAGCTTTCGGTAAAAACGGCGCTGGCATGGAGTGCGATAATGCTTTTAGGTTCTTTTATGATAATATTTTTTATCAACCAAACTCTAATTTGGCTACTGATTGGCTATGTGGTTTTGATATCACTTTATAGCATATACTTAAAAAATCTCCCGATAATTGATATGGTAGTTATTGCTATAGGATTTATTATTAGAATTTTTTTCGGGTCAGCAGTCATTGAAGTGCCCTGACTACTTATAATTCAATATTTTCTAATATTTTAATCGGCGCAACAGCCACATTATCTTTGGCTAGCTATTCTATATATACCTTGCAAGAATCAGTAATCAAACATTTCAAAACTGAAGCATTAATCTACTCTATCCCTTTTGTGTTTATTTTTATAACTCGGTTAGTTTATGTTGCAACTAGTAATCTCAAGCAGCATTCCAGTGACCCAACTAATATAATATTCACAGATAAAACAGTTTTTTTATCCCTAGTCGGTTGGTTGTTTAGTGTTTTAATTATTATCTTATGGCAGTCAATAAATCTGAATTAATAAGAATCATTATTTGCCCCCACTGTTTATCTGACAAACTAAAAAAAGCCAGTGATATTTTAGAGTGTCAGCACTGCCACAATACTTATCCTTGGCCAAGTCATAGTTCGCCGCAACTTACTGTTGCTAGTCGAGTTTCTGAAAATAAAAAATCCTCTCACACTCCTTCAAAAGGTACAGATTTAACCCTTGATGTCGGGGCAGGGTTTAATCGTAATGGTAAATTAAATATTGATATCCGTCCGCTGGAGGGTATCGACGTAGTGTGTAACGCCATTAATATGCCTTTTAGAGATAATACTTTTAATAAGGTTATGCATAATCAGGTTTTGGAGCACTTTCCTTATCAAGGATCTCTGGCTTTACTCAAAGAGATTTACCGCGTGTTAAAACCAGGGGGGATTATTGAGTTCTGGGTGCCCAATTTTCAGGGTTTGGGTATACTGCAAGCCTGGCTCACTTCTCCGATCTGTGAATATGATCCAACTATTCCAACAATTTATCCACCACTTTCAGGAGTTCAAGACTATTACGAAAATGTACATCTTAGCCACTGGAACAAAAAGTTGGTTGGTATTTATGCTAAAACTGCTCAATTTAAGATTATTCAAAATAAGACTGAACAAGAATATTTACCTCAATTTAGATTCATGAAATATATTGTCTGGGCCATGCCTAATCGTCGCGGGCAGATCCACTTTATTGGACAAAAACCTTTAGCCAATCCATGAAAAATCAGCTTAAACAAATTTTAGTCTGTCCAAAATGCCTGGGCAGTGTGCAGTTTAACAAAGATATTATTTTGTGTTTGAGCTGTGGTTTAAATATGCACTTCGTTGGCGGAAAACCGAACATGACCATCGACACGAGACTAGAAAAAACCGAAACCAACTCGTCGCCAGTTGACAACCAGCACTTAACCATCGACCTTGGCGCTGGAGCCAGGAGCACTGGAGCGATAAATGTAGATATCCGTCCTTTAAACAATATTGATATCATTGCCAATGTTCTCTATTTGCCATTTGCTAGCGAGTCAATCGAGCGGGTAGTGCTGAACCAGGTTATCGAGCATTTTAACCATCAAGAAGCTCAAAGGCTCTTAACTGAACTTAAGCGGGTAACGATTCCTGGCGGGGTAATTGAAATTTGGACTCCTAATTTTTTATCAATCGGTATTTTAATGGCTTGGCTTTTTGGACGCATCGATTGGTCAAACCCAGATTCACCGTCAATTTACACACCACTAACCGGTGGGCAAGAATATCCAGAAAATGTGCACAAAAGTTATTGGACAGCTGATCTGTTAAAATTATATATAGGCCAACTTTACTTAAAAGTTCGTAAATTACCCAAAAGCGGCAAGGTCGATGATCTAAAGCCAATGAAAATAACTGATCCTTGGCTGGGTTATAAGTTTCCTCAAGCAGTCGACAGCACAGATTTATAAAACATAAAATGAAACAAAAATTTGAAAAATATTCAACTGAAAGTATACACTTTTTAAATGATACTCCTTTACCAGCTGTGCTTGAGTTTAAATTAAAAGAAACTCGTCAAAAAAAACCTGCGATTTCATTACTTGATCTTGGCTCTGGCGATGGTGCATGGATTCATTCCATGCTTAAGCGAAATTTAATCAACTTTGAGCACGATCAAATTACCGCTTCGGATCTTTCAGTTGATCGTCTTAATGCCACTAAACAGTTTTTGCCTCAGGTTAAAACGGTCCAATCTGATGCCTGTCACATCGATGCTCTTCCAGACAAACAGTTTGACGTAATCTTGTGTACTATGCTTATTGAACACGTCGATGACGACAGAGAGTTGCTAAAAGAAATTCGCCGGCTTTTAAAAGATGATGGCTGGGCTTATGTGACAACGGTAGTCAAAAAGTGGTATGGATTATATATTTATCGAAATAATGGTCATATTGTACTTGATCCAACTCATGTTCGAGAATATCCATCTTTGAAAAAATTTGTTCAGCTTGAAGAAAATGCGGGTTTTAAGATAAACAGGTATAAACAGTTGATCTATAAATTTCAACTTAGTGACCTGTTTTTTCGACTTTTAGTTAAATTAAAAATCTTAAAACCAAAAAGTTTGAGAACTATTTATATGAAAAATCCTTGGAAAACTATTCGCAATCTTTTTAGAATCCCGATCTTAGGGTTTTATGTGGCTGAAACTATAATCCAATCTAATAGGTCAGAAAAATATAAAAGACACATTCTTTGAAAAGTATATATAAAAGCCAAATACTCGACGCATATACAGAGAAGAGAATGATCGGATAAATGTAAAATTTTTGCATTTTTTGCCAAAAAATAAAAGAAGAAGCCACAAGGAGTGGATAAATATACATGGCTGTTCTAGCCATTTCATAGCGGGTTTTACCTGAAAATACTAATAAGACTATCAATAGAGAAAAACCAACTACAAAGACACCCTTTTTTTTCTTTTGAGTGACTCCGCAAATGCTAAAACCAAGGGAAATTAAAAGAATAATCAAGTTAAGATAATTTAAATTAGCGGTTAATTCGGTAGTATTAAGGTGTAGAGAACGCCGATATTCGTAAAGGTAGTTGTAATCAATATCTAGATTACGTCCAGCCAATAAAAATCCATTAATGTAATTGAAGCCATTTAATGCATATGCTTTTAACAAAATTAGAATCGGAATAATAAATATCACCGCTCTAATCAGGATGTCTTTTAAGCTTCTATAATTGTAGAGGGCTACTCCTGCAAAAATAAAAGCAGTCGGTACTAGCGCGCCAAAACTAAAGGCCAAATTTATTGCAGCAACGCTACCTGCGAGTAATACTAACCATGGCCGATTTTTAGCTGTTAATAATAATAAAAGAGTTAGCATTATTAATGAGGCATTGGCTACATCAAAGAAGGACGGATAAGCATAAAGCTGAACCAGGCCTAAAGACGAAAATGCTGCAAGGGCGCCAATTTTACTATCTGATAAGTTCGAGACCAAAAGGTAAACAAAAACTGGAATTAAGGCTGCTAAGGCTAAAATAACAATGGCTAGTGAGTAGTACCCGTTAGCATCCGCATCCTTGGCTGATATATCCTGATTTAAATTCCAAGGATGTTTCAAAAAGTATCTGATTAATAAGATAGGAGCTGGGGGATGAGAAGAAGGACTCTGAGCTTTAACAGCAACTTCTGTTTTGTCAGTCTTAAATACTCGATCTTGCATGATACTATTTTCAAAGTTGTGCAGGAATTTTTTGTTACTGACGTTGGCTGCATTCAAACTTTGAGCAATTTCTGTAAAGCTATTACTGCCTCTTTTGACTGAATCAAATACTAAGGTAGGTGTATAAATATGGTAGAAATTAATTAAAAAAATCGTCACAAGGGCGAATGACACTAAAAGATTTACTAAAAATTTGTTAATTTTACTATAACTAACTAAACAAAAAACTAGTAAAAAAAGCGCAAAATAAATGGCAATATCTAATAAATTTAACGCAAAATATCCGGGCATTCTTAACCGACCCTCTGGCAATATCGCCCAAAAAGAAAGATTAACTAAATAGAAACTTAGTGCACAAAACAAAATACTAACGCTAAATTTTTTAAGATTGTGCCAATTCATGAGTTAATGGTACTGTTACGTTTATATTTTTCTTTTGTTCTTGCCTTTTTTCTTCTAAATACTCGGCATCTTCATTTACTGCCCACGGGTCAAGATTACTAGTACCTAGCATTTTTTTAGCTGCCAATAAACCGCTGTAGACTGCATGATCCATATTGTTGTATTTATATTGCCCGCCTCGACCGATAAGTTCAACATTCTCAAACTTTTTAACAAAGTTTTTGATCACATCAAAATGCTCTTGATGGCCCATATAATAAGTTGGATAAGATTCAGTTTCTCTGATCACAAAACCAGAAACAACATGTTCTTTTTTCTTGAGCAAGTTCATTTTTATCAATTCATCAATTGCGAGTTTAATGATGTCTTTATCTTTCATCTGCCAGAGCTGATCTTTTTGAAAGACAAAATACTCAACACTAATGGCGCTACTATTTTTATTGGCCAGCATATCCTTACTAAAGTTATTGTAGTTGGCAACTCGAGCCATCTTAACTTCAGGGGAATGGACGTAAATCCAGTTATCTTTAAACAGGTTAGCTCGGTTGATAACTAAATTAACTGTTATGTGATCTCGATAGTATAACGCTTTACTTGCATTAATAATTTTTTTACTTGGTGCAGGCTCTAAGCAATCAATAAACTCGGTTATGGGCATTGATGAGAGTAAATAATCCACTGGAACAGTTTTTGGTTTATTATTTTCATCAGTCACGACAATATTATCTACTCGGGTAAAATTATGGTGATTAATCTTTTTAATTCTTGACTTTAAGTGAATCTTTCCGCCACTTTTTTGGATACGCTCGGCCATTACTTCATGCATTTGCCCAGCACCGTGCCTGGGATAGTAAAATTTTTCAACCAAGCTTTTAACTTTATTGTTTTTATTTCTGTTTTTACTCAAAGCATTACGAGCTGCCTCAAAAAAGTTTAAGTTCTTTATTCTTTGAGCGGCCCACTCTGCACCTATTTGGTCACAAGGAATTCCCCATACTTTTTCGGTATAGGTTTTAAAGAACATTTCATACAGTGTGCGGCCAAAATTTTTAACGATCCAATCTTCAAA
>Ga0076300_108_pt1 | contig 14758 bp, 18 predicted proteins | sample RifGroA2_FD_67984 | JGI IMG/M metagenome (GOLD analysis project Ga0076300, IMG submission 67984) | Berkelbacteria bacterium GW2011_GWA2_38_9 | reverse complement strand
ATGCATTAGAATTTCTAATTAACCTAATTACTAATTTCTAATGAATTTCCAATTACCAAATCATAATGTCTAATAATAGTTTAGACATTGGACATTTATAAATTGGACATTTATTAGAAATTAGACCAATTAGAAATTAGATATTCCAACGCGTAGCGTTGGTGATGGCGTGCCTTTTGCATAATGAGCCAACGACTTAGCTGTATGTGGCAAGGTTAAGTTCTTAACCGAACGGAGCCGGAGGGAAACCGAGTCTGAATAAGGCGAATTAGTCACATGCACTAAACCCGAAACCGGGTGAGCTATCCATGACCAGGGTGAATCCACTGTAACAGGTGGAGGAGGCCCGTACCCACTTAGGCTACAAACTGAGGGGATGAGTTGTGGATAGGGGTAAAATGCCAATCGAACCCGGAGATAGCTGGTTCTCCTCGAAACATGTTTAGGCATGGCCTCATAGAGCAGGCACAGGGGTAGAGCACCCAATGGGCTTTGGGGGATTCGTCTCTCATGTCCAATGGAACTCCGAATACTGTGCTTTTAGTCTATGGGAGTCAGACTGTGGGGGCTAAGCTCCATAGTCAAAAGGGAAACAGCCCAGACCTAAAGCTAAGGTCCTTAAGTTGTATCTCAGTGGAAAAGGATGTGAGAACTCCATAACAACCAGGAGGTTGGCTTAGAAATGCATTAGAATTTCTAATTAACCTAATTACTAATTTCTAATGAATTTCCAATTACCAAATCATAATGTCTAATAATAGTTTAGACATTGGACATTTATTAGAAATTAGACCAATTAGAAATTAGATATTCCAACGCGTAGCGTTGATGTGGTAGAGGAGCGTTCTTGTTGCAGTGAAGGTAAGCTGTAAGGCGAACTGGAGCGTCAAGAAGTGAGAATGTTGGCATGAGTAACGTTTTTTGCGAGTGAGAAACTCGCACACCGAATACCCAAGGTTTCCTGGGCAACGCTAATCGTCCCAGGGTTAGTCGGTCCTAAGGCCAACCCGAAAGGGGTAACCGATGGAAAATCAGGTTAATATTCCTGAACTTCCTAGTAACTACCTACTACGCGACGCTGTCTCAAATTTGATTTTTTCTATGGTATGTCTGAATCAAAGGAGAGAGGGACTAGAAAAACGTAGAGTTAACTATGCTAGGGAACCGTACCGATAACCGACGCAGGTGGGTTGGTCGAGTAGACTAAGGTGATCGGAAGAACCCTCGTTAAGGAACTCGGCAAAATAGCGGCCGTAAGTTTGCGATAAGGCCTCCCGCCTAAATTTTTCGTCTATGACGAAAAACTTTGGCGGGCACAGCAAAAGAGCCCAAGCGACTGTTTATCAAAAACACAGCTCCGTGCTAACCAGAAATGGGATGTATACGGAGTGACGCCTGCCCAGTGTCAGAAGGTTAAAGAAGTGGCTGACTCCGTGATTTATCATGGGGAGGGCTGCGACTGAAGCCCTGATGAACGGCGGCGATAACTATAATCGTCCTATGGTGGAATTGCTGCCATAGTGAGGTGAAAGACCTCTATCTGAACTTCCAGACGCCTGGAAGATGTAGGATAAAAATTACGCTATATGCTGGAAACTCTGGTGAATCTTGTGTTACTACGAAACATTATGATATGTTCGTATTATGTTTGGTAGTAAAAATACATCAAGTGCAGACAACCAGCAGGAAAGACTTAAAAATATCGGATGGATAACAGGTTTTGTTGATGGAGAAGGATGTTTTTCAGTAGGATTTATCTGTCAACCAAATCGATTCAATAGAAAAGGTTATAAATTAGGTGTTCAAGTTTGGTGTGAATTTTGTGTGACTCAAGGTGAAAAAAGTTTAGAATCATTGACCCAGGTAAAAGACTTTTTTCAAGTCGGAGCAATCTATCTTAATAAAAGATATGATAATCACAAAGAATATTTATATCGTTACGTAGTTCGAAAAAGAACTGACTTGAAAAATACAATCATACCTTTTTTCCAACAAAATAAATTAAGAACATCAAAAAAAGATGATTTTGAATATTTTGTTAAATGTTTTCAAATTATAGATACTAATAAACATTTAACTGTTGAAGGTATCAAGGAGCTACTTGATATTACAAAACAGATGAATCGTCGAAAAGATCGCTCTGAAGATATTTTAAGAATCCTCAACGACCATACGCGTAACTCAGATGTTAATCTGTGAAAATATGGTCTGGACTATATGGCGACATATAGAATGTGACAGAAATGATCACATCATTGTAACAATTTCCAGCGAAATTCCTTGTCGGGTAAGTTCCGACCCGCACGAATGGCGTAACGGTCTTGGGCACTGTCTCAACGAGGGATCCGGTGAAATTTCAATAGCGGTGAAGATGCCGTTTACTTACAGAAAGACGGAAAGACCCCGTGGAGCTTTACTACAGCTTGGCATTGTTATATGTCTCCACATGCGTAGCATAGGTGGGAGTCTTTGATCCTGCGGCTTTGGTCGCAGGGGAGACAACAGTGAAATACCACCCTTGTGTTGCACGTATGACTCATCTGTAGCTGTAAATGCAGCTTGGAAACAGTGTCTGGTGGGTAGTTTAACTGGGGCGGTTGCCTTAATTTAAGGTTTTTTTCGTTAAACCTTTATGGGGCGTTATAGCTATATGCTGGAATATCTGAGTATCCAACAGTACTAATAATCTTATTAGTGAAAATCTGTTTGGTGCAGACAATCAGCAGGGAAGTCCTCATGACCCCTCAACGACTACACGCTATACTCTTGGAGGACATTTACCTTCCAGAGAAGATATAGTCTGAACTTATGGGCGACCATAAGATCTTTTATTTAAAAGAATCCAAAATGAGAAGCTTAATCATTGAAGAACAAAAGAAACAGCTTAGATTAAATTCAATTCAGCGAGAAATAATTATTGGAAAACTTTTAGGTGACGGCCATTTAGAAACTCAAAATAATGGCAAAACTTATCGCCTAAAGATCGAACACTCTTATTCTCAGAAGAATTACGTTGATTGGATTTATGTGAATTTTCAAAGCTGGGTGTTAACACCACCAAAGATAAAACTGAAGCAGATAAATGATAAAACTGTAAAAAATTATTTTTTTCAAACAGTAAGTCATCCTGCATTTCGATATTATGCCCAACAGTTTTACCGAGACAAGAAAAAAATTATTCCCAAAAGTATTCACAAAATGCTTAAACCAAGATCACTTGCGATATGGTTTATGGACGATGGATCGCTGAAGTCTAAGAATCATCGAGCATTAATTCTGAATACTCAAGGATTTAATATGAAAGATTTAATTTATCTTCAAAAAGCTTTTCAAATATTTCATCACATTTCTACTTCATTTCGATATCAACAAGATGGAATCCAGCTTATGATCAATGAGCCATCAGCAACAAGGTTTTATCAGATTATTAAACCGTATCTGTTGGCTGATTTTCATTATAAGCTTGGTAAGATTGGATTAACAAATTTGCCTAAAGAGTAACGGAGGCGTTCAAAGGTTAGCTTACCTAGGATGGAAACCTAGGCTCAAAGTGTATTGGCAAAAGCTAGCTTGACTGCGAGGCCTACAAGCCGAGCAGCTGCGAAAGCAGGACAAAGTGATCCGACGGTTATATGTGAAAGTGCCGTCGCTCAACGGATAAAAGTTACCCCGGGGATAACAGGTTCATCGGGCCCAATAGTCCACATAGACGGCCCGGTTTGACACCTCGATGTCGGCTCATCGCATCCTGGGGCTGGAGCAGGTCCCAAGGGTTTGGCTGTTCGCCAATTAAAGCGGTACGCGAGCTGGGTTCAGACCGTCGTGAGACAGGTCGGTCCTAATCTTCTGTAAGCGTGGAATCTTGAGGGGGGCTCTTCCTAGTACGAGAGGACCGGAAGGGACGAACCTCTGGTGTGCCAGTTGTCCTACCAAGGGCATCGCTGGGTAGCTAAGTTCGGTTTTGATAAGCGCTGAAAGCATATAAGCGCGAAGCAAGCCCCAAGATAAGGATTCTCAGGTCTCCCAAAGAACATGGGATATTATATCTCTCTGGTGTAAGATCAGTAATGATTTCAGCCTTGAGAGACAAACGATCGATTATTACCTTTAACCTCTAGCTCTTTTCAATTTTTATCTTTCAAGAAAAAAGTTGCCAAGAGCTCGCTTAACTAACAATTTTTCTCAACTTAGGTTCAAAAGCCTTAAATTTAGTGTGGTGGTGATTCTAGCGGTGGGGTCACACCTCTTACCATTTCGAACAGAGTCGTTAAGTCCACCAGCGCTGATGATACTTGTTCCACAAGGAACCGGGAAAGTAAGTCATCGCCACCACACTGAATTTAATAAATTATAAATACTAAACTCTAAATCCTAAACAAATCTTAAATTCTAATGATTTAAATTCCAAATCTAGGTTTGGATCATTATGATTTGGGACATTAGAATTTGTTTAGAGCTTAGAATTTCGGATTTAGAATTTCACCCAAAAGGGTGTTTTTTTGATATAATAAAAATAATATTTCTTAGCACAGAATTATGGCCTATCAAAAAATTAGAGCTTTTACGATAGTTGAACTTTTGGTGGTAGTGACAATTATTGGCATACTGGCAGCTGCAGTTTCAGTTTCAGTCCTTAGTTTCAGGGGCCGATCTCGCGACTCTCGACGAGCAGCTGACTTTAGTACGATAGAAAAAACGCTTGCCGCTTATTATACCGATCATTTTGAATATCCTGGTGAAACTGATTCTTTAAACAATAATATTGTCTGTGATTCTAGTTATGGAGCAGATTTCAATACAGGGTGCCCTCCAGATGGTAACGCTTCTAGTAGCCCACTCGGTCAGTGGTATAAAGATAGCACTTTATATTCGTCTCTTTCCCCAACCTATATCTCGACACTGCCTGTAGATCCGCTCAATGATACTTTCTATTATTATCGCTACGAACCGTCAAAAAATCCGGCTAGGCAGTGTTTCTTGTGGGAATACTGGACAGAATCAGGAGGACGAACTAATGTTCCAAATAATATTGGTGACTTAAAAGATGCGTCTGGAGTTCTACAAACTACATGCAATTTTTAAAGAGTAGTTGCTTTTCGAATAGCCGGGATCACTCGACCCCAAGTTTTAGCGGCGATACGAAAGGCAATTTTTCCTTCTGTGGTAATTGAGTACATCTTTCGTGTACGTGCCCGAGCTTCAACTTGAGATGATCTAATAAGCCCTTTATCCTCCATGTCAGCTAAAGCTGGATACAGAGTGCTTTCGGTTGGCTTACAAAACCCCCAGCTTACGTCCTCCACTTCTTTTGATAGAATATAGCCATAACTATCTTTTTCCCAGAGCACACGTAATATAAAAAATCTGATCGTGCTCTGATTAATTAAAGACTGCCAATATTGAGTTTGATTAGACTTTTTGGGAACCATTAATGTATAATAATTGTTAGTAATTGTGGTATTGTCATACTGACATCAACCTTCGAGGTACTGATACTAAAATAACAGTCACAACGCCCGAATGTCAAATTTTTTTCAAAAACACGGAACATGGATACCAATCAAAGCGTTTTTAATTTTGATTATTATTGCTTTGTCAATATTAGTACTGGTTGGCTCTTATTTGCTGCACAATGCTTTTGCAAGCATGGGTATTGTAGAATATCAAAATATTAATAATCAAACCACTAGCTTCATTGATTATCAGATATCGGAAAATGAAAAACAAATAATAAATACCTGGCTGCTCAAAAGTAACCTTAATGAATATGGAGACCCTGCAAACACCCAATATCAGGAAAATCCATTGAGCGACAACACTACTGGCGAAACTATTGATCGGTACAGATTAATATTAAATAAATTTCCCAAGCGACCTTGGAATAAAAATAATTAATAAATATGTTTGAACCACCGGCTTTAACTGTTCAAAAAAAGGGGAAAAAGACGTTCGCTATTTCTATCTCGATTTTATGGGTTATAATTTTAGTTGTGGCGATTTGGGGATTAAGCATTCAATCTTCTAGCTCAAAAGCAATTAATAACTCAGATAACGTACTACCAGTACTAGAAAGTAATCAGGGTTCTCAATTACCAAGCGATAATTTACGGGCTGATGAAATATTAGGTTCAAAGCGCTTCGAAAGTGATCCTGGTTCTAATGTTGACGCTGCTAACCCGATTGAAGGCGCAGGGTCAGTTGATAAATTGTTGGAAGGGACTGAGATTGTTGTACCTGGAGAAGAAAATAGAAAATAGAAAATAGAAAAAAGTTCTAACAATTTCTAATTTCTAATTTCTAATTTCTAAATTATGAAAATACTAATTACTGGTGGTGCAGGTTTTATTGGCTCTCAGGTAGCAGATAAATTTATTGAAAAAGGTCACCAAGTGGCTATCATCGATAATTTATCAACCGGATTTAAAGAAAATTTAAACCCAAAAGCTAAATTTTATGAAGTCGATTTAGAAAATGCTGAAGATGTTCGTCGTGCTATCGCTGAGTTTCAGCCAGAAGTTATTGACCATCATGCCGCGCAGGTCGATGTGCGCAAGGCTGTTGAGGATCCAGTTATGGATGCCAAAAAAAACATCCTCGGTGGATTGAATTTACTGCAAGCAGCGCTTGATCAAAAAGTTCAAAAATTTATCTACGCTAACTCTGGTGGTGCCGGATACGGCGATCCTGAAGAGTTACCCTGTACTGAAAAATCGCCAATCAAACCAATTAGCCCCTATGGCGTAACTAAGATGTGTTTTGAGATGTATTTACACTTCGCGCACGTCGTCCATGGATTAAACTTTGTCTCTTTGCGTTATCCAAATGTCTTCGGTCCTCGTCAAACTTTTGGTGAAGCTGGTGTGGTGGCGATTTTTACTCATCTGATGTTAAAAAATGAACAACCAACAATCTTCGGCGATGGCTTGTCAACTCGTGATTATTGTTTTGTTGGCGATATCATGGCCGCCAATCTTTTAGCGCTCGAAAATAATCAAGCAGCCGGGGCTTATAATGTCGGAACCGGTGAAGAAACATCAGTCAATAAAGTTTTCGAAGTCATTAAATCCGCAACTAACTATCAAGGCGAACCAATCTACGCTGATCCGCGTTCTGGCGAAATCCAGCGAATAGTTCTCGACTCAACTCGCCTTCGATCTGAACTCGGCTGGAGCCCGTCAGTGACTTTTGAAGAAGGAATAACTGAAACTATAAAGTGGCATAAAAGCCATAAGCTGTAAGCTATAAGTATGGAAGTATTGCATTGACAAAAAAATATACAAACCTGTTAACTATTGACTAACTTGCACTAGTACTATAATATAGTCATATGAGCCAGTACAAAAAAAGATATTTAGAAGATCAAATTTTAAAGCTTTCTAAAAGTTTCCCAATTTTACTATTGACTGGCGCCAGGCAAGTTGGGAAGACGACATTGCTGCAGCATATGAGTGAAAAGTCAGGCTTAAAACATCAATACATTTCTTTGGATGAATTTGAGATAAGATCACTAGCTAAGCGCGACCCTGGTATGTTTTTAAAACAATATCCGGCGCCACTAATTATTGATGAAATTCAATATGCTCCAGAACTTTTACCTTACATAAAGGCCGAAGTTGATCGTAACAAAAAGAAAGGTAGTTACTGGTTAACTGGTTCTCAGCAATTTTACTTAATGAAAAACGTTTCTGAATCACTGGCTGGCCGAGTAGCTATCTTGAAAATGCTCGGACTTTCTTCGGCCGAAGAAAAAGAAATTATATATCAAAAACAACCTTGGAGTCCAGATCAAAAAATAACAAATAATAATTCCGAAACCATTACAGAAATATTTAAAAGAATTATTCAAGGATCATTTCCTGCTGTAAGTAATAAACCGACGCCACCTCTGGATGCTTTTTATGGCTCCTATGTGCAAACTTATATTGACCGAGATCTGCGAGATTTGGTTAAGGTTTCATCACTTTCAAGCTTCGATAAGTTTATTCGTCTTTGTGCGGCAAGAACAGCCACGATGCTTAATTTATCTGATTTGGCTCGAGATAGTGATATCACCGTTAACACTGCCAAAGAATGGTTGAGTCTGCTCGAATCGGCTGGCCAGATTTATTTACTGAGGCCTTATTATCAAAATTTATCAAAAAGATTGGTTAAGGCTCCAAAATTGTATTTTTTGGATACTGGCCTGGTTAGCTATCTAACTGGCTGGCGAAATCCCATTAGCACATCTCGCGGCGCCTTTGCCGGGCAACTTTTTGAAAGTTATGTTTTTAGTGAAATTTTTAAAAGCTATCTGCACCGCGGAGTTGAACCAAGATTATATTATTACCGAACTAAAGAAAAAGTCGAAATTGACATCATAATTGAAAAAAATGGTGTTTTAATGCCAGTTGAAATAAAGTTAAGCTCTCGTGTGCAAGAATCAGACATCCCGGGAATATTAAAACTACAAAAAGAACATAAAAACTGTGGACAATCTGTAGTTATTGCTCTTACTCGGCAAAATTACGCTATTTCAGATAATATTAAAGTATTATCTTCAAGCGTTATTTTATAGATAAATGAAGAGGGAATCGTTGAAACCATAGGTTGGCATAGAAGTCATAAGCAACAATCTATTAGCTAATAAACTTAAATAATAATTATGTCCATCGAAAACAGTCCAGGACCAGAATTTTTAACCAAAAAATATTCTGATTTACATAAAACTCCTGAAGTTGAAAGATCAGTGAAGAAAGCTCGTCAAGGTGGAGAAAAGATTTTGGATACAAAAGAAGCGCGTATCGACAGGGCACTCGAAGGAAAACGCGGTTTTTTTACCCATTTAGTTAAAGATAAACTAATTAGAGATTATGCTATCAATCTTCAAAAAGAAGATGGCGCTGAAGATGAAGAGAAAGTACAACATTTAGCCAACGGTCTTTTTGAATCAGAAAAAGAAATTATCAGGCGCCGTGGTATGGGCGAAGAATTAGAACAATACGGTGATACTCTTTCTCTCGAAGATTATGAAAAATATCGTCAACAAATATATTCCCAAAAAGCAGAACAAGAGAAAACTCTTGGAGCTTGGATTGATTATCTAGGTAGCGAAGAAGCTAATTTTTATCCAACATGGTTTAAATATTTAGCTTTGAGAAGTTTGCAAAAAATGGGCAAGCGCGATCGCGACGCTGAAGATTATTCTAAACGGTCAGCTAATACTTTAACACCATTTCCTGATCTATCATATGAAGCGTTCTCGAAGACCCTAGATGCGATCAAGCAACAAGAATTGGATAGTTTAATCGATACTCAGAGCGAGTCTGAAAAAGATGAACAAGAAGCATTAAAAATTTTATCTCAAGCCATCGAACGCGGTGATTTTTCTAAATTGTACGCTCATTTTCAGGGTGAAGTCGAAAAAGCTAAACGTGAGGCTAAAGAAGGCACCACTGGCCAGTGGCGATATTTTCCACAAGGAAGCGACCCCCAGATTCTTAAAAGTACTCTTGAAGGCAAGGGTACTGAGTGGTGTACGGCTGGTGGAGAGGTGGCCGCTAACCAACTAAAGCAAGGAGAATTTTATATCTACTACACCTACGACCAAGATAAAAAACCAACCAATCCGCGAGTGGCAATTTATTTAATTAACGATGAAATTTCTGAGGTTAGAGGTATTTACGGAAAAGATCAAGACCTTGAGCTCGAGTTTGTCGATATTGCCAGGGAGAAATACAAAGAATTCCCTGGCAGTGAGAAATACGAAAAAAAGATCATGATATGAAATATCTTTCTAAAATCGAGGATAAAGTAAAATCAAATCAAGCTCTAACTAAAGACGATCTCTTTTTTCTATATGAGATAGATTCAAAAATTGAAGGTTTTGGCCACGGCGATGATCCAAGAGTTGAAGAGTTAAGAAGAACTCGCAACCCTAAAGAAGATGCTCCGATAGTGTTTGACTGCGTGCCAAACGAAATTGCATGGGATAAGCGAGAGATTAACGAACAGACTAAAGCCTATATAGGTAAACTAGACGTCAAGGTTTTTACTTTGATTGAAGAATACGGAATTGAACAGGTTTATACCTCTTTTCCAGATGTTCGGGTAGAACTCGAAAAAGATTTTGAGGCACAACCGATCAGTTTAGTAGAATTTGAGCGTCAAAGAGAACTATATAATCAACAGACTGTTGATGAATCTCAAAAAATACAAATCACTGATTATTCTAAAAGAATGGCTGAAGAGATTGGCGAACCAGAACATCCAGCCATCAAAGAAAAAGAAATTTTTACTCTTGTTCGTATTCAGGTAAGATCTCTTTTTCAAGACGAACAAACACACACAACAGACGAAATTTTTACCAAAGCCAATGAATTAGGGCTAGAACTTTGTCCGCCAGAAGTTGGATTAATTAAACGACTACAGGATACAAATCAACCAATGGGAGATTGGTATATAATTGCCATGAAACCAATTACAGCTCAGAGCGGCTACCCGGACATCTTCTACTTGGTACGCTGTGACCATGGTTTGTGGCTCTACGACTCCTACTGGGCTAAACCTGACTACAAGTGGTATTTGGATAACGAGTTCGTCTTTCGACTCCGAAAGTTAACTTAGATTCTTGTTTTTTTGAACGCTTAATATTTAGAAACTTTGTTGCTTAGTTACTTTGATTCTTATGCGGCGGAGCCGCTTGAAAATATTTTGCTATACTATTAATAGATTTGTCATATCGAACGGTTACGGCTTTTCGAGACACTTCTGGCAAATTTTATATTGAGAGCGCAAACGGCCAAGGCTTTTTGTGGAGGATATATTATTTGTCTAAAAATAAAGAAAAACTTGGTTTAGCGTGTTCGGTGATTTTAGATCACGAATTCGATACAGCCTAATGCCTTTTGAGTTATCTCAAATTGCCTGGGCAGTGGCACAGATGGCGCGTTAAATAATTTATAGATCAGAGCGGCAACCCGAACGTCTTCAACTTGAAATGCAATGACAATGGTTTGTGGCTCAACAACACGTGACTACTGCTTCGTCGGCGATATCGTGGCTGCCAATCTTTTAGCGCTCGAAAACAATCAAGCAGCAGGTGTGTACAATGTTGGAACTGGAGAAGAGGCATCAGTCAATAAAGTTTTCGAAGCCATTAAAGAAGGAATCGCGCAGACGATAGAATGGCATCTGAAAAAATAATTTTATAACTAACAACTTTGTCATGGAGCAATCAGACCTATCCCAAGAAGAGATAAATTCTGAAGAATATTGGGTTAAGTTTAGCTTTTTTCTTCTTGGATTAGTAATTATTTTATTACTGATTTTAGGCTATTACAAGTATATTCTCAAGCAAGATTCTACTCCTTTTTATTTTTACACCCTAACGATTTTTGTTCTGTTCAGCCTCAAGGCTTATATGGGAGTTAAAACTAGAGAGAGCTGGATCGCCCAAAATTATCAGATTAAAACAGTTATACGTGAAAAAGGTCCTTGGAATATTGCGTGGATAGTTGTTGACACTTTAATTGCTTTGGCAGCTTTAGCCATAACGATTTACTGGTTTATATAATTGACAGACCACAAACAGTTAATTCGGATTTTGACAATAGAAGTTGGGTTAAGGTAGGGAAGCCGGTATGGATGTTGGAAGATGGAAGTATGTTTGAAAAACACTAACTTCCTAACCTTTAAATCAAATTTGCCTCCTAACCTTTTAACCAACTTCTACTGGTATAAACTGTCCGTGTGCTGTTCGTTCTGTTGGTGTCAGTCTGTGTAATAACATGCCGGAACTACCCGAAGTTGAAACAATTAGGCGGCAGCTCGAAGGAGCGCTTGTGGGGCAATCGATTAGAGCGATTGATATTGTGGCACCTAAAAGTTTTCAAGGTAATCCAGAGCTAATCATCGGTTCTATAATCGTGGGCATCGGCCGTCGCGGTAAGCATTTAATTTTTAAATTCGAGAATGGGTGCGGAATGTTGATACATTTAAAAATGTCTGGGCAGATGATAATTTGTAGAGACGATCCGGCGGATTGTCTAAATGATGGAGACGACCCATCGGGTCGTCTGTACGACCAAAATGAAAAATATACCCGCGTTAAATTCAAAATCAGCAATGGGCAAGAGTTATTATTCAATGACATGCGGCGGTTTGGGTTTGTGCGTGTTCTCGATCAAAATCAGATGCAAACACTCGAAGAAGATCTGGGCTTAGGAGTTGAGCCTCTTGAAGATGATTTTACAGCTGATCACTTATCCAAACTTTTAAAGAAAAAACCAAAGTCTCTAATCAAACCGTTTTTATTAGATCAGAGTAACATTGCTGGGATTGGCAATATTTATGCTGATGAAGCGCTTTTTGCTGCTATGATTGCTCCGGATCGCCAGGCAGGGGATCTCTCGGCTGGTGAAATTGCCAATCTAGCCGAAGTTATCCAAGAAGTTTTAGAAAAATCGCTAAAGCTCGGCGGCTCATCGATGCGCATGTATGTGCAAACTGATGGCTCGCGGGGTAGCTTTTTAGATCAGGCTAACGTCTATGGCAAAGAGGGATTTTTATGTAGTCGCTGCAACGAAGGCAAAATCGTCCGCCTCAAAATAGCTGGCCGTTCCTCGCACTTCTGCCCAGTTTGCCAGAGATGATATAATTTAGATGATTTTAACATTAAAATTTTTATTATGGAAAAGATAAAAACTATTGATAGTAATAATACAGAAATTTCACAAATTAGACGAATCTCTCTGATTATTGATATTATCTTCTATTTATTACTCATATGTGATTTGGTTATTATTTTTGGAGTTCATAGTAATTTAAAATTTTTATATATTATTTTTCTTGTCGGTTTAGTTATTTGCGCAATAATTTTAGCAATTTGGTATATCAGAAGCAAGCAAATAATAAGAGGTTTATGCATTGGCGTAGTGCCCGTGATAATATTTATTGGAACATTTATATTGTTGGCAATTGCACTAAGAGATTAATATTATTTTATTTAAAACTCAATCAGCTCTGCTTGAGCGATTGACGAGCTTTACGCAATTTCTCAAGCGATCTATGATGCGCATGGAGGCGATCTAGAAAATGCCGAATGGGACGAAGCTTTGAGATTTTTTCACCAAAATCCTTATCATTTAAAATAACTGTTAAATAATTAAGCTGGACAAGCGCGATGTTTTTTACTAAATTGTAATAGATATGAAAAAGGTACATAATTTACAACAAACTCTTCTCGTCGTTGTCTCAGATCGTCTTTCAGATGGTGCTTTGTTGTAAATTGTAAAAATTGCAATAAGACAAAAAACCGCCATCAGGCGGTTTTTTGGATTCAGTAAGGAGCAAGGAGAAAGCCATGATAGGAAAAATTCGTGGAAGGAAAGATTACGAACGGTATTTTTACCAAGACGGTCGACCAAAACAAGCGGAGCCAGATCCTCAATTTAAGCCGCCGGTATTTGTGACGTTGTTGGCCATCTGTCCGATTTGCAACAAGCCTAAAGCTAATTGGCTTTGTGTAGGGGATTTAGGTCGTGGGCGTGAATGTGGCTTGGTGATCTGTGAGTCACATATTACATGGCGGATGTCTGGGAATGGACATGCGGTTGATCGCTGTCCGCAGTGCGTTAGCTTGCATGAAAATAATCATCGCAGGCTGACCGAGAGCGAGGAGGCTTTGAAATGTCCAGTTTGTGGAATTTTAAAATCGAGTCTTCTCAAGTAATCTTTTAGGCTGGGGCAATATCTATTGCCCCAGCCTAAACATTGAAAATTTTAAAATTTGACAAAGCTTTTTACTTTTTGCTAACATCATAAAGTCATGTTAAAAAAATTCTTTACACAACCAATGAACGCATCCGCTATGGCTCAGACTAAGTCATGCGATATTTATGTCGATATCTGGAGGTTGCTTGGGTAAATCATGTCAAAAAAAGATTTAAACAAGCAACCTCTCGGAAACGGGAGGTTGATTTATTTTATGGGGGTGTAGCTCAGTAGGTAGAGCGGAGCCTTTGCAAGACTTCAGGTCGCGGGTTCGAACCCCGCTGCCCCCACCACCTAATCGTGGTATTTTAATCTCTTCGAAAGGGGGAGAACGACACCGTGGGACAAAATCCATGGGATCGCCCTCCCGCACGTTAGTGCGGGAGACAAATTTAGGAGGGTCATCAGTGGGTCCAAGGCAATTGTGCTGCGGACCCGCTTTTTATTTAAGATTTGACAAAGTTTTTTTCGATCTGTTATTATCTTAAATAAGATGTTAGATTCTAGAACCATTATTATCGCGATTATTATTACCGACCAAAGGGCAGGTGATTTGATGCGATAAAAAAGATTTAACAAATCTACACATCGAAAAGCCTGCCCAAGAGGCGGTTTTTTAGTTGGAGGAGGAAAGATGAAAGTTTTGATGAAGACCGTTGAGCGATTGTGTAAGAAAATACTTAACGTAGTGCCTGATACCTGTTCCATCCAGATAATCTGGGGAAGAAATAAGAAATCGCGTATAATTGTTAGATTTCAATATAACAATCGCTGGAAAGAAGGCGAAGGAGATGTGTTGTCGCAGACAGTTGAGAACACCCTTAGGTCTTTTTAAAGTTTTGATTTATCCGTCTGCATTAACCCCGCGGGCGGATAAACTTTTTTATAATATATTATTAGAGCCAGTATCTGTTATTATAAATAAATTGTTAATCATTTGTTAATAATCGGCCAGTTATAATATTGTTAAACAACCCAAAGAGGTTGTTTTTTGTTTTACCCATAACGG
>Ga0076300_115_pt1 | contig 15844 bp, 16 predicted proteins | sample RifGroA2_FD_67984 | JGI IMG/M metagenome (GOLD analysis project Ga0076300, IMG submission 67984) | Berkelbacteria bacterium GW2011_GWA2_38_9 | reverse complement strand
CAGATGCTCGGTGGCGGGATTATTGATCAACTTTTGACTTCGAAGTAATGTATGTGATTTAATAATTAGTAGTAATAATTTATAAGTAATTTTGGTCTATGTCTAAAAAAGTAATATACTGGCTTGTTGGAGTTGTTATAGTTTTGGTCGTGGCAGCGGTAGGTGTAAAAACTGACGGATTTGGTTTAAGAAAAAAATCTGGTGATGTGGCTGGTGTAACTGCTAGCAATGGTTATACTGCCATCTTTCTTTCAAATGGCCAAGTCTATTTTGGTCAGTTAGATGAGGTAAATGATAGTTGGATGAAATTGTCTAAGATCTATTATTTACAAGTTGATCAACAGAAAGATCTTCAGCCAACTAATGGGGACACAACCGATCCTGCGCAGCAACCAAAACTTTCACTGGTTAAGTTAGGAAATGAATTACATGGCCCAACCGATGAGATGACTATCAACACTAAGCATGTCATTTTCTATGAATCGCTTAAAGATGATGGAAAAGTATCTGAATCAATTAAGAAATATCTCGAAGATCAAACTAAGAAGTAATTGGTTTTAAAGATAGATAAATAGAAAATCCCTGCGACGCCGTGGGGATTTTCTGTTAGAATAATTTAACTATGAACCTCACTGACCCTATACAATATCTGAAAGGAGTTGGGCCAAAGATGGCTGAAAATTTTACCAGGCTGGGAGTTGGCCAAGTTGGCGATCTTTTAACGCACTATCCACGTCGCTATTTAGATTTGTCATCTCCACAAAAAGTTTCTGATGCGCTTCCTGATGAAATTAATGTCTTTCGGGCGAAAATTATTGACCTTAAAAGTTCACGAGCTCTCAGAAAAAACATGAATATTTTAAAGGCAACGCTCCAAGATGAATCTGGTGAAATTAACGCTATCTGGTTTAATCAGCCATTTTTAAGTAATGTTTTGCAAAAAGGGGCAACTTGGATTTTTTATGGTAAAGTCGAAAGGAACTTCCAGAGAGAACGAATTTTAATGTCTCCACAATTTGAGCACCGACCACAAATGATCTCTATTTATCCTGAAACCGAGGGAATTTCATCAAAATATATCCGTTTGGTAGTTAGCCAAGTGCTGCAAGAAATCAGGATCGTCGAAAATTTACCTGAAAATATTATTAAATCCGAACAGCTGTTAGCTCGATCAGAAGCGATTTTAAAAATTCATCAACCGCAAAATTGGGCTGATGTAAATTTAGCCAGAAATCGTTTGGCGTTCGAAGAAATGCTCACTCTGGCACTTCGGCTAACGCAGTCGCGGCTAAGTACTCAGAAGGAGTTGGCTCAGGCCATGCCTGTGCAAGAAAAGTTACTAAAAAGTTTTGCAGCCAAACTACCATTTGAGCTAACCGTATCGCAAAAAAAAGCCATCTGGCAAATTATTCTTGATTTATCCAAACCAGTTCCGATGAGTCGACTTTTAAATGGCGATGTTGGTTCTGGTAAAACGATCGTGGCAGCTATGGTGGCCTATCATGTGGTCAAATCTGGCTATCAAGTGGCTGTCATGGCGCCAACAGAAATTTTAGCTAATCAGCATTATCAGACATTTTCTAAATTTTTGCAGCCTTTTAAGATTTCGGTGGGGTTACAAACTGCTAATAATGGAGTCAAACAGCGGGAAATTTTACGCCAGAAAAGCAAATTATCCACCACGCCTCATTTTTTATCAATGACTGCCACGCCGATTCCGCGCACTCTGGCTTTATCGCTTTATGGCGATCTGGACATTTCTGTTCTCGACGAGCTGCCTAAGGGCCGGCAAAAAATAACCACCACAGTGGTTCACCCTAGCAAAAGATCTGAGACATATCATTTTATTGAGGAACAGATTAAAGCCGGCCGCCAGGCTTTTGTTATTTGCCCATTGATTGAAAAATCGGGCAAGGTAGAGACACAACGCATTCTGTCTCTACAGGATATTGATAAAAAAACCGTCTTAGAGGAGTTTGAAAAGTTGGATAAAAATATTTTCCCTCATCGTAAAATTGGTCTTTTGCACGGTCGGTTAAAATCTGCTGAAAAAGAAGAAGTGATGAAACAATTTAAAGAGGGGAAGCTAGATATCATTGTCTCAACTTCGGTGGTCGAGGTAGGAGTTGATGTGTCAAATGCTACAGTGATGATGATCGAAGGAGCGGAAAATTTTGGTTTGGCTCAGCTTTGGCAATTCCGCGGCCGAGTCGGCCGCGGCCAGCATGCATCTTACTGTTTTTTGTTTACTGAAATTTGGTCTGAAAAAATTCGTGAGCGTTTGTTTTCTATTTCTACTGCCAAAAATGGTTTTGAGTTGGCTGAAAAAGATCTAACTATTCGTGGTCCGGGTGAGGTTGTAGGGATTTCGCAGTCGGGCATTCCTGATTTTAAAATGGCTTCTTTAACAGATCTCGCGCTAATAAATCGATCACGCCAGGCTGCTGAGCAAATACTTGCTAAAGATCCCAATCTTCAAAGTTTACCTGATCTCAAATTAGCTGTCGAAAAAATGGCGACTCGGCATTTAGAGTAAACGCTCGCGGATCCGTGCCCGCTCGAATGGATAACGGTTTTAAAGACAAACAACTCGCGTTTCGGTTTGTTTTACATTTGACCAATTAACTCAATTAGATTAATCTAGAATTAGTTTTTCCTGCGGAATTTATTTACTTATAGCCTACGGCTTACAGCTTATGGCTTTTATATCTAAATTTTCCAATGGAAAAAAGAAAGTTTTTCGAAAAAGTAAAAAGTTGGTTTGTCGGTCTTTTGGTAATGTTAATCCTAGTTGGTGTCGTGGTTTTGCTTTTTGTGCCAGACGACAGTTTTTCGCAGATCTCAAAAAGTTTAAGTTTTTGGTCTAAACCGAAAAATTTTGAGATTGAAAGCTTAAACGGCAAAATTACCCAGCTCGAAAAAGAGCTTAAAGCAAAAGATGACAATAAAAAAGAAATTGAGGAACTTAAAAATCAAATATCAGCTTTAGCTAATCAGCCAACAAATACATCAACCGAACAGGTTCAAGCTTTAGCTAGCCACAAAACTATTGAATCACGGCCGATTACTAATCCTGGTAATTTGGAAAAACGAAGTTTAGCCAGCCAGCCGACGAGTAGCTCAGATAGTTCAGCTGTTTCTGAGAAACCAGCTGAAACAAAAAGCAGTTCAGCTTCTACTCAGACAGTCAGTAGTAAGATAAATATCAATACTTCGTCTGCTGCTGAACTGGATAAATTGCCTGGCATCGGCCCAACTTATGCTCAGCGGATTATCGATTATCGCGACGCTCACGGAGGATTTAAATCGATTTCTGAGATTCAGAACGTCAAAGGCATCGGCCCCAAGACTTTTGAGAAATTAAAAGATATGATAGAGATATAGATCCGACACTAATCCACGAATAAGATGCGAATATGACGAATGACACGAATCAGATTTGATTTAATCTAAACAGAGGCGTGCTATGGCGGGCAGTAGATTTCGCTACGGCGGACACAGCACACGAAGCAGATGTGGCGGAATTGGTATACGCGCATGGCTTAGGACCATGTGGGGCTTAAACCTCGTGAGAGTTCGAGTCTCTCCATCTGCACATTATGAATAAAAGATGGCCACAAACTAGTAGTCGGTTCCATATTCGAGAAAGAGCGAAAAATATTCCTCGCTATCTTTCGATGCGTAAATTTTTTTACGCCCTATCTCGAAAAAAAGATCGAGGAGCTGGCAAATCATGAACACCTTGCCAAAAGTTGTCACGATTGTCGGCTCTACCGCTTCAGGCAAAACCTCGCTTGGGGTTTTTTTGTGTCAGAAGTTTGGAGGCGAAATTATTTCAGCTGATTCAAGGCAGGTTTATCGAGGGCTGGATTTGGGGACGGGGAAGGAAGGAGTCCCCTCTCTGTCATTCCCGCCCGCTACGCCGAAGCGTCAGCGTGGCGAGCGCAAGCGGGAATCCAGGAATAGTCCAAATTCTGGATCCCCGATCGAGTCGGGGATGACAACAAGGTTAATCAACGACATTCCGCAATATCTGATCGATATAAAAAACCCAGAAGAAAAGTTTAATGTTCATGATTTTAAGGTTAATGCCGAGTTAGTTATCGATAACATGATTTCTCGAAATCGTCTGCCGTTTATTGTCGGTGGTACTGGTTTATATATTGACGCCTTGGTTGAAAATTATGAATTTGGCGGCCGTGACAACAAACAGAAAAATCCGCCAAAATATCAGGTTCTACAAATTGGCATCAAAATTCCAAGAGACGTAGAGACGAACGGCCGTTCGTCTCTACACCAGCGAATTGATAAACGTGTTGATGAAAGAATGCAGCAGGGAATGCTCGAAGAGGTTCGAGGATTGTTGGATTCTGGAGTAAATCCGCAATGGTTGATTTCACTCGGTCTAGAATACAAATTTTTGACTGAGCACTTAATTGGTAAAATTTCTGATCTTGATCAAGCTCTACAAGAACTCAAATACGCCACCCACGCTTTTGCCCGGCGCCAAGAAACTTGGTTCAATCATCACGGCGATGTGAAGTGGATTTCGGAGAAAGAGGAGGCGGTTAATATCGTTCAAAATTTTTTGTAATTTGTCCAATTTGACCAATTGGTCAAATTAGTCCTATTGGACAAATCTCAACATATGTGCTATTTTGGCCTCAGTCGAAATTTTTGGAGGGATTTATAGAAGGAGAAGATCATGCGAAGTGTATCGATGTTTCTGGTGATCTGCTTGATCACCGTCAGTTGTTGCGCAGGCTGCGGAGGTTCGTCGGAATCATCTGAGCCGAAACCTGATTTTGTCGTTACCACGAACCAAATGCCCGGAAAGTTTTCGGTCGAACGGGTCAAGTCGGCTACTCGCGAGAACCCAATCCGTATGATCGTCCCGGGTAAGAACGGCGGGACTGAGGAGATTTTAATGTTCGCAGAGAAGGGAACAGGAATTTTCCCGAATCTACGCATCTGGTCCCCGAAATCTCCGGAGAAGGAGCAGAATGTGGTAACCGCTGCTGGGCTGACCGGCATTGTCGCTAAAGCCTTTGATAAGTCGGGCGCTCAGACGAAAGTCGATGGCCAGCTTGTCGAATCGTCTGCCAAGTGGACTGAGCTCGCCACCACCAAAGGTCGCAGTGTTGAGGAGAAGTTCTCTAATATTTGGGGCACATTGATTTGGGGAGCGCTTGGTGTAATTTTGGTCGGCGGTGCACTCGGCGTTGTTATCGCTGTGACCACGTTTGTGATTGGTGCGATCGTCAAGCTGGCTGTTGCAGTTCTGATTGTGGCTGCCGCTGTTTGGGCCTATGAGAAGATCGCTGGAATGTATCATACTTTCGTCCCAGGCGGTTCTTCGATCACGCCATCGATTGTTCAAAGCTGGGCCCAAAATGCCTGGCGAAATGCTAAACTGGCAATCGATAATTTGTTAGCCGAACTTGACCGGCAAGGAGTTCGGACTCCTGTATTTGGGAAAAGGTAGGGTCTTTGTGGGGCGGCGGTGCTTGGGCACCGCCGCCCCATTCTTTTTGGAAAGATTTGACCAATTGGACAAATTGGACTAATTTAAATGCAAGATGACCCATCGAGGTTTTTAGACGACCCAGCGGGTCGTCTCTACATCTAATACAAATCAAATGAACATCGATCAATCAATTTTTAAGGCCTATGATATTCGGGGGACTGTGCCTGATCAAATTAATCCTAAAGTAGCGGAGCAGATTGGCCGAGCATTTGCTGGGTGGTTGTCCAAGGTACGGGCGAACGGCCGTTCGCCCGTACTCAAAGTTATTGTTGGGAGGGATGTGCGGACACATTCGCCAGAAATCGCCGGTGCTTTAATCCGCGGCATAGCCTCACAATCTATCGATGTGGTTGATGTCGGACTCATTACCACGCCGATGCTTTATTTTATTGATGCCTCAGCTGGCTTTGACGGCGGCGTTTCTGTCACTGCCTCGCACAATCCAGCAGAATATAATGGTTTTAAAATTGTTCGCGAAAAAGCCATTGCCATTTCTGGTGACTCTGGCATTAAAGAAATCGGTCAGATGGCAACATCTCAAAATTTTCCCGATCTGGTAAAAGGCCAGGTCACTCAAGAAGATTTTACTGATCGCTACATCGACCACTTGCAAACATTCATCAATTTTAAAGATTTAAAACCAGCTAAAATTGTGGTCAATCCAAATTTTGGCGTAGGCTCAAATATTCTTAAAAAGTTAGCCAATATTGTGCCTGGAGAATTTGTCTATCTCAATTCTGAACTTGATGGATCTTTTCCCAAAGGCAAACCCGATCCCTTGCTTCCGGTTAATCGAACAGAAATTTCAGAGCTAATTAAATCAACTGGCGCTGATTTTGGTGTTTCTTGGGATGCTGATGGTGATCGAGTTTATTTTTTAGATCAAAACGGTGAATTTATCGATGGCTATTTTACGACCGCGGTTTTAGCTGAAGCCATGCTCAAATCACATCCAGGTTCTAAAATCATCTATGATCCTCGGTTAACCTGGGCGACGATAGATACTGTCAACAGAAATGGTGGTATACCAATCGTTTGTAAACCTGGTCACTCGTTTTTCAAGCAACGTATGAGGTCTGAAGACGCTCTTTTTGCTGGCGAAATGTCTGGTCATTATTATTTCCGCGATAATTTTTACGCTGATGATGGAATGCTAGCTTTTTTAATTATTTGGGATTTATACACCAAAAAGAACTGTCAATATTCAGATCTGGTTAAAGATTTAAAGGCCAAATATATTACTGCTGGGCAAGAGTTTAATTTTGAAGTTCAAGATAGCAGATCAGTTCTTGCTCAAATCGAAGAGAATTATACTGATAGCCAAAAGCTGGAGATTGACGGCTTGACCATCGAGTATCCAGATTGGCGTTTTAATCTGCGCCCCTCAAACACTGAGCCATTAATTCGCCTAAATATTGAAGCCAAATCGCAGATAACCTTTAACCAAAAGTTGCAAGAGATAACGGATTTAATTAAACAGCTGGGCGGAGTGGAAAAGTAATCTCTATTTTTTAAAATTGGCAAAATGAGCTTTTAGTTCTATAATTTTACTATGGTAGAATTTACATCGGTTAGTCAAAATTATAGTGGCATCTTAGCATTGGACCACGTCTCTTTTAAAATTAAACGAGGAGAATTTATTAGTATTGTTGGGCCATCTGGGGCTGGTAAATCAACTATCATTAAACTTTTAATCTGTGAAGAATCGCCCAGCACCGGCAAAATTATTGTGGCTGGTCGAGATATTACTGATCTTCGGTCTAAAGAATTACCGTTTTATCGCCGTAAACTTGGGGTGGTTTTTCAAGATTTTAAACTATTGCCGCAAAAAACTGTTTATGAAAACGTAGCCTTTGCTCTGGAAGTTTCAGATTCATCTGCTGATGAAATTCGCGAAAAAGTTCCAGATATTTTGGAAAATGTCGGCATGCTATCGAAACGAGAAAATTTTCCACATGAGCTTTCTGGTGGCGAAAAGCAGCGAACAGCCATTGCCCGAGCTTTAGTCCATGATCCAAAAATTTTAATCGCTGATGAGCCAACTGGCAACCTTGACCCAGTTAACACTTGGGAAATTATTGAGCTTTTATTTAAAATCAACAAAACTGGCACCATGGTTATTTTGGCAACGCATAACAAAGAAATTGTTGATGTTTTGAAAAAACGGGTTATCACCCTGCGCGCCGGAAAGCTCGTAGCTGATCAAGCCCAAGGCAAATATATTATATGATTACCTTCTTCCGTATAATTAAATTCGGTATTCAAGGTTTCTGGCGAAACATAGTTTTATCTTTCAACGCCACTTTCATTATGACTTTGACCCTGATCACTTTGAGTATATTTTTCATACTGAACATTGTTGTGACAAGTTCTACGGGTAAACTTGAAGAGAAACTTGATATTACCATTACCTTAATTGACCAAGCAACAGAACAAGAAGTGGCTGACTTTATCAAGATTATCGATGCGAAACCCGAGGTTAAAAAGTTAGAATATATTAACAAAGATAAGCTTCTAAAAGAATGGCGAGATCTGTTCACTAAGCAGCCAGAGTTCCGTGATCTAATCACCAAACAAGATAATCCGCTACTTCGCGAAGTTAGAGTCTGGGCATATGATTCAGATAATTTGCAAAAAATTTCTACTTTTGCCGAAAAGAAAGAATTTGATCTGATTGTCAACTCGGTCAGTTATCGTGAAAACCAGAGCAAAATCAAAGAAATTATTAACTACAGCAAATTTTTAAGAAAAATAAGTTTAATCATGAGTCTGGTTTTTACTGGCATAGCGCTCTTTGTTATTCTAACCACTATTCGCCTAGCTATTTATTCTCGTCGTGAAGAAATTGAGATTATGCGTTTTGTGGGGGCCACCAGTCTACTCATACGCGCACCATTTATTTTTGAAGGAATTTTATATGGAGTTTTGGCTACAATTTTTGCTGAGATTATGGCCATAGCTGCTATTTGGGGAATTCAATCACTGGAAAATCAGTATTTAGGTAGTGCGGGCGGCAGTATAATTTTCGGAAATAGTAATGATAGTTTTTTGCATTTATATCAACAATATATCTGGTCAATTTTACTCGTCCATTTAATTTGTGGAGTCTTGATCGGCATAGTTTCAAGTTATATCGCTGTTAGAAAATATTTAAAATAGAATTTTCGTGAATATTGTTTTTGACAAACATCATTAGAAATTTCTGAATTAAATAATCTTTACCTAACTCAATATTCAATTTATACTAGCAGTTGAGGAGGAAGATTAATTAGAAGAATGAAAGATAAAATTACTAAATTTATTAAATACGAAGCTGCTTTCTGGGTAGCTATTTTTCTTTTATTCTTTGTTAGCGCGATCGCAGTTAACACTATCATTAAAACAACATCAGTTCGGGCAGCTGAATCGCTAACTGAATTACAGAAAAAAAAGAAGCTCGAAGAAGAAAGGGCCAAAAAAGCCAAAGAATTAAAAGAGTTAAAAGAAAAGCAGGCGCAAGCTGCAGTGTCTCAGGCGCAATTTTTGTCTACGCAGATTGAGCAAATTAAAAAACAAGAAGAGCAAACCGTCAGTTCAATTTCAAGTACTGAACAAGAAATAACTCAATTACAAGGTCAGATTGGCGATGTTGAACAGCAAGAAGCTGAACAAAAAAGAAAAACAATGGAAATCGCTAAAATATTTTTTGAACAAAGACGTGAGTTGTTTATTGATTCAGAAAATGGTTCTGCCCTTGATGTTCTTGCGGGTGGAGATATTTCTGAATCATTTAGACATAAAAATAAGATTGAAGCAGCCCTGGATTTATTGCGAGAGCGCACTTCGGACTTAATTGTTGTTCGACTTGATTTAGGAGGTAAAAAAGAAAGTGCTGAAGATAAGTACACTCAATTAACTACTCTAAAAGATGAACAAACCAGATTAAGACGTGCTAGGCAAACCTCTCAAAATCAATACGAAAGATTAGCCAGCCAAAGTCAAACTCAGGCTGAAGCTTATCAAACAGAAATGGAAAAAGCCCTTTCAACTGCAGCCACCTATGAATCAAAAATTCGCGAGGAATTGACTCGTATTATCAATGCGCGCAAAAAAAGTGGTGCGATTCCGCGCACCGGTGCCTCAGTTGGCCAATCCGTCACTAAAGGTGAAATTATTGGTCATCAAGGGAACACTGGATATTCGTTTGGATCACACTTGCATTTTGAAGTTCGTGAAGATAATATTGCAGTTAACCCACGAAATCATTTAGGAAAAACCCTTGATTATCCTTTTGACTCAGAATATCGAATCACTCAAGAATTTGGCGTTACCCCATACTCAAAACAGTTGTATTCTTCAGGAATCCACACTGGCATTGATTTTGCCAAGTATGATGGCGCCAATGTTCAGGCAGCTTGTAGTGGCGAGATTATCATGGATGATGTTTACGGTGGTTATGGTCGCGCGTTTGCCCATACTTGTGATAATACTGATCTGGTAGTTCTATATGGCCACCTTCAGCCAGAGTAGTCGGATCATTTTATTAATATTAAAAATAGATTAATGAAAACCAAACGAACCTCAAAAATAATTATCCCAATTATTATCGCTGGAAGTATTTTTGGCGCAGGTTTTGTAGTGGGCCAAAATAATCCTAATGAAATTAACCAACTCGTACCAGCTGGAAAAACTCAGATCGTCTCTGCTTCTAAACCAAAAAACGTTGATGACTCACTGTTTTGGGAAGCTTGGAAGATGGTTGATAAGAATTTTATCAATAAAGTTGATAGTAAAACAAGAAGCATTGGCGCTGAACTCTCAATCCGCGATGCACTTTTAACTGTTGTCGCTCCACTCGAAGGCTCTCCGGCTGAAAAAGCTGGCATTAAACCAAAAGATACTATCGTCAAAGTTGATGACAAAGAAACAGCCAAAATGTCTTTTGATGATGCGATCGCCAAAATTAGAGGTAAAAAAGGGACAGCTGTAGTTTTAACAGTGGTTCATGATGGGCAATCTGAAGAGAGTAAAATTTCGGTTACACGCGATACTATTGAAGTTAAAAGCGTTAAACTAAGTTTTGTCGGTGACAATAATTCAATCGCCTTATTAAAAATTAACCAGTTTGGTAAAGACACATCCAGTTTGTTAAAAAAATTCCAGTCAGAAATCGTAGATAAAAAAGCCAAGGGGATAGTAATTGACCTTCGAAATAATCCAGGCGGCTTGTTAAACACCGCTATTGAAGTGAGTAGTTTATTTATGCCAAATGATTTGTCTAAATTTGAGAATGATAATCTTAAAAACGGGGTAGTAGTTATTGAAGAAGATGCTAAAAAAGAACAAGAAAAATTTACCCGCACCTCAAATCAACTCTTTAATTTACCGTTTGTAGTTATTCAAAATCGTGGGTCAGCTTCAGCTTCTGAGATTTTTGCCGGGGCGATGAAAGATTACCAGCTAGGAAAGGTTATTGGTGAAACAAGCTTCGGAAAAGGTAGTGTGCAAAATTTAGAAGAATTAAGTAATAAAGGTAGTGTCAAAATTACTATTGCTAAATGGCTAACTCCGACCGGTATTGGTATTAACGGCAAAGGCATTAATCCTGATATAATTGTCAAAGAAGAAGTAAAAGATAATAATGATCCAGCTTTAAATGAGGCAATTAGTATACTAAATTCAAATAATTAATTTTATCATTAATTTATGCTATGGCTGACAATGATCTAAACCAAAACCAACCACCTCTTGCCGCCCCCACAGTGGGCTATTCTAAGATTATTGATCCACTAGATGAGCCGCTTGAGGATAGCCAACCTCAACATATTCCAGCCAAACCAACTCAATCTGTTCCATCTATCTCAAATCAACCGCCAACCACTGAGATTAAAGTTGGTAATCCAACATCAAATACTTTCCACCCATTAACTAACGCCCCATTATCATCGATAGCAAGTCAGCCACCCAAATCATTAAATCCGTCACCGTCACCAATCGGGAATATCAACTCGTCGCAGGTTCATAACCAGAGCTCAGCCAGTCCAACAATCACCAATACGCCAAAGCCCGCGGACGTTTCATCGCCAAAACCTCAACCTAATCCAGTTACTCCGATTACTAATCCGATTCAATCACCAAACACCTCATCAATTTCCGTCGGTCAATTCAAACTACCTTCCGAAGAGCTCATTGCTGAGGAAAAGCAAAAAATTCAACCAGTAAGCCCATTGCCGCTTTCTTCTCAAAATAACATTGAAAATAAAATTGGCAGTGTGCCAGCCGGGCTGCTCAATCAACCACCAACATTGAATCAAAAACCAATCTTAAAAAGTAGTGTTCCACCAATAAATGTTGCTCCCAACAAAAAGAAACGATCAATCTTAAAGGTTTTCTTACTGATTATCTTAATACTAATAGTTGTTTTGGGCGTACTCGTTGGCATTACCTACGCGGGCATCGAAATACCATTTGTATCAAAATTTATTAGCCAATACTTACCAATTTCCCATAAAAAAGACTTTACAAAATCCATAGCCAACGCCCAAGATGCAGTAAGTCAAGCAACTTTTTATAGTGTTGCCACAACCATTAATTTGGGTGAATCAACTACCAGTTCGTCAGCTAGCTCTAATAGCGACCGCGCTCCAGGTACACCTCCAGCACTCCCAGGTGTAACGTCGAGCAGTAGTGTTGACAGCCAGGTTGCCTGGAATAATATGATTCTTTCAGTATTTGGCACTCGTCAAGCTGATGGCAAGATGTCGGGAACACTCAGCATTGCTCCGGCCAATACCAAAGGTCAGGCGAGTATTTTTCAAGTTTCTTACGATTTTGCTCTGGATGAAAAATTATTATACTTACATCCACTTGGGCTTTTTGATGCAAATTCAGCTAATTGGCAAGCTATCGACCTGAAAGAAGTTGAAACAAATCAGTCACTAGCCACTTTATTAAAAATTTTGGATCTTAAACAATTATTACCAATGTTTGAATCAGGTGAATGGCAAGCACAAGAAGGCGTAATAATTAAATCTCAGTCCAATAAAGATTTAGGCACAATAACGGCTAACAAATTTAATATCTCCACCACAAACGTTGTTAGCTCATCGATTGGAGATTTAAAAACCATTTTATACATCGCCGAAAATGAGTCTCACCCAGTTAAAGCAACAGCTACAGCCAGTATTAAAGATCAATCAGGTGCTAGTGTTCCGGCCACAATCAAATCTTACTTTTTCAATTACAATGTTGAGCAAAAAGTAAGCATTCCTAAAAAAGCAGATTATGCCATGATCACGCTTGATACATTCTTATCCAGTAATGGTTTTTATTCTGGTTCAGCAATTCCTGATGGCACGAGTGAAGAAGCTGATGCTAGGGATAAAACTCGAAAGGCTGACATAGATAAACTAGTTCAAGCATTAGAAAAATATAAAACAGATAAAAATACTTACCCTATTACCTCTCGAATCGAAAAAACAAACGAATCAGGAACACTTAAAGACGCGTTAGTATCAGATTATTTGAATAGTCTACCAGTTGATCCGCTTGACCCTAACTATTGGTACGGATACAATTCAGATGGATACACATATCATATTACAGCAATCATTGAAGGCTCTGATACTTCGGCTAAACAGGGCGCCAGAGTGAAATATCAAGAAATTACAAAATAACATTTAACAATAAACATTACTATGCCTATTACTCTAATTGTCATTATAGTCCTGGTGATTCTGATCGTTATCTACATCGTCGGCATTTTTAACAGCTTAATCACCTTAAAAAATCGTTCAGATGAAGCTTGGAGCGATATTGATGTTCAACTCAAAAGACGCTATAGCCTGATTCCAAATTTAGTTGAAACAGTTAAAGGTTATGCTAAACATGAGACAAAAGTTTTTACTGATGTAACCGAAGCTCGAGCCTCAGCGATTTCAGCCAAAGGCATCAAAGGTCAACAAGAAGCTGAGAATATGTTAACTGGCGCTTTAAAATCAGTTTTTGCTGTAGCTGAAAGTTATCCTGAACTTGAAGCTTCTGAAAATTTTGGTAAACTACAAGACGAACTATCAGATACAGAGAATAAAATCGAAGCTGCCAGACGTTTTTACAATGCCAATGTCCGAGATTTGAACATTAAAATTGAAATGTTTCCATCAAGTATCGTAGCTAATATGTTTAAAATTATTAAGAAAGAGCTTTTTGAGCTCGAGAATGTCACTGAGCGCGAAACACCAAAGGTTAAATTTGATGAAAAATAAAAAATAGTATATTATATTAATATATTAAGTAAATTTTAATGAATAAAATATTGGTCGTTGAAGATGAAAAAACTTTGTCAGAAATTATCAGCTTGAAACTTCAAGAAGAAGGTTTTGAGGTAGATAATGCTTTCGATGGTGAAGAGGCCTTACAAAAATTAACTACATCATCCAATCTACCTGATTTGGTTCTTCTAGATATCCTGCTACCTAAAGTTAATGGGTTAGAAGTGTTAACTAAAATTAGGCAAGATGGTAATGAAAAGTTAACCTCAATTCCAGTGTTAATTTTTTCAAACTTTGCTCATGAAGAAGAAGTGCAGAAGGCCAAAGATTTAGGCGCAGTTGATTATATTGTTAAAGCCGCGTTTTCACCAGCTGAAATTGTTACCAAAGTCAAAGGTGTTCTCGGCACTAAATCAGCTGAAACTGCTCCTGAAACTCCTGCTGCTTAAGTAAAATCCATCATGACACTTTATGACAACATTGCGAGTAATAAACGCAACACGAGCCTTTTGATAGGGCTATTTTTAATTATAATTATTGCTTTAGGTTGGGTATTTTCATATTTGCTTGATACTCCGGTTATTTTGCCGATCGCTATCATTATTGCTACTTTACAGACTTTAATTAGCTATTATTATTCGGACTCAATCACCATGGCTATTTCTGGCGCGCGCGAACTTAAACGCGAAGAAGCTTTAGAACTTCATCGAATAGTTGAAAATTTAGCTATCACTGCAGGCTTACCAACTCCGCGAATTTTTGTCATCGATGATAGCGCGCCTAATGCTTTTGCCACTGGCCGCGATCCTCAACATGCGGCTATTGCGGTTACTTCAGGCTTGCTCGAAAAACTTGAAAAGCCTGAACTCGAAGGCGTTATCTCTCATGAAATGGCTCATATCGGTAACTATGATATTCGTCTGATGACTATTGTGGTCGTTTTGGTGGGAATAGTCGCTCTAATTTCAGATCTATTTATTCGCTGGAGTTTTTGGGGTGGTGGTCGGCGTCGTTCATCGAACGACGCCAATCAGCTAACAGCGATTTTTGCTATGCTAGCCATAGTTTTAGCTATTCTAGCCCCAATCGCTGCCAGCTTAATTCAGCTAACAATCAGCCGAAAACGTGAATTTATTGCCGATTCTACCGGCGCGCTACTCACGCGTTATCCTCAGGGTCTAGCCTCAGCTCTTGAAAAAATCGCTGCAGACCGCGAGCCACTCGAAGTGGCCAATAAAGCCACTGCCCACTTGTATATCGAAAATCCGCTTAAACAGCACCGTTCTTGGCTTAATAATATGTTCTCCACTCATCCACCAGTTGAGGAGCGGATGAAGGCATTGCTGGGAAAATAATATGGTATAATACTAATATGGAAGCTACTCAAATTAAAACTATGCCAGAAATTTTTAAAAACCCTCGATATCAAGGGAAGCATATTATTGTAATCAAAGGAAAAGTATTTACTGCTAAAACTGGTCGCGGTGCAGCTAAAATTTTAAAAGAAGTTCGAATTAAATATCCCAAATCGACTCCTGAAATTGCATTTTTACCCAACGCGCACTCGTTAATATTATGAAAGCAAGATTCCCCTATAAGTATGTTGGAAAGGTATATTTTGGGGAGATTTTTCGACCGGTTGCTAAGATCTCTTTTAAATCTCCGAGCAGTGAACTCGAAGCAACAGTTTGGTTAATTGTTGATAGTGGTGCTGATTTTACAATTCTGCCTAAATATTTAGCTCTTGACCTAGGTATTTCTCTTGAACATGATTGCATTTCAGATATCACAAAAGGAATTGGCGGTTTCCAAAAGATCTTTCTATTGAAAAATCCAATAGAGATCAAGATCGGAAAGGTTTCTAAAAAAGTGCCAATAGCTTTTTTTGATTCTAATGAACTTCCAGCGTTAATGGGTCGCTTAGGCTTCATGGAAAGATTTAATGTTGAATTTACCAGATCATTGTCAGTTATTTTTAAGGAGTAAAAGTTTTATAAAAAATGATCCAAATATTTACCTTGGAGTATTTTCTGCTATATTGAATTAAAATCCACAGAAAGGAGATTTA
>Ga0076300_110_pt1 | contig 17836 bp, 20 predicted proteins | sample RifGroA2_FD_67984 | JGI IMG/M metagenome (GOLD analysis project Ga0076300, IMG submission 67984) | Berkelbacteria bacterium GW2011_GWA2_38_9 | reverse complement strand
CAGCTCTTCGCTACATGACTTCGGTTGGCGAACCTCTTAATCCGGAAGCTGTCGAGTGGGGAGTGCGCGCCTTCGGTTTACCATTTCATGATAACTGGTGGCAAACAGAGTGCGGTGGAATTTGTATCGCTAATTATCCTTCAATGGATATTAAACCAGGATCGATGGGTAAGCCGATTCCTGGCGTGGTCGCTGATATTGTTGATGATTTTGGTCGCATACAAAAACTAGGCATCGAAGGTCATTTGGCTTTAAAGCCTGGCTGGCCAGGCATGATGCGAGCTATTTGGCGACGTCCAGTTAAATATCATTCGTATTTTATGAAAAAATCTCCAGTCAAAAGAAATCGTGATGAAGAAGGAGAATTTGAAGGCGTTGAACCTAAAAAGGCTGATTGGTATATTTCAGGTGATCGCGCCCTTAAGGATAAAGATGGATATTTTTGGTTTATTGGTCGCGCTGATGATGTGATTAAAACAGCTGGTGAGCGAGTTGGTCCATTTGAAGTTGAATCAAGTTTAATGGAGCATAAGGCAGTGGCGGAAGCTGGAGTAATCGGCGTACCCGACCCTGATCGTGGCGAAATCGTTAAAGCTTTTGTTGTCTTAAAACCAGGCTTCAAACCTTCTGAAAAACTGGGCATTGAGCTGGCGCAGTTTGTTAAACGCCACTTAGCCGGTCACGCTTATCCTCGTGAAGTTGATTTCAGAAAAACTTTGCCCAAAACTCGTTCTGGTAAAATTATGCGCCGCGTCTTAAAAGCTGAAGAACTCGGCCTGCCCATCGGTGATACCAGTACGATGGAGGAATATTAGAATAGTAAAAAGTAAAAAGAATAAAGTAGAAAGTCGGGTAAAATTTAAATTGAGAATTAATTGTTTAAATATGAAAATCGTTCGATCCTTAAAGACAATGTTTATACTAGGTTTATTACTTATTCCAGCTGTGGCACTGGCTGATGTGGGGCCGAAGCCAGGAATGAGCTTTAATATCGAGGGCTTTAATTCTATAAAAGCGACAATCATTGGTGCTGAACAAATAGAATGTAAGGATGTAAATTGTAGTGATTCATCCATTTTAGCCAAAATCGGTCCACAAACATTCAACTGTGTGCAGGAAGATTTAAAATGTTATTCACTGGCCTATGATTACTCTGATTATCACAAAGTCAAAATTAAATTTTCAGATGGCGTAACTAAAGAAAGTAATATTTTTCAGACCTTGGGATTTGATTCAAAATACAATCTTCGTGTACTTGAGGATAGGCTGTATGTCTATGATGCAAGCGATATGGCTATATTTGATGATCAGCCAGCTACTGATTATGACTATAATCCAATGTTTGGCAATCAGGCGAAGTCTAAGCTGGGGATTTTTTATGGTGCATTATTTTTAACTCTAGTTATTGAATTATTGACTGGTTTAATATTTTTAAAAACTAAAAAGAAACCGTTAATAATATTAATTTATCTAGCTTTGGCTAATTTTATATCTTTGCCTACACTTTGGTTTTTATTTCCACTTCTGCCTATTAGTTCTCACAACTTAATAATATTACTTGGCGAGTTATTTGTAGTTATTTTTGAAATACTCTTTTTGTATCTATTTTGCCGAAAACATCTGACAATTAAAGAAATTATTATCTTAATTATAATTGCTAATCTATTGAGTTATTGGTTAGGGATCCAAGTTTGGACACCAATCGTTAACTAACATGGCGATACAAGTACGATGGAAGAATACTAAAATAGTAAAAAGAATAAAGTAGAAAGTGAATACCTGTTTGGTTTTTTGGAAATGTGGTAAGATTAGAGTATGAAAACTTTAAGAGAAAATGTTATTAGTACAATCCGTCAGCAATCTGATCAAATCGCCAAGGATTATCACGTTCGTAAGATCGGCGTCTTTGGATCTGTCGCCCGAGATGAACATAATAAAGAAAGCGATGTTGATATTTTAGTTGAATTTTCTAAACCAGTCGGTTTTTTTAAATTCATTGATCTTGAAGATTATTTATCAAATATTTTAAAACGGAAAGTTGATCTTGTAACTAATAAATCATTAAAACCAGCCATTAAAGATCAAATTTTAAAAGAACTGATTTATGTCTAAACGCGAGCCAAAATTATATTTTGCTGATATTTTGCTGGCAATCAAAAAGATTGAGAAATATTCCAGCGACCTTACTTTCGTTAAATTTTCCAAAGATGAAAAAACTGTCGATGCTGTTGTTCGAAACTTCGAAGTGTTAGGTGAAGCAGTTAATAATTTGTCTAACGATATTAAAAAGAACAATACCAATCTACCATGGAAAAAAATTGTCAGCATGCGCAATAAAGTTATCCATGAATATTTTGGAGTCGATCTAGAAATTCTCTGGCAGACAATTAAAGAAGATCTGCCGGAATTTAAGAGTCAGATAATTTCAATCGCATCTAGTTATTATCCTAATGATTTAGGCCTGCCCATCGGTGATACGTCGACTATGGAAGAGTATTAAAACAGTAGAAAGTAAATAGTAAAAAATAGAAAGTGAATACCTGTCTAGGTTCTAGGAAATGTGGTAAGATGGATGCATGAGAAGAAAAATATCAATTAAAAAAATTAGTCAGTTATTAGAACCTGTTTTTAACAAATATCATGTTAAGTTAGCTTATATTTTTGGTTCTTATGCTCGTGGTAATCAAATTAAAGAAAGCGATATTGATATAGCGATTTTATTAGATGAGTCGAAACCCGAAAGCGAAAGATTTGCTCTTAGATTAAAAATAGCCGGTGATTTCTCTCTACTTCTCAAAAATAATGTGGATCTTATTATTCTGAATGATACTTCTTCGGTAACTTTTAAATATTCTATTATCCATGAAGGAAAGCTGTTATTCCAAGAAGAATCAGATAAAGTTAAGTTTGAAATTGGAGCCATGAATAATTATTTTGATTTATTACCTTTTTTTGATCTTTATAACCAAAATTATGTCCAAGCTAATTTATAACAAAATAATTGCTAAGTTAAAATTTTTAGATGAATATCAAGGTTATTTAAAAGATATTCAAAAAGTTAACAGGCAGAGTTTTTTAAAAGATTATCATTTTTTTGGCTCTGCCGAAAGATACTTACAGCTGTCTATCGAGATTGTTTTAGATATCAGTAAATTGCTGATTATTGCTTATGATTTACCCAGGCCGGAAAACAATGAGGAAATTTTTGAACTCTTGAAAGATAAAAAAATAATATCTGATACATTATTTATCCAAATAAGAGATATTTATAAATTTAGAAATGTTTTAGTTCATGTATATGAAAAACTAGACCGAAGAATTGTTTATGAAAAATTACAAAATAATTTAGATGATTTCATTGATTTTAAAAAAGCTATTCTAAGAGTAATTAATAAACTTTGACCTATAATCATGCGCCGCGTTTTGAAAGCTGAAGAACTCGGCCTGCCCATCGGCGACACCGGTACGATGGAGGAGTATTAAAGCAGTAGTCAGTAAAAAGTAGAAAGTAATCAGTAGAGAGTCAAGCTAAAAATTAAATGATTTTTTGGTCATTTTGTGATGGATGGGGTAAAATGTGTATAGATGTTGAACTAACTTTTGCGACATGGTGGATTTTCAAATAAAAATTGCTGGGGCAGCCGGAGATGGAGCAATGGCTGTTGGGCTACTTGCCTCCAAAGCATTATCGCGTGCTGGATTTTATATTTTTAATTATTCTGAATATCCCTCACTTATTCGTGGCGGGCATAATACAACCACAGTGCGTGCTTCGTCTGAGCCAGTGGGCTCAATATCGCCCAAGATCGAAATAATGGTGGCTCTAAATTCTGAATCATTCTCCATGCATGAGGACGAACTAATCGACGGAGGCATTTTACTTTGGGATCAAAAAGAAAGTGATCACCACGTTTGTAAACGAGGAATTCATTGTATCCACGTACCTTTTCGTGAAATTTCAAAATCACTCGGCAATCCATTATTTTTAAATACAGTTGCTTTAGGCGCTCTCTCAGCCAGTTTAAATTTTTCTTTAGAATTTATTAATGCGGCTTTAAAATCTGAATTTGGCCGAAAAGGCGAGGCCATTGTATCAGCCAATATTAAAGCAGCTAAAGCAGGTTTTGAATTTGTTCGAAAAAATTATAAAGCCAAGTTACCAGCGGATTTAGCTGAATTTATAGAAGAGAAAGAAGACAAAGATCGAGTAGTTATGACAGGCAACGAAGCTTGCGCGCTCGGTGCTATCGCTGCGGGTTGTGGATTTTTTGCCGCCTACCCAATGACACCTGCTTCAGCTATTCTAGATGAAATGTCAGCTTTGTCTGCCAAAACTGGCATATTAGTTAAACAAACCGAAGATGAAATTTCCGCCATTAACATGACTATTGGCGCCTCATTTGCCGGGGCTCGGGTTATGACTGCTACCTCTGGTGGAGGTTTTGCCTTAATGTGCGAATCTTTGGGCTTGGCTGCTATGACCGAAACTCCGTTGGTTTTAATCGAAGCCATGCGACCTGGCCCAGCTACTGGTTTGCCAACTTGGACCGATCAAGGAGATCTTAGGTTTGTCCTTCACGCCGCGCAGGGTGAGTTTCCTCGCATTATTCTTAGCCCAGGCGATGCTGATGAGGCAATCCGCCTAACTCACCTGGCATTTGATTTGGCTGACGAATATCATATACCGGTAATTATTTTAACTGACAAAAACTTGGCTGAAAGTTCGTATAGCGCTACTTGGCTGACTAAATCAGAACAAAAGTTTACTCGCTACGGATTTATTTCTGACACTCAACTCAAACATTCTAAAGACTATAAAAGATATAAAATTACGGCTGATGGGGTTTCACCACGATCGATCCCTGGCCAGGCTGGCGGCATATTCCGCGCCAATTCTGACGAACACACTGAATATGGTTTTTCTTCAGAAGAGGCTCTCAACCGTAGTCAGATGATGGAAAAACGTTTTCGAAAGACTGAGCATCTTTCAGCTCATTTACCTAAACCTGAAGTTTATGGTCATTCTAAACCAAAAATAACTTTATTTGGATTTGGCTCGACCAAATGGGCGATTCGAGAAGCAGTCGATATTTTGACTAGCAAGAAAATTAAAACTCGAGCTGTCCACTTGCCCGTTTGTTGGCCTTTGCCAACCGTTTCTTTGAGTCATTATATTAATTCATCTGAAAGAAATTTTGTTATTGAAAATAATTTTACCGGCCAACTTGAAGGTTTGATTAAACAAGAAACTGGTGATGTTTTTGATGGACATTTGAGGAAGTATGATGGGAGACCATTTTTGGCAGAAGAAGTTGCAGAATATGCCCGAAGAAAAATTTCTAATTAACCTAATTTCTAATTAGTCTAAACAATGACCAATTTCCAATTAATAAATACCCAATTTCTCTTACCCTGTCATCCCCGACCTGATCGGGGATCCAGATTCTGGATTCCCGTTTTCACGGGAATGACAGAAGTATTTTTTAGTTATTGTCATTGAGATTTGGAATTTGATTAGACCAATTAGGTCAATTAGAAATTAGACATTTATTTATGGATTTACAAACAGATCAACAAATAACCTGGTGTCCGGGCTGTGGCAATCACAGTATTTTTGGAGCATTAAAAATGGCCATTACCGCGGTCGTAGAGACACGCCATGGCGTGTCTCTACATGACGTCGTTTTTACCTACGGAATTGGCTGTCACGGCCATATGGTTAATTACTTAAATACGTACGGATTTGAAGGCTTGCATGGTCGCCCGATTCCTTTAGCTGAAGGCATAAAATTAGCTAATCCAAAGTTAACAGTCTTCGTAGTAGCAGGGGACGGTGATACCTTTGGCGAAGGGTTGAATCATTTTGTCCAAGCCTGTCGTCGTAATATCGATATTAATATAATCGTCCACGATAACCGTGTCTACGGATTAACTACTGGCCAAACTTCGCCAACTTCTGATTGGGGCTATCGTTCAAAAACAACGCCAGCTGGATCAATTGAGTCGCCAATCAACGGTCCGGCCTTAGCTTTAAGTTCGTCAGCCACTTTTGTGGGCCAAGAAGTTTCGTCTGATATTCCAAACCTCACCAATACTCTGCTTAAAGCCATTAGCCATCAAGGGGTTTCGTATGTCAATATTTTACAAAACTGCCAGACTTTTAATAAAGTAAATACAGTTGATTGGTTTCGAAAAAATACGACCAGAGTAGAGATGAACGGCCGTTCATCTCTACGAGCAGATGCCATTAATACCGTCATCTCGTCCAAACTCATCCCTCTTGGAATTATCTATCAAGAAAAGAAACCAACTTATTCTGATTTGGTGGTGAGAGATAAGAAGTTGGTGGAGTTTGATAAGCTGCGAGAGTATTTCAAATAATAAAAAATTTAACTCTAAACAAAGAAAGATGGATGATCAAACACAACAGGCGCAATTTGTGCCACAAGATGACCAAGGGGGAATGCCAGTATCTATAACTCCTGATCCTGATGAGGCTCAGGCTGTAACAGTTGAGCCCGAGGAGCAAACAGCAGTTGAAGTCTCGGCTGAACCTGAAGTTCCAAGCCCAGCCGCAACAACTGATGAGGTAAAGGCTCCAAGTCAGCCAGCTGAGCAAATGTCTGACCAGTCAATACCCTATGACGAAGAAATAAAATCAGACAAAATTGAAACTAAAAGAAAAACATTCTTTCTTGATCTGAAAGCCAATAGCATGGGGCGATATGTCAAAATATCCGAACGCTCGAGCGGCAAAAGATCAACGATTATTATTCCTGAAGAGAACGTGGCTGAATTTGTCGATAAGTTGCATGGACTGTTTACTACAGATGTTCCCAAATAAACTGAAAAAACATCCGCCAGGTGTTGGCCAGGTTTTTGTTTTCGGTGATTGAACCAAAGGCATTTTTATAATCTACCATCGAAACAAAATCACGAGCAATAACAATTGTCCCAATTTGTTCTTTGATATATTTATCAGGAATATATTTTTTGTCTCTAATATGCCAAGCATTTTTTGTTTTAGTACCCGGCTCTTCGCTTACCAACTCTTTTTTAGATGGCTTTTCTGATATCGGATGGATTGATTTTGTCGGAACTACCATTTTAGCCCTTCTTTCAAATAGTTTAGTTAAAAAGTCAGGGAAAAATTCGAACCCACCATGAGTAGTAGCAAAGATATAAATACACTCATCAGCGGTCATCTGTTCTTCAATTTTTTCCATCTCAAGGTAAAGATTAATAATACCCTCTTTGCCTTGATAATAACTAACGAGCGATTGGCCAGTATTTTGCGAAAACATCGACTGCATTTTGGCTAAAGATTCTTCAAGAGCCTGTTCTTTTTCTCTGAGTAGTTCTTTGAGTTTAGTCGGATCGGAAGCTAGATAAATCGTTCTTTTACCTTTAGTCGATTCTCGCAAAAGGCCGCGGTGGATTAAGTCTTCTAAATAGTTATAAATGCCAGTTCGCTCGATTTGGGCCTCTTTGGCTAAATCAGTCACCGTGCCACCACCAGAAACCAAAGCTGCTAAATAAATAAGCGCTTGTTTGTCGGTAAGCCCTAAAGTTAGAAGAGTCTGATAAATTTTTTTATTGTGTTCTAAAATCACACAAATATTATATCAAGATGAAGTAGTACCTGTCAACTAAATAATACTGTGATAAGTATTTACAATAATATTTTGTCATGATACTTTGTAACTCATTCGAAAGATTTCTGCTCAGGTTCTCGTGTTTTGCGAGAAATTGCCCAAATCCTCATCCTGAGCTCGAGGTAAGGAGATGAGATGGATCCACTCGAGATCAAAACAAACATTGAGTTCGATGGGATGAGTAACAAACAATTCAAGTTTGTTGTCCTGCATTGGTCTGATGGAACCCATTTGCTGTATGGGTTACCACCTGAAGATTGTTTGGGAAAAGAACGTGGGCATAACGATCTGGTTCGCCAATTCTGTGCAGAAAACGGATTTACCACCACTACCCACAAAGTTCTTAACCAAGCAGTGCGGGACGATGGTGTTTCGATTAAGGTTGTTGGGGGTGGTACCCTAATTGTAGACGCAACCAGTAAGCAGGTTTACGATTGTGCGGCAAGCGCTTTCTATGGTAAACCGCATCATACCGACGTCGCCGGTGCAGTTCGCCCGATCGTGGCTAAGTTTAAAGGCTATTGGTCGGTTGATATCCGAGAGGTAAAACCGATTGGATAACTAGACAAACCCAATTAAGGAGGAAGAGATGGAAAAAAGTGTATTGATCAGTTCTGCGAAAGCTGAACTGAATGACGTAAGGAAACGTGGTCACTTGTTCCCACCTAAAATGCGAGCGGTGGTGGATGCAATTCGGGCAACAGTGAAAGAAGGCGGTTTTACCCTTGAGGATGTAGGTACATCTGAAAAGGAGTTGGATTGTCTTCTCAGGAAGGCAGGTTTAAACTAATCGAAACTGAATTGTTAATCTTAGTTTCGAGAAATTACCCAAATCCTCATCCTGGGCTTGAGGTGAAGAAAAGGAGCAGGAACATGAATGAAGCTGAAAAAATTATCGATTTGAAAAGAGTAATCGATGAATTTGCCTGGAAAACCGTCAAAACTATTGTACCGACTAGTGTAGAATTAGTGCTTGGAAACGGCGAAAACATACGCCGCACTAATAAAGCGCTCGAAAATATGGACGACGACCGGCGAATTGAGTTTCTGCTAGCATTTCTGAAGCTCTGGAAGAATGCATATTATAACCGTACAAACAGGAAAGTATTGTTGTTAGAGCTTCGTGAAATTGTTGGCGATAAGTTGGACGACGTTATCGGTATGCGATTAATGTACACCCTAACTCGGAACGGACAACAATTTCGCGCTTGGTATGGGATACCAAGTACGCTATGCCCTGATCACGCAGAAAGCCACGGAGATGGCATCCTGTTTTCGGTTCATGGAGAAAAAGAGAATATCGAGAGGTACGTTGGCGCCCTAGTTCACAATAAAGATATGGTTGTTGAACTACCGAATGGTGTCCGAATGTGGGGTTTTTACTGGAGCGATAGTTCGTATTAATCTCCAAGGCACCAGAGCACAATACGAGCCCGGCAGCTGCCACAGGCGGCGTCGGGTTCTTTTTCTTATTGACATAAATTCGGCTTGAAAGCTATAATGACAGTATAAAAATAATTTATGACTACTCAACTTTTAAATAGACCAATTCCAGTTCAATATCAAAATGGTATTTTAAAGATTTTAATCAAACTCCCTTTAGAAAATGGTGAGAAGTTTAATATTGAGATTTTAAAACCAAGAAAAAAAACTTTAAATAAAAAACCTAACTTTATTACCTTCAAAAAGGCACTCGAAAGAAGCTTTGGTATTGCACCCGATCTTCAAGATGGAACACAATATACTCAAGAAATAAGGAAAGAGTGGGAAAGTGAAATTAAAAGAAAATGGCATGAATAACTATCTTTTAGATACTGATATTTTAATTAATCATTTACGTAAATATCAAAAAATAGAGGCTGTCATTGAAGATCTAGACTTACCACAGAATCCAAAGTTATACCACATTTCGGTAATCACTAAAATCGAAGTTCTATCAGGTAAAAGTATGAGCGATGCCAAAATTAAAAAAGAAGCAAAATTACTTTTAGCTCAGTTTAAGTTACTTCAAATAAATTCGTCGGTTACCGAACTAGCTGGACAGTTGCGACGAGAGCACCGTCTAACCATAGCTGACGCTATAATTGCTGCGACTGCCATCTCGAAAGATCTAATCTTGTTGAGTTGTAATACTAAACATTTTAAAATAATTAGCGATTTAAGATTGATTTAAAGTATGTATGCCAGATCGTTTGCTAATCGATGAATAACTCGCTTTAACACATTAAAGCATTAAAGCAAAACAAGTGATAAAACAAAAACCCGGCTATTTATGAAAATGATGTCGGGTTTTTGAATTACACTAGATTAGCCCATGGGGGAGCCGGAGTTGGGGTCTTCAGGAGGTAAGTTATCGTAAGGTTGATTAACAGTAGGAGTTGGCTGAGTTGGTGACATTGGTGGAGTTGTGGCTGCGGTTGGTGGAGGTGTGGTTGGCATGATCGGAGGGGTAACTGAAGAAGCAGCGGGCGTGGTCGGTGTTGTTGAAATTGGTTGTGGAAAAACTGGGGTTGGCGTTGGAGAAGTTGGCGTAATGGGTTGCGGTTCGGTATTTTCTAATCTGGTCGGAGTAGGAATGGCTGGACCAGTTGGACCTTCGGGTGCTTCTTGATCTTCGCTCAAACGAAGATCAACTGTTGGTTTGATACCATGTGAACTTTCAGGAATAGGTGGCATTTCTTCCTCTAACAGCGGCTCTTCTTCTGTTAGTTCGGTTACAGGTTCAGCCTTAGCTTCTGGAGCTTCGATTTTTTCTGGAGTTGGTTTGATTTCGACTGCTTCTTGGCTCTCAGATTTTTGCGGAACAGGATTACCAGTTAACTCTTCAAGGTAATCGATATTAATTATGGCGGCAGCTGGGCGACCACTTTTGGTAATAATAAACAGTTCTTGCTTTTGCTCAACTTCTTCGATAATCGAACTAATTTTTTCGAGAGCATCATCTTCGGGCAAAATTTTATCTAAATCTGCATGAATCATTTTAGAATTTTAGTAGTAAATTAATTATATAATAGCAAATTGCCGAGCGAGTTGGTAGAATGAATTCATGAACTATCAAAAATATACTCTCCCCAACAAAACCACCATCTTAACAGTCCCCATGCCTCATACTGAGGCGACGATGGCTATGGCCATGGTTCATGCAGGGTCGCGAAATGAGGATCCAGTTGAAAAAGGTCTGGCCCACTTTACTGAACACATGGCTTTTAAAGGTGGAAAGTTATTTAAAAAACCAAAAGACGTGGCCATTGCTGTTGATGGAATCGGCGGAGACTTTAACGCTTTCACAGCCGAAGAAGTAACTGCTTATTATATCCGGGCAGCCAAAGAGCACATTAAATTAAGTTTAGATGTTTTAGCTGATTTAGTGATTCATCCTCGTTTTCCATCTGATGAGTTAGAAAAAGAAAAAGGCGTTATCGTCGAGGAAATAAATATGTATGAAGATATGCCAAGATACAAGGCCGAAATTAAACTAGGCAGTTTAATCTATAAAAATCATCCTTTGGGCTGGAATACTGCTGGTGAAAAGCAGACAGTTACTGCTTTTGACCGCCAAACATTATCTCGATTCCATGAAAAAATGTACGTTGGCCATAACATTACAGTAATTTTGGCTGGCGCTGTTAATGATCAAGCTGTTAAAGAAGTGGAAAAACGATTCAAAGTTTTGCCAACTGGTCAGGCCGAGTCACACCAAGCTCCAATCGAAGATCAAACAAAACCTGCTGTTCATCTTACCAATAAAACAAGTGAGCAAACCCATTTAGCCATGGGAATTCGAGCTTTAAATATCACTGATCCCCGTCGGTATATTTACAAAGTTATGTCGATAATTTTAGGTGGTAATATGAGTTCTAGGCTTTTTTTAAACATCCGCGAGCGTCAGGGGTTATCGTACTATATTAGCGCTTCGACCCAGGCTTTTACTGATACTGGTTATCTTGAAGTAAATGCTGGCGTTGATAATAAGAGGGTGTTGGTGGCCATCGAATCGATAATGCATGAGCTCGTTAAAATCCGCGATAAACAAGTAACCAAAGAAGAACTTGATCGAGCCAAAGAATTTATGATTGGGCGCATCAAGCTGAGTTTGGAAGATTCTGAACAAATTGCCCGCCTTTTGGTGTCTCAGCATATTTTAGAAAATACTATTCAAACTCCTGAACAGATGATCGCTGGCATCAAAGCTGTTACAGTTAATCAGATTCAAAAACTGACTCAAGAAATTTTTCAGGCTAAAAATGTTAATCTCTCGCTAGTTGGCCCCGAGCAAAATCGAGATAAAGTTTTAGCTATTCTTTCGGCGATCTAGGGTTTTCAAACGATTTAATCTCTGCTAACTTAAGAGATAAGAATATTATTTATATTTATATTGATCAATGAGCATATTATTTTTCTTATGATCCAACTCGCTCGTGCGTACTCGCTCAAACAGTCGATCACTGCGAAAAATAACACACTCATTGATCTTTACATATAACTCAAAAAATAAATGAGCACACAACCTGCAGAAATTGGTATTGAAAGAACAGTGGTCATCGTTAAGCCCGATGGCGTTATCCGTGGTTTAACTGGCGAAATTATTAAAAGAATTGAACAACGCGGTTTAAAAATTATTGCTTTAAAAATGGTTCAGGCGACAACCGAGCATATTGATAATCACTATCCAAAAGATGAGGCTTGGGTTAAAAGACTTGGCGAAAAAGCTCAATCTGGTTTTGATTCACTTGGGCTTAACATGAAAGAATATTTAGGTACTGATGATCACAAAGAAGTTGGCCAGCAAGTTCGCCAAGGTTTGCTCGATTATTTAACCATGGCGCCGGTCGTGGCCATGATTGTTGAAGGTGTGCACGCTATCGATTCAATCCGTAAAATTATTGGTTCTTCACTGCCTTTTAAAGCAGAAACCGGCACCATCCGCGGCGATTTTTCAGTTGATTCACCAACTGTGGCCAATACGCAAAAACGACCAATTTATAACCTGGTTCACGCTTCTGAAAATGTCGATGAAGCCAACAACGAAATTGACCACTGGTTTGCACCTGAAGATATCCATGACTATTTCCGTTCTGATCATGTTATCGCCTTCGGCGATCATCGCCCAACTGAGAGCAAATAGCACTCATAATGATCAACATTATTTATTTATTATCAGCTCTTTCAGCTTTAGTTATGAGTTTTTTTCTAACTGGATTTATTCGCAGTTTTGCCATCAAGAAAAAAATTCTCTCCAAATTACGTGAAAGAGACATGCATACTAAGCCTGTCCCACGTTTGGGAGGAATTGCCATTGGCACGAGTTTAGTGATCGTGCTATTTATTGTGGGTTTGATGTTCCCTGATGTATTACGATTTATCCCTGAAGACCGACTGGGCATTGACCGCTACTTACTCGGTATTATTTTGGGTAGCATATTAATCACTCTAGTTGGTATTCGCGATGATTTACATGATTTAACACCAGGAAAACAATTCTTTTGGCAATTTGTGGCTGCTGGCATAATTATTACTTCAGGCATTGGTATTGATTTTATCCGCAGCCCTTGGGGATTAATTTATCTTAATCAGTGGACGTGGCAACTTGTAACAATCGGTAATTATACCTATTCGATAACCTTGTGGTCTGATCTATTTACCATCGTCTGGCTTATTGTAATGATGAATGTTATCAACTGGCTCGATGGGCTCGACGGTTTAGCAGCTGGTGTAACCGGCATTGCTGCTGTTATGCTTTTTATACTCAGCCTAATTATTGGTGGAAATCCAGCCACGGCAATCTTGGCTATAGTTTTGGCTGGCAGTATATTTGGATTTTTACCATGGAATTTTAATCCAGCCAAAATTTTTATGGGATCAGCTGGTTCTTATCTTTTAGGATTTATTCTTGCGGTTTTGGCTATTGTCTCTGGTGGAAAGTTGGCCACGGCAATTTTAGTCCTTGGATTACCAGTCTTCGACGCGGTTTGGGTAGCACTACGTCGAATTATTTCTGGCAATTCGCCATTCAAAGGAGATCGAAGACATTTGCATCATCGATTAGTTGATGCTGGTTTTTCAGTCAAACAATCTGTAACTTTAATCTATTTAATCGCTTTTGTCTTTGGTATTTTAGCTTTAGTCGATGCCAATGCTCGAGCCAAGCTTGTTTTGTTGATTTGGGTGATGGCAGTTCTGGTAATTTTAGGGGCCACAACATTCGTACTTGAAAAAAAGAACGGAAAGAAATAAACTTAAATTAACCGATGTGAATGTCACGAATATTAGAATAATTCGAATCGGGTAAATATTAAAATGGCACAAAATATTGGCCACAAAACAATTTTAATTGCTGATGATGATCCAACCATCCGCGAACTTTATAGTTCTGAGCTTGAAAAAGGCGGATATATAATTCAACTGGCATCAGATGGTGTGGAAGCTTTAGAGGTAATTCAACAAAATAAACCTGATCTGATTTTGTTAGATATCATGATGCCCCGCAAGTCTGGCCTAGATGTATTATCAGAACTTAAGCAAAATCCAAGTTTAATGAATATCCCAATTTTTGTTTTATCCGCGCTTGGCGATACTGATGACAAGGCTCGCGGGTTAGCCCTTGGCGCTCTTAGATATATTGCCAAAGCTGAAACTATTCCAGGTAAGGTGATTCAGGAAGTAGATAGTTTCTTTGAAGGACAGAGTGAATAAAATGAAACTATAAGTCAGCTTATTGTCCGAATATTGAATATTGAATATGGAATATCGTCAATATTCGACATTCAATATTCGACATTCTAATTTGAGTTTAATCCTATCCAATGCCAAGTTCCTCCAACTACTCCTTCCATGGTCAACAGCCTAATGAAACTGTCAAAGCAGTTTTTAAACGCCACCCGTGGAGTTATCTTCATTCAGCCATAAAGCTTCTAATTTTTTTATTAGTGCCCTGGATCGTATTTTTGTTTAGTGGTTTTAGTCGGCCGTTTTCAGTTACTGCGCTGGTAATCAGCCTAGTTGGTTTAATTTGGGCAGTGCTAATAATATATTTATGGAACGCCAATGTGGTGATTCTAACTGATCGGCGAGTAATGATCATTGATTTAAAAAATCCGATCAGCCGTCAAGTTACCGAAGTACCATTAAAAAATATTCAAGATAGCTATTTTGAAAGTCGCGGGCTTTTAAAGACCATTTTTGGTTATGGTGACATAATTTTACAAACTGCCGGTTCTCGTGAATCTAATATCGTTCTCAAAAACCTAGATGCTCCTTATGATGTCCAACAGTTGATCTCGAGAACGATTGAGTAGAGACAGGTTTTAAACCTGTCTCTACTACAATTCAATATTTTCTTTGCCAATAAGATCACGGAGTTGGTGAGAGATGATTCCATTTACCGTCACTTTAGTTTTGGTGGCAATAGTTTGTTCTTGACCATTTTGCCAGATTTTTAGAATAACGGGCGAATCGCCAGGGCATTTTTCGAAAATCGCTTTCATGTCGATGAGAATTTGTTTTGAAGAACCTTCAGGCAGATGAATTATCAGAGGACGAGTATTATCGTCTTCGGTAGAGATGACCCGACTGGTCATCTCTACGTTGTTTTTATTTCCATTGAAATTTCGACGGCGATTGGCTTTTGGGTCAAATCCTGGGATTTTTTCTTGAGGATTTTCGTGTAGTTCCCAAACTTTATTTGCTAATATTTTAGCTTCAGACATCGTTCCGCCAGATCGATTATCTTTTGATGAAATTGTCCCATCAACTAAAATAGCTCGCCCCTCTTGCCAAAAATCAGAATATTGTTCAAACACCCGTGGAAAGACAATTAGCTCGATTTCACTCGACTGATCCTCGATAGTGACAAAAGCCATGGGTTGATTATTTTTTGTCATAATTGTTCGAGATCTAGCAATCACTCCGGCAGTACGAACTGGTTGACCATCGCGGTCAGTGGTAATTTTATTCAGGGCTTCGGCATCAGCTGGAATTAAGGTTTCCAAGTATTTCATCGGGTGATCTGATAAATATATGCCCAAGAGTTCTTTCTCCCAAGCTAGACGAGTTTTAGAATCAGCTTCTGAAACTTTATCTAGTGTCAAAACGTAATCTGGAGTCTCGGTAGTAATTTCACCAAAAAGCCCTGACTGATCTGTATTTTTTTGTTTAGAAACCGCCTGAGTAAAATCTAAAATTTTATCAATATTAGCCAAAACCTGTTGCCTTTCAATCAAGCTGTCCAGCGCTCCACTTTTGGCTAAATTTTCTAAAACCTTTTTATTAACTACATCTGAACCTAATCGGACCAAAAAATCTGTAAAATTAGCAAACTCACCAAATTCTTTGCGATTTTTTAAGATTTTTTTTGATACGTCAGCTCCAACATTTTTGATGGCTGCTAATCCAAAATAGATGTGGGAATCTTGTTGGCATGTACATTGTAGAGATGAACGGCCGTTCATCTCTACGTCTTTTTTCACCACCCCAAAATCCACAAAACTCTTGTTGACATCTGGTGGTAATACTTCGACCCCCATGCCTTGGCATTCAGTGATTTCGATTCCAATACGGTCCAGGTTATTTAAATCAGAGGTTAAAAGCGCAGCCATAAATTCTACAGGATAATGCGCTTTTAAAAACGCTGTCTGATAAGCAATCATGGCGTAACAGGCAGCGTGAGCGCGGTTAAATCCATAGCGGGCAAATGGCTCAATAAAGTCCCAAACCTTTTGTGCAGTTGATCGGTCAATTTTTTTGTTTTTTACTGCGCCATCAATAAATTTTTCTCGTTGCTCATCAAGCAACTTTTTAATTTTTTTTCCGACAGCTTTTCGCAGCACATCTGCTTCGCCATAGGTAAAACCAGCAAAATCTCGGGCAATCTGTAGCACCTGATCTTGAGTAACGATAACGCCATAAGTTTTTTCTAAAATCGGCTCTAAAATTGGATGTAAATATGTGATAATCTGACGGCCGTGTTTGGAGTCAATAAAAGTTGGAATTGAATCCATCGGGCCAGGTCGGTAAAGAGCGACCATAGAAATGATATCTTCAAATTCCGTTGGTTTAAGCTCGCGTAAATATCTTTTCATGCCAGCTGATTCAAGTTGGAATACTCCAGTAGTTTCAGCTCGTGATAAAAGTTTATAAGCTTCTGGGTCATCTGTGGCCATGTTGCGAATCTCAATTTTTTGCTCATGAATCGCTTCGATAATTTCTAAAGCTCGCTGAATAATGTTGAGATTAGCTAAACCCAAAAAGTCCATTTTCAAAAGTGCATGAACTGAAGTGTGACGCGCTACACCTTCAACGCGCTGCGCTAAATCAAGTAGTTTTTTGTTTCTTTCATTGGCATTGTAACTATCTTTTAGATCATTTACACTTTCCAGCGCTTCTTTAAGTGTTGAGCCAAAAGGAATTAATTTAGCCAAATAATCACACTCTTGATAAGCAAACCCAAGCACGCGCCCAATATCGCGAATAGCATTACGAGCCAGCATTGTTCCAAAAGTGATAATTTGCGCTACGTGGTCGGCGCCATATTTTATGCGCACATAGTCGATAACCTCATCGCGCCTGGCATCCATAATATCAGTATCAATATCAGGCATGGAAATTCTTTCAGGATTCAAAAAACGCTCGAAAATCAGATTATAGTGCAAAGGGTCGATGTCGGTAATGCCAGTTAAAAATCCAACCAAAGAGCCAGCTGCTGAACCCCGACCAGGGCCAATAGCAATATTTTGCTTTCGCGCCCAGTTGATAAAATCCGCAGTAATCAAAAAGTAACTTTCAAAACCCATTTTTTCAATAATTGATAATTCATATTCCATTCTTTTAGCTACGCGCATGGTCATCTCTTCAGTTAAGTCATTAGATGGCGATGGTAAGATCTCAGACTCCTTCCAATCTTGTTGTTTTTTATAATCAAAGAAAAATCGAGTTTTAACGCCCTCGATGCACTGACGCCGGAGTTCTGATTTAGCTGTTGTGCCAGCCGGCACTGGGAAATCTGGCAAAATGCTGGTACCCATAGGAATTTCTACCTGGCATCGCTGGGCAATCTTGCTTGTATTCTCGATCGCCTCTGGCAGATCTGCAAATAACTCGGCCATCTGATCCGGCGACTTAATCGAAAGGTCAAAGCCGACATAAGAAATACGATTAGTGTCGGCAACTTGTTTACCAGATTGCAC
>Ga0076300_117_pt1 | contig 17858 bp, 19 predicted proteins | sample RifGroA2_FD_67984 | JGI IMG/M metagenome (GOLD analysis project Ga0076300, IMG submission 67984) | Berkelbacteria bacterium GW2011_GWA2_38_9 | reverse complement strand
TAATAGTTTTTCTAATATAGCTCAAGCCATTCGATTAGTTTCTCACGATATTAAAAAGATTTGGCAGTTATTATCTTAATAGAATGAGACAGCCGTGGGCGGCACGGAGGTGGCGAGCACCAGGGCGGCAGCTGACATACGGAGCATAGCGGTCACCATCCGAAGACAGCCAAACGGCCTCAGGAGCTGGCGCATAAACACGCCAAATTCCACACTCCCAAAGCATTTGAAGGTTATTCCAAACTCCATCAGACATGAGCTTAGGGAAACCCCCGGGTTGCCAATTCGCAAGCTCAGGATCGCCCTTAAGACGAGCCTGCGCTTTGGAGAAATCCCGAAAATACTCTCCGGGATAGTTGGCAACGGCCAACTCAAGATGTCTCTGGCCTTCCGGCCAGGTATCGAGCTCCGGGAAACGATCGGGCTCGAGCCCGCCGTTTCCCAATAGATGGGGGCGACTGCCCACTATCTTGGCGGCCCTCTTCGGGTCGCCTTTCTGCCCGCCATTTACCTCGCACTGGCCGAGGATTGTTAATTGGGACATTTTTGTTCCTCCTTGTATATTGAATACATGGGGAGTTTGCCTCAAACAGGCAAAAATCTCCCTCTCTTAAAAAACTTATATTAGCTTAACCAGAAAATGAGTAAAGAGTCAATAGCAGATTGGTCAATTACACCCCCGAGGTGTTAGTTTTAACTCGAGGCTGAAGAATAACGTTTGACCCCGATTCGCCAGATTAAGTGAGCGATTATTTGAAAGATAATTGCCGTCAGTGTTGTTAACATAATGGTTTGCCACGAGATTAATCCCTTAAGCGATAAAACCGGAAAGTTAGCAATGACGATGATTGGAAAAATAAATGTAAAAATAAACCTGGCAGTTGTAGAATAAATGCTCTGCGGATAACGTGCGCCTTCAACTATGTGCGCCAGAAAATAGACGATTTCTTGAGCTTCGACGATCCAAAAACACAAGGCCGAGCAGATAGCATAAATGGCATGGAGAATAATTAAGGCTAAGATAATAAAATAGATAGCCAAAAGAACAAGTTGCCAGTGCCAGGTAAATGGAATAAAAATTATAAAGTAGATAATTATCAGATTGCGGATTCCAGAAAAAGAGGCGGCGTTAAATCCTGTTAAAGTTAAATATAGTAATGGATTAAGCGGTTTCAGAAGGACAAAGTCGAAAGCGCCTTTGGAAAAATTTTCAGTAAACCTGTCAAATCCGGTGATAAAAAAAGTCCAGGCTAGATCCCAAATCAAACCTAAAAAGAAAACTAAAAGCATTGAATCTTGAAAAGTCCAGCCGCCAATTTGTTTAACCTGATGGAAAATGGCATAAAAGACAAAAATTTTAACCAGCGCGTCAAGAAGCAACCAAGCCAAGAAAATAATAAAAGCACCCCGAAAAATCGTAAGTTGAGCGATTGAAAAACTGATTACTTTTTTATAAAACCGCCATAGTTTCATATTATTGCGTCATCCCCGACCAGATCGGGGATCCAGACGTCGTCCCCACGAAAGTGGGAACCAGATCCTGGATTCCCGTTTTCACGGGAATGACATGGTGATGATTAATTCCCAACAGCATCAAACCTTTTCAACCCGATGTGCCAAATCCAGATGTTTAATAAATAAAAAAATAAAATCCAAATTATTATTGCTAGAAATATTGTTGGAAAATCAGCTGAACTAATCTGTCCTTGGATCATTCTGATCGGGTCATAAGTTAAATATCTAAACGGTAAAAACATAATCACACTTCCCCATTTTCCGGGAAAGAAAGATAAAGGAATCGTGCTTCCAGATAAAATTCCAGTCAAAATAGCAAAGCTATTCAGAAGTGGGGCAATTTCAATGAGCCAAAAGGTAATAGCTGAAATAAACGTGGCCATCAAATAGGCCAGTACAAAACCACCGCTGACCAAGATAAAAAATCCCACCACCGTAAAATAAGTAAACTGGAAAACAAAATATTGATGAAAAAAAATATAGATGATACAGATAACAACGCCCAGAATTCCAGTCTGAATTAGAGTTTTGGCAATATTCCAGCCAAAAAATGATCCGATGATTCCTCCGGGTCTTAGAATAAAAAATTGCATTGTGCCATCTTTAATTTTTTGAGCCATTGATTTGGATATATCGACTTTGATGATATTTTTAATTATGAAAGCCAACAAATAATAAGTGAGCATACCCGAAAGAGTGTAGCCTCCAACCACGTTTTGGGATTGATAAATTTTGATCCACAAAAATACTATAAAAGAAGTCGATACTAATCTGGCGACGATGACTATTAAAAGACTAGCTCGATATTGCAGAGTATAAAGCCAACTTAATTTAAAATAAGCGAAAACATTAGTTAAAAACATCTTTAAATTTTTTCAGCCACCCGCAGCTTGGCACTTCTGGATCTTGGATTGAGGTTAATTTCTTCTTCAGATGGCGTGATTGGCTTTTTAGTTAATACTCTTATTTTGGCATTATTATTGCCACAAGTACATTCTGGTTGCTCAAGGGGACAGATACAGTTTCTGGTCAAATCACGGAAAATGTTTTTGACGATACGATCTTCAAGTGAGTGAAATGAAATAACAGCGATTCGGCCGCCAGAATTCAATAGATTTATGGCGACAGGCAAAACCTCTCTTAAAACATCGAGTTCTGAATTTACAGCAATCCGGAGCGCCTGAAAGGTTTTGGTTGCTGGATGAACTTTCATACCCTTGCCTCCGTAGCGGATATTGAGCGCGGATTCGATCACTTGGACAAGTTGGCCAGTTGTTTCAATTTTTTGCTTTCGACGCGCCTCAACAATTCCTTTAGTAATTCTTCTAAACTGCCACTCTTCGCCGAATTCTTTCAAAATCTGATCTATTTGATTTGGTAGCCAGCGATTGATAATTTCTGCTGCGGTTAAAATTTGCGATCGATCCATGCGCATGTCGAGTGGGCCATCTTGACGCAGTGAAAATCCTCTTTCGGATTGGTCAAATTGCATTGAGGAAACGCCGAGATCTAATAGGATTGCCTTAATATTGTCGCCTGGCGTAGAGACATGCCATGGCATGTCTCTACCCTCGACAATCTGCCCCAGATCAGCAAAATTTCCATGCACCAAAGTTATGCGATCAGCAAAATCTCGAAGATTTTTCCGCGCAATCTTAAGCGCCTCTTTATCTTGGTCTATACCCAACAATGAAACAGTGGAACAATGAGACAATATTTCTTTAGCGTGCCCCCCAGCCCCCAGCGTGCCGTCAACAAAAACACCACCTGATTTTAAAACTGGATTTAAATACTCTAAAACCTCATTTTTTAAAACTGGAATATGCCCGTTCATTCAACAATTTTTATTTCTAAAATACGATCAACTCGAAAATTGCGATCTTCTTGGCGAGATAGACAAAAAGCTTCGATACCTAAATATTCTTTATCTAAATACTCCATATGGCCAATTGACTTAGGAATAATTTGTCGTCGCGATTTAGTGTCATTGGCTTTTAAATAGATAATTTCGATGGTTTGATTATTGTTAATTGCTTCTTTGATAATTTCGACTTTATTTTCAAGCGATAAATTTTTTTCAGAAATAGCGTATTGAAATCGCGTTAAAAATTTAACAACCTGCCAATCAATAAATAAATGCTTTTTAGCGATTGGTTTTTTTAGAATTACACCTTCTAAAGATGTAGCGCGACTAAGCGCCACATAAACTTGGCCGGCCGCAAATGTTCCACGATCAATATCAAAAATAATTTTTTCAAAAGTTTTACCCTGACTTTTATGAATAGTTAAAGCCCAAGCTAGTTTTAAAGGAAATTGATAAAAAGTGCCTATAATTTCTGATTCCACGCGTTGATTTTTTTGATCGAAGTAAAAACGAAATAATTCCCAAAGATAGGGCTGAACTTTAATTAATTTACCTGAAGTTAATTTAACCAAAATCTCATCATCTGGAATATCTTTTTTAATTTTAATAATCTGGCCAATACTACCATTGATCCAGCGACCAGCTGAATCATTGTTTAAAAGCATTACCTGCGCTCCGATTTTTAAATCAAGTTCAACGCTAGTTGGCAAATCAGATGGCTTGAAATCACCATTAACTGAACCCTTATAACAATAGTTTTTACCAGATAAACTTTGCAAACGCCTTTGGTTTATTAAATCAGCCGCTTGGTTCATTGGCGTTAGATAAATGTAGAAGTCATCGATTTTAGGTTCAAAATCTGGCTGTAGTCTTTTATTGATCATGGCCAGTTCAGTTTCGCCAGCTGAATTGTTGCGAATAGTATTTAAAAGATTAATAAAATTTTGATCTTTTTGACGATAGATTTTTTCGAGTTCAACAAATTCTAGATTAATTTTTTCGAAAACCTTGGAAGAGAAAAAATATGGGCTCTGGTAATGATCACGAAAAAGCTGACGTTCACGATAAGTTACCACTGGTGGCAGTTGATAAAGGTCGCCGATAAATATCATCTGCACGCCGCCAAAAGGCTTTTTAAAATTTGGACCATTTAGGCGCAATGATTTATCTATACAGTCGAGTAAATCGGCGCGTACCATCGAAATTTCATCAATAATTACAGCTTCAAGTTTTTTAAAAATAGCAGCTGATTTTTCGCCTGATAATTTACGAACCTTACCAGGGGTGATATCTGGTTTAAACTTAAAAAATGAGTGTACCGTTTGACCACCGATATTAACCGCGGCCACACCAGTTGGCGCTAAGACAACAATTTTCTTTTTGGTGTTCTCTCGAAAATATGTTAATAACGTTGACTTACCTGTTCCGGCCTTGCCAGTAATAAAAACATTCATAGTTGACTTTTCCATCAACTCAAGAGCTTTTTTAAATTCTGGATTAATTTCAATTTTATTCATATACGAAGTTTAAGAAAAACTAAATGCTACATTAATAAAAAACTATTACCACTTTTAAATTTCGTTGCTTACTAACCAAGTGTCTGCCAAGATAATTTTAGAAGTATTTATTAACTTAACAACTTAACGTGCCCAAGTTAAAAAATAAACATCTTACTAAAATGATTAAATTAAATAAAAGATTCGGTGTCAATTTCGGCATTTACGCTACTGGCTGGGAAGCTCTAGCAGGTGCTGCTGAGGAAGTGCCGAATTCCAATCTTAATTTGTACAAAGATAATCTATACAACAAAGTTGCCAATGACGCAGAGATCAACCGAGTACGGTTGGAGGTATATAGTGGAATTGAAAATAATGTTGACTACTACGCCCAATACAAACAAGCTGGTTTCCCGGCTGGAACTGATCCAGCTTACTTAGCTTGGAGAACCCATAGATATGCCACAGTCAACGATGATAGTGACCCAAATCACATCAACCCTAGCGGTTTTCAGTTCTCTCGTCTTGACGATAAAATGAATGATATTGTTTTACCTCTAAAACAAAAATTTGACGCTAAGGGGGAACATTTACAAATTAATTTAGAGTATGTCGCCTTTACTTCACAGAATGGCGCGGGTCTACAGTATATCCATAATGATCCACAAGAATATGCAGAATATATTTTAGCAGTTACAAACTATTTAAAAACAAAATACAACATAACTCCTGATACATGGGAGATATTACTTGAGCCTGATAATGTATCTCAGTGGAGCGGGACTTTAATCGGTCAGGCTATCGTGGCAACGGCAGCTAAATTAACCGCAAATGGTTATCAACCTCGTTTTGTTGTTCCGTCAAACTCAAGTATGGCCAATGCCATTACCTATTTTAACCAATTAGTAGCTGTCCCCGGTGTTTTACCTTATATCAAAGAAATTTCCTATCATCGCTATTCTGGAGTATCTGACGCTAATTTACAGACCATTGCTAAACTGGCAAAACAATATGGCTTACAAACCTCAATGCTTGAATGGTGGGATACAAACAACACATATAAAATTTTACATAAAGACCTAAAGATGGGCTTAAACTCAGCTTGGCAGCAAGGAACGCTGGCTGGACTAAAATCAAATAACCCTAAAACAACTCTTTATTTAATTGACAATACCGATCGTAATAATCCGACAATTGAAATCCATCCAAAAACTAAATTTTTTAGACAATATTATAAATATATTAGACCAGGTGCAGTTAGAATTGGCGCAACTTCTGGAACTGCCAATCTTGATCCGTTGTCTTTCATTAATAGCAACGGAAAATATATCGTGGAAGTTGACGCACTGGCTGCTGGTTCTTTTACTGTTAGTAACTTGCCAGCTGGTACTTATGGTGTGAAATATGCGACAGCCAACGTTTATGATGTGGATAATCCAGATGTCACGATTAATACTGGGCAAAAATTGACAACTTCTATTCCTGCTGTTGGATTAGTAACTATTTACCAAAAAACAGCTAAAGATGTTACTGCTCCATCAGCGCCGACTGGTTTATCAGCTAGCTACGCTAATCAACAAGCAGCGCTATCGTGGACCGCTTCTACTGATAACATTGGCGTCAGCGGTTATAATATTTATCGAAACTCATCTAAAATTGGCGCATCTACCACAACCACATTTGCTGATTTAACCGTGGCCAGTAGCCAAAGATATGCATATGAAGTAACAGCCTTCGATGCTGACAGCAATGAATCAGCTAAAAGTTCCCCAGCCAATCTAACAATTCCTGATTTCCAACCACCAGTTTTGTCGCCAATTGGCAATAAAGCAGTTCAAGTTGGTAAAAAACTTCAGTTTGCTATTTCAGCCACTGATCCTGATGGTAATCCCCTGACATATTCAGCATCTAATTTACCAACTGGGGCAAATTTTAACTCCACTACCAAATCATTTGATTGGACCCCAACTTCAGCTCAGATAGGAGTTAATGCAAATATTGGTTTTAGCGTATCAGATGGTACCAACAACGATTCAGAAAACATTGCCATCACTGTTACTGCTAATAATCCACCAGTCCTGGCTCCAATTGGCAATCAAACAGTTGATGCTGGAGCAAAGCTACAATTTACTATTTCTGCTACTGATAAAGATAATGATCCACTCACCTATTCTGCTGGTAATTTACCATCTGGTGCCACTTTTTCAGCTACCACGCGAACATTTTCTTGGGCACCAACCGCCAGTCAGGTTGGAATATTCTCTGACATTACATTTACTGCCTCAGACAATATTGATACAGATACACAAAAAATCTCAATTACTGTAAAAGACAATACTGTTATAATACCAAACAAACCCCCAGTCCTTGCTGCCATTGGCAATCAGTCAGTTAGAGCAAGCGTAAAATTGCAATTTACAATTTCTGCCACTGATCCTGAGAGCAACCCGTTAACTTATTCAGCGACGAACCTACCAAGTGGCGCTAACTTTGATGCAGCTACCCGAACATTTTCGTGGATGACAACAGCCGAACAAGCAGGTCTTTATACAAATATTGGTTTTAGCGTATCAGATGGCACTAACACTGATTCAGAAAATATCGCCATTACTGTCATCGCCAATAATCCACCAGTTTTAGCCCCAATAGGCAATCAATCCGCGACTGTTGGCACAAAACTACAATTTACAATTTCTGCTTCCGATAAAGACGGCGATCCATTAACTTACTCAGCCACCAATCTGCCAAATGGAGCGAATCTTGATACCACTGCCCGAACTTTTTCCTGGACCCCAGCTTCATCACAGGTGGGAAGCTTTTTCAATGTGGCGTTTAGCGCCTCAGATAGTATTGATACAGACATCCAGCCAATTTCAATTATAGTTACGCCTGATGTTATTCCGCCCACTGCACCAACTCAATTTAAGGCCAGTTTTGATAGCACCAACAGTCAAGTGAACCTTTCATGGCAAGCAGGGACAGATAATTTAGGAGTAGCTGGCTATCAATTATCGCGTAGCACTTTAGCTGGTCTTGGTTTTCAGGTAATTGCCAGCGTCAACAATACCACACTAAATTTTGATGATAAGCAAATTACGCCCGGTAAAACCTACTATTATCAAGTCCAAACTTTTGATGCTGCCAAAAACTACTCCGCAAGCGCTTCGGCTTCAGCAAAGACGTATATCGTTGATAGAACTGCGCCATCAACTCCTACTCTTAAAGGAACATTAAGAAAAAATGCTCGTTCTGCTGAGGTTGAGTGGACAGAATCAACTGATAATGTGGCTGTAAAAGGTTATTTCCTGTATCGAGATGGCCTAAAAATGAATACAACCGTCAAATCTTACAGAAGTAAAACTGGCCAATTATGGTACTTTATTGACGAACAGACTGTCCAAGCTGGAAACAATTATGTCTATTATGTTAAAGCTGAAGATACAAGTGGTAACTTATCGACAAATTCTAATCAAGTAACTCTCGCGGTTCCACAAGATTTGCAAATAGCGAATTTACAGATAACAAACGTTACCTCAACAAGTGCCATTATATCTTGGTCATCCAATGTCAAATCAACTGGAAGTATAGATGCAGGTAAAAGATTAATCTTCAATATTCACGGCCCGCTTAATCAAACTTATACTGATGTCAATAAAATCTATGACCACAAGATTACTCTGACAAATCTTAATGCCAACACCACATACGATTTCCAAATTAATGGCAGCAATGCTGAAAAAACTGAAAATTCAGTTACATCAGTTCTGCTGAACTTCCGAACAGCACCATAGACTTACAAAATCGTGCATAAAACCAAAAAGACTGAAAGGTTTTAAGCCTCCAGTCTTTTTGTTTTTACATAAATTTTGCTAGGATAATTGCATATGATCAAAATTAGAAAACATTTGCCAACAGATATCCCTTACCGCGTTAAATGGAGAAATAATCCAAATGTTAATATCTATATCGGCCACGAGATAGGGCAAAAAACTACTTTAGCCAAAGAAAAGAAGTGGTTTGCCGATTATCAAAAAGATAAGAAAAAAAAGTTCTTTACAATCTGCGACCAGTCAACACCAATCGGCTGGATGGGCCTTACTAATATCAGCAAAGTCAACCAGAATGCTGAAATTTTTATCGCCATCGGCGAAGACAATTACCACGGTAAAGGCATCGGAAAAATTGCCTTGAACTGGATAATCGATTATGGTTTCAGTAAATTGAATCTTCACAAAATAAATCTTAGTGTCTATGAATACAATCCTCGGGCAATTAGGTTGTATCAATCTTTAGGATTTATAAATGAAGGCGAAATGCAAGACGAAGTGTTTTTCGACGGCAAGTTTCATAAACTTTTACTAATGGCACTTTTCAATTCTAAACATTAAATACATCTCATATCTTTAACTATGCCACTACCTGATATCTTAAATATTGGATTCAAAATTGACGAACCAAAGCTATGGGCTGTCAAATTGTCCGTGGAAGAAATTTTAGTTGCTGAGCTGGAACATAATTTAGATATTCCCAATTTTCCAATCGAGATTTACTTTCATAAAGATAGATGGATTATTCTCGATGGAGTCCACCGATTTACGAAAGTTATAAAGCTTGGGCACAAAACTATTAAGGTTAGAAAAGTTTCTGATAAAATCGCCCAACAAACTAAAAGATAACTAACCAATAACCATGACTCACGTTGTTGTAGCCATCATTAATAAGCTGACCAACCCTCCAGAATATCTATTGGTTAGTTCGAGGCGAGATTTCGGTCAATTTACTGGATTCTATTATCCGCCTGGCGGGCATGTAGAAAATAACGAGGATGAAATCACGGCCCTAAAAAGAGAAATTCAGGAAGAACTTAGTTTAAATATTACCAAAGCGCAAAAGATAGCTAAGACTGAAGGTGATATCAAAGATCAAATAACTTCATGGTATTTATGTGAATGCGAGAATTACGATTTCACCGTCGACGATCAGGAGCTAGCAGATGCTAAATTTTTCACTCGAGATCAGATAGAATCTATGAACATCTGGCCAGCGACTAAAAATGTGTTCGAAGAATATATTTTGAAAAATTAACAATTATTTATGAAACTATTACTAACCTCAGCAGGATTTCGTAACAAAGAAGTAGAAACTAAATTCTTAGAACTTCTCGGCAAACCACCTGCAGAAATAAATCTGATATTTATTCCAACCGCATCGCGGTTCGAAGACGAGCTAAAGTATGTCGAAATATCTCGTCAAGAACTTATTCATCTTGGAATCAAGAATATTAAAACACTTCAACTAGATCATCAAATTACGAAAGATGAAATCGATAAAGCTGACGTAATTTATGTTTGTGGTGGGAATACTTTTTACCTTATACAACAAATCCGTCAATCAGGCTTCGATAAATTGCTGAAAAGTTTCCAAGGTTTGTACGTGGGAGTGAGCGCTGGAAGCATTGTTGTTGGTCCAAATGTTGAAGTATCCGGCCCATGGGATGAGAATGATATTAACCTGACGGACACTACCGGAATGAATATCGTCAATGTCGCTTTAATCCCTCACTATCAAAGAAAAGAAAAATCTATCGTTGATGATTTGAAAGCCAAAGCTAATTACGAAATCATTAAACTAACCGATAATCAAGCTATGCTAGCTGAAAATGACAAAATGACGATGATCGGTGAAGCGTAATACTAAACTGCTCTATTATGTTAAATAACTCACCTGATAATATTAAAAAAATACATCTCCATTGATCTTTTTTGATTCCATAGCAAAAAAGTTCTGAATTTAACTGTGCTTGAGTGGCGATTTTGGCGGCCATAATAAATCTTTTAAGTAATTTCTTTTTAATGGATCAATTTTTAACTGTTTCCAATATTTTTTAACCTCATCTTTGTCAAGCTTTTCTTTACCAAGACCGAAATTAATTAACCGCTCGAGTTTCCAGCGAATAAAGCTTGGATCTTTTTGATCAACATCTTTTAAGTTGTAATCCCAGTTATGCATAACTTTATATTAGCGATTTTTTTAATCTAGTTCAACCAAGATCATCTTTGGCTAATCTCTAACTTTTTGCTAGGATTGAGGTAGTTTCGTTCTCGAAATATCTCAATCTGCGATTACTTCTGCGGCATCGAATAAAGCTGTTTCTTAATATGGTATAGATTTAAAAAATTAGTAAACCATATTAACCTTCTTTAAAATAAACTTATGACTCTAAAACAATTACAAAATTTAATAGATGTACGGATTTTGTCCAAGCGACTCTTACTAGTACCAATCTCGGTAAAGTATAAAGAAAATATCTTTCGCGAATTTACTTCAGAAATAACTAAATACATGTCACCAACACCTCCAAAAAACATATCTGATACTGAAAAATTTATTACTGATTCTTTAAAAACTTTAAACGATGGTAGCAATTTGCAATTAGTTATTTTAGATAAAGAATCTGCGGAGTTTTTAGGTAATATTGGGTTACATGAAATTCAATCTAAACACCCTGAATTTGGGATTTGGTTAAAAAAGTCTGCTCATGGTAACGGATTTGGCCGTGAAGCAATTACTGCTCTTAAAAGTTGGACTGATAAAAATCTTAATTATGAATATATTTTATATCCAGTTGTCGCGGAGAATATTCCCAGTCGTAAAATACCAGAATCTTTAGGTGGAAAAATATTTCGAGAGTACGATGAAAAAATTCAAGGAGGAAATTTACATCATTTTGTGGAGTTTAGAATTTATCCTAATAAATAAATTATGACCACAAAACAACTTCTTAACACAATAAATATTGACCAATAATAACACTATTGATAAAATAAAAATACAAAGATCCACTTTTCAAACTGTCACCGTATGGTGGCGTGCTTGGAACACCAAGCTAGAAAGTGGATCGTTTTTTTATTTAAACTCCCATAGATCATCAATTCTCTTCTGTAAAATATCCAAATAAATTTTAGAATCAGTTTTATCTGATTGAAATCTACGATTAATCGATCCAGCTACCATATCGGCTAATTGAATAAGAACATCTTTCTGTGAATTCCTAAATTTAAAGTTTCTAATTATTTTTGCTTCTTTTGTTTTAAGATGTTTATTCAAATAAGTCAAAAGTTCTTTTCGAAAAAGCCTGTCTCCTTTGCCGTCAATTCTTATTTTGGCGTCTTTAATTCTTCCAAAATTATGTTTAAGTACTGTTCTAATCGTAAAATTATAAAACGATTCTTTATTAGTTTTTAATTCTTCGCTATAGATATTTTCTTTTTTCATCACGATCGACCTGATTCTAAACTCTGAGCCGCGCACAGTTTCAAGGAATTGAACTCTAATTTTTCTTGAACATTTATTAAACTTGAATTCAAAATTATCTGATTTTTTAAGCTTACGTCTAAGCTCTTTTATTTTAATAGCTGTTTTTTCTGCTTCTAATTCATCGTCAAAAATCACACACGCCACAACAAATACCACACTTGAACCCTTTGTGATAGAAAAACCTGGATCACCAGACTCATCAATAAAAATTAACATGATACTTATTTATTTTGGTATTATATAATTAGCATAATCAATAAATAAAAAAAGACAATGAATAATTTACCTAACGAAAAATCAAAGTGGTGATGATCAGCAAAACCGACGAATTAAAACCTTTCACCAGCAAATTTTCTTTGTTTCAATAAGCGCACTTCGATCTAATTTTGATATACTAAAAGTCAGAAAGGTGGTGAAATACTTATGAAAGAAAAAAATCCTTTAAATGTTTCTCCGGGACAATGTGATCCGAAAGTAGGACAACTACCAGATTTCACGGATAAACAGATCTGTCGAAAGTTCTGGGAGCGCTATTCTGAAGCTGTAACTCCAGAATTTGAGAGCATGGAAGCTGCGAAAGCTGAAGCCGCCTCACAACATGACGATAATATCGTAACTAAATCGCCCGGATGGACTCCAGAGGAAATTCGCGAAAGTTTTAGAGAAGCGGAGGTGAGGTTTGCCGGACCTATAATTGAAGAAATGGAGCGGTGGCGAAAAAAATCGATGGCGACCTGTCACCACAAAGTTGTCGGTGGGGATGGCGTTTTGGAGGATCAACTGAGAGATGCTTTGAAGTCCGACCTTAGATGAGCTTGGTCTCATTCGTCCGGGGATCCTAGTGGTCCCCGGCGATTCTTTTAAACGAATTACTACAACGACAAACCTTACCATTTAACTCGAACCACAGCTTATTAGTAAACAAAATCATGAAACAAAAAAATCAAAATATTCCAGCAGTCTATTTGGTCTTAATCAAAGATAACAAAATTTTACTTCTTCGGCGCTTTAATACTGGGTTTGAAGATGGTAAATATTCGATGATTGCCGGCCACGTTGAAAAGGGTGAAAGCTTTACTCAATCAATCATCCGAGAGGCACAAGAAGAAGCTGGGATTTTAGTCAGACCAAAAAATCTTAAGTTTATCCATTTTATGCACCGAATTGTCCACAACCATGAAGAAAGTGAAAGAGTAGATGTTTTTTTTCAGGTAACAAATTGGCAAGGGGAAATTGTCAATCAAGAGCCTCAAAAATGTGATGATCTTGCATGGTTCGATCTCAATGACTTACCCACAAATACTATTCCCTATATCAAGCAAGCTATCGAAAGGATCAATAACGGAATATCTTATAGTGAATTTGGTTGGAGCTAGAAATTAGTTACAACGCTAACTATTCAACGATATTACTAATCAAGTCCTAGCAATTCGGTAAAGTTTTGGTATAATAAATTTATCTAGCTGTCATTCCCGCGTAGGCGGGAATCCAGATTCTGGATCCCCGTTTTCACGGGGATGACAATGAGGGGAAAAGCAATTTATTCTTAAACCATTATTATGAACAATTTCTATACTCTCCCTGATTTGCCTTTTGCTTACAATGCTCTCGAACCATTTATCGATGAGCAGACGATGAAGGTTCACCACGACAAACATCATGCCACTTATGTGGAAAAACTTAATGAAGCTCTTGGTAAAATTTCTGACTTTACCGAAAAACCCATCGAAGAAGTTCTGAAGCATCTAGAGTTTATTCCAGAATATCTACGTTCCACAGTACGAAATCATGGCGGAGGGCATGCCAATCACGCATTTTTCTGGCAAACTTTGGCACCGGCTGGTTCAACCAAAATATACGATGGATTAGCTCATGCACTTGACGACGAATTCGGAAGTTTTGATAATTTTAAAAAACAATTCACTACTACCGCGTTAAACCAATTTGGCAGTGGCTGGGCTTGGCTAGTGATGGATAAGGACAAAAAACTTTCCATCATTTCGACTTCAAACCAAGACTCTCCCCTATCTCAAAACTTAACACCGATTTTGAATCTGGATGTTTGGGAACATGCTTACTACCTTAAATACCAAAATCGCCGAGCTGAATATATTGAAAACTGGTGGCATGTGGTAAATTGGGATAAGGTGAACGGATTGTATAGTTTTAAATAATATCGTATCTGGTATAATTTCATGTTAAGAGTTTATTATTTAATAATAAACTCTTAATAACTCTCAATATGAATAAATCTAAACTAGCATTCTTTGAACTTGAAGCTTGGGAACGCGAGTATCTCGAGCTTCGACTGGCCAAAATCACTGATTTAAAAAATTGCCAATTTTTTGAGCAACCGCTTGAAACAACAAATCTAAAGCAACTCAAAGATGTCGAAATCCTGTCGACCTTCATTTATTCAGTGATAGATAAGAGTACTCTTGAAAAATTACCGAATCTTAAATATATAGCCACTATGTCCACAGGCTTTGATCATATCGATATTAAAGCCGCGGCTAAAAAAAATATTAAAGTTTCAAATGTCCCTTTTTATGGCGAAAATACAGTAGCTGAGCATACTTTTGCTTTAATCCTGGCGCTCTCTCGGAAACTTATTCCTTCGATTGAAAAGACTCGGCATGGTGATTTTAATCAGACAGATTTACGCGGATTTGACTTAAAAGATAAAACACTAGGGATTATCGGCTTTGGCCACATCGGAGAGCATTTAGCACAAATGGCTCAAGGTTTTCAGATGAATATCTTGGCTTTTGATATTCAGCCAGACCAAAAACTGGCCAAAAAATATCGCCTTCAATATGTGTCACTCAACGATCTTTTAAAAAAGTCCGAAGTTATTTCACTTCACGCGCCTTACAACAAAAAAACTCACCACCTAATTAATTCAAAAAATATCTTTCAAATTAAAAAAGGTGCTGTTTTAGTTAATACTGCTCGCGGAGGACTGATCGAGACCGAAGCGTTGTTTGACGCTCTAAAACGCGATCTTTTGTCGGGTATCGGACTCGACGTTTTAGAAGAAGAATTCTTTATCAAAGAAGAAAAAGAACTTTTATCATCGGAATTTTCTAAAAGTCATAATTTAAAGACGATCCTTGAAAACCACCTTTTACTCAACGACCCGCGTGTCATTATTACCCCACACAACGCCTTTAACTCCAAAGAAGCCCTAACTCGAATCTTAGACACCACAATCGATAATATTTCTGGATTTTTATCCAATAAACCAATTAATTTGGTAACTTGAACTCCTGGCCAAAAGAAGAAGTCAAAAAGAGGATAGAATCTGGATTCCCGTTTTGCGGTAATGACATCGCAAAAAATAGTAATCAAGTAAATACGATATTACTTATGCACTATAGCATCGCGCAAAAGCTGGCTTTGTAATCTAAAAGCTTCTTCGGCTGAGATGCGCAGTTTTTTCATGAGAACGAGTTCTTGAGTAATTAATCTCAAAAGATGCATGCTAAATTGTTCTTTTTTCTGATATAGATTTTGATAAAGCAGATGGTCGCTATTTATATAAACTAGATTACCCGATGAGATCACTTCATCACTATCAACTCCTAAAGCGGCAATAGCTACCGAAACGCCGAGGTGTGGCAAGCGAATTCTTTTAATAGCTTCTGGATTTGACTCTTTTAAAATTCGTTCTTTTTCATGTTGTTCGAGAGATTTTTGCGTTTTTTGATCAGAATCAGATTTTTCACTATCCGAAACTCGACGATCTTTTTTGATCGTATCTGAAGCAATTTCTGAAAATCTTTTTTTGCGTTCAGCTATAACTTTGCCGCTGGGAGTTAGGCTCGGATTTAGTTCTAAAGCTTGGCGGATTTTTTTCATAGCATCTTGAAGGTCCTCGTTAATCTTTTTCAAATGCTTTGTATCAGCTTCTTTTTTAATTTCTTCCAAAACTTTTTGCAGCTGATTTTTGACAACTTGATAAAACAGCTTGAATTCATTAGAATCACGGACAAAATCATGTCGGGAAGCAAGGAGTGGTAAAAAATCAGCGTTGACTTCACCAGAGACTCGAGTGATAAAACGAGAGTAATCTTTTTCTAAGCTAAATAATTCTCGACAGATTAAAATGTGATTAACTCGGCATTCCACTCCGATTTCACCAATATCACTCGACCTGGCAGCGATGACAATTTCACCTTCGATCTTACCATAGATTGTGTTTTGGACAAATACAAAGCGACGGCCTGGAATATAACGGCTACCGATAACTTTGTTATTTACTAGAACTATAAACTTTTTAGCACGCAATGGAACTGATTCTTGCAGATGACGTTCAATATCTGCCAAACGAAAAGCCTTTTTCAATTTAGTTAAAGTAACTTTAGTGCCTTCTGTATGAAATGGTGATTTGGCTTGAGTAAAAATCGGTAAAGACCAATTATCGTTCAGTTGCCAGGCTTGACGATCAAATACTACCGCATGGTGAAAATTACTTCTGACACTTTCAATCATAAAACAATCGGCAGCAGCTAAAGCGGCAAACTTGCCAATACCAAATTGGCCAATACGTTTACGGCCAAATCTTAGTGAAATAGAATTAGCACGTTTTTCGGCTGACCCGACAGTAAAAAACTGCTCCAAGCCCTTTTCATTCATACCAGAACCATTATCTTCGACGATAATTTTATCTTCAGAAATCACCACCTTGACTTCAGTAGCATCAGCATCATAAGCGTTGTTAACCAGTTCTCGAATTAGTTCGATGCTTTCAATATACATCCGCTCACCAAGTGCGATGAGATGATTTTTATCAACTGTAACCTGAATTGTGTTTTGGGTACTACTTTTCATCAAAACAACTGTATCCGATTTTACAGATTAAATCAAGAGTCAATGACTAAAAATAGCCCTCCCCCAACTTCATTACTTATTCAACCTTCTCAAGAGCCGCAAAAGTTAAAAAAGGATCGAGGTCAAAAATAGTCCAAAAACATTTTTTCTTTAACCTTCTTCAGTGTTTCAGATGAAACTTGTCGAGCTCTATTTGTTCCTTCGATTAAGATCTTTTCGACAAGCTTTAGATCTTCTTCGTAGATTTTTCTTTTATCTCGAATTGGTTTTAATTTTTCAATGATCGATTCAGCTAAAACTGGCTTGAGCTCTGAATATTTAATCGAGCCGGTCTTAAACTCATCCTGAAACTTTTCGACAAGTTTTTTAGCATCGGAAAACTGATCCAAAAGTGATAACAAATTTTTACCACCCGATTCATCAGTAACTGCGCGTTTGATTTTATCTCGGATTATATCGGCGGAATCGGTAAAAGAGATAGCATTATTTAAACTTTTGCCCATTTTTCGCCCGTCCATACCAAGCACTCGAGGAAAATCACCAATTTTAGCTTGAGGCAATTTAAAAGTCTGGCCATAGATTGAGTTGAACTTTTTAGCGATTTCACGGGTTTGTTCAATCATCGGCAGCTGATCTTGCCCGACTGGAACTAGATCAGCTTGAAAAGATAAGATGTCAGCTGCCTGGCTAACTGGATACCCTAAAAATCCAAAAGTAACATCGTCTTTGAATAAATCTTTTTTTTGCTGGATTTCTTCTTTGACAGTGGGATTTCTTTTTAATCGATCAACTGTCACTAAATTCGAAAAAAAGACAGTAAGCTCAGCAATCTC
>Ga0076300_101_pt1 | contig 19258 bp, 13 predicted proteins | sample RifGroA2_FD_67984 | JGI IMG/M metagenome (GOLD analysis project Ga0076300, IMG submission 67984) | Berkelbacteria bacterium GW2011_GWA2_38_9 | reverse complement strand
TTATTATCAGATCGAAGTAACTAACCCAACCAACGCTGATGAGACCATCACCTTACCACAAGAACAATTCCGCACCCCAATGTTTGGTTGGTGGAGGTAAAAGCTAGAATTTTACAATAAACTCGCTGCCTTGGCCTGGAGTACTAGTTACTGAGATCGTGGCCTTATGCATTTCGACAATTCTTTTGGCTATTGAAAGACCAAGCCCATAGCCATCAGCCTTTTCTTTAGAACGCGAAAGATCAGCTCGATAAAAACGATCAAATATATGTGGTAATTCTGAAGCCTTAATGCCAATCCCATGGTCGATGATTTTAACTTGCGCTTTCCCATCAACATTTGAGATCTGACATTCAATCTTCGATTTAGGCGAGCTATATTTTATCGCGTTATCAAGCAGAATAATAAAAAGTTCGATCAAGCTTGTTTTATCACCAATTATCTTAATATCTTCTAGTTTATTGTCAAACTCAATTTCTTTAGCCTCAGCCAGCTTAGCCACTTTTTCATAAGCTTCGATTAATACTTCTTCGAGTGATACTTGAGCAAATTTAATCTTTTTTTCTTCGCCGTTAGCCAGTTTTAGTAATGCTCGGGATAACGATTCCAGCTTGGCGATTTCTTCTAAGTTGCTATTTAGTAGAAGGCGCGCATCAGATAAATTTAATTCTGTATCTCGCAGGCCAACCTCAATTTCACTTCTAATGGCGGTTAGGGGAGTACGAAGTTCATGCGAGGCATCAGCCGTAAACCGATTTTGTGCTTCCATAGATTCTCGAATAGGTTTGAGCGTCCATTTAGCTAAAAGATAACTAGCAAAAGTTGAGAGAACCAAAATCAACAGATTAAAATATATAAGATTAATAGTTAGTCGTTCTTTGCTTTCTTCAGCCTGTGTTAATCGGCTTTGTTCAAGTTGATCAAAAGTAATTGAATAACTCGGATTAACGGGCATACCCCGAAAAATATTAATCTGCCTGCTTAAGCCCCGATCAATTTCAGATGATGAAATTCGGTGAATTGAAAAACTGAAAGCAATACTGACAATCATTATGATCAGTACATAGAAAGTGGTTAACTTGATGTAGGTTAGTTTGAAAGGCATTATTCAATTTTATACCCAAACCCTCTAACTGTCTTAATTAACTCAGGTTTGTTTTTAAATGATCGGTCGATTTTGTTGCGCAGATAGCCGATATACACCTCAACAGTGTTAGGCAAAACATCGGCATCATAATCCCAGACATGAGAGATAATATTGTCTTTAGTCAAGATTCGTCCCGAATTTCGCATCAGGTACTCAAGCAGGGCAAATTCTTTCGTCGAAAGATTAATGTTTTTTTCACCTCTTTTTACTTCAAAGCGGGAAGTGTCTAAAGTTAAATCAGCGACCGTAAGTTTGTTCTCAAGCTGATTTTGCGGCCTACGAAGTAGGGCGCGGACGCGCGCTAAAAGTTCTTCAAAAGCAAAAGGTTTAACCAAATAATCATCAGCCCCAGCATCAAGGCCTTCCACCCGATCGGAAATTTTATCTTTGGCTGTTAAAAACAAAATGGGCACATTATTTTTCTTTTCTCGCAAAGCTTGGCAGATTTTAATGCCGTCAACGCATGGCAACATACGATCAATTATGACAAGATCATACTCTTCGGTCATGGCAAATCCCAGGCCATCTTGACCGTTGAAGCTAGCGTCAACAGCAAAAGATTCCTGCTCTAGGCCTTTTTTAACAGCATTGGCAATTTTGTGATCATCTTCGATAATCAATATTCTCATAAGAGTTATTAAAATAGGTAATCCCTACCCTGTCATTCCTGCAGTTAGCTATAAACTCGAAAGCGGGAATCCAGCATCTGGACAAGTCCTGGATCCCCGATCAAGTCGGGGATGACAAAGAGAGGTCTGATTAGTCAATGTGCAATCTAATGTATTTATATCACAAATAGTCTGAGAAATAACTGAAGACATTATCACGATTCATCATTAAAGTTTTTGTTATTGTTATCTGTAGTATATTCTGATAGATTATCTCTGGGATTGGTAACGATCCAAATTTTTAAAGAAGGAGGCTCGGTAAATGGATTCTCAGCGAACATCGCACCAAAAAGAACGAGACCGGTTGTGGGTATTGTACCGGGCCGAGTTCTTCAAGAGAGGGCCAAATAGTAAGAAGGCTCAAGAGTATCGGTCGGATTTTATTGAAGCTAATAGGCCTATGGCGTGGAATTTTATTCAACGTCACTATGGTTGGTTATCTCTAGAAGTGCTCGAGGAAATGAACCAAGAGTGCATGCTGGCCATAATCAAGGCGTTCGATAAATTCGATCATGACAAGTATAAGGTGTTTTCAACCTATGCTATTGGGTGGATTAGACAAACTGCCGATCGCTACTTTCAATCTTCCTTAAAAATTCATCTACCCGTTCATCGCCAAGAAACAGGCAAGTATTTAGCTCGAGCCGAATATTTGTTTTTAGCAGTCAATGGTAGTGAAGCAAGTAGTGATGCAGAGTTAGCGGATTTTTTAGAATGTGATGCTCTGATTCTTTCTGAAACTCGCCGACTTTGTGCTGTCAAAAGTGTTGTCTCTTTGGATCAGCCGTTTGAGGATGATGGCAACTTTACTTGGCTGGACAATATTCCAGATTGTAGTGAAGAGCCGTTTAATGTTTTGTATGGCCATACTTCTGAAGAAATATCTTCAGAAGCGCTTCAAGAGGCTCTGGACAGGCTTGATGAGCGAACCAGAGCGATGCTACTCCAATACTTTAATGATAGCACTCTTGAAGAAGTTGGATTGACTTTTGGCGTAACACGACAGCTGGTGCACCAATCAATTCGTAATGGTATTCGTCGGTTGCGTCAGATTTTTGGTGTGCCTGGAAACAAGGTAGATCTTTGGGCAGCCAAAGAGTCTGTATCTCAAGAAGAACCTGCTCAGGTAATAGCTATTTCCGGACTGAAAGAAATTGTCATAGAAAAGGAGAAAGAGCATGGTTTGGTGAAGAAAAAAGGACAAAAGACATTAACTAAGGAGCGAGAGGCCGATTCGTTTTTTAGGCGACCTGGCAACGGCCATGGTAAAAAAGATGAGGAGGAAGATTTCTCGCCACTAGCTGGGTTTGTGGCTCAAGAGCTTGATCTTGCAACGGTAGCAGCCAGCCTTGAGCCCGAAGATGAAGCTGATGAAATTGAAGAGGAAGGAGAAAGTGAAATGCCGATTGAACTGACTGTGGCACAATATACGGTCGCCTTAACAGTTGCTGAAGGTACTGAGGTAGGACAGGCAATTTTGGTTGATGAAAACCACTTGGCCGACCAATCTAAAATACCAGGTGCTAAACATGTCCTGGAACATTTAGTTACGATCGGGGTTTTCTCTCGAGATGGAGTAACCCATACTCTTGAGGAAAATCAAGTAGTCGTGGTCTCGGGTGATTTTCGCCAAGAGGATGATCTCCTTGATCCAAAGATTAATCTCGAGGAGCTGCGTCAGCATCTAACGCGTGGCCGCCAAGGACATGCTAATGGTGAAAGTTTACCGCTTCCGGTTTTATCTGAGAGAGAATTAAAAATCGCTCAAATAGTCTGGAACTTTGCCGGAGTTGGTCAGATGGCTCGGGTTCCGCTGTCTCATCTGAAACGAGTGACAGGTACTACTCTTCAAGCTGGGATGAGAATTTTGGTGGAGCGAGGCATCTTGCTATCTGGTGGCTTAATGAGCGGAAAATATCAGCAAGGTCAAGCTGTAGTCATGCTGAAAGGTCAAAGCGAACTATTGGATTTGAATAAGCTTGCCAGACCTTGTTCTGATTTCGATGCTGAAAAGTCGTCTTCTGCACAAAAAGGTGGATCTGCATCAAAATTAGTGCAAAAACCACCTAAGGCAATTGCGGAAGTACCTGCCCAACTGACTGAAGTAGCGCCGCAATCAGTCGTAGTTGAATCGTTGCTGCCGCCAGAGATGGTTCGGTTTGATGAAATCGTTGCTGAAGTGAAAGCAGCGGCAGGCAGCGAAGATGGTAAACCGCGAATGGGCATCGAAGGAAGATTTACCAAGATAGTGCCAATCGACTTCGAGCCATCTATTCATGAGGGAATATTGATCCTTGCTCGCAAACTTCGGGATCTGGGAATCATTCTCGAATTAAAAACATGGATTGTTGAATAATGATTTGCCAATCCACACAATGTAATCTACCCCGCGGACTGGAGGACCAGGGGTAGATTTTTATCTGAAGAAATATTTAAAAAACTCAATACAAGTTTTTCTGATATAGTATTATTATTTATCGCTGAATCTTATAAAAAATTGCAAAATAGGATGGCAAGATGATCTATCAAACCTTGAATTATTAAAATAAATAGTTTAGTCTGTACTTCATAAGAGAGCAATTGGCATATTGGTTGTCAGGTTCTCTATTTTAGCCAGAAGGAGGATTGAGAGAAGAAATGCTAAATATTCTCTTGAGTTCCGTAATGTTAGGAGGATCGATCATGGCAGAATCGCCACTGATTTCACGTGAGGTGCTGTTCGGTAATCCTGATCGGAACAATGTTGACATGAGCCCTGATGGGCAAAACATTGCTTTTTTGGCCCCACTCGAAGGCGTTTTGAATATCTGGGTGGCACCGGCTGATAAAACCGACCAAGTTCGACCGGTTACTCACGACACAGGTCGAGGGATTCGCCAGTATGTTTGGGCTTTTACTAACCAACATATTCTATATCTTCAGGATTCAGATGGAGATGAAAATTGGCGTATCTATGCGGTTGAAGTAAACAGCGGTTACGTTCGTAACCTAACGCCATTTAACAAAGTCAACGGGCGAATTCTCAAGCTGAGCGATCGGCGACCAGAAGGAGCATTATTATTGTTGAATGATCGTGACGAAAAGTGGCACGATGCACACTTGTTCAATATAACGACAGGTGAATCAACGCTTGTGTTCAAGAACGGTCTGTATCGTAGTTTTATTGCTGATGATGACTTGGTTTTACGGTTGGCCACACGACTTCTAGATGATGGTTCATCTGAAGTTTCTCGACTAACTGATGGTGTGTGGCAACCTTGGTTTTTAATTCCTGAAGCAGATGAAAAAACTACTGGTTTTTTAACTTTTGATCAAGGGGGACAGGCGGTTTATATGTCCGATAGCCGCGGTCGAAATACGGCAGCTCTGGTAAAATTAGACCTCCTCACTGGTCAGACTGAGCCGGTAGCTCAAAATCCACGAGCTGATATCACCGGAGGTTTTTTCCATCCTACGAATAAACAACCGCAGATAGCTCGGAGCACTTTTCTACGCCAGGAATGGCAGGTACTCGATCCAGCGATCAAAACTGATTATCAGTACCTGAAATCTATCTCTGACGGCGAGATTACTATCAGCAGCCGCTCGCTCGATGATAGATATTGGTTAGTTTCCTTTGTCGTAGCCAATGGACCGGTTCGGTACTACCGATATGATCGTCAAGGCAAAAAAGCAGAATTTCTATTTGTTGACCGTCAAGCACTCGAGGGGCTGACTCTTGCCGAGATGCAGCCAGTGGTCATCAAATCAATGGATGGTCTTGATTTGGTGAGTTATTTATCGCTCCCACCTTGGATGGATGGCCAATCAGCCAAACCATTACCTATGGTAGTTCTGGTTCATGGTGGTCCGTGGAATCGGGATAGCTTCGGATTACATACATGGGTACAGTGGCTGGCTAACCGTGGTTATGCTGTACTTCAGGTAAACTTTCGAGGTTCAACCGGGTTCGGAAAAGATTTCATCAATGCCTCGATCCGTCAGTGGGGCCAGGCTATGCACGCCGATATCTTGGATGGTGTGCAGTGGGCGATTAATCAAGGCATTGCTGATCCGAAACGAATCGGAATCTTTGGCGGCAGTTATGGAGGGTATGAAACTTTAATAGCCATGACGTTAAGTCCAGAGGTGTTCGCCTGCGGAGTTTCAATGTGTGGCCCAAGCAACTTGCAGACACTTCTGGATAGCTTTCCTGTTTATTGGGGTTCAGCATTAAGAATGTGGCAAAATCGCGTTGGAAACAACACGACTGAGGACGGAAAAGTATTTCTAGCTTTATGGTCACCCCTCAATCACATTCAACAAATCGTCCATCCCTTGCTGATTTTACAAGGAGGAAAGGATCCTCGAGTAACACAAAAAGAAGCTGACCAGATGGCGCATGCCATGAAAGTGCAGGGAGCAGAGTGTGTTTATGTGCTTTTTCCGAATGAGGGCCATGGTTTTACTAGACCAGAAAACCAGATCGCCTCTTTCGCGGCAACCGAAGCTTTTTTAGCCCAGTACTTGGGTGGTCGGTGCGAACCGATCGGCGACGATCTAAAAAAGTCGTCAATCCAAATCGTTGATGGTCAGGAGTTGATTCCTGGCCTTCAGTAACAAAGTTGATTGCAGTCTCTATTAACCAAAACCCCCGGGCTCGGGTGAGCTCGGGGGTTTATCTTTTTATAATAATACTTACTGGAGTTTAGTCTTTAGGAATATCTAGTGATGAAATTAACCACTTACCCTTTTCCTTAACAAAGACAAATTGACCATTTTTAACTTCCTTAACATTTTTATCCGGGTTTTTAAATATTGGTTTGCAGATGAATTGGTTTTTCGATTTTACCCACAATCCACCGTTGACCAAAATTGCCCCTTTTAGCACTTCTTGCGACGCAGATAAGTTAGACTTTAAATCTTCAACAGTTAAATTTTTTTTAGCAGCCTGAGAATATTGGGAATAAAGGTCAGACGCCATATTTGATCTGATTAAGGTTCCGACTAACTGAATTTGTTTTCTGATCTGAGCAGCATCTTGATCTTCGGTGCTGATATTTTTTATTGTTGAAACAATTTTATCAAAACCGGCATTCTTTTTGGCTGCTACAACTATTACTGGTGACTCCAAGTTAACAACAACAACATATTCTTTATAATTATCTTTAAGATGGTCAACACTAATGGTAGCTGCCTCAAAGCCGTTAACTTGAGAAAAATCAATATTTGAAGTAGTTTTATCAGTTGATTTGTATTTTTGGCTAATAAAATTATTAAAAATTTGTTTATTTTTGTTTAATGGTGGAAAATTTTGAATAATTATTGCACCTTTTTCTAATAGCTCTTGATAACTACTTGGATTATATTCTGTAATACTTTTATCTAGGACAATAACCGAGTTTGGCGACGAATCAACATTGATTGTAATATTGCTAGGGGCTTCAAAAGTAATATTTCGATTAAAGACAACTGCCACTACGCCCTTGTTGTTGTTTGTGCTGATAGAATTTTGTTGTGTGACATCTTTATTTTTGTTGGAATAAAAATAGTAAGCAGCACCACCGATCACGACAACGACTATCAAAGGAATAATTACCTTAAGATTGAATACTTTGTTCATATATCTTAAAAATTCAGCTTCTGAATTATATTAATAATAAAAAATTTAAATTTTGACTCGTGTAGTAGATAATATATCAACAATAGAAATAAAGTTCAAATTTATTTTATTTCAACAGCTGAAAGATATTTTTCTTTATTTTTTATAGAATATGAATCAATTAACCAATTATTAGTTTTGTCATCATAATTAACACTTAAAGAAATATCAATTCTAGACATCATATTCTCATTAAATATCACTTTTGATTGGAGGACAAAGTTGCCATTAAAATAATATAAAGCTGTTGGCTCTAAACTAATCATATCTTTGAAAACATTTAATTCAACACTTTTTTTAATCTTTTCGATTGGATTATTTTTTTGCGCTTCGGTGGAGAGAAGCGAGAATAATTTTTTGCCGTCATTTTCTAAATAAGATTCAACCAAATATTTATGAAGCTTAACTATGGCCTTGTGATCACTCTCAGAAATTAATTCCGAAGCGTTGTAAGATTTAATCACATCTTGGTACGCTGGAGTTTGGGCGTAGCTAACAATTTCTATAAGATATTCTTTATTAAGCACTGTCTCCACGATTTTGAAAGGTTTAGTTTGCGTGACCTTAAATATATTATTGCCTTTGCCGTCTTTTATGATTTGGCTTTCGGCATCGCTTTTCGGATTTACTTTTTTGTAAATATCGAATTTGTCTTGATTGGTTTTTTTAAATTGTTCCTCATCTTTAACCACATTAGCTGAGGTTACAAAAATTCCTTTTAATGATTCCAGAGACTGAAGACCGCTGTATTCTATATTTTGTTGATCTTGAGGATAAATTAGTATGGATTTATCTACAATCTGGCTATCAAAACGATAACCTTGTGGCAAAGTAAAAGAGTCTTTGATGTTCATAATAATAACCGTGTTATTTGGTATTTTTTCTAACTCTGGACCGAGATTTTTATTGAGTGACTCTATTTTACTTTTGGAAGTATTTTTATCACTTTTAAATCTTGAAACATATACTGCGCCAACGACACTAATTATGATAATTATTAGGATAATAGCTATATTTTTCCATTTGTTAGTTTTTTTGAGTTTCATGTAATTACTATATAAAAAAAGAACAGAAGCCGCAAGCGGCTTCTGTTCTGGCTATCTAGCCAAAGGTGGCTAATAGCTTTAATCGACTTACTGGATTTTACTGACCAGCTGAAGTCAATGGGAACCAAACTAAGGCTCCAGCAGCAATTGTACCAGCGACAAATCCTATAGCTTCGTTCTGACCAATAACAGATGTTACGCCATTAGAAATATTGGATGTAGCAACAGCAGCCGGAGTAACAGTTTCAGCTGCATCGGCAATATTAATAATGTAAACTATTTGACCATTAACGGTTGGGGCTTCTAGGATTACGCCAGTTCTTGATGCGCCACCTGGGTCATACATATTGACAGAATTGGTGGTGTCAAGAGTTTCACCGTTACCAGCACCGGCAGTAGCAGTTGTAACAGCTAAGTAAATGGAACCAGCAGTAATTTCAATGTTACCACTTGTTAACTGAATGTTACCTGCAGTCAAAGTCAAAGCATCTGTACCAATAGCTGTACCGGCAATGATTGTTGTACCATCTTGGGCAACTGTGAATTTATCATCACCATTGTTATCTTCCATTAAGATAAAGTCAGCTTCAGCATCAGCGTCATCAGTATAACGACCTTGAACTAGGTAGGTTTGAGCAGTAACATCGGCCGCTGTGTTGTTCAAATAAGTCATGGCATTAGCGTCAGCAGCAGTTGAGTCGGTGATTCTGATAGCTGAGCCAGTTGTACCGGTATAGGTAATATCTAATATATCACCGGTAGTTAAGGCTGCGCCATCGATATCGAAGGCATCGGCGGTTGTGTTGGCCGATGAAACATCAATACCATCTGCAGTGGTGGAGGCAGTTGTCAAGTCGATACCACCAGCGGCATCTGAAGCATTTAAGACAATTGCATCGTTGGCCGCTTCAGTAGCTGTAATGTTTATTGAGCCGCCAGTGTTAACAATGTCGATGTTTTCAGCGGTAGCGCCAGAGGCTAGAATATCAATACCACCTAGTGTGGACTCAATAAGAATTGAATCAACAGCGCTTTCAGTGGCTTGGATAATAACTGAACCACCTGTGTTCACAACACTAATATCTTGTCCAGCAGCGCCAACAGCGTCAATGTCAATTCCACCAGCTGTGGCGTCAATGTTAATAGCATCAGTGGCATCTTCACTAGCAGACAAGTTGATTGAACCACCAGTGTTGGTGAGAATAATGTCTTCTCCGGCAGCACCAGCAGCGTCGATAGCAATACCATCATCAGCGTCGATGTCAATTCCACCAGCGGTAGAGTTAATCTTTGTGGAATCAGCTCCGGTTCCGGCAGATTGTAAGATTAAACTTGAATCTGTGGCTCCAGCTAAAGCAATAGTGAAGTCTTCGGCAGCTGCGCCTGAAGTTAAAGTAAAGTCAATATCATCAACGGCGGATAAATCTAAACCACCGCCAACTGAATTGATAACAATTGCATCAGCAGCAGCTTCATTAGCGGTTACGTTAATGGAAGTGCTAGATGTTAAATCTAAATCTTCGCCAGCAGCAGCACCAGCTACAGTCAAATCTAATCCACCAGCTGATGTGGTTAAAGCAATTGCATCAGCACCTGTACCAGAAGAATTAATTAAGACTGATGAATTGGTTGCTCCGGTAACAGCAATCGTTAAATCTTCAGCGTCAGAACCAGAAGTTAAGGTGACGTCGATATCATCTAAGGCTGTAACGTCGATTCCTCCTGCAGTGGCTCCGATAGTAATAGCATCTTCAGCGGATTCAGTAGCAGATATATTAATTGAACCACCTGTATTGGTTACAGCAATATCTTCACCAGCAGCACCAGTTGTTGTAATGTCAATATCAGCATTTGATGTGATATCAATACCACCAGCAGCCACGGAAGCATTTAAGACGATAGCGTCAGCTACTCCTTCGGTTCCAGTGATAATAACTGAACCGGTTGAAGCAGTGACATCTAAATCACCAGTGGTAGCTGTAAGATTTAAACCAGTAGCACCTGTAACTGTGAAGTCACCATCAGCAGTTATATCATCGCCGTTAACTGCGATGTCACCTGTCCATGTGGAGGTGCCATCATCAGCAAATGTAACGAAAGCGGTACCAGCGTCTTGAATAATGAAATCACCTGTGCTATTTAAGTCAACAATAATATCACCTTCAGCTGAAGTATCATTGGATCGTAAAGTTAAATCACCAGCGTCCACAATAACAGTGGAAGCGCCAGCCGAAGTATTGTAACTATCATCTAGCGTATTTGAACCAGCAGCGCCTGCGGTTAAATCAACAAAAGCGCCGTTAGCATAAACGTAAAGATTATCATCGTCTGTATCATAATAAACAGTACCTTCAGTGGTAGAAGCTGATGTGGTGATTGGGGTGATGTAAGCTTCGCCACCAGTTACTGTTAAATCTCCACCAACTGTTACATTTCCACCAGTTGTCACAACTCCAGTAAGAGTCGAGGCGCCAGAGGCAGTTAAAGTGGTGAACGCGCCAGTTGAAGCGGTTGTTGAACCAATAGCTGTGCTATTGATATTGGAAAAATTAGCGTTACCAGAACTGGTAACATCCCAGTTACGAGTGTTAACAGTAAATAGAGTGTTGCCGTTACCAATGGTTGAATCTCCACCGGTGACTTGCAAATTACCCATTAGGTAAGCGCTACCATCAACCCAGAAATTATTGGCATCACCTAAAACTGCTAGGGCACCATTGACTGTTGTCATTTCATTGACTGTAACAGCTTTCTGTAAGGTTGATGTACCTGTGACGGTTAAACTTGATAAAGTGTCAGCTTTTGCAGTAGAGACACCTAGGGTCAGGGCTAATACTGCAAAAGACAATATTAAAATATTTTTTTTCATATTTATTTTTTATATAAAATAACTAATAAATGTTGAACGTATAGAAATCGACCGGGTTCTATATCGTTGTTGATCGAAATAATTGATAAAAAATTATCGACCTGATACTATTTTCGGAGATTCAAAGTAAGGTGTCAATGACAAAATTTCGAGTAATTAAAAAAGTCTTTGCTAGACTCAGCTTTTGTTGAATTTAGTTTGAATGATAATCTGGTGCGTTTTTTGACTGAGAGCGATTAGTAGGAACGAAATGATTTGCGGAGCTGACCGGACTCGAACCGGCGACCTTCTGCGTGACAGGCAGACGTTCTAACCAACTGAACTACAGCTCCAACTATCCAATACTATAACAAAATAAAACTAATGACTCAAGGCCAAGTTCTATTTATCAAATTTTAAAAATCGGATGATTTTTGTTTGAGTTCTGGTTTCTTCAATAATTTGAGACATTGATTTATCTAAAATTCCTTTTTCTTCAGTAGGCATAACTAAATGATAGCCTAGGTGAGTTTCTATAATATCAGAAGATTGGCCTATTTTTGTTTTAAAAATAGCATCTCGGAAAGTTTTCTCATCTTGGCCTTCAAGTTGAAAAGCCACATCTACCCAACCTAAATCTCCACCATTATCGCGACTTTTAGCATCTTCGCTGTGCTCTTTGGCTGAATCAGAAAATTTGGTACCGGTTTCAATATCTTTTTTAACTTTTTCGATTTTGGCTCTAGCTTTATTTTTAGAGTTTTCATCATTCTTATCAAAAGCGACTAAGATATGGCTAACCTTACGGCGTTTCGGTAATTTTTCTTCAACCTTTTCTCGCAGTAATGTTTCTGTAATGAATAATTTTAAATGCTTTGAAGAGGTACTGTGGAATTCTTTTAAAATCATATCGACGTCACCAAAGCCTTCTTCTTCAGCTAAAATATTTTGCCAAGCATCTTCAACCTCTTTATCGCTAACAGAAATATGATTAGTCTGGGCGATTTCATCAATTAACGTTGCTTCAATAGCTCGGTCATAAAGATTTTCTGGAATGTTTATTCCCTGATACCTGTCCGTTGTTTTGGTGGTATTGATAAAATACTCAACTAATTTAACATCTGATTTTACTCTCGAAAGAGCAACGGTGCGGTGAGCTATAATCGCTGCCGGATAGGGTACAATTGTTTCGACAAAAGTTGAAATTTTATTGGGAGTTTGAAATTTGTAAACCTTGGGAGCAAAACTCACTGCAATAATGAGATAAACGATAATCAGAGCTAGTAAAGTGTAAAAGATCCGACGGAAACGAGGGGTCGTAATAATACTCTTGGAAGGTGAAATAATTTTTTGGGTATTTTTTTTAGTTTTTTTAGCCACATCAATAATCGTTGACGAAGTCTGGTCTTTGATTTTTTGCCAATCAAATGTATTTTTGTCTGGTAGTTTCATTTTGTTACATTATACCTCTTGGAGCTGAAAGCAAGATTATAACTGTGGCTAGTATTATTAAAAATGAAATTCTAAAAATTCTTTTAAAGTTAAGTTTATTATCTCTGAAATCGCTAACAACATCTACTGCAATTAAGGGTGTGAGCACGGCCAAGAAAGCCTGAATATGAGGAGCTAAGCTAAAATAGTGCAAAATTATTAACTCTTCTAATAATATAATTGAGATGATTATGCTTAAGATTGAGTCTTGTTTTTTCCAAGTTATGCGCACGGATTTTTTCCATAGCGCAATAATTGAGAAAGTAAGTGGTAAGGTTACTAAATATATTAACCAGGTGGAAAACTGGCCAGAGTAAGTTAAGTTAGATAATGAGAACATCGCCAAATAGAGAGTAAACAGAATAAATCCAAGCGCTCTTTTGATTATAATAAATTCGGCGACTGAGGCGATAAAAATTAGGATAAATAATGATAGTAAAATAAGGCTCCGTTCGAAGTAAAAAAAGCCTAATGTGGATAAAACAAAATAGATAAGTACTATAAGTGTAGTAAGTATCCGTACAACCGAGGGAGTAAAGAATGATTTTTTTTCTTCCATTTTATTTTATTTTTTCAACTAGCGAGAACGTGAAATTTGGGGTACCTTCGGCCGCACTCTGTTTTTCAAGTGGAAAATCAGGATAGCGTTTGGTTAAGTACGTTGAAGTAAAAGGGGCGTTCGTGGTTCTGATAATTAGTGAATCAGCTTCTGTACTTAAGTTTTTAACAATACCGCCATCAGTGACTGTATACCCATAACTGGTTAATTTGTCAATAATATTTTGTGCTTCTTCGGTTCGACCCTTAATATATTTAACCTCAACGGTTGCTTTTTCAGATATAATTTTTGGGTCAGGCAATATAGTATGCGCAAAATTTTGCACTTCATTAAATTTATTTAATCCTAGCTTCGGGATTAATCCATAACTGCCGAACTGGCTTGAGTCAACAAGTGGGCCGTTTTTTGAATTATCAATAACTTGAGATTCGATACTATCAGACTGAATCTCTTTGTAGCGCTTGGCCAACTCTTGCATTTCATTTAGCTGAATGTCTGTTTTGATGTGGCTACCAATTATTTTAACAATTTCAGAAATTTTAGCCGGATTAGCCAGTACACCCAGTGATAAAGCCTTGTCTTTAACAGCTACTATTAATTGTTGCTGCCGCCTGGAACGATCAAAGTCGCTAGTAGTTTTTCGGGACCGCGCATACTTTAAAGCAGTTTTTCCGTTCATTAGCTGTTTGCCAGCACTAATATGAAATGGTGCATAGCCCTCTAGTGCTTCATCAGGGTAAAAAGGATCGTTAATTGCTTTATCAACATTAATAGTTACGCCTCCAAGCGAGTCGATAAGCTGTTCGAAGCCAGCAAAATCAATATTAACAAAATAATGAATTTTGAGATCCAAGATTTTGCCGATTTCATCTTTTAACAGTGCCCCTCCTTTACCAGCCCCTTGCGCGTCACCGGTTTGGTAAACGGTATTTAATTTGGCACTAGTTTTATTGCTTAAAGTTAGATAAAAATCTCGAGGCAAAGAGACAACAGCAGCTTTGTTGTTGAAAGGGTCGATGGAAAGAACTTGCAGTGAATCTGTTAGACTGCCGCCTTTATGCCCTTTGCCACCAATACCGGCTATGACAATGTTGATCCGTGTATCGCCATCTTTAGAAACCATTTGAGTACTAATCTCCTCGATGTTTTTTGTTAGTAGTGTTGGCGCAGCTCCACCAGTATTGGTTACGATAATATTCTGCTTAAGAAACCAGACATTATAAACAACATAGATACTAAGGACCAAAATAATTATTATTAGTAGAGAATAAATGATGGTCTTTTTTTTCTTACTACCCTCTTGTCGCCTTTTTTCAAAAGCCATTCGTGCTTCTTTGCTATAGGGGCTAGCTAGCCGGTTTTGTGGTTCAGGATTAATGTTTTTCATAGAAAAAACCTCCGTATCATGGGTGGTTATTATATATTTATTATTAGTATACGGTAGCCAAATAAATCAAGCAAACAATAGTTTTTATTAGTACTTAAGATAAGTCTGCTAGATATTTTTCTACTTGAATTGCCGCTTGGCAGCCAGAACCAGCGGCTGTAATGGCTTGACGATATTTATAGTCATAAACGTCTCCGGCTACAAAAATTCCCTCAATGTTAGTAAAGGGTGGATTATTGGTTTCAATATAACCTTTTTCGCCGATTGGTAAAATGCCTTGAAAGACGTTGGTGTTGGGCACATGGCCAATGGCGATAAAAGCGCCCGAAGCCTTAATTGTTTGTTTGGTATGCGTTTTGATGTTTTCGACTACTGCGCCTTCAAGTAGTGAATTACCAATGAATTCATTTATCACACTATTTAAGACAAATTTGATTTTTGGATTTTTAGTTACTCGATCGATCATAATTTTACTAGCTCTAAATTGATCGCGTCGATGAATTATTTTTACAGAATTAGCAAATTTAGTAAGAAACTGCGCTTCCTCCATAGCTGTATCGCCGCCGCCGATCACTAGAACGTCTTTGTTTTTAAAAAACGGTCCATCGCAGGTTGCGCAAGCTGAAACCCCTTTACCACGAAATTTGGTCTCTGATTCGATGCCTAGGTATCGGGCCGTAGCGCCGGTTGCGATAATAATACTTTTCGTCAGATAAGTTTTATGACCAGCTATAACTTTAAATAGTTTTTTTGATAACTCAACTTTGCTGACAGTTTGGTCGATAATCGTTGTCCCGAGATTTTCAGTCTGCTGGCGAAAACGATCCATCAGTTCAGCCCCACTAATACCTTTAGGAAAACCAGGATAATTTTCAATTATAGTAGTTTCAGTTAACTGCCCACCTGGTACTGGCCCACTAAATAAAAGTGGTTTTAAATTAGACCGAGCGCAATAAATAGCCGCAGTGTAACCGCGAATTAGTCGGTGATGTCGTAGGTGACATCGGTCGGGAGCGAGCGAGTTTGCTCATTACCGACTTGGTCTCGAGAGTAGGTGACGTACAAGCTGTACTGGCCATTAGGTAAACCAGCCAGATTGCAATGATTGATTCCAGTATAACCATAGATCCTCTCATTAAACCCTCTCTCTTGACCCTGACCATTTAAGGCTAACCAATATTCAGCCGTACCAGATCCACCGACGTCTTGCATAGTGGTGCGGATACAGAGTTCACTGTTTTGGCTCTTTTTGATTGTTGAGCCACTTGGCGGACCTTCAACTACCTTGTCAAACAGTGGGTGATCATTATCCACCCAAATCCAACCATCTTTAACTCGCATGGGTCCAGTGATTCGACCGTCCCACCTCATCTCACCGCCAAAAGCGTGGAGCCCAGTTGGCAAATCAGCGATGTTGCCGTAAAGGTGCATCCAATATCCATTAACCCATGCACCCATCACTTTGTAGCTAGGACCATTGCCCCGAAAGCCCCAGACCACTGGGCAGTGCTCGGTCGAGCTGTGGTGTTGAGTTCCTTCGACGAAGATCTTGAGATCAACATTGAAGTTGTTAGGGCCAAGTGGCCCATGCCAACCGCTGTCAGCAAAGTAGGTGTCGTAAATGTGCCAGCCAACTGATGGATCTGGCTCATACTTAACCAAACTCTCTTTGCCTCGTTCATCTGGAACAAGCACTGAGGGAACGGTTAAGTAGTATCCAGCTGCAATCTGGTCAGCCTTAACACCATTAGTTCCTTGAATAATTAAAGTTAATGGATATTCGTTATTCTTTTCCATGTTGGAGTATTCGAGTGGGTTAATACGCCACTCAGCCCGCCAACCAGAGATTCGGTTGCCAATTCGGTAAGACCTGCCATCGATACCATAGAATAACTCTACCCAACTAACGCCATCATGACCTGAGAATGAGTCAAGATCAACACGATAGGTAGAAGTACCAGTTGAACTCGGTCCTTCCATAGATTGATTCTCAATCCATGGCGCGCCCCAACCAATGCGTAAACCAGTGTCCATCAAAGGACTGGCGTTTTCAGAGTTATCCTTAGCCCAAGTCATCACTTTGTACAGATCAGCTGGCCAGTTAGTCATGTTATGCCTAAGCACAATTGGATTGGTCCGATTTGGCCCACCAATTCCATGACGTACTCCATCTGATCCTTCCAGTTGAAGGTAACCACAATTGAAGTCAAGGGCATCGAATGCTACAGCGATATCAAACCTGTTATTGCCAGCTGGTTGAACCGAACATCCTGCCGTTAATACGTTTGGTGGAGTAGTATCTGGAATTGTTGAATCTCCTGATCCATCGTCACCGCCTCCACCAGAATCACCAGATCCTCCTCCTGAATCTCCTCCACCTGAACCATCACCAGAGTCACCTTCGGAATCACCGGAGCCGTCACCCGAACCGCCATCTGAACCATCATTAGCGTCAAATGCGTCAATGAAAGCATCATTTTTATTCCGAAAGTATATGAGGAAATGCATATCATTGTCATCATTTGAGTCGATATGCCCATCAGCTACTTTCTTATAGAGATAAAACTTCAACGCATCTTTCAGAAAACGTGGAACAATTCCTGCGAAACCAAATTGTCTGAAAACATAGCGTCCCACGGCGTTATTGTGGAGATCCATGCTATGATCAGGTTCGAGGGTTTTGCCCGGGGCTGGCTCTTTCGTTTCATGAGCAGTTGCCAAGTCCTCTGCCCATTGTTCGTCTATATACAAACAAAGCAACGCATTCCAGTAAGAATGTCGAAAGGCATCGGCTTTGTTCTGAGCATACTTGAATGTTGTTGGCCTATCTGAGGGAAAGACCAAACGAGCAGCAGCTAGAGCCTTAACCGTTGCGTAAATCGTTGACGCTACACGTCGCGTGCTAGCCTGTGTCAACAATTGAAACTCGGCCTCAGTTAAACGATGTTCAATATCGATATAAATGATATCTCCAATCAACAATCGAGTTGGCGTATTTACCCCCTGAGGAATCCTGTCCCACAATACTTTCCCTAGCTCTTCAGGACTAGTGTTTGGGTTCGCATTTTCGATTTCCGGAAGGATGTCAACTAACCTCATCCAAGTTTCAGCAATTGCGATCATACCGACGACGCTACACAGCAAACGTGCTTTCATGGCTCAAATCTCCTTTCTGCCATCCATATTTATTGTCTACTTTCAGATTGTAATAATCAGAAACTAGACCTGATGTTAATGTGCGGTTCATACTAACTTCTCAGATGAACCTTGATGTAAAGAAGTGTTTTCTTTTACACTAAAGGTTAATCTGAAATTGTTTTTTTGTCTTTAACTTTTAACTTTTTGATAATGGTTTTGATACCTAATATTAGTAAAATTATTGACGTTAAAACCGAAAGAACAAAAATGGACAGTAACACGAACAAAAAGCCTACTCCTCGACCAGCTAATTCCAATGTTGATACGCCTGACCAATAACTCTTCCAGTCTTCTCCAGTAGGTTGAATAACCTGATATTTTTTGTTGATCGATTTGTAAAAAAAATATTTGTTTGAGTATTCAGGCTGGTAGACAACTATTGTTGCGGGTTGTTCTGATTGGTTTAGTATTTTTACATGCATTGAAGGCCTGTAAAAGTCATCATGTATAAAATCACTTATTTGCCATAGGACGTGATTTTCTTGAGCAGAATAGAAATTTATAGAGTCGAAATTATCTTGCGAGCCTTGAACCATCAATAAATCATCAACGTTATCTCTATTCAAATCCATAAACCTGATTGTTGAAGTTGACTCGGTTTCATCGAAATACTTCTTGAAAAGAAGTTGATCGTCTTGTGTCTGTGTACTCAATACTCTAAATTGTTCTTTAGTAAAACACTGTTTTTTAAATTGATCGCGACACAATTGACCATCCTTAAAAAACAATAATCTGATCTGGCCTTTTTTTGCTCTGTAGTTTTCATCGTAATTAGCGTACGTCTTTAGTCCATGAATCTCGATATCTGTTAGTGCTTGAGCGTAAATTCTTACATTTTTAGAGGTTGTCTGATTGTCTACATTGACTTTAGTCATTTCAATGTGCTCAAGAATTGGGCGAAAACCAAAGACAATTAAAGTAATAATACCGATTAACAAGATTGTTTTCTGTTTTTTTGATAACTTTTTCATTTCTTTAATCTTATCATCAATCTGTCACCAGTCAATAATCAGTAAAAATTGACAATATTATCGATCTGACTAACAGATCAAGAATTCGAATTACCTGAATTGGTGTCAAAAGAGGTTGATAAACTAATTTATGCAGACCGATATGTTTGAAGATTGCAAGTCCTGGATTCCCGATCGGTGTCGGGAATGACAGGTGCGTGGGAGGGAATGACAGAAGCAGAGTTTAAGATATAGTTTGAAAGTCAAAAGGTAAAAGTCAAAAGGCAAAAATATAAGTTAAAATTAAAAAGATTTAAGAATAT
>Ga0076300_105_pt1 | contig 30028 bp, 37 predicted proteins | sample RifGroA2_FD_67984 | JGI IMG/M metagenome (GOLD analysis project Ga0076300, IMG submission 67984) | Berkelbacteria bacterium GW2011_GWA2_38_9 | reverse complement strand
GAAATTGCTAAAGAAGTAGGTGTTTCTGTTGCTACTGTAATGCACAGGGTTAATCGCTTAGAAAAACAAGGCGTAATAAAGAAATATACAACAATACTGGACTACGATAAGATAGGATATGATGTGGAAGTTCTGATTGAGGTAAGGATTTCTAAAGGAAAACTTTTCCAGGTTGAGAAAGAAATAGCTCATCACCCAAATGTGTTTGCTGTTTATGACTTAACGGGAGATTTTGATGCTGCAATTCTGGCAAGATTCAGAAATAGAAGGCAGATGGATGCTTTTCTCAAAAAAATACAAACTTATGATTTTGTTGAAAGAACAAATACAAGATTGATACTTAATACAATAAAAGAAAAACAGGTTGAGGTGGCGTAAAAAATGGTAAATATAAAAGAGACTGCTTCGAAGTTAAAAAGCGAGATTAAAAAGAATATACTTACAGCCGTGTTGGCTGCTTTTGGCTTAATTATTGCCTTAGTTTGGAGAGATGCTATACAGGCAATAATTAATGAGATTGTTAGCCGAGTTGGCATAAATGGCAGTGGTTATGTTTATCAGACAACTACTGCAGCTGTAATAACAATAATCTGCGTTTTGGGCATACTATTGTTTTCGAGATTAAAGGGAGAAGAGGATGTTAAAAAATGAGGAAGATAATCTTATTTTTGATTTTATTAATTTTAGTTATTAGTTGTACTAAACAAATAGAAAAACCAGCTGAAGAAAAAGAGCAACAACTGCTTAATCCTGCTTCTGTCTATTGCCAAGAACAAGGCGGAACATTAAGGATAGAAGAAAATGAGGCAGGACAATACGGAATCTGCACTTTAGCAGACGGTACAGAATGCGAAGAATGGGCTTATTACAGAAGAGAATGCCCAAAACAGGAAGTAGAAGAGAAAGCCATAGAACAAAAGGGAGAAGAGGTTGAGGAACCAGAAGAAACTCAAACGAATTGGCCTACTTTTCATGGCGATTCAGCAAGAACTGGTTTCTCAAATTCTAAAGCTCCGTCAAAACCCAATGTTTTATGGAAATGGACTTTAGAAGATTTTGTGAATATTGGCTATGAGGGAAATATTGACGAGAATTGGCCAATAATATATGGTGATAAAATTTTCTTTGCTGCTGAAAATATATTTGCATTTGAGCTTAAAACAGGAAATAAAGTGTGGAGCTATGCCGAGGGAGAGAATTTCTACCCAAGAGGCTTGGCAGCAGGAGATGGAAAACTCTTTGTAACTGTGAACAGCGATGATAATTATGCGTCAACTAATATCAATCTCCCTTCTGGTTTTATTTACGCTTTGGATGAAAAGACAGGCAAGTTTTTATGGAAATTTAAAACAGATAAAGGAATCCCTTATTCATTACCTCTTTTTGCAGAAAACATGGTTTTTATAGGAGATAATTCTGGCTCTGTTTACGCAATTGATGCGGATAGTGGTAAATTGGCTTGGAAAAAACAATTAGAGGGAGCTAAGGTGATCCATTCTTCTCCTGCTTATGGTAATGGAATCATTTTTATAGGCACTGAAGACAGCATTGGCCAGTCATCAAAGCCAAGCCATCTGTATGCCCTAAATCCAGAAAGTGGAGAAGAGGTATGGAAATTTGAGACAGATGTTGTTGGCGGCAAATTAAACCTCGTTCATTCCACTCCTTCCATTTTAGACGGCATAGTTTATTTTGGCGCTGAAAACGGCTATTTTTATGCTTTGTCAGCTGAGGATGGCAGCTTAGTCTGGAAACAAGAAATAGCTTCTGGCTCGGGAGAGATTGTTGGAACTTCTGCTGCAGCTGCTTTGGGTTATGGGAAAGTTTTTATTGGCACATTTGAAGGGAAGTTTCTAGCTCTTGACCAGAAAGACGGAAAAGTTATATGGGAATATACTTTTGGAAAGACAGAAGCTGACTCCTCGCCTGTCTTAGCAGATGGAAAAATATATTTTGGTGCAGGAGGTGGGTATTTTTATGGCCTTAATGCCAATACAGGAGATGTTATCTGGAAAGAGAAGCTTGGAGGCTCATCAGCTACGCTTGGATCTGGAACTTTAATTGTTCAGAATATGCTAGCAGAGGACAATTTACAAGAACAAACCCCTGTAATAATTGCATTTTCGGATGAAGGTAAGCTTTCCCTGTGGTAAAAAAATGAAAGAACCAGTTTTATCAAAAAAAGTTGGATGGATTTTAATAACTATTTTTGTTTTCATTGATGCTTTTTTAGACGTGATTAGGGGGGTAGAAGGCAACCCCTTATGGATACCTATTATCAAAATTATTGGAATAAATTATGTGCCCTTTTTAGTCCCTGTTGTCCTGCTGCTATTTTATTTGGTTGTTAAGCTATTAGGATTCTTGGTTATGAAGGCTGACAAAACTCCGAAAGCAGAAGAGCTTGTTTTAACAGCCCTCGTTATAGTTTATGGTTTTTTTGATATCTGGGTAATCTCTGTTGATTTCTTTAATTTTAGACTCATAAAAAATTTCCGCATTATGATAATTCCATTGACAATAATAGGATTAAGCTATGCTCTTTGGGCTCAAAAAAAGTTAGGCAAGTAAAAATGAAAAAAATGATTATTTTTGCATTTATATTTTTTGTTTTAGTTAGTCTTACCTTTGCAGAATTAAAATCTTCTTATAACATACCAAAAAAACTGACAGCAGAGGAAATGAAAGATGGGCCTTCTCTTTCTAATTCAGTTATGTATCCTCAATGGGGTGTTCCCTGCACTAATTTTACTTACAAAGTTATGTACCAGGATGAAAAAGGGAGAGAACCAGAGTATGTGAGGATTAACCTTAATGGAAAATGGCACGATATGATTAAAAAAGTAGGTAGTGCAAAAAGCGGAGCATTATATGTTTATTATTATGTTCCTACTTCTACAAGGGCTAATTTCTTTTATATGGAAGCGAGTAATGGTGTAGGAAAAGCTAGAGCAGCGATTATTGACAGTCCTGACCAGGGGCCGGTGCTTTATACTGAAAAGTTTGATAATAATCAGATCATATTGTTGGATAAAAATGGAAAAGAAATTTGGACTTACGATACACTATATGACCAGGTTGAAGGGGTAGCAATCTCAAAAGATGGAAATTATATTGCAGCAGTAACAAATCAATATATCTACCTTTTTTCCAAAGAAAGCAAAGAGCCTTTATGGAGTTATTGTGAAAATTGTAGGGTAGTGCCTATGGCCTCTACGAATATGGCAGGCATAGCAATTTCAGCTGATGGCAATTATATTGCTGCTGCATTACAGAGCAGGCTTTATTTTTTTGAAAAAGGAAGCAATAAGCCTTTATGGACAAAGGATATTGAAAGCAGCGCAATTGGTATTGACATGTCTGACGATGCTAATGTAATGGCTATTGGAACAGCAAATGCTGGCAAAAAAGGAGACAAGTTGTTCTTATTCGATAAAGAAGGCAATAAGTTAGGTGAATATAGAGCTACTCATCCGGATTACGAGCAAACAGGAAACTTTTATCAGCCAGATGTTACACCCGACGGCAAATATGTTTCTAGCTCAACTGGCTGTCCTGATAGAAGAGCTTATTTGTTTTCTGGACAAGGAGATTTATTGTTTAGAAGCGAGCAATTGACTTATGACAGCCCTGTCCATAAATCAGCTATTTCTGATGATGGTAGCTTGATTGCTTATTCGTTAGATCACAGCCAGGGAAAAGATATTGTTATTTTATTCAACAAAGAGGGGAAAAAGCTGTGGGGTTTCTCTTCTCAAAATGATGCTACTTCAAGAGCAATATCCATATCTGCTGATGGAAACTATATTGCTTCAGGCACTAGCGCAGGAAATATTTATTTGTTCTCTAAAAACAACAATAAACCATTGTGGAAATTTTCAGAGTCAGGGCTTAACCAAATAGGAGAGGTAAAATTGAATGCTGAAGGCAGCTTATTAGCAGCTGGTGGAACTTCAAAAAAAATATACTTATTTTCTAAAGAAAGTAACTCACCTTTATGGAAATATGATGTAAATACATGGATAACTAAATTAGATTTTAATGGAGAATATATTGTTGCTGGAACTGGCTTAAGAGAATATATTGGTGAATATATTGCTGAGGAAAAAGACTTTCAATGCAATGAAATAATCCAACCTATTTCAATGGAAGAAATGGAAAGATACTCAGAAGAAGGTACGGGAGAGCGTGAAGAAAGAGATTTTGAAGGGAAAATAGTTTGTGGTGATGGCATGTGTGTCCCTTCTATAGAAACTTATGAGAACTGCCCTCAAGATTGCTGCGGCGAAAATTGTGATGAAAACCTAGATGAGGGTGAAATAGAAAAGAAAAGTAAAGAAATTGAAGGCTTTAAGGAAAGAGAGGATATAAGTAGTGTTAAAGAAAAAGAAAAGAAAGGCTTATTCCAACTTATAATTGGATTTTTTAGTAGGTTGTTTGGAAAATGAAAAGCACAATTTTGTTTTTAATATTATTCATCTTTATTATTGGATGCACTCAAAAAATAGAACAAACCCCAGAAGAAAAGCCGATTGAAGAAGGAATAATAACTCAAAATCAACCAGTTCCAGAAGAAGAAATAAGCCGAGAAATGCCAGACAAAGAAGAAGCCGTAGAACCAAAGGAAGAGCCTAAGCTTCCCAACCTGCTCAACTGGAAAAAAGAAGGAGTAAGAATACAAAATGGAGTAAGTCCTTTTGTTATAATTAAAGACAATGAATATTATATGTATTATCCTGAGAAAGGAATAATGCTTGCGAGAAGCAAAGACGGTTTGAATTTTGATAAAGGAAGAATTGTTCTTGAAGATAAAGATCCTGACTTTATGATATCTAATCCTGCAGTTATCAAGTTAAAAAATGGAAAATACAGGATGTTCTATGAAAAACAAAAGATGAGCGGAATGAGGGATAGGATAATTTATTCAGCAATATCCCAAGATGGAGAAAAATGGGAAATTGAAGGTGAAAGGTTTTGGGACTATGGTGATGGAAAGCTAGATGAGAAGTTTACATCCGTACCAGATGTTATAAAGTTAGATGATGGTACTTTAAGGATGTATTACTGCAGGGGCTTAACCTCAGCAATAGCAGAGTCAAAAGATGAAGGATTAACATGGAAAAAAATAAAGAATATAGATTTAGACATTTATGTTTTAGACCCAGATATCGTAAGATTAGATGATGGAACTTACAAATTATTCTTTTGCACTACAGATGATCCAATGTTAAAGAAACAATGGATTGCGTTAGCCAATTCAAAAGATGGGTTAAACTTTGAGTTGGAAAATGAGAAACTATTAATGCCGGATAGCGGTTATAATAATGTTGTTGACCCCGAGGTTATCAAGATAGGTGAAAATTACAGAATTTATTACGGCCAGGCAAAAAGCCCTGAATTTGGATTCAATATAATGAGTGCTGTAACAACTTAGATGATAAACTACCTTTTAGTAGTTACAATTTTAATTCAAAAAAAAAAGAAAATATTTATATACTTCAAAATCGAAAGAAGGAAATAAACATAAAAGAGGCGATTATTATGAAAATTTTAAAAATAGTTGTATTTGCTATGTTTCTATTAAGTTTTGCTTTGGCTGTTAATGCAAGGACATTTTCTGGATATACTTATAATATAACAGAAGGGGCATTGAATAACACAAATGTTACAATTGGAATATGGAATGATGAGACTGCAGAGCCCAGCCTAAACACATCCTTCTCTAATTTAAGTAATGCAAGTGGGTATTGGTCACTAAATGTTGATGACTCTTTGCTTATTGAAGGCAAAAGCGTTAAATTTATTCCAAGGCATTATAGTGGGGTTTATGTCGATTATATAGGGGGGGTATTAAATCCTTTCCCTCAAGATGATATTACAATGTTAAACACCAGTGCTATAAACTTTTACCTTAAAGAAGCAGCAACCATTAACATTTCTGCAGTTAATGTATCAGGTGGTGCGGTTAATTTTTCTTATATGGTAAAAGATGTAAAATTAGGTTTTCCAATCGAGTCCGAATGGATTACACCTGTTTATCACAAAGTAATCTATCTTCCAGCTGACAGAAATTATTCAATTGAAATATTTCCTTCCCAAGCAATGCCTGTTTATTATAACTTAAATAATCTATCCGACTATTCTACACCTAAAATTGTTAATATAACTTTTAATACTACTACAAGCCCAGTCAGGGTAACAGGAAGATTTAATCTTTCTAATGGAACAGGCACATTTGATGAAATGAATATTATTAATTATCTTTTAGAGCCAGGAGATATGGTTTTTGCTGGAGAAGCTATGCCTTATAATATAAGTGCATGGGATTGTGGGCAAACAGGATGCAAAAACGATCTTTATAATATCACAAGTGGCGAATATAATATATCCTTGCAAGGCACAGCAATGTCTTCAAAAGTATTGATGTTTGCCATAGCAAAACTTGGTAATACTTATTATGGGGCTTTTAGAAATATTTCACCAACAATAGCAGGAGGAGATATCAATGGCTTTAATTTTACTTTGTATAAACTATTAGGTACACCAACAAATATCACGCTTAATAAAGCAGTTAGTACAGAAGCAGGCGGCACAATAAATGTTACTGCACAGGCGCACGCTGATTGATTTTGACAGAATGCGATTTTCCCGACCCGTGCCCATTTAAAACATTGCTCAATTTCTTTACGGTTCATGTCTCCTCCACGTCGCACTGCCACAGTTTGGCCAGATATTGGCAAATACCAGATTTACTGAATACCCAAGGCGGGCACCAGATTCTAATAATGTGCCAACACTGCCAATTAAAGTCCGGTACCCATTCATATTGTCGGTGCCACCACTTGCTTGGCGGTGAACAGATAACGATCGAATCGTTTTTATCTGGGCGACCGAAGAGAGTTTGCTCTCTTTTGTAAAGTTCTGAATCTCGATCCGCGCAGATTCCAAACGGTCGCTTGCCAAGATATAACAAAATTACGCACGGTAACCAAATACCCTCGATTTGGCATTCTTTATTAATCCGTCGGTTGTTAATGTTCAGCGTTAACCGTCGAAACATTCTCTTTTAATCCTTTCTGATTTCATTTCTCAAGTTTGCTTTGAAGATCGAATTTTGACCTTCAAAGCGTGATGAAAAATGGAATTTATCCTCCTTTCCGCCCAGTTTTCCGGGCGAGCTTTTGGGCTAGCTCGCGTTCGTGGGGTAGAACTTCGAAGAATTCCGAAGTTCCGACTTTGTGCACTCCGGCAAAGTGTTCTCTGAGCCTCTCCCCGAACTCGCGATAAATTATATCCCAGTCCAAACTGGGGTAGCGAAGTTCGATCCTCAGCAAATCGCGGAAGAAGCTCCGCAGGGTGCGAGCACGATTTTCATGCCGCGATCCACCGGGAAGCGCTCCCTCGGCCATCGTTAGCATGATGGCCCTAAGGGCGTCGATTGCCCGAAGTGCGTCGACCTTCTCAACCCCGTATTTAGCCAATTCACTGGCCAAATCGTCTAACCCCGGCCGGTGGCCTTCTAATATTCCGACCAGTCGATCCAGCCCTACACCCATCGCTAGCATCGGTCGGAACTTTTCGAGATTTCCGTCGGGGTTGATGCGAAGTTGCACCTGTTCGAACATCGCCACTTCGACATCCCCAAAGTAAATCTCGGCCCGTGGCGCGAGTACTGGGATAGTGTCAGCCAACGTTGAACGTCCCCACCAGAGTAGGGTCTCGTCTGACTCATCCCAGACCAGCTCAACCCCAAGCTCCTGCAGGGCGGCATTAGCCTCGTGGTCGGGGGCGATATAATAATCGCCCTTTTGACCGCCCGACCAAACTTTGGCCCATAACGGCCAAACACCTAAGCTTTTTAAAACTTCGATGTTGACCGCCATCTCAGCGACCAGGTCGCTGACTGGACGCACAAAACAGGCGGCCATTTCAAACAGTGCTGAGTGAGGCCATTTGCCTCCACGATCATACTCGCGAAGGGCGATGGCGTGGACTGCTTGGCGGAAATCGCCGTCGATTTCCAGTGACTCCTTAGCGCGGCCTTCGCCAGCGCTCGGATTAAACCCTCGGAAAAGAGGGTGTACCAAAGGCTCTGACGGCAAAATCTCGTATCCAGCTGCCAGCCAGGCGGCCTCAAAAATCCGACGCAGTTCTTTTACAGACATTCTCTTCTCCATAGGGTTTATAGGTTAATTAAGGTTCGGAAGCTGACGAATCAGCTTACAGAGCCAAGTATAGTACAGAATCGATAAAATGTGGAGAGTTAAAGCAGTTTTTGCGGTATTATAGTAGATCGTTGTTTGACTAATCTGTAGAATATTGATATAATGTGTGCAGAATGAGCACAAAGTGTTCAGGATAAATCGCGATCGCGATTTATTGCGAATTTGAAGATTTAATATTAGTAACGGAAGTAAGAATAATTCTTACTTCCAACAGAAATTTTAACCAATTGACGTTATTAATTCAGTATGTTATAATTCAATTATAGTTAACATACTTGATAACTATTATGGAACAAGAATTTGGAAAAAATCTAATGAAAGAGTTCAAGATTGATATTACTCAACTAGCTCAAGAAGAATGGGAGATGAAGATTTTGGCTGGTTTTTTTGCTACAAATTTTGCCCGTCAACTTATTTTTAAAGGTGGTACTGCTCTACGATTAGCCTATAACTCGCCGAGATTTTCTGAGGATCTAGATTTTACCTTAAATGGAAAATTAGAGGTCGAAGAATTTACAAAAACTCTAAAAAAGATCGCTAACCAGTATCCTGAATTAACTTTAGTAGAATCTCAATCCAAATTTTATACTTATTTTGCCCTTTTTAAGATTAAAGAATCATGGCTGAACCAAGCTTTTTCGATAAAAGTTGAAATTTCTAAAAGACAAAAAGAAGAAAAAAACGAAATACGCACCTTAATTAGTCCAACAACTAATCTTCAAGTTATTGCTCGAGTTCAAACATTAGAGCAAATTTTAAATGATAAAATCGCAGCAGCCAAAACTCGAGACAAAGCAAGAGATTTTTTTGATCTTTGGTATATCTATCAACTCAAACGCGAACCGGTTAATTTGCCAAAAAAAGAAATTAATGAACAAAAGTTTAAATCAGAACTTCGAAAATTTTTACCCAATAATTATTGGCCAGTTGTGGATGAAATCATTAAAAAATTAAATAATGACAACTCTTAACTTACTCAACGCTTTACAAAAAATTGATAAACCTTTTTTTTCATTTACTGACCTTGTCAACATCATTGATATTAATCCTCCGAGCCTAAAAGTTCGACTCAACCGATTAGTTAAAAAAATGCTTCTTATTCGTCTCATGAAAGGTTATTATATTTTACCCAACAGGCTTGATCAATTACCGGCCATTGCTAATCAGCTTTATTATCCTTCTTATCTATCGTTCGAGTCAGCTTTGTCGAAATATGGCATTATTAACCAAGCTCCATACACAATTACCTTCGCTACCAGCAGAAGATCAAAAAAAATAATCTTAGCATCAAAAGCAGTTGAATATCGTCAGTTAAAAAATAATCTGTTCGTTGATTTTAATAAAATAGAAAATTTATTTATTGCTAGCCCAGAAAAGGCTCTGCTCGATCAACTTTATTTGGTCTCTCGAGGCCAAGCGTCGCTTGCCTTTGATGAATTAAATCTTTCAACAATTAATCTAAAAAAATTTAGAGAGCTGGCGGTAATTTTTCCAAAACCAGTTCAAAATCAAGTAAGATTGTTTAAATAGTTAATATGTCGCAAAATATTCAAGAATTATTACAAACATTAAATTTTCTACCTAACGAACAGCAGGTCTATCTGGCTGCTATTAAAGTCGGCAAAGGTTCGGTGGTTAGTATTGCCAAAGAAGCAAAAGTTGAACGAACTTCAACTTTTAGGATTTTGCAGAAATTTGAAAATCGTGGGTTAGTCGAAAGGGTGCCGTTTGGTAAACGAATGATCTGGCAAGCTCGCCATCCGCGATTTTTAGAAGAAACACTTAAAAACGAAAAGAAGGCGCTTGATGAACTGGTTCCGCAATTATCTGCTCTCTACTCTCGTAAAGAAGAACTACCAAAGATTTCGTATTATGAAGGTCAAGAGGCCGTGGTTAAAACATCCAAGGAGATGGTTCTTGAGGGCAAAAGTCGTTCCGAGATTTTAAGCTTCTCATCTCCTGGTGCATTTTTTCCAGCTCTGTCGCGCAAAGAATGGGACAAAATGGTTAAAGGGCGAATTAAAAAACAGATTACCACTAAAATTATGATGCCCGATATCGGTGGTGCTCCAGGTTACAAAGAAGGCGAAGACTGGAAAAATTGGCGAATTACCAAACTTGTCGATGCGGTCAAATATCCGTTTAAAGTAACCGTCAACGTGGCTGCTGATAAAGTTTCAATTATGGCAGTTCGCCGAAAAATCCCCATCGCCATAATTATCGACGACCGCGAGATAACTGAAACTTTTAGAATGATCTTTGATATGTGCTGGGGAGGCCGTCAAAGCAAATAGTTTTCGCTTTAACGCTTTAATGTGTTAAAGCAGAGTATTTAAAGGAAGGAGGAGGAAGATGAGTGTTGAAATTAAAGAGAGAAGATATGTAAATATTTTCTTTTTAGATGGCCCGCCAAGAGAAGCGAAAAATATCATGCTTCTTCGTCGCGCATCAGATGAAGCAGATTACCCTGATATTTATAGCGGAGTTGGCGGTCGGGTTGAAGAAGATGACGAAGACGTATTGGAGGCCGGACTACGGGAGCTCCAAGAAGAGGTGCCAAGCTATTTTGGGGTAACCGAATCCGGACTAATCTGGATCGGCACAGTGATTATTAATCCAGACAAGGCTCCGTCGATAAACTTAAATAGTTCTAAATATTATTAACAAATCAAAAAGAACGACTGATTCTAATTATACCTGTTAATCAGGTTAAAAACTAGAAGAAAACAACAAAGATTTTGAGTTCAATAATTAGTTCTATAGGTTAGATCGGCGACAGTCCCGACAAGGAAGATCGAAAGAAAATTAATTATTTCTTCTTACCGATTGTTGGGTTGGTCGATCCGCCAGAATGTTTGGTAGGAAAGCTGGAATGGATGCCAATCCAAGTAGCTATCGAGAGCCAACAGTTATTCCCTGATGTTCGGGATATGTTGGAAATCTGGTCGGGAGTGGTTAATCTGTGGTCAGACTTCCGCATATTATTAACAATTGAGAGAGAAAGCGGAGGGGCGCTCTCAGAAGATTACTCTTTTGTCGCTCATGCTTGGGTGCCAGAGACTAAAAAGACGTAGTGGCTTTTTGAGCTATTACGTTTTTTCCTTTACTGTAATGTTTGCCTTTGCTTTAACGCTTTAATGTGCTAAAGCAATAAAGATTGTAGATTAGACTGTTTTTAAAAACTCGTCTGTTAGTTCGGGCTGGGGTTCAACAGGTTCAGAAACTTTCCAGATCTCTTCAAACTGCGCTTTTATCAGATCAGCAAATTCGCGGCTATGAATAACAAATCCAAACATTTCTTTTTTAGATGAAATAAAAGCCACCTTATCCGCATACTGCCAATAACTCATACTCCAGGTCATGCTAGGCGGAGTTAATCTGGTTTCTCGTAAAAAACCTTCTCCTTGACCTAAGAACGGATATTCCTTGAGATCTAGTGTTTTATCACGTGGCCAAAGCCCGCGGATAGAAATATTTTGTCTAATTCGCCGACGGTTCAGGTCTGCTATATACTCTTTACCGAGTGGGGGAACAGTATCGGAAATCGGCCACATCGTTATGGTGGCAATATTTTCGTGCCACAACAGATCTCGTAATACTAATTTAATGCCTTCAACTCCAGAGTAAAATTTAATTTTAGGTTCAACTGATTCCAAATTTTGAGCCAGTTCTGGCAATAATTCATCCAGCTCACTCTTTTGACTATTTAGTTCTTTGATTTTAGTTTCTAAAAGTTGAGTGATATTTTTAAGATCATCTACCTGAAAGATTTTTTTGTTGTCTTCACTTCTCTCGGTTACTAATCCTTTTTGAATCAACAGATTTAAATTGTCGTAGACGGTCGGTCGGGGTACATTTAAACCTTCAGCAATCTGCCTGGCTGAGGCAGCGCCACCTTCAAGTAGTCGCTGAAAAATGCGATAAGTAACTTCTGGCAAGCCAAGTTCTAAGAATAATTTTTGTAACATAACCTTATTATAGCATATTTGTCGCCTGTCGCCAACACATTGACACCAACTCGATTTTATTGTATTATATACCCAATCCTGAAAAGGATATCGAAAACCTGGACATTGAAAAGGAGAAAAGATGGATTCACGAATATTTTTCTACTATGAAGATGATCAAGGAACCCGAGAGGCTGGGGAAGAATTCCTAGAGAATTTGACCGAAGAAGAAAGGACGTTGATTTTTCAGATTCTGCAAAACCGTCCACTACTCCAGCATCTCGTAAAGAGGTCTTTTACCCTAGCTATGGTTGGGGTGGAATGTTATTTGATGGCATGGGTCAGAGGTTTCCACTATGATATCCCGGACCCCTTCCCAGATCGATCCCTCGCAAAGTTACGAGGCATCAACAAGGAAGAAATGATAAATTATCTCAAGCAGGAGATCGACCGAACCAATAGAAGACTCTCCGAGTTGCAGTATTCTTTACAGATTCTGCAATCAAATTGATTTCAAACCAAATATTGTTCTGAAGTCTGGTTAAACCTCGTTTCAGTTAACCCCAAAATCCGGTTTTCGGATGGCGGGGTTTTTTTATTTTCCCTCAAATAACATCCGAACGTAGTGAAGGTGTTATTTGTTAAGGGAAATTAATCCGCCGTAACGATATCTATTTGCAGATTTCTTAAATTAAGAATACTGCAAGAGATTGAGTGCAGGCGGATAGTCCATCTAGACTATTGATTTCGTCAAGAGATTGAATGTAGGCGGATATTCTATCTATAAATTTCGCGACGGTGGCCGACTCGCAAAATAACAATCTTTTCACCCTCGAGATCAAAGACAATTCGCCAATCACCAACTCGATCTATAGATTAAAAATTTGTTCGTGATTATAAAACTCGCCATTTTTATAATCTTGACGAGCCTGTTGAATACTATCCAGATACTCCGGAGATAAGGAGGCAAATAAATCCTCAAAAAAATCTGACATAATGCCAATTACACCCAGCCATTTGTTGCTCGTAGAGAAATGTTTGTTCATTTTTTTCTCCTTGACAAAAAAGTTGGCAAAAGCAAGATGGCAATTGCTAGGAGTAAAATAGCACCAATAAGATAGAAAGCTTCAAGTTGAGTCATTTTTGATTTCTTTAATAATAATTAAACTAGCGATCCAAAAGAATAAACTACTAATAAACCCTAAAAGAACATCAATAGTATTATACGACTTATTGCCGAAAAAAGGAACAACGATTGAAGCAAAAAAGATCAATCCAAGATTGCTAGTAATCTCTGAGACTCGTTCAAGTTGGCAGTTATTTCATGGCCTTATCATAGCTTAATTATGCTCCAGAGCTCGAAATGTTGTCAACCTGTATCGCTCTCTGTAAATTGTTGTAATCTTTAAAAATTTGGTGGGAAAAGTTATAGTTTAGATCTTTGAGAATACACAAGATTTTGTCGATTTGGTCGTCTTCGCACTCGATCAAAATTATCCCATCGGGGGCTAAATATTTCGGCACTTCTTTGAAAAAACGCTCGTAAATGTCCATGCCTTCGGGGCCGCCGTCCATCGAGATTTTTGGTTCGTGAACCAAGCCATATTCAGTTGGGCCGTCTTGGATCCAGTAGCTTGGGACGTAGGGGAGATTAGCTATGATTAAATTGTACAGACGACCCGGCGGGTCGTCTGTACGATCTTGTAGTTGTTCAAACAAATCAGATTGGACGAAGCTGATTAATTTGTCGATATCGTGTTTTTTGGCGTTTTTGAGGGCGACATTGAGGGCATTTTGAGAGATGTCTGTCGCGGTAAATTGGAATTTTTTAATGAATAAATCGCGATCGCGATTTATCCGGATTTTTTGTAATTCCTTAATAATCGAAATAATTATACAGCCGGAGCCGGTTCCTAACTCAAGTAGGTAGTAGGTAGTAGGTAGTAGGTAGGGTTTTTGAATAATGCCTATTGATTTTTCCACTAAAATTTCCGATTCTGGTCTGGGAATCAAAACGCGGTTGTCGACATAAAAATCGTATCCATAGAATTGTTTACGGTTCGTGATAAAGGCGATTGGCTCGAACTTTTTGCGTCTTTTGAGAAAACTGTTAAATTGTTTCACTGTTTCATCGCTGATCGAATAATCGGTGTTGGCTAACAACCATTCTCGCGACCGATTTTGACCAATCGTCGCCAATAACAAAATTTCCGCCTCGAGATGGGGGTTAGATACGCCAGTATTTTGGAGATCTTGGAAGCCTTTTTGTAGAGCTTGGGAAATCTGCATAATATTTGTCCAATAAGACCAATTGGTCTAATTCGTCCAATTGGACAAATTATTCTGCTTTTTCCAATTCACTAATAACTTGGTCGAGATCTCCATTCAAAATTGTCTCAATTTTAGACCAAGAATGATTAATTCGGTGGTCGGTAATTCGATCTTGCGGAAAGTTATAAGTGCGAATTTTTTCTGATCTGTCACCTGAACCAATCATCGATTTTCTTTCGGCTGATTCAGTTTTTTGGCGATCTTCTTCTTGAGCTGCTAAAAGTCGTGATCTTAAAACAGTTAAAGCTTTAGCTTTATTTTTGTGTTGAGATTTTTCATCCTGACAGGAAACAACAAGCCCAGACGGAATATGGGTAATTCGCACTGCTGAATCAGTCGTATTTACCGATTGACCACCTGGTCCAGATGATCTAAACACATCAACACGGATGTCTTCATTTTTAATTTCAATGTCTGACTCTTCAGCTTCTGGGAAAACGGCCACCGAGGCGGCTGAGGTGTGCACACGGCCATTTTTTTCAGTTTCTGGAATTCGTTGCACTCGGTGAACGCCAGATTCATACTTAAGTTTGCCGTAAGCGCCGTCACCATTAATATCAGCGATTAGTTCTTTTATTCCGCCTAAATCAGAACGGCTTAAAGCAGCAATGTCGATTGTCCAACCGACGCGTTCGCAATATTTTTGGTACATTCTAAACAGTTGGCTGGCAAAGAGCTCAGCCTCATCGCCACCAGTTCCAGCCCGAATTTCGAGAATAGCATTTTTTAAGTTATTTGGATCTTTGGGGTTAAAATACGCATCAATTTTGGCTAGCAGATCGTGATAGTGTTTTTGCAGAGAACTAAGTTCATCCTGAGCGATTGCTACCAGTTCCTCATCTTCTTTCGCTTCCATTATCTGGCGGTTGTCGTTAATTCTCGATTCAACCAATAGAAACTCTTTTATCTGAGCGGCGATATTTTGTAATTTACTATGCTCCTTGGCTTTAGCAGTTAACTTTTCTGAGTCATTCAAAACTTCTGGCAGCTGCATTTCTTGAGCTAACAGATCTAATCGTTGTTGAATTTCAGATAATTTATCTTCAAACATAAAAAGGTTTTAGTTTAAGCCTTTAAGTATTAATATTATCTTAACACCTAAAAGCTTGTAGCTAAAACCTTTTTTATCTATTGGGCTTGGTCGTCGGCTTTTTTCTCTTCTATCTCTTCTTCTGGTTGAGATACTTTTGGAGATTTTTTAACTTTGTTCATCTCCTCAGTCTTCTTGCGTCTGGCTTCAAATTTATCAATTCGTCTGGCAGTGTCCAGTAATTTGGCTTTACCAGTGTAAAAAGGATGGCAGTTAGCACAAATTTCTACCTCAATATCAGTTGGCGATGTTGAGCCGACTTGGGCGGTATTCCCGCAAGCGCATTTGATGGCAATTTGTTTATAGGCTGGATGGATATCTGTTTTCATAATTAATTAAAGTCAAAAATCAAAAGTTAAAAGTCAAAACTAAAAGTAAAAATTAAAAAGTTTGAAGATTTAAGAGAGAATTTTAACTTTTGAGATTTTACTTTTGACTTTTCATAATATATCAAGCTTATTGCAAATAAACAAGTATCATGCTAAATTAGTAATACTATAAGCACATCACTCGATCGTCTGCTCCTCCCACATTGGGCTCACGACGAAAAGAAGGTGATGGGTGATTTAATAATAATAAGGAGAAAATTATGTCTACAAATATTTCTAGTTTGAAGCAGTTAATGGAAGCTGGAGTTCATTTTGGCCATGTGGCCAAGTATTGGAATCCAAAAACCGCAGATTATATTTATACAAAACGTGATCGTATTCATGTTTTAGATCTGGAAAAAACTCACAAAGCTTTAACTGAGATTTTGCCAAAAATTACTGAATATGTGGCTCAGGGGAAAGTTATTTTATTAGTTGGTACTAAAAAGCAAATTCGATCTATTATCACAGAAGTTGGTCCGGCAACCGGAATGCCATATATCGACCTTCGTTGGTTGGGTGGCACCTTGACCAATTTTAAGGTTATGCAGCTTTCTATCAAAAGAATGAAGGAGATTGCAGAATTTTTGAATTCGGAAAAATCTAGCCGCATTATCAAAAAAGAAAGATTAAATTTGCAAAGACAACTTGAGCGGATGCATGAAAAATTTGGGGGCCTTTTAAATTTAAATAAACTACCTGACGCTGTTTTTATCATTGACCCTCATTATGAGCGAAATGCTATACACGAAGCTAAAAATTTAGGATTAGAAATTTTTGCTATTCTAGACACCAATTCTGATCCGTCTGAGGTTGATTATGTTATTCCAGCTAACGATGATGCTAAAAAATCTGTAGAATTGATAATGAACTCAGTTAAAGAAGCAATTTTGGCTGGTCAGAAACAAATTAAAACCGACACTAAGCTACAAATTGATACGAATAAAGATCAAAAATCAGCAGAATAATAATTTTTTAATTTTTAATTTCACGACTATGTATTCAATCGAAGATGTTAAAAAATTACGAGAGGCCACAGAAATGAGTATAATGGATATAAAGAGCGCTTTGACCGAATCGAAAGGTGATTTTGATCAAGCCCGCGCAATTTTAAAAAAACGCGGCGCTGAAATATCAGCTAAAAAATCGAGCCGCGAGGCTAGCGAAGGAGTAGTTGAAAGCTATTCACATCAAGGCCGAATCGGGGTTTTAGTCGAAGTTAACTCCGAAACTGATTTTGTGGCTCGCAATCCAGAATTTAAAGAGTTGGCTCATGAACTAGCTTTACAAATTTCAGCTATGAATCCAACAGATGTTGAAGATCTTTTAGAGCAAGAATATATCCGAGATGGCTCACAAAAGGTTCGAGATCTTCTTCAGCAAAAAATCAGCAAATTAGGCGAAAATATTGTTATTAAAAGATTTATTAGATTCGCATTAGGAGAATAATTTTAATTCAAAATTTAAAATTTAACATCTAAAATGGTTAACGAAGCTATCAGGCACATCAAACCAAAAATGGTTTCAGCAATTGAATACCTCGAAGAAAGACTCAAAAACGTGCGAACTGGTCGCGCTCAAGCAAGTTTAGTTGAAGATATTGCTGTCAATTATTACGGTTCAGAGCAGGCTTTAAAAAGTGTGGCTCAAATTATGGTTCCAGAATCGAATCAAATTGTTATTCAACCTTTTGACCGCGAATCTTTAGGCGATATTCGCTTAGCTATTGTTAACTCAGATTTGGGCTTAACCCCCACAGATGATGGACACACCATTCGCATATCAGTTCCGCCTTTAACTGCAGAACGTCGAAGCGAGTTAATCAAATTTATTAAAAAACTTGGCGAAGAGACAAGAATTTCTCTTAGAAATCAACGCGAAGAAACCTGGAAAGAAGTTAAGAAAGCTCATAAAGACAAAACTATCGCTGATGATGATTTAACCTGGGCTAAGGACGAACTTGATAAATTAATTGATGAATATAATCGAGAAGTTGAATTAAAGATCAAAAGCAAAGAAGATGCTTTAATGAAAATATAATGCAATATTTATCTCCGGCTGTTATTATCATCTTGGCCATCGCAGCAATTTTGATATTTATTCGCTTTGCCAAAAAGTTATTTTTTCACTGGGCACTTTTAATCATTTTAGAAATGGCGTTGCTCATTTTATGGCCACGTAGTATCGAAATCGTGGCGAGTTTTGTGGCAGTAGTTCGAGCAATTATATTCAAACAGTAGTTTAGTAGTAAGTTTTAGATTATTTCTTAATTTTTACAGCAAAAAGTGATTCTAAATATTATAATTTTTATCTTCGTTCTTGGTGTATTGGTTTTTATACACGAGTTTGGGCATTTTATTGCTGCAAAAAAAGCCGGTATGCTGGTTGATGAATTTGGTATTGGCTATCCACCCAAAGTTTTTTCTAAAAAATACAAAGAAACAACTTATTCAGTCAACCTTTTGCCTTTGGGTGGCTTTGTTAAGATTAAGGGCGAACAGTACGATGAAGAAGCAGATGATAAAAAAGATAAAAGACTGTTTTATAATCGTCCACTTTCCGCTCGGTTAGTAGTGGTTATTGCTGGTGTGATTATGAATTTTTTGTTTGGAATAGTTGTTCTCTGGATTGGCTTCTGTTTTGGCTTCCCATCACTGACTCGTGATATGTCCAAGGTTAAGGGTGCGCAAGTTTTGAAACAAGATGTAATTATTGCTGATGTTTATAAAGATAGTCCGGCAGCTAAATCAAAAATTAAACCTGGCACTACATTGGTTTCGTCAGGTGATTTTCAATTCAAAACTGTTTTAGACGTTCAACAATTTACCAAAAAGCATCTCGGTCAGAAAGTTGATTTAACTCTTCGGGATTCAAAAAATAATGAGAACCAGGTGGCTCTTACGCTCTCATCTGACCCGAAAATGCCGCTGGGAGTTTCAATAATTTCAGACAATATCGTAAAATTTTCACCACTTCAAGCTGGCTGGGAAAGTTTGAAGGAATCTTTTTATATTTCTAAAATGACCGGCCAAGCTATTATCGATCTATTAAAAGATTTATTCACGCATGGAAAAATTAGTGAGAATATTTCGGGGCCAGTCGGCATTTATCAAGCTACTGCCCAGGCAGCGGATGTTGGCTTCTCGGCAGTTCTTTTGATCGCCATCATTTTATCGATCAACCTTGCTCTTATTAATCTCGTGCCATTTCCAGCCCTTGATGGTGGTAAATTAATATTTTTGGTCATCGAAGCTATTTTCCGCAAACGCGTCATCGCAGTCCATATTGAGCAAGCCATCGAAACCGTCGGTTTTTTCTTGTTGATCTTATTTATTTTGGCAGTGACTTATAAGGATATAATTAGAATCGGATAACAAAAATTGACCTAATTAATTTAATTTATAATTGACCTAAAGAAATTCCAAATACTAAACCCCAAACCATAATTTGGAATTTGTGATTTGCTTAGAAATTAGGTCAATTAGACCAATTTCAAAATATTGACAATTACCCCGAAGATGTTAGTTTGGAGGAGGAGAAAGGAGATTTTAAGATGTCAGAATATAGCACGCCACCCGAGGGTTGTAATGGTTGCTTTGGCTTGCTGTTTACAACCTTTACGATTCTTTTTTGCTTGGTAGGAGTTATACTTCTACCTAAAATTTTGTGGCTGGGGATTACGATCCTGACCATCGGATTATTTTTCGGATTGATAGCAATTTATTTTTTTAGTGGGGATTATATATCACCTGAAAAAGCTAAGCGAATGTGCAGAGAATATGACGAGATGCAGAAAAAGCAGCTCGAAATAGAAATTCAAAGCCTTCAAGTCAAGCTCGATCGACTGCGGGCACAGGTGATGCCTCCAACTAATCTTGTTGATCGTCAGGTATTCGATGAGCTTTGTGATGCTGATAAGAGATACGGGGAGCTTCAAAGGAACGGACCAGGAGATAATCGTAATTCGAATTTTAACTTGAGAAATCACGTCCATTCCTTGAAGCTAGCGATTCATCGATTAGAAATTTGGGAAACATTCTGTCGCCGAGAAGGAGGTTAAAAAATGTGGCAGTGGTATAGGTTGACGATTTACTTGGCTCCTAATCAGGATCGTTTTCCGGATGAGCCATTACCGCATATATTTTCGTCTATACATGCGCAAAGTTGGAAAGATGCAATCAAGAAAGCCGAAGATTCTATTCGACGAGATGCACATCTCAAGATCGAATCTGCGACTTTACAATGCGAATCGCAAGTAGTTTGGGGAAAGAAAAAGTATGAATTTCCACCAACTTTTTCTTGTTTCATTATTGAGGAGCGCTCGTTACCTTAATATTATGGCCGTCCGGGGAAACGAAGGAGGAGTACCCGGACGGCTTTGTCGTTTTTGTTGACAAAGCATCGAAAAATTATTAGGTTAGTTATATAAGATCCATATAAATTTTATATTATGTCTATTGTTAATTTCACTATTCCCTCTACTCTCGAACAGAGAGTATCCAGAGCTATTAAAACTAAGGGTTTTTCCTCGAAAGCCGAGTTTTTCCGCATGGCTGTGATTTCATTCATTGATGATCTTGATGATCGTCAACTCGAAGACAAAAGATTTGAAATACTATCAAAAAGTTTAAGTAATGAAATTAGTAAAAAATATCGAGGTAAATATATTCCAACTATTCAAGAACAACTTAGCGATTTGTAAATCATGTATCAAATTATTATCTTGCCATCGTTTAAGAGGGAACTCAAAAGATACATCAAAAAGTATCGAAATTTAAAAGATTCACTAATTGAAACTCTCGAAAATTTTCACCAAGATCAATATCCTCATCTTGGCAATAACATCTACAAGATTAGATTAAAAACCAAAGATATTCCAAAAGGTAAAAGTAAATCTTTTCGATTAATTGTGCTTTTAATCGAGGTTGATCAATTTTTGGTACCAATCACGATTTACTTTAAGGGCGATCAAGAAAATATCAGCAATAAAGAACTTAACGATCGATTAGAAAATGTGTTATTTGAACTAAAGTTAAAGAAATAGTTATGCTAGAAATCAGGCGGCAATTGCCGTTTTATTAGATTTAGGGTAGAATTTAAGTAATAAATAAAAACAGTAGAAAGTAGTAAGTCAAGGTAATCTCGACTTTATTTTTTTATTTATAACCTAGTATTTTAAATAAAATCAAGGTAGAATTGAGATGTGGAAAATAAAAAAGAGCCTACTGCTCTAGTTGGATTCGGTATCGGTAAATCTCTTGAACTTTCCGATGGATACAGTAGCGCAAGACAAATTAAAGCCATCAAAGAATTTGCAAATAAGGGGTGGACAGATTCTTTTTATGAAGTTGTCAACAATGAGCCTTATGAGATTAGTCGGGCAAGAGGAAAGGTGGCTGTAGTTAAAAAAGTTCTTGATAAAGAATTAGCCAAAAATTTGCTTGTAACATGGAAAGAAAATAGTCTAGTAAAAATGAACTACTGGGACTGGGATTATGTTGATACGCTTGAAAGATGGTATGGTAGAGTAGATAGATCAATTTTTGTTCCTGGGTTTTCTCGCAAGCCAACCAAAGTGGTGATTGGCACTGGTGGGGATGGATTTTGGCAGATTGCTAAGAGTTTTGATAAAACTGAAAAATTATTAAAGAAAGTAAAATATGAATTTCATGATCTAGAATCTTTTTCTAAAATTATCCAACTTTTTGAAACAGCAAGAACAAATAAATTTATTCTCACTTTTTTAGATTATTTACAGTAAAAAAATCAAGTCAAACAATCTAATAAGTCGCTTCTTTGGAAAGCGCAAAATATTAAAACTAATAGAACCATTGATAAAGATTATGATTTTGCCAAACTAGCTAAAAGATTAAAAGACAGGGGAATTTCTAGAGATGAAGTAATTTTTAACCCTGAACTTGGTAAAGGAATCAGGAAGACTTCGTCTCGAAGTCGAAATCACTCTTAATAAAGTCAGTGGTATTTATCAAGCGCTTCTCGATAGTGGCGCCGATAATTGTTTATTACCAAAAAGAATTGGACTCGATCTAGGTCTTAAAATTCCTAAAAAACCATCGGGTACATCTCACGGAGTCGGAGGGGAGGTACCGGTTAAGCATACCAGATTAAATATCCAGATCGGCGGATATAAATTAAAAAGTGTTATTTGCTTGGTTTTATACTCAAGATAATATTCCTGTAATAATCGGACGGAAAGGAATTTTTGATAAGTTTAACATCGATTTCCGCCAGAAAGAAAATAAGATTGTTCTTCGAGAAAATAAAAACCATTGACATTTCCTCGCAAAATGTTAGTTTGGGAGAGGAGAAAGGAGATTAATCCAGATGAAAAGAATTTTGAAACTGGATGTGTCAATTACCACTGATTTTTCAGTACTTCCTGTTAGGGCGTTGACCGGTCGTTGGAGAATCTTAAGTGACTAAAGACCAGGAGAGATACCTGCGAAAGGTCGGTGGCGAGCCACCACACATCGACTATTTATAATAGTTGACAGGAACGAGCAGGGTTTTTCGGAAAGTCAATTAAAAAAGGAAGTTCGTGACGAAATTCGTTACCTGCTTAGAAGCGGACATTTGTGGTTGCGGGTTGAGCGAAGGGTTACTTTATAATCTGTCTGCCGTTGGGGTGAAGGAGGTGAGCTTTAAACCCCGGCGGCAATTGCCGTTTTTTTGGATTCAGGGTAGAATTTAAGTAATAACTACTTCTTCATAATGTCCACAATTTTTTCTAAAAAAGGTCTTACTCCAAAATCTGAGAATTTTTCAGCTTGGTATACAGATTTGGTGACTCGAGCTGACTTAGCTGATTATTCATCAGTTAAAGGCTGCATGATTATTAAGCCAACTGGTATGGCGCTTTGGGAAAAAACTCAAGCAGTTCTTGATAGTTGGTTTAAGGAAGATGGGGTAAAAAACGTCTATTTTCCGCTTTTTATTCCCCATTCATTACTACAAAAGGAGAAAGATCATCTTAAAGGTTTTTCCCCAGAACTGGCGATCGTCGCAACCAGTGGTGTAATATTGTACGTTGGGAAAAACGAACCTATCCATTTTTGCGCACAACTGAATTTTTATGGCAAGAAGGCCACACTGTTCATCAGACTGAATCTGAAGCTCAAGAGATGGTTCTCAAAGCACTTGAGTGGTACCGCCGATTTTACGAAGAATATTTTGCTATTGATCCATATATTGGTCTAAAAAGCGAAAATGAAAAATTCGCCGGCGCTAAAGCAACTTACGGAGTTGAAGCTGTTACTTTTGATGGGAAATCTCTACAGTCAGCTACTTCGCACAACTTAGGCGATAATTTTTCGCGTGTATTTGACATCACTATTCAAGATGAGAAAGGGGAGAACAAGTATCCTTTTCAAACATCGTGGGGGCTTTCGACTCGAGCGATTGGAGCTTTAATTATGACTCATGGCGATGATTCTGGTATGATTTTGCCACCAAAAGTGGCTAGCCCACAGGTTGTAATTCTTCCAATAAAATTGGCTGATGATGTAGTAGCTAAATCTGAAGAAATTCAAATAAAACTCAAAGAGGCTAATATTTCTTCAATTATCGACCGCGATGAATCACATGCGCTTGGGTTCAGAATTAATGAGTGGGAAATTAAAGGTGTGCCGCTGCGAATCGAAATCGGTCCAAAAGAACTAGAGTCTGATCAGGTTACGATGGTCCGTCGCGATACTTTTAAAAAAGATCAAATTGCTGTCGAAGGTCTCGTCGATTCAGTTAGTAAGAAATTAGATGATATTCAAGAAAATTTGCTACAAAAGGCTCGTCAATTAAAAAAGGATATGACTGTTGAGGTGGATGACTTTGTCGAGTTTAAAAGAATTATGATTGAAGATCGAAAGTTTATTCGCGCCTTTTGGTGCGAAAATCCTAAATGTGAAGATCAAATTAAAGCTGACACCAAAGCTTGTACTCGTGTTTTAGAACTCGGCCAAATCGATAAAACGGCCGAAGGTCACTGTATCGGCTGCCGCTCTAAAGCTACCCGAAAATGGTTATTCGCGCAGAGTTATTAATTCGTTGGTAATTATCTAAGTTGATAAGTGACTGAGATCGTAGCTGTAATTTCTTCTTCGCCAATAGTGATATCTGAGTTATCATTTTGGATCTCAGCTGCATCAATAGCACTTAACCCTGGTGTTCGATATGAATAAGGATAAGAAACTCCATCGCCGCTAATCGTTACGACATCACCTAATTTGGCACCAGCTTCTTTAGCTAAAATTTCAGCTTGTGCTCGAGCATCAGTAACAGCCTGTTGCTTCAACTCTTTTTCAATCTGATCGAGTTTAGTATTAGAAAAACCGGTTCGAGGGCCGTCAGTGGAAGTAGCTTCATTTTTTGTCATTATGCTGATAATTTCATCAGCACGCTTAGTATCTTCCAAAGTAACCTCTAAAGTTGTAGTAGCTCGGTAGTTGGTAATCTGAGGTTTGATATCGATGCGATAATCATAAACAGGATTAACAGCAACATCAGTGGTGTCGATCTTTTTTTCATTAATGCCAGCAGCTTTTAAGGCAGTTAGTGCTTTGGCAGCTTTAGTGCGAACGCTTTCACGCGCTCCATCAGAAGTCTTGCCTTCAGCTTGCCAGGCGCCACTAAGGATTGACTGATCTTTTTGCACAAACTGTCGAGATTTTCCAGTTACAACTATAGTTCTGCCAGTTAGGCCGTTTGAGACATAGCCGTTAGCTAAAGATAGCCCAATTAAAAATGCGATTCCGATAGTTAAAGTTCCTACTCCTTGAATGAACTTAGCAATTATTGATCCCATCTTTATATTTATTTATAAAACGTTGTTTACAATAGACCTAGTCAAAAATTTTGTCAAGGTGAACGCAAAATATCTATAGTACATCTTTTGATTTGAATTATTGGCTGTTTTGGCAATCTTTCGGGCAGCTCTCTTTGGTTTCGCCGCTTGATGGCTCACACATACTATTTCCACAGATTGTGCTGTTAACTGCTGGAGAGCCTTCTTTAATAATTGTGGTTGGACTTTGAGTTGAACTGCCGTTTTCAGTTTTGATGATGTTTTGTTCGCTGGTCGTTTTTGTTGAGTCGGCTGGTACTTCTTCGGTAGCATTAGTTGTGGTAGTAGTTTTAATAATTTGTTTATCGCTAACACTTACCTTTGTTTGCCAAAAATAAATGGTTGCGGCTCCAAAAAGCAGAATAAAACAAATATTGACGATTATGAAAAACTTTTGCCTTGGCAAGTTTTTTCGATGACGAATCAAAAGATAAGCAAGAAGTAGAATTAAAGATAGTGTGGCTAAACATGTCGATATAATTTGAGGCCACGAGAAGATTGATTTTGAATTATCCGTTGCTTTGATAACGTCATCAACTGCGCTGCGTTGTTTAAATCGAGTAGAGTTTCAAAAAAGTAAACAGAACCACTAGTGCCAGCGGCGACAAATTTGCCATTGGCTGAAATATCCAGCTCTCCAACGTATTCATCTAGCAGAATTTCTGCTTTAGCGCTACTCGCGTCCTTTTCGAAAATTCGCACTTTTTTATCTGCTGAACCAGTGGCAAACAGTTGACCATCATCTGATATGTCAAATGCGCCAATCGTCGAATTAACTTTTAGCTGCTCGATCGGTTTATTTGAATTTTTATCAAATATTAAAATATCTCCACCAAAAGTGGCAGCGCCAATAAATTCGCCACTTGGCGTCATTGAAAGCGCCCGAACTGACCGCCCTTGCGCTATCTCATATCGCCAGATAATTTGTTTAGTCGACTTATCCATCAAAACTATCGCACCATAACCAGACTCAACCCCAAACGCCACAGTCTGGCCGTCAGCTGAAATACTGGCTTCATCAATCGGCGATTCTTTGGAAAGAGGATCTGATTTGATAATCGGCTTAGCCGAATCTATAGAAAACAGGTAACCGCGTCGATCAGGGCAACCAGTGGCGCTTGATAAAAACTGGCTATTTTTTGAAAATTTTACTTCGTGCCAGTTGCCTGAAGAGTGATATTGCCAGAGCTTTTTGCCCTTACTGTCGAGTAAAATCAACACATTGGTATTTTCATCAGATTCTGATCCAGCCATAGCCACGGCCGCAAGCTGGCCATCTTTAGAAATATCTACACCATAAGCGCCGCCGCCATTATTTTCAAGATTATATGTCCAAACTGGTTTATTCGAACTCTTGCCAAACATCAAAGCTTGGCCGTTAATGGCAGCGAAAATCTTATCACCACTTTTAGAAATCGCCACGCCACCTTTAACATCTCCGCCAATATTTCCTTTGATCGTACTTTTATAATCCCAAAGAGGTTTATTGCTATTAGTGTTAAATAGATAAACGTGGTTTGAAGTCTGCGCTGCTAAATACTGGCCATCATCTGAAAGGGCAACAGCACCGACCCATTCTGCGCCAGTTTTATAGCGCCAGACTTCTTGGCCAGTTGAAGGATCGATAAGAACAATTTCGTTGTGTTTAAAATCTGAATCAAATAAAACCGGTCCGTTATCTGGTGAATCGATAATCGAGGCGCGCGTACGCCCTAAACGATTTGACGCTTCAAAGTAGTAAAAGTTTGAGCCAAACTTGTTGGGCACATTTTTGTAAACATACTTGACGCCTTTTTTGTAGTTGCTCGCTTTTGGATCCTCTTTTTCCATATCAATCATTTTGCCATTGAAATAGATCTGCATATATTCTGGCGCTCGACCTTCTTTATCTGAATAAATGGCCGAATATGTGTAGCGCTGGCAAGGCGGCCCCCAAAAAGGGTAAACCTTGCCGTTTTGCAACATCGGATCATTGGCGGTTTTTGCTAGTTTGGGAATAACTGTACCAGCTGGCAAATCTTCAGCAAAAACAGTATTGCCGATAAATAATAGAGAACAGAGAGCAATAATCGTTGAAATAAATATTTTTTGTTTCATTAATTTTTTCTAGTAAATCAAGTGATAAAGAGAGTATAATTAATTTAAAATTAACATTTATTTTTATTATATAACAAAATGAACAAAGTTTTAGCTTACGTTTCTGGTAAAATCGAAACAACTGGTGAAGGCTGTTTTGTCGGCGATAAAAAAATTGACTGTCCACGGCAAGGGTTGCCGATTACATCAGATCAAACCGTTAAAACAAGATCTGGCTCTAGCTGGCAAACTGATATCTTGCCCGCTAATTTTATGAAAGACCAGCGCAACGATTCGGTCTTCTACTCAATCTTTGGATTAGTCCTTGTGATTTTTATTGTTTTGTTCATCTCGCGTTTAAAAATATTCGGCAAAACTTTGATTGAATATATCAAGCCAATCTGGTATTACATCGTTTTGTCATTGGCTGTCGTCGCATTTCAATACTTGTATTTAGTTGAACATTATAGTCCACCACTGGCTCGAATTAGCCAAGCGGTTTGGGTGTTGGCTGTGGCTCTATCGGTTTATATTTTAATCAAGAAACATGATTTTAAATTTAAACAGATTTTAATCGTTGGCATTCTTTACTCTTTTATAATCCACGGTACAAAAGTTTTAATCCGTTACTTTTTTTATGATTCATCGATTTTTTATGTTTTAGATCGTTTTATTTACGGTAGTTTGTTGGTGATGGTGATCGCTATAATTATAGGATCTGTGTTTAGCATTTTAAAAAACAGAGGTATAAAAATATAAATTTAAAAATGAAAAATCAGGCAAATTTTGAAGAGCCGTCAGATCCAGCCAGCCGATCACTTGAACCCCAATCGCGCGTCGGACTTATTATTGGAATAATACTCGCGCTTATAGCAGTTCTTGGCGGCCTTTGGGCTTATTTAGTTTTTCAAACTGGCGAAAAACCACCAGAAGATGTTGGTCAACCTAAACAAGCAGCCACAACGTCAGATTTTATTAATCAGCCCGGTAGCGGTGATAGACCACTTCCACCACACGATCCGATTACCATCAATCCAGAATTAAAAGGCCAATCCGCCCCCGAAGCTTATCGGGTTATAACTAATCAATAATCTAGCCGAATTTTGGTTGGTGGATTTAGGTCAGTTTATAAATAAAACGATCAAAATGAATAATTTTATTGCTGGATGGAAAAAAGCTTATCGACACGATTTAACTCCAGAAGAAAAGGAAAACCTTACAAAATATTATCAGAGATGCCGAAAAACTTATATTGTTTGGATATTGGCGTTTTTATCTTTGGCAGGAGGGCCAATCTACATGATTAGGAAAGAAATTTTCAACCCGTCGATATTTTATTTTTCGTCTAGTCTCTTTTTGTTATTTTTAGGCGTAGGTTTTATATGGAACGGAAAGATTTCTCAACAGATGAAAATTTTCCATTCAGAAGTATTTCCTTCTTTGTATCCTCTAGTAATAGGAGCAGCTGCTCTTTTTGGAGGTAAAATTTATTTTTACCTTGGCTGGGCAATCGTCGCGATTTCAGTAATTTTATTTCTAATAGGTTGGTGGATTTAGGTCGGTTTATAAGTAAATATACATAATGACCAGATTTTATATCCCTTTGCTGAATACTTCAGCAAATCCATTGTCGCCTGATGAACAAGAAAAATTTAATGAACATTTTCAAAGATGTCGAAAATATTATTATCTAATTTTATTAATCATTATTCCCTGGGTTCTTCTACTCATTTACTTGAATAACTCTACTAAGCCTTCCAGCTCAGCATTATTTTTCACTTTAGGCCTTTCTTTATTATTCGCTGGAATTATTAATATCAATATTGGAAAAATTTCACAAGAAATGAAAATATTTGTGCGGGGAAATTGGTTTATCATGTCTAGGAATTTTAGATATACGCTAAATGATGATGCAGTTTATCTTGGAAAATATTACTATTATTCTGGATGGGTAATTGTACTAATTGCGGTAGTTTTGTTAATAATTGGCTGGTGGATTTAGGTCAAAGGGACTGTCGCCGATCTAACCTATAGAACTAATTATTGAACTCAAAATCTTTGTTGTTTTCTTCTAGTTTTTAACCTGATTAACAGGTATAATTAAGTTATTAAATCTTAACTTAAATTAACCATGTACTCATATCAACCATCAGCCGTTCAACTCATTAGCTTCTCTGAACAAGAAATCATGGATAAGTCTGTAAGGGAAGATCATCCCTTTCGTAAACTCAATAAACTAATTGATCTTGATAAAATTGCCAAGAACTATCGCAGGCTTTATTCAAAAACTGGAACTCCCGGTATTCCTGTTACTCAAGCTGTTCGCATGTTAGTTATCCAGTTTTATGAAAATTATTCAGATAGACAGATGGAACAAGCTTTAGAGGAGAACTTAGCTGTTAAGTGGTTCTGTGGATTTGAGTTAGGTGAAGATACCCCAGATCATAGCTTCTTTGGTAAGTTCCGTGAAAGATTGGGTACAGATAATCTCAAAGAAATATTTGATCTAATTAATGAAAAGCTAGAGAAGAAAGGTTTTATCGGGTCTACCTTCTACTTTGCTGACGCTTCAGGTATTATCACTAAAACCGAACTATGGAAAGAAAGAGATAAAGCTATTGAAGACGGAAATGAAAAGCTCAACAATGATAATGTTAAAGACTATGCCAAAGACAAAGATGCTCGTTGGGGAGCTAAAGGTAAAGATAAATTCTGGTTTGGCCACAAAAGACATATTGTGGCTGATATGCGTCAAGGCATTATTGTCAAAACAGCAGTCACTCCAGCCAATACCACTGATGCTCGAGCTTTTACTGATAACGATCTCTGTCCAGATCAAGGATTAATTATTGAAGATAAAGGATATGATACTAATGACGTTAAAGAAAAAATCAAACTTAAAGGGTGTTACTCAGGAGTAATCGAAAAGAACAACAGAAAAACTAAAAACAAAGACAAGGACAAATTTCTTTCCAGGCTCAGGATGCCTTTTGAAGGAATATTCTCTAAAATGCCTAAAAGAGCTAGATACCATGGACTAACTAAAGTTCATTTTCAAGTACTGGCTGAATCAATAGTTCACAATCTTAAAAGATTAATTGTGGTTGGAGATCAAATCAATTATCCGACTGGTT
>Ga0076300_107_pt1 | contig 35812 bp, 41 predicted proteins | sample RifGroA2_FD_67984 | JGI IMG/M metagenome (GOLD analysis project Ga0076300, IMG submission 67984) | Berkelbacteria bacterium GW2011_GWA2_38_9 | reverse complement strand
CGTTGAAGAACGTTTTGCAGCTACCACAGTTCTTTTAAAACCTGCTTCAACTGGAACATCTTTAATTGCTGGCTCCAGTGTTCGTTCAGTATTAGATCTAGCTGGTTATCAAAATGTTATCTCTAAAACTCATGGTTCAACATGTAAAATTAACACTGCTTATGCCACAATCAAATGTTTAGAACAGGTTTCCAAGCGCATAATTGATAATCAACAACATGAATAATTTATCTAAAATTTCAAAAACTCGTAAACGAATTGCTCGAGGTTCCGGGTCCGGAACTGGCACTACTGCTGGTCGCGGCACAAAAGGTCAAAAATCCCGATCAGGTGGCAATATTCATCCTCGCTTTCAAGGCGGCCTATTACCTCTCTGGCAAAAGTTACCCAAAAAAGACGGCATACATCCATCATCAATTAAACCGATCATTTTAAATTTAGATGATCTGGAAAAAAATTATAATGAAGGCGATGTAGTTACTTTAAAAAATTTAGAAGAAAAGGGATTAATCAAACCTCATGAGTACGATAAGAAAGGTTTAAAGATTCTCGCTTCTGGCAAATTAACCAAAAAAATCACGTTCGACGAAAATATTCCAACATCAAAGAAGGTAAATCGATAAAGGTTTAGAATATTTTCTTAGAAACTGCTTAATTAAAAGATGTTGTTATGAATTTTTTGTCAACCTTAAAATCAATTTTTAAACTTAAAGATCTCCGAAAAAGAATAATTATCGTCTTAATATTAGTTGTAATCGCTCGTATCTTTGCAGCTATACCTATTCCTGGTATCGATAAAGAGCAGATTGCGAATTATTTCAATAATAATGAAGCTTTCAGCTTACTGAATATTTTTACTGGTGGGGGTTTAGAAAATTTTTCCCTGGCTCTGATGGGGGTCGGGCCTTATATTACAGCTTCAATTATCTTTCAGTTATTAGTTGTTGTTATACCGCGCTTGGAAGAAATGCAAAAAGAGAGTGAAGCTGGAAGAAAAAAAATTAATCAGCTCACCCGTATTGCCACAGTGCCTTTATCTTTTTTACAGTCTTTCGGAACTATTACCCTTCTTAAACAGCAACAGGTGATTTCAAATATTACCACCTACGATTTTATTTTAATGCTTGTTTTTTCTACTGCTGGGACTATGATTTTGATGTGGCTTGGTGAGCTTATTTCAGAACAAGGAATTGGCAACGGTTTATCAATCATTATTACAATCGGCATATTAAGTGCCATTCCATCTCAAATAGCTCAAACTGCCCAATCTTATATTTCTGGCGACCTAAAGTTTATTTTGGGCATAATCGGATTTTTAATTATTGCTGTTTTAATACTTGTCGTAATCATTTACATTTCAGAAGGTGTGAGAAAAATTCCAATTTCATATACCCGACACATTCGAGGTGGGGGATTTGGTAATGTGGGAAACCATTTGCCAATTAAAGTAAATGCAGCCGGAGTCATACCTATTATCTTTGCCATCTCATTAATTGTCTTTCCTCCTGTTATTGCTCAATTTTTTGAAAATGCCAAAAGTGCATTTATTGCCGATTCAGCTGTATTTATTAAAAATCTTTTTGAAAACCAAATTTTTTACGGAGTTATGTATTTTGTTTTAGTCTTTGGTTTTACCTTTTTTTACACTTTCATAATATTTAAGCCTGATCAAATCGCTGAAAATTTACAGAAACAAGGCGGTTTTATCCCAGGTATTCGCCCGGGCAAAGAAACTGAAGATTATCTTTATATTGTTATTAACAGATTAACCCTGGCTGGCGCTATATTTTTAGGCATTATTGCCGTTTTGCCAATTGTCGTCCAAAATGTCACTGATATTTCAACATTAAAGCTAGGAGGAACAAGTTTACTTATTATCGTTTCTGTAACTCTGGAAACTATCAGGCAAATTCGCGCCCAAATTATTTCTCGAACATACGAGCTATCATAAGCTTTGTCAAACTAAATTAGTCGACTTAAAAAAATTAAGTTTGATTTGCATTTATCTTCCGAACAGATAAAATATGATTAAAACACTTATCTACTTTGTCTTGTTAATCAGTATAGGGGTCGGGGCATATTTTTTCGGTTTTAATAATGGTCGTGAGAAAGAGATATTAAAAAAAATTATAACCACTTCCAATAACAAAAACGCTAGCAGCGTTAAGCAAACTACAAATAAGCCGCCTGACAATAAACCTCAAGCAACAACTAATACCGACTCTCAGGAATACACGGTTGCCGAAAATGATACACTTTTTACGATTGGCTTAAAATTCGACATTCTCTGGACACATATTGCCCAAGCTAATGGAATAGATGAAAATACTCCATTATTCATCGGACAAAAGTTAAAAATTCCTACTAACGAAAGTGATCAGGCGATACCCAAAAACGAGGATACACAAAACTTTGAAATAGATTTAGCAGCAGCCCAAGCAGAACAAAGTAAGGTTAACTCCGATGGCACAGATGCTTGGCGAAGAGATCCGGTGGAGGTTGCACGTCGCGAAGCGCCTTCCAGTTTTAATCTTGCACCAGGTGATCCTTATTCATTGGTTGCTTCTGACGCCCAAAAAGGTACTGCCACCGTATTTTTACAAAAAGAAGATAAATCATATACTTTTTCACTTATTCAACCAGTTGACAAAGGAGAAAACGGCATCTGGAAAATCGAAAAAATCGTCATTAATTAATATTTATAATGCTAAAATTAAAAACCAATCTTCATTTATTAGGCCCCCAAGGATCAGGCAAGGGAACCCAAGCAGAAATATTAGCTTCAAAGTTAGGATTTAGTCATATTTCAGTCGGTGATTTATTACGAAAAAAAGCAGCAGCTGACGATGATTCAGCAAAAAGTTTAAAAAGTGAACTCGACGCTGGAAAACTAGCACCTGATCACTTAGTTAAACAAGTGCTTGAAACAGAAATCATCAAAAATCAAAATTCCAGCGGTTTTATTTTTGATGGTACATTAAGACATCTTGATCAGGTCAAATTTATGCAATCGATGTGGGCAAACCTGTCACTTGATGAACCGTTTGTTATTGTACTCGAAATCGAAGATGAAGAATCAATCAGGCGCACTAGTAAGCGGATGGTCTGTCCAAAATGTAATTATATTACATTTGCAGTTAATGAAAATGATCTGAATTGCCCCAAATGCGGAACCTTGATGGTCAAACGATCTGATGATACGCCTGAAGCAATTCAAAAACGTCTTAAAATTTATCACAATAACACCGAACCTGTAATTACCTACTTTCAATCGCTCCATCGAGTTATTATTATTGACGGGAGACCTTCTATCGAAGTTGTGTCTGAAGCCATTATTCAAAAGATCAAACAAAATAATATTATTAGTCTTTAAACACATGTCTCTAATTTCTGATGCAAATGATCTTAATAATTTACGAAAGGGCGGAAAAATATTGGCAGATATTATTTTTCAGTCTAAGACTGTTATTAAGGAATCAACTAACTTACTCGAGATAGATCGATTTGTTGAATCTGAAATTATAAAAGCCGGTTGCCGTCCTTCATTTAAAGGATTTGAAGGCTACCCAGCCAGTACTTGCCTCTCAGTTAATCATGAAGTCGTTCACGCTATTCCAAAATCGTATATTTTAAAGTCAGGCGATTTATTAGGTCTTGACGTCGGCTTGTGGTATAAAAGTATTGCTGTTGATACGGCTATCACAGTGGCTATTGGTGATATTTCCAAGCGTCAACAAGAATTGATGTTGAGTACTCAAGAAGCTTTAAAAGCAGCGATTCAAGTAATTAAACCAGGTATCAGAACCGGCGATATTGGTTACTGTATTCAAAAAGTTGCTGAAAAAAATAAACTGGGTATTGTGCGCAATCTCTCAGGACATGGCGTTGGCTATAAAGTCCATGACTATCCGTCAATTTTAAACTGTGGACGGCCAAATCAAGGAGAGCTCATCAAAGAAGGCATGGCGCTGGCTATTGAACCAATGTTTACTTTAGGCGGCGGTGAAGTCAAAACAGCCATCGATGGGTGGGCTGTCGAGACTGTTGATCGCTCTTATGCCGCCCAATTTGAACATACAATATTAGTTTCTAAGTCTGGGGCTGAAATAATTACTGTAAGGTAACTGTTTAGGCTATAAAATGTTATCATAGTAGTATGAGAAAGTTAGCTTTTACCTTAGTTGAGCTTTTAGTCGTTATTGCTATTATTGGCATATTGTCATTGGTTATTACGTTTGCTATTCAACAAACTTCTTTAAATGCTAAACTTGCGCGTAAAGATGCTGACTTAAAATCGATTTTAACAGCCATTGAATCAAAACGGGCTGAAAATGCCACAATATTACAGAATATTACCGGAGACTGGTGTTCTGCATGCAAATGCGTTTCCAACGGAAATATATCACAAAGCGCCGGATGTACTCTCAGAATGCAAACCGCTTACCAAAATTTAGGTTTCAATAAGATACAAACCGATCCGTGGGGGAATCCATATATGATCGACGAGAATGAGCGTGAGAATAATTTATGCATCACTCATGACCAAATATACTCTTTTCAACACGGAAACCCGATTGCCGTACCCTTTTACATCTGTCCATAAATTAAAATTGGGCTTGTACATTAATTAATAATCTGATATTATTATTTTACAAGTAAATTAAGTTTAAGAATTAATAATCAACCAATTATAGATTTATTTTTAGGTTGACTTTCAAGAGAAAACGTTTTAATATGTCAAAAGACACAACTATACTGGTTGTTGGCGAAGTTATCGAAGCATTAAGAGATGCCGCTTTCCGTATTGAACTGGAAAGTGGGATTGTTGTTTTAGGACATCTTTCGGGTAAAATGCGAATGAATTTTATCAAAATTATTCCAGGTGACTGGGTTGAGATAGAACTTTCTACATATGACCCGACGAAAGGACGAATCGTTAAAAGATTATCTACAGCTGATTCAAAAAGACTTTCCAGAGAAAAACAAACCCTCAAGCAGCAAAAAATTAATGAAATGCAAAATGAGGCTAACGCAGAAGAACCAGCCATCAATCAATAATTATTAATTAAATCATAGATATGCATGTAGGAGCGTCTGTTAAAAAACGTTGTGAAAAATGTCAGATCATACGCCGCAAAGGCGTTGTTCGTGTTATATGCAGCAATCCTCGGCATAAACAGAGGCAAGGTTAATTTTAATATATTAAATCATTTCGCAAATGGCTAGATTAATCGGTGTAAATATTCCAGATGACAAACGAGTTGAAATTTCCCTAACTTATATTTTTGGGATTGGAAGAACGAAAAGTAAAGTAATTCTAGCAAAAACTGGCATTGACTTAAACAGAAGAGTCAAAGATTTAACTTCTATTGAATTAGAAAAAATCCGAAAAGAAATCGAAGATAACCACTCTGTTGAAGGTGATTTGCGCTCGTTAGTTAATCAAAATATCCGACGATTAAAAGAAATCAATAGTTATCGAGGTTTAAGACACAGTAAAAAATTACCTGTTCGTGGTCAACGAACCAAAACTAACGCCCGCACAAAACGTGGACGTAAAGTAACTGTCGGAAGCGGACGCAAGGCATCTGCTCAGAAAACTTAATATTTAACATGGCTATAAAATCAAAAAAAAATAAGAAAGTAATAAAAAAACGATTATCACAAGCTATTGTGTTTATCCAAGCTTCTTTCAATAATACATTGGTCAGCATAAGTGATTTAATAGGTAACGTTGTAGCTTCGAGTTCATCTGGAAAATTACATTTTACAGGAACTCGTAAAGCCACTCCTCATGCTGCTTCCTTGGTTATGCAAGATGTTATTGAAAAAATCAAAGATATGGGAGTGCACGATGTTCAAATCCGCACAAATGGCGTAGGCATGGGCCGAGAATCAGCTTTAAGAGCTTTGGCTTCAACTTCTATTAATATTATTTCTATTGAGGATGTTACCCCCATTCCACATAACGGCCCTCGGCCACCTAAACCGAGACGGGTATAATAATTATGGCAAAATATACAGATGCAATTTGTCGAAAATGTCGAAGAGCTGGTACCAAGCTTTATTTAAAAGGTGAAAGATGTCTTTCACAAAAATGCGCAGTTACCAGACGTGCCTATCCACCAGGAAAAAGAGGTGCACAAGGCACCAACCGGCGTGTAAATGACTATGCGATTCAGTTAACTGAAAAACAAAAAACAAAAAATTCTTATGCTATGCTCGAAAAAGAGTTTAGCAACTATTACAAAAAAGCTGCCAAATCTCAAAACTCCGGATTAGCTCTAATGACACTTCTTGAGATGAGGCTCGATAATATTTTAAAAAGAGCTGGTTTTGTCGCCTCCACTCGTTCTGCGCGTCAAATAGTCACACACGAACATGTATTGGTCAATGACAAAAAAGTTAAATCCCCAAACTATCAGACAAAAATTGGTGACAAAATTTCGATCAATACACAAACTGTAAAGATTGATAAATTTTTTACTGATTCCCCAAAATGGCTTAAGCGTCATGATAACGACCGTATGGTTGAGGTAGTCGCAATACCAAAACGAGAAGAAATGAACCCTGATTTAAATGAAGATTTAGTTATCGAGTTATACTCAAAATAATATTTTTTATTAATTCTTAATTATTCACATGCAACCTATACCACTTCCTCAAATTAACACTATCAAAGAAGAGCCATCTCATGGCGTCTATGACATTTCTCCTTTATATCCAGGGTACGGCGCCACTGTCGCCAATTCACTGCGACGAGTTTTATTATCTTCTTTAGAAGGAGCTGCCGTTGATTCTTTTAAAATTGAAGGTGTTGATCATGAATTTACTACCATTGATAAGGTAAAAGAAGATGTTATTGAGGTGACCTTAAATTTAAAGTCATTAAAGGCTAAGTTACTAGGAGACACCGAGCAGGCAACTCTACACCTTGAAAAATCGAATCCCGGAGAAATTAAAGCCTCAGACTTTGACGCTAACAGTGAAGTTCAAATTTTAAATCCTGACTTAAAAATCGCTACTCTTGATAAAGGCGGAAAATTTGAATTGACTGTCAATATCATTAAAGGACGAGGCTTTACTGCCAGTGAAAATAAAGAGAAAACCAAAGAAATTGGCGTAATCGCTGTTGATAGTTTTTTTTCACCTGTAAAGCATGTTTCATATGAAATCGAAAATACGCGCGTTGGCCAGAATACTGACTTCGATAAAGTAATCATTAAAATTGATAGCGATGGCTCAATTGAACCAAGACAGGCTATTGTCGAGGCAGCAAAAATTCTTACTCAACATTATGCCTTAATTTCTAATCTAGATCTAGCTGAAACTCTAGCCGGTGCTAAAAAAGATTTAGAAGAAAAAATCAACGAAGCAAAAGAGGCCCAAATCAATAATTTTCATGAGGAAGGTCAGGCTGAAGAATATATGCCGCCGATTGACGCTAAAACCAAAGTTGAAGATACAGATTTAAGTGGGCGAACCAAAAATGCTTTATTAGCTAGCGGATTCAAAACTCTTTCTGGGCTAATTCGATTGTCAGAAATCAAATTAGCTGGCATAAAAGGTTTAGGCGCCAAAGGTTTAGAAGAAGTTAAAACATTATTACAAAGAGTCGAAGAATAATATATTAAATCAGAGCGATGCAAAAACTATCCAAGAAAAAAGAATATCGAGAAAGACTTTTACGAAATCTAGCTACTAGTTTAATTCTGCATGAAAAGGTTGAAACCACAAAAGCACGAGCCAAAGCTTTAAAACCAATTTTGACTAAATTAATTAAATACTCGACCACAAACGATTTAGCATCTCGCAGACATGCTTCAAAAATTTTGTTTACCCCAAAATCCGTTAAAAAATTATTTGAAGATTTACCAGGTAGATACTTAAATAAAGAAGTTTCCAAAAATATCAAGTATTATAAACTCGAAAATCGTAATGGCGACAATTCTCCAATGGCTTTAGTATCACTTCAACTCAAATCACTCGAAACCGTAATAAAAGAAGAAGAGAAAGACAAAACTAAAAAAACGCTAAAAGATAACAAACAAAATGAATAAAACCAATACTCAATTACACGAGTGGCATTGTCTTGATGCCAAAAATATTCCGGTTGGACGCCTGGCCACCCAAATTGCTGGTTTATTGAGAGGCAAAGGGAAAGTAAGCTTTAGACCCAATGTTGATGGTGGAGATCATGTTGTTATTATTAACGTCGAGGATATCGTACTAACTGGCAACAAATTAGCTGATAAAAGATACTACTCTCACTCTGGATATCCTGGCAATTTAAGAACTCGCCGGATTCCTGACATTGGTTTATCAAGCGTCTTAGAGCGAGCAGTGTTTGGCATGCTACCAAAAAATAAATTACATCCACTTTGGATGAAAAGACTTCATATTTATCCAGGCTCAGATCATCCACATCAAGCCAATTTAGCTAACAAATCATAAGAATGACAAATACTAAATACATACAAGCAACAGGGAGACACAAAGAAGCAATTGCCCAAGTTCGTATTCAATCTGGAAGTGGAAAGGTTATCGTCAATGCCAAAAATCTTGATGATAAAACATTATTAAATCCACTTAAGATGGTGGGAATTGATAGTAAATTTGATGTTTCAGTTATCGTTAAAGGTGGTGGAATTGTTGGCCAAAAAAAAGCTATTTCACTTGGTCTATCTCGGGCAATAGTATTACATGACGTGGAAACCAAAACCACCCTTAAAAAAGCTGGCATGTTAATGCGTGATCCAAGGGTTAGAGAAAGAAAAAAATATGGCAAAAAGAGCGCCCGGCGTTCACCTCAGTGGTCGAAAAGATAACATTTTTGTACTTTCAAGTGAAAAATATCCTTTATACAATTTTCTTTTTGATGTTAATATCAGGGATAATTATATATTACATTCTGACTGGTTTTGATCCTGACGCGTCACCAAATAATGTTTTTTACCTGCTTTATATCTCAATCGTACTCTTTGCAACTGGATTTCTATCTATTTTGATTTATTGGCTTAAAGTTAGAATTATTAGAAAAAATATTATTAAGCAATATTTAACATCTTCAGTAAGACAGGCGTTCTTAATAGCTGCAGCCTTGATAATATTATTAATTCTTTACACTTTTGGTGTATTATCATATTGGGATGCTATCCCAATAATTTTGGCTTTTTTCTTTCTTGAATTATTCTTTCAATCTGAAAAAATATCAAATATCTAATGAATATTAATCTCAAGCTAGATAAAATTAACAAGTCGTTTCAAAAATCTCTTTTAAATCAAACTGATCCAGAACAGATGAAGGTCTTATTTTTGGGGCGCAAAGCTGAGTTAAATGAAATCCTCAAAAATATAAAAACTCTTCCAGCTGATGAACGAATGAGTATTGGCGCCAAAGCTAATTTATTAAAAAAAGAAATTGAAACAAAAATAGCCAATTTTACTTCTTCAAAACAAGAAAAGTCTTTTTATGATCTAACATTACCTGCTGCATTAAACCTAACCTATTCTGTACACCCACTGCGTCAAATTCAAAATGAGATCACCAAAATATTTACTGATCTGGGGTTTGAAGTTGCCAGTGGCCCAGAAATTGAATCAGATTGGTATAATTTTGAAGCTCTAAATATTCATGCAAATCACCCTGCTCGCGATGACCAAGATTCATTTTACATCAATCGAGAACAGCTTTTGCGCACTCAAACATCTCCAGTGCAAATTCGAGTTTTAGAAAAATCTAAACCGCCGGTTAGAATAATTTGTCCTGGAAAAACTTTCAGACGTGATGCTAGCGACGCCACCCACACCTCAATGTTTCACCAGATCGAAGGTTTGGTTGTTGATGAAGATGTCACTTTTGCCGACTTAAAAGGAATTTTAATTTACGCTGCTAAAAAACTTTTTGGCGAAAATGTTAAAACTCGGTTCAGAATTAGCTATTTTCCGTTTGTTGAGCCTGGGGCTGAAATGGATATTTCCTGCACCGTATGTGGCGCGAAGTCAAAAACCTGCCCGGTCTGTAAAGGAACAGGTTGGATTGAAATTGTCGGCTGTGGCTCTGTTCACCCAAATGTCATCAAAAATGCTGGGCTCAACCCAAAACAATATCAAGGAATAGCCTTCGGAATGGCGCTTGAACGGCCACTGATGATTAAATATCAGATTAAAGACATACGATTGTTTTTTGAAAATGATATAAGATTTTTAACACAATTTCCATGAAAGCTTCTTTAGAATGGCTTCAACAATTTGTTAACCTCAAAGATATCCCCTTAGATAAACTCGTGGAAGATATTTCACTTTCTGTGGCTGAAGTTGAAAGCGTTGACAGCATGAAAGTATTTGATATTCGCGTTGGCGAGATCAAATCAGTTAAAAAGATCGAAAAATCGACTAAACTTAATCATGCTCAGGTGGATGTCAGAGATAAAAAAAATCTATCAATTATTTTTGGTGGTTATTTCCCTATAAAAAAAGGTGATCGCGTGCCTGTTGCAGTTGCCCCGACTTTACTTCCGACTGGGATGAAAATTGAAAAAAAAGAAATGTTTGGCATTGTTTCAGAAGGAATGCTTGTGGCCGATGACGAAATGGGCTTAAAGCTAACTACTGAAGGCATTTTACGATTTAATAAAAGTACCAAAATCGGTCAGAATATTTTTGATCATTTAAAATTTTCTGATTCGTTGAATTTGTCTATTACACCTAACAGAGCTGATTTATTAAGTATTCAAGGTATTGCTCGCGATCTATCAGCAATTTACAAAAAAAAGTTTACTTCAGTAACAATTCCTAAATTAAACTTTGAAGATAAAGAACTTGACCAACATTTTTCAATTAAAATTAAGTGTTCTGATAGTTTAAGACGTTATGCAGCTATTAAGCTTTCTGGCTTAAAAAATACAGTATCACCAGACTGGATGCAAAAAAGACTGCTGAGCGCCGATCTGAGACCAATTAACGCTATTGTAGACTGCACAAATTATTGCCTGCTTGAATTGGGCCAACCGCTCCACGCATTTGATTATGAAAAAATTTCTGAGATCGATGTTGATCGAGGCCATCATACAGGTTTGAGGGAGATTACGGTTCGTTATAGCTCTGGGCACGAAAAAATTGATTCGTTGGATGAGGTCAAACGAGAAATTCCTGATGGCGCTGTGGTAATTGCTGATTCTAAAAAGATATTAGCTTTAGGAGGAATAATCGGCGGGTTCGATTCTTCAGTTTCTGAAAATACTTCTCAAATTATTCTTGAGTCAGCCGTTTTTGATCCAACATTAATACGCAAAACAAGTAAAACTTTGAATCTATCAACTGACGCCTCATATCGATTCGAACGCGGAGTAGATGAAGAAGTAACCGTGGCTGCGCTAAAACATGCTGCTGGTTTAATTTTAGAAATTTGCGGTGGCAAAATAACTAGCAAAATTTTTGATTTTCCTAATCGCAAATCAACCATTAAAAACAAAATCATTTTTTCTTTAGATCGCTATGAATCTCATACGGGCATGGTTACTTCAATTGAAAATGCTGCTACCATTTTACAAAAACTTGGTTTTCAAATTTCTAAAAAAAGTAAAAAGAATTTTGAAACCACCTCGCCATCTTGGCGCAAAGATATTTCTATCGAAGAAGATCTCTATGAAGAAATTCTACGGATTTCCAACTTTAACAGCATTCCTGAAACATTCATTTCATCTCAATTACCTACTGAAAATCATATTCAGCTATTAAATCCTCTCGGGCCCGAAACCGCTTATTTGCGCGCTTCGCTCTTACCTGGACTTTTAAATACGTTAGCTAAAAATGTAAATGTGATTGATGGAGATATTAACTTTTTTGAAATTGGTCATATTTTTCAAAATAATAAAGGACACTTGCATGAATCGTCCAATCTAACTGGACTTATTGCTTGTGATAATATAGATAGAGCCATTTCTGAAGCAAGGCTGGCCATCGATCAAGTTGTTCGTCTATTAAATAAGGCCGTGTCTATTAAGATGGTAGATGATATAAAAGCTGAAATTATGCTTGATTCAAAACTTATTGGCACTATTAATGTTATCAATCCAGATCTAATCAGATGCGATCGAAAAAAAAGAAAAGCTATAAGTTTTAGCATGAATTTAACTGAACTGATAAAATTGCCAAAAACTCAAGCCACCTATCGACCTATCAATCCATTTCCGAGCATTGATCGTGATGTAACGTTCGTCACACCTGAACAGTACTTTATCGGTCCGATACTCGATGAGATAATAAATTTAGATGATTTAATCGTCAATGTCAAAATGATCGATAACTTCCGAAATACCAATTCTGAAACAGCATTAACTATCCGAATAAGTTATGCGTCAGATCAAAAAACCCTTAATGATAATGAAGTTAATACTCTTCACCAAAATCTTATCAAAAAAATTGCTCAAAAATATAAATTTAAAATCAAATAATGCGCGAACTTATTAAGTCTACTGCCAACAAAATAGGGGAATCGGTTCAGATTAAAGGATGGGTTCATTCACGACGTGATCACGGTAAAATTATTTTTTTAGATATTAGAGATGTATCAGGAATCATTCAAGCTGTTGCTGCCCCAGACAACCCAGAAGGTTACGAAATGGCTAAAAAACTTCGACCAGAATTTGTGGTCCAGGTAACTGGTACAATTGCTAAAAGACCGGAAAAATTAATCAATCCCAATTTAGAAACTGGTAGTGTTGAAATGCAAATTAAAAAACTGGTTATTCTAAATGAAGCTATAACGCCTCCTTTTGAAATTGATAAAGACACCAAGGGCATTAACGAAGATCTTCGTTTAAAATACCGCTATCTTGATTTACGATCTGAAAGAATGACTAAGAATATGATTCTGCGCCACAAGTGTAACCAATTTGTCCGAAACTTTTTGTCTGAGAATGGTTTCTATGAAATCGAAACACCTTTTATATCGAAATCAACTCCCGAAGGTGCTCGCGACTTTTTGGTTCCTTCAAGAAAACAGCCTGGAAAATTTTATGCTCTCCCACAATCTCCACAACAATACAAACAGATGTTAATGGTAGCTGGTATTGATCGCTATTTTCAGATAGTCCGATGTTTTCGTGATGAAGACGAGCGCGGCCAAAGACAGCCAGAATTTACGCAAATTGACGCAGAGATGAGTTTTATTGAGCAAGAAGATATTTTACAAATTGCTGAACAATTGATTACTGATTTGGTTAAAACCATCTGCCCTGATCAAATTATTCAAGAAACGCCTTTTCCGAGAATATCGTATAAAGACGCCATAGCTAAATATAATTCTGATAAACCTGATTTCCGAAAAGATCCTAATGATAAAAGCTCGCTTGCTTTTGAATGGGTAGTAGATTTTCCAATGTTCGAATATAAAGAAGGTGATAAGCGTTGGGGCGCTGTGCACCATCCATTTACTTCTATTGCCAAAAAAGATTTAGAAAAATTGGAAAAGAACGATTTAGGCAACATCCGCGCTCAGCAATATGATTTAGTGCTTAATGGTAATGAAGTGCTTGGCGGAAGTATTAGAACGCATGACCCAAAAACCTTAGCCAAGGTTTTTGAGGTGTTGGGTCACACAAAAGAAGAAATTGAGCAAAAATTTGGCCACTTATTAACTGCATTTAAGTTTGGAGTTCCACCGCACGGCGGGTTTGCCGTTGGTTATGATCGATTAATTATGGTTTTAGCTGGCGAAGAAAATATTCGCGAAGTCATTGCCTTTCCCAAAAATGGTGAAGCTTATGATCCTTTAATGGATTCACCATCTGAAGTTGATACCAAACAACTCCGCGAACTCGGAATCAGTATTAAATAACAATTTCAACATGCGATATTCTCAACAGATTAAACAAACGAAACAAAATCGTTTAGTTGCTTATAGCATTTTACTAGTTATTTTTTTAATCTTCATCTGGTATTTTAACCTGATGTTTATATCCAGACCGATTTCTGCTCAAGCCAGTGTGCTTGGGGTGTCAACTTCTGATAATCAAAAAGATTATCAAATTTATCCTTATCCAGTCTTAAAAACTCAATCAAAGCCGCTTGATTTAGCCAGGTATTGGGCATTGATTGATGCTGATAGCGGTAAAACTATAATATCGTCGAAATCAGATGCAGTGGTTCCCATTGCCTCGACCACAAAAATAATGACCGCCTTGATCGTACTTACCGAGGTTAAAGACCTTTCTCAAAAAGTGGAAATTCAAAAAGAAATTAATGGTATCTATCAGAATACTCAAAGACTCCGTTGGGGAGACGAATATACAGTTGAAAATTTACTTTATTTGCTTCTTTTAGAATCTGACAATCAAGCAGCTAATTCTTTGGCCTTTTTTGTGGCTGGAGTAAAAAACACATCAGTGTCTGGTTGGCAGCCTCGTATTAATGTTTTTGTGCAGATGATGAATGAACGAGCCGCCCAAATAGGTCTGACACAGACAAAGTTTTTGGATCCAGCCGGACTTGATGAATCAACTTCTTCGACCTCTTTAGAAATGACCGCCTTAACGCGCCAAGCACTTAAAAATGCTTCTTTTCAAAAATTTGTTAGTACTGCTAATAGATCAGTTAACAATATCACCGGCTCGAAAACATTTGATTTAAAAAATTCTAATCGTCTAATCAGCGAATGGGCTTACCCCGGAGCGATCGGTGTTAAAACTGGCTTCTTACCAAATTCTAGCTCATCTGATTTAAGTGCTGGTCACTGCCTAATTGCAGCTGCCAAACGCAATAATCACACGCTGATTGCCGCAGTTTATAACACTTATGGCGAAGCCTCAACCTCATCAGCCACCGCTGCTAAAGAACTTTTAGATTTCGGTTTTGAAAATGTCGAGTGGCATTAATAAGTACTCGTTAGTTAGCTAGCTTTTCTAGATTATTCAGTTCGACTGCTTTTTTAGCAGCTTCGGTTTGAGCTTGTTGTTTGCTAGCGCCTTCTCCTTCGGCAATTAACTTTTTGTTAACATAAACGCCAACCAAAAAATGTTTAGCGTGATCCGGCCCCCACTCTTTGTGAACTTCATATTCAGGTGTCATGCCAACTTTTTCTTGAGTCAGTTCTTGCAAACGGCTTTTTGGATCTATATATAGTTCATTAGCCAATATTTCTTCAAAATATATCAACAAATACTTGGTTATGAACTCTTTTGAGACTTTGTAGCCTTTGTCCAAATAAATCGCTCCAACAAGCGCTTCAAAGGTATTTGCTAAAATAATCTTCTTAGCCTTTCCAGAATTTTTTTGTTCACCATTAGAGAGCAGTAAAAAATCTTCAAAATGTAGAACTTCGCCCACCTCAGAAATTCGTTCACCGCGGACAAGCGCTGCCCGCCAATTAGTAAGTTCGCCTTCTGGATTAGGATAATTCTTAAACAAATATTCTGTTACGACTAATTCCAAAACTGCGTCACCCAAAAATTCTAATCGTTCGTTGTGGCCAAGATCAAAATTACGGTTTTCATTTAGATAGCTTCTATGAACGAAGACTTGACGTATTAAATCTTTGTTCTTAAAATCTATCCCGATAGTATCTTCCAAAGCCTTTAACTGCTCTAACTGTTCATTTTTTGAAATCATGTATAAATTGAATTAATAATAAGGTTATTTTGGAGCGTTTAAATCGCGCGGCTCCAATTTTTTAGCGTGATCCTTGTAAATAGTTCCCAAAACTCCGTTGATAAATTTGCTAGAACTTTCACTGCCAAACTGTTTTCCCAGCTCAACTGCTTCATTGATTGAAACCTTAGGCGGAACTTCTTCTTCTTGATCATAAAGTAGCTCAAAAATTGCGATACGCAAAAGATTTTTGTCGATCATGGCCACTTGCTCAATGGGCCAATCTGGCGCAGCTTTTATAATAAGTTGATCGATCGAATCTTTGGAAGCAATCGTCCCTTCAACCACCTTGCGAGCGTAGACTTGATCAACTTGGCCTTCAAATTCAGTAAAATTTCGATGCAAAATGTCTTCAACCTTACTTTCTGGTCGAAAATCCCACTCATACAAAGTTTGCATAACAACGATTCTTGATAGATGTCTACTTTGGCTCATTGTAAAAAAATTATCTAACCTTTTCTCCTTTATAAAATCCGCACGATGAACAAACCTGATGACGATTAATTACAACTTTACACTGAGGGCACTTAATGCCGTTCGGCGCTACTGCATTGATCTGATTACGTCGTCTTCTGGTTCTGGTCTTGGTTTGTTTCTTTTTTGGTTCTGCCATTTTTTAAATTTTAATCTTATTAAATATCAAGGTCTAGAATACTATATCATCATTTTAACACGATTTCAACAATCTAGTAGCATATTTTTATAATTTAGCGTGACTACTAATAAAATGCCAATCGCCAAAATACTAGGCAAAAGTAACAGAAATATAAAAATAAAAACCAGACATAAAATGCCTATTACTAAAAAACTAACAGCGGTGAATCTTAATATTTTTGGAAAAAAAGAATGCAATTTTGAGTAATTATATGTATTTAGATAACGAAATTGACGATTTTATCTTTAACAAATACGGTCTTTTGAATCTTACTATTTTTTAGATGTTCAATAATATTTGGCAATTCCTTGGCTTTCTGGATCACGTCAGTCTCAGATAAAATGCCTACAATGTCCATGCTGGCCCGAAGTTTGCCATTAACCTGAATAGCGTAAGTAATCTGTGTTTCTATTATCTTACTTTCATCGACAGTTGGCCATTTTTGTTGGCAGACTAGACCGTTTTTGTTAGTTTGAGACCATAATTCTTCAGCGATATGTGGGGCGAAAAGTGATAACATGATTAAAAACTTCTCCCATACCGATCGTGAGATCGCTTCACCTTTTTCAATAAAATTTACAAATTCCATCAAACTCGAAACACTGGTATTGAATTGCATATTGTCGATATCTGAGTTAATTTTTTGAATTAATTTATTGATTTCGGATTCCTGGTTATCCGATGATAGAGATGAACGGCCGTTCATCTCTACGGAAGACGACATTCGCCAAACTTTTTCTAAAAATCGATATGTTCCGCGAATTCCGTCTGTCTGCCATTTAACAACCTGGTCAAATGGGCCTAAAAACATCTCGTATAATCTAAAAGCGTCGGCTCCGAATTTCTCAACCATTTCATCTGGGTTGACTACATTGCCACGAGATTTAGACATTTTTTGACCATCGGGCGCTAAAATCATTCCGTGAGATACTCGTTTTTGATAAGGTTCTTTAGTTGGAACGACTCCAATATCGAATAAAAACTTGTGCCAAAAACGAGAATATAACAGATGTAATGTAACGTGCTCCATGCCGCCATTGTATAAATCAACTGGAAGCCAGTATTTTAATTTATCTGGATCAGCTAAAATTTTGTCATTATCTGGATCAATGTAGCGTAAATAATACCAGCTTGAACCAGCCCACGTGGGCATTGTGTCGGTCTCGCGAATGGCAGCAGATCCACAAACCGGGCACTTAGTATTCACCCAATCAGAAATTGTTGCAAGAGGGGATTCGCCAGTTTCAGTCGGCTGATATTTTTCGACAACTGGTAACTTGACTGGCAATTCACTATCAGGAACCGGAACAATCGCATATTTTTGATCTTTAATTTTAATATAATCCCTACCTTCTATTTGGTTTCGATTTTCGGATTTCGATTTTCGGTTTTCCCAACATCTACGACAGTAGATGACAGGAATGGGTTCTCCCCAATAATGCTGCCTCGAAAAAACCCAATCTCGCAATTTGTACCTGACAGATTTCTGGCCAATTTGCTTATCTTGTAACCATTCAATCATCTTTTGCTTGGCATCACTTGTCATCAAACCATCTAAAAAATCTGAATTTACCGATCTTCCTTCACCCTCATAGGCTTGATAAGACCAATTAGACGAATTTGACATAACAACTTCTTTGATCGCAATATTATATTTTTTAGCAAATTCAAAGTCACGTTGATCATGAGCAGGCACAGCCATAATCGCCCCAGTTCCATAACCCATCATCACATAGTCCGCAACAAAGATAGGAATTTCTTCGTTATTTACTGGATTGATAGCAGTAATTCCTTCGATTTTAATTCCGGTTTTTTCTTTCTTTTCATCAGATCTCTCTAAATCACTCTTTTTTTGTGCCGTTTCGATGTATTTCTTAACTTCTGTGATATTCAACATTCCATATTCCATATTCGAAATCAGCGGATGTTCGGGCGCAATCACCATAAAAGTCGCGCCGAAAAGTGTGTCAGGCCGTGTGGTAAAAACCTCGAGATATTGGTCGATTGTTTCAGTTTTCTGATTTGAAGATTTCGAGTTTGTTTCATATTTCGATATTCGAATTTCGAATTTTATCGAAGCTCCTTCCGATCTTCCGATCCAATTCCTCTGTTGGATTTTTATTTTTTCCAAATAATCAACTGTTTCAAGATCGGCAAGTAAACGATCGGCATATTTAGTGATCTCTAGCATCCACTGTTCTTTTCGACGTTTTTCAGTCATGGTTCCACAACGTTCGCAGTTTCCTTGAACAACTTCTTCATTGGCTAAACCAGTTTTACACTTCGGGCACCAGTTGATGGCGATATTATCTTTATAAGCTAAATCATGTTTGAGTAACTGCAAAAAGATCCACTGCGTCCAGCGATAATATGCGGGATCAGTAGTATTAACTTCACGATCCCAATCAAAACCAATGCCGAGAGATTTTAACTGACGACGAAAATTATCAATATTTTGTTTACTGATTTCTTGAGGTGGACGTCCCATTTTAATAGCGTAATTTTCAGTTGGTAAGCCAAAAGCATCCCAGCCGATGGGGTAGAGAACGTTAAAGCCTTCCATTCTTTTTTTGCGGGCAATTGAGTCAAGTGCGCAATAAGATCGGGGATGGCCAGTATGCAAACCTTCGCCAGATGGATAAGGAAATTCAATCAAAGGATAAAACTTTGGTTTATCCGATGGATAATCTGCTTTAAATGGTTTTATCTCGTCCCAAACCTTCTGCCACTTGGATTCAATTGTTTTGTGATTATATTCCGGCATATACAATTTAACGAACTATCTACTTTATTCTTTTTACTTTTTACTAATTGAAAACGACCTTGAGGGTCGTTTTCATCGTATCAATAATTTAGTTTAAATTCCAGATTAATTGTGGTTAGTTTCTTTTCGAACTTTTTCAATAAAATCTTTGTAATAATTGTGAATATGTAGATAGCATATTTAGCAACTTCGGAAAGAGTTTTGCCGAAGCCGATTTTGCCAGCTTTTAGGGCGCCTTCAATAACGTTATCAACTAGATTAGCTAAAACTGCGCCAATTAATAAAATTGCTACAGCAGCGATTACATTTGGAGTGTAGGAGACAACTTTATCAAAGAATATTTTAACAGTTGGAAGTTTTAAGGTATCAACTGCTGCCATAAAGACGACTAAAAGCAAAATCCATTTGACGATGTGGCTGATGCAACCGATGGTATCTCTTTTTGACCCGGCACTTTTAAGAAGCTCATCAACTTTAGCATGAGCAAAAACTTTATCTAATTTAAGAAGCCTTAGAATGCGATTAACAATTCTCGCTACAATTCCAGCGATAATCCAACCAATAATAATAATTAAGATGGCCGAAGCTAAAAGTGGAACAAACTGAATGAGCTTGACAATGATATTTTGCCAGATATACGAAACTGTCTCAGAAAAAGTTGGTGTTGGTTGCATAGATTTCTATTAATTAATAAATATTTAACTTAAGAGTAACAAAGTTAATTCAAAAACACAAATCTCTTATTTTTGACCTTTTTTAACGATTCCGCGCTTTATTCGGTTCGAAACTTTTCCTAACTGATAGACGACTAACACAATCAAAACAGTGATTAACACTGCATAGACAATCTTGGCGATTAACCCGCCCATCTGTTCAGCAGGAAATATTTTTTTAAAAACTCCTTGGATTGCCTCATTCCAAGCTAAAGCAGCTACCAGACCAAAACCGCTGGTGATGAGTTGTGTAAAGTTATCAATAAGTTCGATCGATAACTTCTTTTCTTCTTGAGTTTGATTTTCATTAGCCATATACTTTTTTACATATACTTTAATTATAGCGCGATTTTGGAGGATTTTTAAATGAATTTAATACGATAAGTGCTGGGAGAGCTAACTTAAGTTCATTTTGATCAAGCATGTGATTAGCGTAATCAGCAATTCGTTCCGCCTGCTCAGTTATCTGTTCCCGAATTTCTGGATATCGATCAGATAAAACTGACAAAACCGCTGCTTGCTGAATAATTTTAGGAATCCTTTTACTTCTATGGGCATAAATAAAATCTGGATCAGTTGATTCATAAATCAAATCATCAATCATCTTCGCACCATTAGCAATTAAAGTTTCCTTATTTAATCCTTCTTGTTGAGAATTTTTAAGAGTTAGTGCAGTTGTGGCGTCTATGAAGCGATCCGCTTCTCGGGCATTATGATCGATGTCTTGAACATTTTCTTCATCGGTGTCGTCCAATGCATCTCCAGCTAACTGAGTTAATAATAGATTCTCCAAATCACCATCAGAATTTTGCTGGTCACCGACTAACTCTTTAGTTAATTTAGAACTAATCTCTTCAACCTCTTTGGTAAATCGAGGATCGTTTTTCGATAATTCAAGCAAACTCAAAAGCATATAATCGTGCCTAAACGCACCATCATGATCTACTAAGTTATTAGTGCCTTTCAGGCGATCGAGGTAAACGTTTTTACCAACAGCCGCTGTAGCATTAATCTTTTCTTTTTTAGCTTTTTCTTGCAGTTTGTGGGCTAATTCGGGATCGGGTTGATTAAATTCTGTTTCGTTCATAATAGAAAATTAATTCTAAAATATACTTTCATATTAACAAAATTAATATATTATTTGTAAATGAATCTGGATCTGCTTTAACGTAAAAAAGTCCAATACCTAGTTTATCCACCCCATAAGCGCCTGAACTATCAGTTATGTCTGATCGATCATCACCGCGAGGAGAAGTGATAATGACCCAAGCGTTAGTCACAGGAGAACCATTTTTATGCTTCACAACACCTTTTATTACCCCCCTTGCTTGATCCATACTTTGTAAAACAACTTTACCCATACGATAAGTCGCAGTACTAAAAACAACATTTTTCTTAATATATGGTATATATCCAGCCTTGTTGACAGCAATATTATATTGGTACATTGGTGGATGTCCAAAGGTAACTGAAAAACTGCCCTTAGCGTTAGATTGGCCAGAAGCAGCCTGACTACCTCCAGCTTGTGCATTGATCATAATATTGGCTCCAGAGATATTTTCACCCTTAGTATTAACAATCTGGCCTGTGATTGTTGTTTTTAACCATGGCGTGGGGGTAGTATCAGCCGAACCCGATAGCCGACCAGTACTTGCCAGCCATGCAATATAGCCTCCTAAAATTATTAAAATAATTACAGCTATTGAAAATATTAACGAATTAGATTTTTTTGTACTTTTTACGCTCATTATTCAGTTTAGATATAATACTTTAATTATAACAAAGTAATCTGTTGAATAATGTCTACTTATCTACTCGACAAGTTCAGAAGAAGGAATTAGAATAAAAACATGAATCATAATATAATTCGACAAAAATATTTAGACTTTTTTAAATCAAAAGGGCATGCCATTATTAGCCCAGCTTCGTTAATTCCACAAAACGATTCATCTTTGCTTTTTACGAATTCTGGCATGTTTCCGCTAGTTCCTTATCTTTTGGGCGAACAGACTCATCCATCTGGAAAACGGCTAACAGATTCACAACCGTGCTTTAGGACTGATGATATCGAAGAAGTTGGTGATGGCCGCCACAACACTTTTTTTGAAATGCTTGGTAACTGGTCGCTCGGTGATTACTTCAAAGAAGAACAGCTAAACTGGTGGTTTGAATTTATAATCGAAGAACTTGGATTAGATATTAATCGGATCTATCAATCGGTCTATGCTGGCGACGACTCAATCGCTAAAGACAATGAATCAATCCAAATCTTAAAATCGATTTATCAAAAATACAACATCGATGCCGAAGAAGGAGCAGAAACAATCGGTAAAGGTGACTTAGGCCCTGGTATTCAGATTAGTTTTGACGAGCGCACTCGAATTTTTGCTTATCGCGACAAAAACTGGTGGCAACGTGGTGATGCAGTGGGGGAGCTCGGAGGCCCAGATTCTGAAACTTTTTATGACACAGGAAAGGTGCACGATCCGAAGTTTGGCCAATTTTGTCATTTAAATTGTGACTGTGGTCGGTTTATTGAAATTGGCAACTCTGTATTCATGCAATTTCAGAAAACAGAAAATAGTTGGGCAGAGTTAAAACAAAAAAACGTCGATTTCGGTGGTGGTCTCGAAAGATTAACGATGATTTTACAAAATAAGTCAAAAGCTTTCGAGACCGATCTATTCATGCCTATTATTAACAGATGCGAAGAATTATCAGGTGAAAAGTATTCTAGTAATCCGAAGTCTTTCGAAATTATCGCCGATCACATTCGCGCCACAACCTTCTTAATTGCTGATGGCGCTGTTCCTTCCAACATTCAGCAAGGATATTTTGTTCGTCGCTTAATCCGTCGAGCAATTAGATTTGGTCAAATTCTCGGATTGACTGATAATTTTCTGCCAAAACTCGTCGACCAAGTTATCGAAATTTTATCTGATGCTTATCCACAGCTAACCACTAAAGAACTTGCAATAAAAGACGAGGTTACCAAAGAAGAAACTAAATTTAGAAATACTTTGGGAAAAGGCCTACGAGAATTTGAAAAAATTGTTGCACATGAGTCAATTTCTGGCCATGACGCATTTATTTTGTATTCAACTTATGGTTTTCCGATTGAGATGACTGAAGAGTTGGCTGCTGAAAAGGGGATTGAAGTTGATCGAAAAGCTTTTGACGAAGAAAACCAAAAACATCAAGATTTATCCCGAACTGCTTCGGCCGGCATGTTTAAGGGAGGTTTAGCTGATCAATCAGAAGCGACAACTAAATTGCATACGGCTGCCCATCTTTTGGATGCAGCTCTTAGGCAAATACTTGGCGAGCACGTCTTTCAGAAAGGTTCAAATATCACAGCTGAAAGATTGCGGTTTGACTTCTCACATCCCGAGAAAATGACAGATGAAGAAAAACAAAAAGTCGAGAGTATTGTCAATCAAACAATTGCCGATGATCTGCCAATACATTTCGAAGAAATGACCGTTGATGAAGCTAAAAAAAGGGGAGCGCTTGGGGTTTTCGAATCAAAATACGGCGAAAAAGTTAAAGTCTATTTTATCGGCGAATCTGGTCAAGAGATCTCGAAAGAAATTTGTGGCGGCCCACATGTTGAACAAACTAAGATTTTAGGTCATTTTAAAATTACCAAAGAAGAATCGTCATCCCAAGGAGTGCGCAGAATTAAGGCCACTTTAAGTTAACCGCCTTGCAACGCACCCAAATAAGAACCAAAGCCTTTTATTAAAAATGGTGTAGCGATTGCACCGATTAAGATCGGGAGTACGACGAAAGCAATAGTGACAACGTTCATCCAAAAAATATATTTTCGAGTTTTTTCAACAGAAACATAAATAGCTTCTAAAAGTTGACGATCAGTAACCGGCTCCCCAGTTTGATTAGTTACCCGACTTTGCGATGTTGCTGGTTTGATATCATTCATAATCTTAAGTTCCTAGACAATTAGATATTTTTATTATAGCTTATATAAGTAGGAAAGTAGAATGTTAAAACGGGCCCATAGCTCAGCTGGCTAGAGCGCTTGCATGGCATGCAAGAGGTCGCGGGTTCAAATCCCACTGGGTCCACAACTAATAATAATCTGATTGGGCAGCTTCTTTGACTAAAGATTCCAGCCAATTAAATAGCTCTTTTTCGATCAGAGCCTGATTGACTTTATTTATACTGTGCTCACTCTGCCAACCATAATAACCGCCATGGCCTGGGCCAATTGTTGATTGGTGAGTTCGAACGACTTTGGCATTAAAATCGCAGTAAAAACAGAGATGCGGACGATATTCTTTTGGAGCAAAAGAGCTGACTAATTTAATATTCTTTAGCCCCTTAAGATATACATAGATTATTATGAAATATTCCGAAATCGGTTGAGCAATGGTAAATGAATGAGGCTCTTCAGTTTCGATTTCAACTATATTATTTCGTTTTTCTGCTTCAGCTTTTAAAGCTGAAAAAACTGGCCAGATAAATTTACTGCGAATATCTAGAAACTGAGTAATAAATTCTTCTTCTTTATTGGTCCGAGTTTTAACCTGCTCTTCTTTTTGGGTAACAAACCGGGCATAATCATCTAAAACATCTGAAAATTTATGATTGAGAAAATTTTGAAAATCATTTGGTTGGTTATCCATTTTGATGTTTAGTTAACTTTTAATAACTTTGATCTCCTTTTGTTAACAATCTGAAAAATCGTCCTTACATCTTGATTTGGATTTAAAACAACTTTATGAAAATTGACATCTTTCTCTTTTAGCTTAAAAACTAACTCATCTGCAAAAGCAGAGCTGATCATTTCAACATCAGTAAAATCGACAGAATCTTGATCTGATTTAATTTTATCTGCGATTGTATCAGCTAAAACTCGAGTTGATAGCTGTTTTGAAGTTTTTGTAAACTGTTGAATTTTATAAGTCACTGTCATCCAATTAATTTATAAAATAATTTACTATTACATTTTAGTGTTAAAGGAAAATTAATTCCAACGATTGTTCCTTGAAAATTATTACAGTTTAAACAATCTTCACTCTCATTATAAGTAAAAATATCATTTCCTGAGATTATTATCAACCGTCCACCAAGATTACAAACTAGTGATAGAATGCTTGGCAGACCAAAACCGCGCCCCTGATCTTTTTTACTTGATTTGCCTTTAACTGCTTCGGCGATTCCGGCTTTTAATGACTTAGAAATTGTTATGCCGTTGTCAATGACTAAAAATGTTAAAAATTTATCATCTTTAAGATGAAAAATTTCAACCGCACTAGCCTTAGAATGTTGTTCAATATTATCAAAAAGTTCAGGTATAATGTATCCAAGAATTCTTTGCAAATCTCCAGATACTGGACCAAATTGCGATTCCCATGCAATTGCAACTTTCTCAATTGTTTGAGCTCGATTTTGTTGAATATCTATCATTTTTCTAGTCAATGATAGATAAGAATTTATTAGATTAGCTACTTCATGATTGCTCATTTTTTTGCATTACTTTTTTAAATTCGCTTCAACTAATTTAAAGGCTTCCTCTTTTGTTTTGATTGTTTTGTCCCACTGAGCTTCTTCGACAATCTCTAACAAACGGCCGATTTCTGGTCCTGGCTGAATTTTGAAATGTTCCATAATTTCGTAACCATCTAAAAGCCGTGGAGGTGGTGGAGGTTTTAATAATTCTTCTTCCATTAATTTTTTAACCTCATCATGCCAACCCAAATAAACTTTTTTCTCTTTACCTTGTGCATCAGCTTTGTGCAAAGCTAAAAGATCTGGCAGACGCGGGTCAAGAAGCCAGCGAACTCGTCGCCCTTCGCGCATTTTTAAAATTTGCGGTGGCATTTGATGATTATCAACCAACCAACAGATTCGCTCAATTCGATCATTTGGAAATTTTAGACGTTTTAATATCACCTTAGCCATTTCCGCACCAACTACATTATGATTATGAAACTTTTCAGTCCACCGTTTTTTGCGATCATAACCCATTGATAAAGTTTTGGGCTTACCAATATCATGCAAAAGTGAGGCCCAGACAATATCGACATCAACTTTTTCTGGAAGATGCGAAACAACTAATTTGGTATGGTCAAAAATATTTCCAGCTTGAAAAAATTTTTTGGATTGATCAATTTCTTTAAGTGGCTCAATCTCAGGAATTAGAATCTTGAAAATTCCCAGATCATCCATTTCTTTAATGGCTGTGGCGCGATTGGCTGACATAAACATTTTATCAAGCTCCGCAGCAATTCGTTCGAGTGAAACTGTTTTTATATCTGTGGCGTGATCGCGCAAAATTAAAAAAGTATCTTCAAAATAGTGTAGGTTTAATTCAGCTTTAAAGCGAATAGCCCGGATAATTCGCAAGTGGTCTTCGGCAATACGCTCCCCGGCCTCACCAACAAACTTAAGATATTTTTTTTCAATGTCATTAAGGCCACCAATATAATCAAGTAAAATTCCGATGTTAGTTGTGGCTTTTAGATGGTCTTCTTCTTGACTGATTTCTTGAATTTCAATCCGACTCTCGAGGTCTTTTTCTAAATCTAGATCTAAAAATAAGGCATTGATTGTAAAATCTCGTCGCAAAGCATCTTCTTTGGGGCTAGACCAACTAACATGATCAGGTCGACGACTATCTGAATAATTGGCGTCTGATCTAAAAGTGGCCACTTCAATGGGTTTGTTGTTTTCAACCACTAAAATTACCCCAAAATCTTTACCAACTGGGCGAGTATTAGGGAATATTTTTTCAATTTCTTCAGGTTTAGCATCAGTTGCCACATCAAAATCTTTGGGAGGAATTCCCAAAATTAGATCACGAACCGCCCCACCAGCAATGTAGGCGGTAAACCCTGAATCTTTTAATTGTTTAATTACCCGCATAACCGCTTCGTACATAGAATTTTTGAATTAAACTTAAGCTTACTACTTATTTACCCGCCGAAGTGATATCTACCTGCCCGCCGCTCAACCTCTTCGAGAAATAGATGATTATTTCTCTTCTCGAAATAGGTTTCGCTGTGGCAGGCGGGTTTGCAGATTTCTTAAATTAAGAATACCGCAAGAGATTGAACGCAGGCGGGCTTCTTTATAGAGTGTACCCAATTTAACCTGAATAGTAAATCTCGCGTTTTTGTCATTCCCGCAGCTGTAACTTACTCGAAAGCGGGAATCCAGTACTCGGCTATGTTCTGGATCCCCGATCAGGCCTGCCCTCGCGCAAGCGGGGGTCGGGGATGACAAGTAGTACAGAGGTGAATCAAGTTAATCTGATATAAAGCCAGAATTACTCAAACATAGATCTTGGGGTTGGGGTTGGGCGACGCATGCTAATTAGAGCGTGATCGCCGATATATTTCTCAGGGTATAAATTTTTTAACATACTACGGCCAGTCATTTCTGTTGGCTGTTTAATACCGAGTAACTCCAGAATAGTTGGTGCCACATCAGCCAAAGTGTGCCCAGTGGCTAAATATTGCTCAACTGGAGAGTGAATAATATTTGATAGCTCAGACGGAGAATCGATAATAATAAAAGGCAGTAGCTCAAAATTATCAGATTGTTTTTTTGGATTGCCAAATCTTGAAGTCAAAACTATTCGGTAAGCTGTTTCGTGCAACAGATTTTGCAAAGTAGAAACCAAATATTGACGTCGGTGATTTAAAAATCTGGTTGGTAAATCAAAATCAAAATAGTCAGCTGGCAGATGCACAAAAACAACATCTGATTGCCGATTAAACGCAAGATTTTTTGCTGGATCAATAGAATGGTGCGAAGTAGAAAAACCGCGATCAGACAAAACATTTTGCAGATTTTGCCCAGGCTTGTTTTTAAATATTGCATCAATTAGACCGTTTTCAGCTTCATCAGTTAAAACATATGATCGAAGCGGAGAATGTGGTTGATGGCTAACAATATAGTGATATTGATTAATATCAGCCAAATCGCAAAAGTAAACTAAAATATCTTCAGGTTGGATTTTAAACTGACGATGATCAATCATGGTTGTAGTCACCAGGTCAGGCACTGTTCGTTGCCATTTTAAACTATTTTCTGGTACATGAGACAAATAAACTCCAACTTTGGAAATTCCATTACTGCGCGCCTCTTGAAGTATGTTAAAAAAATGTTCGTCAGGATCATAGTTTAAAAACCATAACCTTCCGCCAGATCTTTTTAGCGAGTCTGAAGCCTGAATAATTTTTTGATTTCCCCAAAAGTTTTCAGGTTGGCGGATATCTTGAATAAGTCGTTTTTGGTGAAAAATATCTGATCCAGAAAAAAATGTTTTTTGTGGGTGATGTTCAGTTTTTTTAGCTACCGGCAGAGAACGAAAATTTGTTAAAAGTGAGCTAAAAAAGGGATCTGAGTTTTTATGAAAAAAACAGTTCAAATTTTGAGGAGACAAGCTCCAACCATCTAAAAGCATCAAAAGCAATTTCTGCTTACTGGATTTATTTTTTAACAATCCCTCCATTGTTATTTTAGTTAATTATTTAGCCAACCAGCGCGACTGACGCGGAATTTCATCCAAGCTCTGGTGTAGACCGTTTTCATCAAACTCATAAATATACGCTTGATCATAAACAATTTCTAGCTTGGCCAATTCTGCAAGACTTGGCTGATCCAAATAAGTAATGAGCGCTCTTAAGCTATTACCATGCGCGCAAATTAAAACTGCCGATTCTGGTTTGACCAATTGCGGAAAAATTTCATCTTTAAACATTGGCACAGCTCTATTATATACGTCTTTCAAAGATTCGCCTTCGGGCGGACAAGTATCCCAACCTCTGCGCCAAAGCTGGACTTGCTCTTTGCCTAAAAAGTCTTCAGCTTCTTGATGATATTTACCTGTTAAAACTCCATAATCTCGTTCGTTTAATCGGGGATCTTTGTTAACTTTAACATGAGTCTGATTGGTTTCGGTTAGAATTATTTTGGCGGTTTCATAAGCGCGCTCCAGGTTTGAAGAATAAACGGCTGTAAATTTCACATCATGTAAAAGTTTAGCGATTGTTTCAGCGTTTTTTATTCCGTCCACTACCAAAGGAACATCGGTTAATCCACAAAACCGATGATCAAGATTATATTGAGTTTTACCATGCCGAACTAAATATAGTTTACCCATTTAGTTTTTCTTTAAAATCAGAAATTGCTTCGATTGGGGTTGGATCAATGCCGTACAAAGATGCTAAATAAAAGCTAACAAATGCACCGAGCGATAAAGATAAAATTATTTCGGTTAATGGACTGTCTGCCTCATTAAATAATACAACTTCTGTCGCATATTTTCTCTTTTTATAAAATTCAGCAGTAATTTTAACTCGCTTTTGATTTTGAGGATGCGTAAATTGGCTAGCTAAAAATATATGATAAATGTTTCTAATTAACGGCTTTGGAAATTCACTACCAGCCAAAGATTTATGATTCATCTCTGGGAGCGGTTCGTAGTAACTCATAGTTTTGGCGTTTTCATTAAAAAGTGATTTATAGCAGTGAGCCACTTCATCAAGGTGTTCTGCAGCCCAAATTACTGGAATTTTATCAAAAGCCTCTTTGGCAATCTTTTTAGCCAAATTATTTTCAGATGGGATATTAAAACCCCAGCTGGAAGTATAAGTATTTTCTAAAATTTGCACAGTTTTTAAAATATTCCGGCTGTCAATTTCAGTTGCGCCAAGTTTATTTAAAATAGCCAACATAGCGCCAAGATGACGGGAAATGGTCATACGTGGCTGTTTGCAGATATTCTGTTGGTGGCGAAAGAAGGGGACTTGATATTTACGAGCCAATTCTTCAAGTTTTCCTCCAGTGCCAAAAGCGATTAACCGAGCACCGCGTTTGTAGCCCTCAATAAAAGTTTCTAAAGTTTCTTCAGTTGAGCCCGAATAACTAATGGCAACCAGCAAAGTTTCGTTATCAACGTAGTTCGGAAGAGTATAATCCGAAACTATCTGAATCGGTAAACGTGAACTTTTTTTAGTTAGGCTAATCACCAGGCGAGCAGCTAAACCACTACCTCCCATACCTGTAAAAACAATTTTTTTACATTTTACATAGTGCGATGGAACTGGTAGCTTATAACCGCTCTCCCAACCTTCATACAAATTTTTTCCAATATTGGCGATATCGTGGTATAGACCGGCTGGATCAACTTTATCCAAATTTAGAGTATCTAGATTTATCATAAATTTAAGTTAGTGATTAATTGTTCACGAACTTTCGTCTTGATTCAAATATACGCCATACCAGCATTAATGCAAGTACTAAGTTTGCTACTGAAGCCATTGTTTAGTGTTAGTTAGACGTTCGTGCCGTGCAACACCGAGAACTAATTTATCATTATTTTAGCACTTTTCTCTCTTACATGATTATTTAGGTATGCCGCTTATGACTAGCCAAGCAGCTAATAAGAACAAAATTATCGCACCAACTAATCTTGAATAATAGCTATAATTGCCAGAAAAAGTTAAAACTCGGCTAGTGAATAAAGCAGCGATAAAAACGATAAAATCATCAAGCATATAAAAAAGACAATAAAGTAAGATATAGCCATATTTGGCTGCGCTACTTTCATGCTGCCCAGCCAGCACTTGAGTGTAGATAACCGGCAAGCCAACCGAGCAAACAAATTCGATAATATTCACAGTGATAGCCAAAATTACCGCTCCAATGACGGCAGTGACCCAAAATTCGGTCGAACCGATATTTTTCATTCGATCTAATATTTTTTTTCTCTGTTTAAAGTCGACAACTTCGCATTCACGTTTGTTTTTGAAAAAATCTCGAAGATATATAAAACCGACGATCAAACTAAAAAACGCTACTGCATATCGGATATAGCTAATAAAAGCGACAAGCTCGAACGCCTTGAGCCAAGCAGTCATATACAAAAAAGAAGCTAAATAAGAAGCGGCTAAAAACGATCCGCCAATGATTAATACCTTTTTACGTGAGCCAAGTGTGACTAAAAAGGCTAAAAGGGCAACTAAAGCCCACATAGCACAAGGGTTAAATCCATCAACTAATCCTAATATTACAGTTAGCGTTGGCAGTGAGAGCTTTTTGATATCGACTTGGCCGAATATTGGCACCTTAATCACTTCCTTATCTCCCTTTTCACCCTTATTCTCTATACCTAGTTTCTGCAAAATTTCTTGTCCAGTGGTTTTGTCTGTGTCAAAGCCCAAAATGGCTTGCCCGTTAATAATTGTCAAAGGAACTGCTAAACGATCATTGCCATACTTTTTCGACTCAGACTCAAATAGTGGACGATTGTCAGAATTATGCCAGACCTCGTACCTAGTAATTTTGACCTCAGGATTTAATTTAGTCAGCTTATCTAAAAATTTCTCTTCAGCTTGGCAGTGTGGACATTCTCGTCCGTAGAACAGAGTTATTTCTTTGTTAGCTGCCAAAGCTAAAGAAGAAGAAAGCAGAAAGTAAAAAGTTGAAAGTGCTAAAGTTAAAACAATTAATATTCTTTTCATAGAGTCGATTATAGCATAATACTCGCAATCTCTTTCTTTTTCTCTCAAGTACAGATATGATAATCGCGAGTGGGTTTACCCTGAGCGAACGAAGTGAGTCGAAGGGCTTATAGGTAAATGGTATACCACAGCCTTCGCATGGCTGAATTCCGGGTCCGATTCCCGGTAAGTCCACAATATGGTAGAATTCTGGCCTTTCGGTCCTATTATACGGACATCGAGAGGACTGGCGAAGATCGGAGTCGTTGACTTCTAACAAATTATCGTCTACATTGTTACTCTGAAAGGAGATTTGTGAATCTCCCCGACGATGGAGCGTCGGGGTATCAAATCACTAATAGAATATGAGTAAACTTTTTGGGCACAAAACAAAAAAGATTTTTCGTGAAGCAGCATGGTTATTTATTTTTCTTACCATTTGCTGCTTTGCGTTTTTTTCCTGGCACTCAGTAGAAGATCTTTCTGGCAAGATTGCATTTTGGGGAGGGATCGCAACTCTTGCCATAGCGGTTATTCTTTTTTTACTCGGAAGATCCCGCTTTAGGGGATTTCTACCGATCGTTTTCTGATCGGCCACTAAATTCAAAACGACCCGCCGTCACTTTGTGAGGGTGGGTCGTTCGCATTTTATCAGATTGTCAATAGGTTCAACTTTTGCTAAACTTTCTTTGATCACGATGAAAATACTAAAAATTCAAAATTATAAAAAATCAGACATAATTTCACAGGCTGTTGAGGTGCTTAAAAACGGTGGGATTTTGATTTATCCAACCGAAACTGCCTACGGAGTTGGGGTTGATGCGACTAACCAACGGGCAGTCAATCGAGTTTTAGACTATAAATCGCGACAAGCTGGCAAACCATTATCTGTAGCGGTCTGCGACCAAAAGATGGCCAAGCAATATATCCAAGTAAACCAAACTACTCAATCGATTTATAAAAATTTTTTACCTGGATTACCGCGACATCAGCCAACCTTTCAGGCGAAAAAACTCCTTATTCAATTGATGACATTTTAGAAAATATTTCAGACAAAAGACGCGCCATGGTTGATTTAATTTTAGATGCCGGCCAATTGCCAAAAAGACCAACTTCGACGGTGGTTGATGCTACGATGGAGGATTATCAAGTTGTGCGACGCGGTGCCGTCGAATTGCAGGAGGGTAGAGACGCACCCGCGTGTGCGTCTTCTCATGTATCTAGTTCTGCTGAAGAAACCCAACAAATTGCTAAAGATTTATTGCTTTATCACATTAGCGTGTTAAAGCAAAAATGTTTGATATTCGCACTAGAAGGTGATTTAGGAACAGGAAAAACCCAATTTGCCAAAGGCTTAGCCGAGGCTTTAAACATTAACGAGACCATAACTTCTCCAACCTTTAACCTGGTCCGAGAATACCCTTTTTCTCCGCTATCTCGCGTTTCAACCACTACTCCCTCTTTATTCCATATTGATACATGGCGTCTGCTTGACTCAAAAGAGCTTGATGATCTTGGTCTGGAACAGATGTTAAAGCCAGGCAATGTAATTGCCATCGAGTGGGCGGAAAAATTGGATTTAAGATTTAAGAATAAAGATTTAAGAATAATTAAAATAGAGCTTGAACACAAATCCGAAACCCAACGCCTTATTCGTATTTCCCCCGTTTACCACATTTAACCCTTTTACCCCTTATTCTTATGTATATATTAGCCATAGATACAAGCTGCGATGATACTTCAGTAGCCATCTCCAAAGATGACTGTATTTTGAGTAACATTGTTTCTTCGCAAATTGATCTACACAAAAAGTGGGGTGGGGTAGTGCCTTCCATTGCTCGGCGCGCTCATGAAGAAAATATTGACCGCTGTATAACTGAAGCCTTAAAACGCGCCCGAGTAAAAATTGAACAGATTGATATTTTTGCAGTCACACAAGGTCCGGGTTTAGCAATCGCCCTTGAGATTGGAATTCGAAAAGTAAAAGAATTGGCTACTAAATATAAAAAACCGATTATTGCCGTAAACCACATGGAAGGCCACATAATGGCCAACTTTGCCAAAAACTCTAATTCTTCCCCTTATTCCCGTTTTTCCCCTCTATCCCTTTTAACCCCTTTTCCCTTATTAGCCTTGCTTATTTCTGGAGGACATACTGAACTTGTACTAATGCAAAAACCTGGCCACTACCAAATTCTCGGCCAGACTCTTGATGATGCCATCGGCGAAGCTTATGACAAAGTGGCCAAAATGCTTAACCTGGGCTATCCCGGCGGGCCAATTATCGAAGAGTTAGCCAAAACAGGTAATCGAGAAAAATATCTTTTACCGATTCCGATGGAAAAAAATCCTGGATTAGATTTTTCATATTCTGGCCTAAAAACTTCAGTTTTGTATCTTCTAAAAAAAATTAATAATGATTATTTAAATCGCGGCCGCGCTAAAAATAATCATTTAACTAAAACTCAAATTATCGATATCGCAGCCAGTTTTGAAAAAGCAGCTACCGAACATCTTTGTCAACGACTTAAACGAGTTCTTAAAATTTATCAAGTTAATGGAATCTTGCTCGGTGGAGGAGTTTGCTGTAACCAATATATTAGATCGCGCCTACGCACAGTCGCTCGAAAATTCAACGTACCGCTTTTTTGGCCAAGAACTAAAAAACTGTGTAACGATAACGCAGCTATGATTGCCGTTGCCGCTTACCATCGATCAAAGAATGACCAATTAATTAAAGATTTAGACGATCTCGATCGTAATCCAATTATGTCCTTATAGTTGGTTAAAATTTTATTTTCGAACTTTCTGCTATATAATAATTTTACTATCTTGATAAATATATTTATTAGTAAAACACATAATGAAAAAAATACTCGGGTTCGTTACAATTTTATTTATCGTCTGGTTACTGCTGCCTATCTCACAGGTTAATGCTAAGCCAGAAAATAGGCATGATCAATTAACCCTTCCTGCTCATGACGAAGATGCTGAAGTCGTTTATTTAGGTAAATCCAAAGATTCTGACACTGACCAAGTGGTCGAAGGTTATGCCTTCATCTATCGTTCTCGTGATTCGAAACCTGCAAAATCAGCTCGCATTCCCAACTGTTACGGCTATTTAGCCAGCGGCGCTAAATGGAAAACAGTTGAAAACTGGCTAGTAAATACCGATAATACGCGTGGATTAGATTCATCTTTCGTTCTTGATAATTTATCCAACAACATGACTAAATGGGAAGATGCTTCTGATGGAATTATCGGTAATAGTTTAGGAGTCAACATTTTAGGTAGCGGTTCAGAAACTGCCGATACTCTCGTAGCCGATACTACTGCGCCCGATGGAACAAACGAAGTGTATTTTGGCGATATTGCCGAATCAGGAGTGATCGCTGTTAATACCATTTGGGGCATATTTAGTGGGCCAACCAAATTTCGTGAAATTGTTGAATGGGATTTAGTTTTTGATCAAGTTGACTTTGATTGGTCAGCCACAGGTGAAAGTACTAAAATGGATTTTGAAAATATTGCTACCCACGAACTTGGTCATTCAACTGGTATGAATGATCTTTACAATAGTTCATGTAATTTAGAAACAATGTTTGGCTATGCCTCAGATGGCGAAACGATAAAGCGAGATCTTCATACAGGAGATATTAATGGGATAAATTTACTTTATTAAAAATTTGACCTCTGTCTTCTATCGTCAAGACCAAACTGGTAAAATAGGTAAAAATTTGCTATGAATTAAGTATTGTTTGAGTTAGTAAATTGCCCAGATGCTGGAACTGGCCCGCCTTCGTTCAATCTCTTGTAATATTCTTAATTTAAGAAATTTACAAATAGATATCACTGCGGCGGGTAAATATACAGGCCGTGGTGGCGGAATTGGCAGACGCGCTGGACTCAAAATCCAGTGACTCTAAAAAAGTCGTGTGGGTTCGACTCCCACCCGCGGCACTAAAACGAGGAGATTCGTATTTCAGATTAAACACTCTTGACATTAACCTGATTATCAGGTATAATTTCAGTCATGAATTCGATTCCTTATACTACATTGTCCGAAAGCGATCTAGGGGGTTTGATCGCTCTTAATCAATCTAAATATTCTGCTGACTTTACAAAGCCAATTTTAATGTTTGTGGCTGTTTTTGGTGTACTTTTTATTGGGTTAAATTTGCCAGCCTTCTTTAAAACATTTACCTTCCACCGACCAGCAAAAATCACCATCCCAGAAGAAAAAGCACGGGCTCAAAAACCAAAATATTCTGAGTCTAATCCGAGTAACGTTATCATTGTTAATGAACCTACAGATCAAAAATCGATTAATACCGATGCGATGAACAATAATGAGATCTATATTCCCAGCGTGAACATCAAGGCACCGATAAATTGGAGTGTGGCATTTAATGATAGCGCCATACAACAAGGTCTACGAACAGGCGTAATCCAACTAGACGGAACCGCTTTGCCAGGGGAAGTGGGTAATGTTTTTATTAGCGGGCATAGTTCGTATTTGCCGTTTGCCCAAGGCAATTATAAACAAATATTTGCCACA